>C688J18823_10001739_pt1 | contig 13547 bp, 14 predicted proteins | sample HopSoiMetagenom1_FD_18823 | JGI IMG/M metagenome (IMG submission 18823)
CGAACCCCTCGTGGCCGCGCGGCACGTGGCCGATGCGGCCGGACACGGTGCCGGTGCCGCGGAACTCGCGCGCGTCGGGAGCGAGCGCGACGAGCTCGCAGACGTACCGAGCGCCGCGCCGGTCGTCGTCACCGAGCGTGCGCAACATCCAGCCGACCTCGTCGCCCGCTGCACTGCGTGCGGAGTGGACGCCAGGACCGCCGTCGAGACCGTCCACCTCGATCCCGGAGTCCTCGCCCAGCATCCAGGCGTCGGGCGTGCCGACGTCGCGGCCGAAGAGCGCCTTTGCGACTGCGTTGTCGTAATACGTCGCGCCCGTCTCCGGCGGGAACGCGTCCACGTCGAGCAACTCGATCGTCCACCCCGGAAGCAGACGCTCCAGCTCGCGCGCCTTGTGCTCGTTCGACGAGCACAGGACGGCGATCACTCCGCCCACTGGACCTCGACCACGCCGGGGACGTCGGCCACCTGCGTGACGAGCGCCGCCGCGCCGGTCCCGGGCGGGAGGTCGAGATCGAGCTCGAGGCGCCGGCGGTCTCCTTCCTGCGTGACCGTCAGCGCGACGAGGCGGGCGCCGAACCGCTCGAGCCCCTCGATCACGGGAGCCGGGCTCATCCCGGCAGGAAGCTCGACGAGCAGCCGACGGTCCTCCGGCCGCAGGCGGCGGATCAGCCGGTACGCGGCAATGCGGAGCGGATAGAGCGCGAAGAGCACGAGCGCGGTCGTGATCACCGCACCGCTGTAGTACCCGGCGCCCGCAGCGAGACCGAGCGCAGCAACCACCCAGAGCGTCGCCGCGGTCGTCAGGCCCCGCACCGACAAGCCCTGCCGGATGATCGCGCCGGCGCCGAGGAAGCCGATCCCGGTCACGATCTGCGCGGCGATCCGCGTCGGATCGGCGCGGACGACGCTCTGACCGGAGGTCAGGAACTCGTGGAAGCCGTACGCCGAGACGATCGTGAACAGCGCCGACCCGAGTGCGACGAGCATGTGCGTCCGCAGCCCTGCCTCGCGGTCTCGCAGCTCGCGCTCGAAGCCGACCGCACCGCCGAGCGCGGCCGCGAGCGAGAGGCGCAGCAGTGCCTCCGCCCAGTGCAGCGTGGGGACACTATGGACGAGCAGCATCGGCCGCCTCGGCCTGCGCGGCGGCGATCTCCTCGATCCCGTCGGCCGCGAGCTCGAGCAGCTCGTCGAGCCGTGCGCGCGTGAACGGCGTCCGTTCCGCCGTCGCCTGAACCTCCACGAGCGCACCGTCGCCGGTCATCACGACGTTCATGTCGACCTCCGCCTGCGAATCCTCCGAGTAGTCGAGGTCGAGCAGCGGCTCGCCATCGACGATCCCGACCGACACCGCCGCGATCGCGCCGGTCAGCGCCTTGCTCAACCCGAAACGGTCGAGCGCCCGCCGGGCGGCGACGTACGCGCCCGAGATGGCCGCGCAGCGCGTGCCGCCGTCTGCTTGCAGAACGTCGCAATCCACCCACAGCGTCCGCTCGCCGAGCGCCTGGAAGTCGGTGACCGCGCGGATCGAGCGGCCGATCAAACGCTGGATCTCGACCGTGCGTCCGCCCTGCTTCCCGCGCGATGCCTCACGCTCTGTGCGGTCGCCCGTCGACGCCGGCAGCAGCGAGTACTCCGCAGTCAACCACCCTCGCCCCTTGCCGTAGAGCCAGCGCGGAACGCCTTCCTGAACCGACGCCGTGCACAGGACTTTCGTCATGCCCTGCGCGAGCAGCACCGATCCGTGCGGCTGTTCGAGGTAGTCGGGTGTCAGCTCGAGCGCGCGGAGCTGATCGAAACGGCGTCCGTCAGTGCGCGTCACGCAGCCGCCGCTTCGAGCTGCGACAGCTCGACGTGCTCGACGTCGGCGATCGGGAGCTGAAGGAAGCGTGCGCCCATCGCGCGGAACGCATCCGTCGGGCCGGTGGTGAGGAAACGGTACGTCCCCTCCCGCGCGACGTCGTTTTCGAATCGCTTGCGCGCGAGCGTCTCCGCAACTTCGCGCGCCGTTTCTTCCGCCGAGAAGACGAGCGTCACATCTCGCCCGAACACGCGCTGGAAGATCGGACGGATCAGCGGATAGTGCGTACACCCGAGGATGACCGTGTCGACGTCCGCCTCCTTCAGCGGCGCGGCGTACTCGCGGACAGCATCGGTCGTCGCAAAGCCGAACGGATCGTCGCTCTCGATCAACGGGACGAGCCGCGGACAAGCGACCGCGACGAGCTCGACGCCCGCGTCGAGCGCATGCACGAGCTGCGCATACCGGCCGGCTTCGACGGTCCCCTCCGTCGCGAGCAACCCGACACGGCCGTTCCGCGTCGCCTGGACGGCCGCGTGTGCCTCCGGCGTGATCACGCCGACGACCGGCACGTCGAGCTCCTCCTGCAACCGGGGCAGCGCCGCAGACGTCGCCGTGTTGCAGGCGGCGACGACGAGCTTCACCCCCTGCGCCTCGAGGTACGCGCCGATCTCCCGTGCAAACCGGCGGACCTCGTCGAGCGAGCGGGGCCCGTACGGCAGCCGCGCGTGGTCGCCGAGATAGACGAAATCCTCGTGTGGGAGCGTGACGAGACACTCGTGCAGAACGGTCAGGCCGCCCACACCCGAGTCGAACACGCCGACCGGCCGCGGATCCACGAGCCGATCGTAACGTGAAGCTACGCTGTGCCCCCGTGCTCCGAGGTCTCCTAGCCGCACTCGCGACCGCGTCGAGCATCGCTGCACCCCATCCCGCTGCCGACGGCGCGTTCACCAAGGTCGACACGACGGTCCGGATGAGCGACGGCGTCGACATCGCCGCCACCTACTACGAGCCGACCGGCGCACGACCCGCCGGCGGCTGGCCTGCGGTGATGATGTTCCACGGCCTCGGGCAGACGCGCACCTCGCTCGACCTCACCACGTGGTCGGCCAACCATGTCGCGGAGACGTATCTCGCGCCGGAGGGCTACGCGGTCCTGACGTTCGACGCGCGCGCGCACGGCGGGTCCGGCGGGCTGTTCTCGCTCGACGGGCCGAGCGAGCTGCAGGACACGCGCGACCTGTTCGCGTGGCTGGTCGACAAGCACCCGGTCGATGCTTCGCGCGTCGGCGCATTCGGCGTCTCCTACGGCGGCGGCATGGTCTTGCTCGCGGCGGTCTCCGGCGTCCCCTTCGCCGCGATCGCGGCGGCCGCGACCTGGACGGATCTCCACCAGGCACTCATCCCGCAGGGGCTGATCCGCGCCGGCATCGTCCTCGGGTTCTCGCAGGACATCCCCCAGTCGCGGTACGCGCCAGACCTCGCTGCGCTGCTGCGGGCGGCGACATCGGAGCAGGACACGGCGGACGTCCGTTCGTTCCTCGCCGAACGATCGACGCGCTCGCGCCTCGCCGGTTTGCGGACGCCGACGCTGATGCTGCAAGGGCGGCGCGATTTCGCCTTCGACGCCGACCAGGCGATCGCAGCGTTCCGACTGCTCAAGGGGCCGAAACGGCTCTACTTCGGAGACCTCGGCCACACGCCTGCGCCCAACCCGGTCGACGAAGTCCCCCACCTGGCGCTCCAGGCGCGTTCGTGGTTCGACCGCTTCCTGAAGGGGGCCGGCGCGGCGGAATCGCCGAACGTCGAGCTCGCCCCCGATCCCTGGAACGGGAAGACCGTGACGTACAACGGCCTGCCACCGACGCGGACGCTTCGCTTCGCGACACGCGGAACCAATCGCCTCGGACCGACCGGAAAGGTCGTCCGGAACCTCGGCCGCGTGCAGCACATCGAGACGTTCGGCACACCGATCGTGCGCGTCGCGCTGACGAGTCGCAGCGGGTATCGACACCTGGTCGCCGTCCTGACCGCGATCCGTCCGGGCGGCGCCGAGGCGGTGATCAGCGACGGCGGGATCGAGCTCCCGGCGCTCTCCACGAAGTCGCGCACGGTCACGATCCGGCTGCCCGACGAGATCACGCCGGTCCCGGCCGGCTCGAGGCTCCGATTGACGCTCGCAGCAACCTCCACGGCGCAGAACGTCGCGAACCTCGTCTACCTGCTTCCCGTCGCGGACGGTTCGACTGCGACGATCGGCCGGGTTACGCTGCAGCTCCCCGTGCTGAAGCGACCGATCTCACCGTGATCGCGCAGCTCGCGGCCGCCGCGGCGGCCGTTGCGCTGTCGCCGACCGCGGCTCCGGGCGTGACGAGCACGACGATCACGATCGGCGGCACCGTTCCGTTGAGCGGGCCGGCGGCGGCGTTCGGTTCGGTCGCACGTGGCTCGGACGCGTACTTCAAGTACGTCAACGCACACGGCGGCGTGCATGGCCGGAAGATCGTCTACAAGTATGTCGACGACGGCTACGAGCCGGCCAAGACCGTGGTTGCGACGCAGCAGCTCGTCGAGCAGGACAAGGTCTTCGCGCTGTTCGACACGGTCGGCACCGACAACGCGCTCGCGATCCGCGGGTACGTGAACGACCGCAAGGTGCCGGCGCTCTTCGTCGGCAGCGGTGTCTCGAAGATCGCGAAGGAGCACGCGCGGTACCCGTGGATGATCGGCTACCTGCCGAGCTTCGTCGGCGAGGGAGCGATGGACGGCCGTCGGATCGCGCGGCTCGCGCCGCGCGCGAAGATCGCCGTCCTGTACGAGAACTCCGACTTCGGCAAGGACCTGCTGAGCGGGCTCCGCGCGGGTCTCGGCGGGAAGGGCAAGATCGTCGCGACCCAGCCGTACGAGACGACCGACAACGACGTCGCGTCGCAGTTGGCGCGTCTGCGCGCGTCGAAGGCCGACACGCTGATGCTGTTCGCGACGCCGCTCTTTGCGATCAAGGGCTACGTCGGCGCGAACAGGCTCGGCTGGCACCCGACGATCTACGTGTCCTCGGTCGCGATCTCTCCGGACATCATGAACATCGCGCGGCTGGCCGCGACACCGCGCGAAGTCGAGAATTCGATCTCGATCGCGTTCGTCAAGGACCCGACATCACCGGTCTGGAAAAAGGACGCTGCGGTCAAGCTCTACCGCTCGATCCTCGCGCGCTACATGCCGGGGGCGAAACCGCTCGACGTCTACAACTACTACGGCATGGCCGTCGCGTACACGATGGTCGACGTGCTGAAGAAGGCCGGCGCAAGCCCGACGCGCGAGGGCGTTCTCCGCGCGGCAACCCATCTGAACGAGCTCAACCCGTTCCTGCTGCCGGGAATCCGCATCAAGACGACGCCGAACGACTACTACCCGATGGCGAAAGCGCAGTTTGTGAGGTACCGCCGTGGGTTATGGGTCCTGTTCGGAAAACTCGTCGGCGCCCGGGAGTAGGAGCCAACTGAACCGGGGCGTCGGCGTCTAATCCCTTCGGAAATACAATTTGAAAACGACAAATTGTTAGGGAACGGAAAGGGAGGGGCATGAAGACGATCCTCAGGCTGGCCATCGTCGCCACCGCTGCCGTCTCGGCACTCGCACTCGCCGGAAACGCGCTGGCAACGCAGAAGCTCGCCGTTACCCAGACCGCCAGCTCGCTGACGCTCAAGCTGACGCAGACGGCGAACGACGCGCAGCCGGCGCGCATCAACATCTACATCCCGACCGGCTACACGCTCAACACGACCCAGACCGCCGGGACGAATATCGGCACGACTTCCGGGCAGGTATTCGCGCGCGACCAGAACATCCCGCTTCCGCTGACCGGCGACGTCATCGTCGACGATCCAGCGAAGTACACGGCGAGCCCCTGCTCGCCGGGCACGAACCAGGCCGTCTGGGTGCTGAACCTCTCGGTCGCTGGCCAGACGATCGCAATCCCGGTCTACGTGAACCCGACGACGGCGGCGGAAGCCGGCCTCGGTGCGTCGAAGCTGACCGTCTGCCTCGCGCCGTCGGACACGCCGCAGGGCTCGCCGGGACGCTCGCCCTTCGGCGCGCAACTGCTGTCGGCGACGTTCACCGTCAACGGCATCTTCACGGCGCCGACGGGTGCGGCTCGCTGGACGTCGCTTTGGACGCCCTATGCCGCAGGCAACGGCCAGCCGAACGCCGCCGGCACGGTCGAGGCCCGCGCGTTCGTCGGCCCCGGCGCCGTTACGATCGCCGGCGTCGTCACGAACAAGCGCAAGAAGACGGTGCAGATCCGCGGCCGCGTGAGCTACGCGGGCGTCGGCCTCGTGGCCTCCACGGTGCGGCTGCTCGTCAACGGGAAGCAGCGCTTCTCGTCGACGACGACGGGCAACGGCGCGTACCGGTTCAACCTGCAGAAGACGGCCCGCAAAAAGGTCACGACGTTCTTCCAGACACGTGCGATCTCGACGCAGCGCGACGTCACGGCGACGGGCTGCTCGAGCCCGTCGGTGCCCGGCGTGTCGTGCGTCAGCGCAACGCAGGGCGCGTTCAACGTGCTCAGCCGCAAGATCAGGATCCGGATCTAGCGTCACCTCCCATTCTCACGTTCGGACGGGGCCCAATCGGGCCCCGTTCCGTATCCTGGGCCGGTGGCGGAGATCCGGATCGGGACGTGCTCCTGGGCTGACGAGGCGCTCTCGAAGCACTTTTATCCTCCGGGAACGCCGGCCGCCGAGCGCCTCGCGTTCTACGCCGACCACTTCGACACGGTCGAGGTCGATTCGACGTACTACCGCCTTCCGGCGCCCGAGATGGTCGAGCGCTGGGCAGAGCGGACACCCGCGGGCTTCGTGATGCACGTGAAGGCGTTCGGCGTAATGACGCGCCACCCGGTGAAGCTCGAGCAGCTCCCGACTGACCTCCGCGATGACGCGCCCGTGGACGAGAGAGGACGCGTCGACCGGCCCTCGCGGGAGTTCCGCGGCGAGGTCTTCCGCCGCTTTCTCGACGCGCTCGAGCCGCTGCGCGCGCAGCGAAAGCTCGGCGGCATCCTGTTCCAGTTTCCGTCGTACGTCGTACGCAAGGACGCGTCGCTCGACTACCTGCGCTGGGCGCGCGAGCAGCTGGGCGACGACGAGATGCTGGTCGAGTTCCGCCACTCCTCGTGGTTCGACGACGATGCGCGCGACGAGACCCTCTCCTTTCTCGAGGAGCTCGGCGCGACCCACGTTGTCGTCGATGCACCGCGGATCGAGGGCGCGAAGAACGTGACGCCGACGGTCCTCGGGCTGACGTCGCCGACGCTGTACGTCCGTTTTCACGGCCGCAACGCGGCGACGTGGAACAAACGCGGTGGGAGCGCATCCGAGCGGTTCGACTACCTCTACTCCGACGACGAGCTCCGCGAGTGGGTCGAGCCGCTGCGCGAGCTGTCGCAGCAAGCCGAGCAAGCGTTCGCGTTCTTCAACAACAACTCGTCGAGCCCGGACGGGCGCGGCGGGCGCGTCGCGCAGGCCGCTGCGAACGCGACAGCGTTGCGGAAGCTGCTCGAGGCGGAGCACGTGCCCGCGTCGTGAAGGTCGTCGCGATCGTCCACGGCTCGAACACGCGCTCCGACGTGTTCGGCGACGTGATCACGAGTCGCGGCCACGAGCTGATCGAGTGGAACGCGACGCTTGGAAATCCACCGCCCCCGACCGACGCCGTGATCGTCTTCGGCGGCTCGATGCATCCCGACGAGGAGGACGCGTACCCGTGGCTCCGCGACGAGGACGCCTTCATCCGCGGCTACGTCGCCGACGACACGCCGTTCCTGGGTGTGTGCCTCGGGGGACAGCTGCTCGCGAAGGCAGCCGGCGCGCGCGTCGGCTGGGCGCGGGAGTTCGAGATCGGCTGGCATCCGGTCGCGGTCACGGACGCGGCGGCAGACGATGCGATCTTCGGGGAGCTCCCGCAGGAGTTCAGCGCGTTCCAGTCGCATTACCACGCATTCGAGGTGCCGGAAGGAGCGGTCGAGCTCGCGCGCAACGACGTCTGCTCGCAGGCATTTCGCATCGGCGAGCACGCGTGGGGCGTCCAGTTCCACCCCGAGGTGTCGCTGGAGACGATCGAGCGATGGCTGGCCGAGGATGACGAGCCCCGGGTCGACCCGCAGGCGATCCTTACCGAGTCACGCGCGCGCATCGCCGGCTGGAACGAGCTCGGGCGGTCGCTTTGCGGCGCCTTTCTCGACGCCGCCGAACGGTCCCGGGCGCTCGCGGCGTAACCGCCGGGCGTCGCCGGCGCAAAGCAGTGTGGCTGGCCGTACGTCGACAGGCGGGCCAACTCCCTTTCCGCGCCGAGCGAACACTGCGAGCGTTGAGGGCGAAATGCACGCGCGCGATCGCATTGCGGCAGGAACGATCCAGTGGGTCCGCGCCGCGGTGGTCGGAGCGGGGCCTGCCGGGATCGCCGTCAGCGGCGAGCTCGCCCGCGCGGGGTACAGGCACGTCGTTCTCGAACGCGGCCTAACGGGATCGAGCTGGCGCACGCAGAGGTGGGACTCATTCCGGCTCAACACTCCGAACTGGGCGAACCGTGTGTCGGGCGACGACCTCGCCGGCCAGCCCGCCGGCTTCGCGACGGCGGCCTCCTTCGTCGCGACGCTCGAGCGCCGCGCCGCGCGGCTGCCGGTCGTCGAGGATGCCGAGGTGACGCGCGCGGCGCGGGTCGGTCCGCTGTGGCGGCTCGAGACGGCACGCGGCGTCGTCATCGCCGCGGACCTCGTCGTCGCGAGCGGTTTCCAGACCGTGCCGCGGCGACCGGAATTCGCGGACGCCCTGCCGTCGTGGGTGCAGCAGCTCCACGCGAGTGAATATCGGCGGCCCGAGGACGTCGGCGATACGGTCCTCGTCGTCGGTGGCGGACAGTCGGGAGTCCAGATCGCCGATGACCTGCTCGACGTGCGGAAGCGCGTGCTGCTCGCGACCAGCCGCGTCGGCCGGCTGCCACGCCGCCATCGCGGGCGCGACGCGTTCGAGTGGCTCCGCGACACGGGCCAACTCGACATGCGCACCGAGGACGCCGACGCGGCGGTGATCGGGAAGCCGCCGCCGCAGATGTCCGGAGCCGGCGGAGGCCGGACGATCAGCTACCAGTACCTCGCCGCGCGAGGAGCGACGCTGCTCGGCCGCGCTCTCGGCTGCGACGGCGGGCGAATCGCGCTCGCGCGCGACCTCGGCGCGAACGTCTCGTTCGCCGACGACAGCTCGCGGATCGCTCGCGCGGCGTGGGACCGCCATGCGTCGACGCCCTTGCCGCCTCGCCGGGACGTCGGTGATGTCGCCGACGTCCCGGTCGAAGGGCTCCACCGCCTCTCGGGCCCGGCTGTGCTCGACCTCGAGGCGGAACGCGTCTCGACCGTCATCTGGGCGACCGGGTTCTCGCCCGCGACCGGGTGGCTTCCGGATCGAGCACTCGACCTGCAGGGCCGGCCGCAGCTGCCGGGGCTCCACGTCGTCGGCGCGCCGTGGCTCACCCACCGCTCGTCCGCGAATCTCTACGGCATCGCCGGCGACGCCGAGCAGGTCGTGCACGCGCTCGCAGATGCCGAGCCCGCCGCAGACGCGGCCTGAGCCGCGCGCCGAGCTTCCTCGTACTGCGGCGTGCGCAAACCCGTCTCGTCCGGCCACCGGTCCGCCGGTGACTCCTTCAGCGCTCGATCGGCAGCTCCGGATGCCTCGACCACTCGTGCCACGAGCCGGCGTAGTTGCGCGCGCGGTAGCCGGCCGCGCGCAGCGCGAGCGTTGCGAGAGCGGAGCGCGAACCGGAGTGGCAGTAGGCGACGATCTCGTCGGGGTCGCCGACGAGGGCGCGGATCGCATCGGCGGTCTTCGGCTGTCCGGGCCCGGCGAACAGGTCTTGCACGTTGACGTGGCGCGCGCCCGGGATGTGTCCCTGCCGCGGGTCGCACGGGTAGCCGCCCTTGCCGCGGTACTCGTCGTCAGTCCGGACGTCGAGGATCACGAGCGACGGGTCATCGAGCCGCGACGCGAGCTCCTGCCGCGTCGGCACAGCCTCGAGATCTGGATCGAAGGTCGTCTTCACCGGCTGCAGATCAACCGCGCCGACCTCCGGCTCGCCGGGCCAGGCGGCGATCCCACCGAGGAGGACGGCGACGCGGGGGTGGCCTGCGAGCTCCGCCATCTGCGCCGCCGGCATCGCGCCGACACCGTCCCCACGGTCGTAGAGAACGAGCCGCTCACTGCCGGTCACCCCGTGTCGCCGCAGGCGCAGCGCAACCTCCGGAGCGAGCGCCGCAAGCGACTCGCGGTCGCTCATCGGTGGCGGCGAGCCGAGCACCAGCGGCTTCGACCGCGGGATATGACCGCGCGCGTGGGCATTCGGACCGCGGACGTCGCCGATGAAGATGTCCTCCTCGGCGAAATGCTCCTGAAGCCACGACACGTCGACGACGGGTGGCAGGTCAGACATGCGCGACGAGCTTCTCGAGCTGGGCATTGAACTCAACGCTCCGTTCGAGGTTCGGCAGGTGGCCCGAGCCGGCGGTCGTGTGCGTGTCGTAGTCGCGCAGATCGCCGGCCGACACGAACGGGTCGTGCTCGCCGACGACGAACGTGAGTCGGTCGCCGAGGCGTCGCGCGACGTCGGTCGAATCGGCACGATCTCGAATCGCCTCGACGGCATCGACGAGGCCGTCGGGGTCACGGTAGAGAAGCCGCTCGTCGGCGACACCCGGATCGGCGAACAGCTTCGGGACCATGTCGCGCCACAGGGCGTCCGGGCCGCCGTCGCGAATCAGCTCGATCGTCTTCGCGCGTCCGGCGCGGCGCTCGTCAGAGTCGGCGTCCGGACGCGATCCGGCAAGAAGAAGCGCGCGCACACGATCGGGCGCACGCCGCGCGAGCGCGAGCGCGCAGTACCCGCCCATCGACGCACCGACGAGCACGAGCTCGCCGTCGACCTCGCCTGCGATCGACTCCGCCCACGCGTCCATCGTCCGGCCGCGGCCGTACAGGCGGGGCGTCACTGCGTCAGGGACGACGTCGAGCTGTGGCTCCCACATGCGTTCGTCGAGCGGGAACGCGTGCAGGAAGACGACCGTCACAGCGTGGCGACGACGTCGATCTCCGCCGCGACCGAAGGGCGTTCGGCGACACGCTCGACCCAGTCGACGAGCGCCGGGAACGGGTGGAGGTCGATACCCATCCGGTCTCGCGCGCGGAGGATCCACGGGATGTACGCGGCGTCCGCGAGCCCGAAGGCGCGACCCGTCAGGAAGGCCTGCGCCTCGAGCAGCGCGTCGAGCTTGCCGAGCTCGTGGTCGAGGCGCTCGCGCGCGTCTGCGTCGCCACGACGCAGCGCGTAGTACGGCCGCGAGAGATCGTCGAACCGGAAGACGAGCATCCGGGCAAGCGCGCGCTCGGCCGGGTCGGGCGGTAGGAGCGGCGGGTCGGGGTACCGCTCTTCGAGGTACTCGTTGACCACCGCGGACTCNGCGAGGACGAACGTGTCCTCCTCGATCACGGGGACGCGACCAACCGGGTTCTTCTCGTAGATCCAGGCGGGACGGTCGTCGAGATCGATGACGACGGTCTCGTGCTCGACCCCCTTCTCGGCGAGGACGATCCGCGTGCGCGCACAGTACGGACAGCGGTCGGCGTCGTACAGCGTGATCATCGCTCGATCCTAGCCTCGAGGTTCATGGCTGCGGCGATCTGCGCCAGCAGCTCGCGCGGCTGCGGCAATTCGGCCGGCGACGACGCGACGCGTGCGACAGCGCGGATCCGCGCGGGGTCCGCGCCGGTCAACCGCGCGGCGAGGGTCGGGTTCGCCGCGAGCGAGAGCTCGTCGGCCTTGTTCAGCTCGCCGTAGTACGTGGGCACCGACAGATACTCGTCGACCATTCGGCCTCGATCGAACAGGAGGAACCGCACGACCGCTTCTTCCTCCACCGCGAACGCGACGGCAGGCACGCCCATCCGGTCCGAGAGCTCCGCCCCGAGCCGGCGCTGCGCGCTGCGGTCGCGGTCGCACAGCTCGTCGGTCACCACGGTCCAGTCGTGCGCCGACGCCTCGACTCGCGTCCAGTCGGAGCGTCCGAGCCGGGGCATGAACTGGGCGATCGCGCGCTCGACCGCGGCCGCGTCGTCCGTCTGGACGTGGAGGGAAGCGACCGATGTCGGCCGCGCCTCGGACGCGAGCCGCTCGCCGAGGGATTCGCGCGGAGCGATCAGCGAGTACGCGAACGGCGCGAAAGCGAAACGCTTGTAGAACGCCAGCGCCGCGGCGTTGTCGAGCATCACGTCGAGACTGACGCTCATCACGTCGCGTCGCGCGAGCTCGTCGACGACCGCGCGCAGCAAGGCGCGTCCGATACCGCGTCTCCGCGCATCTGCCACGACATAGAGGTCGGTGATGCGGCAGAGCTGCGGCGTCGCGTGGTCAATCGTCCCGAAGACGAATCCCGCGATCCGCCCGTCCGCCTCCGCGACGAAGCCAAGACCCTGTGCGATGTGCGGGCGGAGGCCGCCCCACGCATCGTCCCACTGCTCGTGCAGAGCCGGGGGGCCGGCGACCTCCGCCTGGAACGCGTCGTACAGCGGGCGCAGCGCGGCGCCGTCGTTCTCAGTCGCCGGGCGGATGGACACGGAAGCCGGTGAGGAGATAGTGGGCAGTGAGATTCTGGAACGGGTCGAAGCGCTCGCCGATCGCGCGGATGTCGGCGTCTGCACCATAGAACGCCACGACCGCCTTGCGCAGGGCGAGGTCGCCCCACGGCCAGGCGCGTGGGCGCGCCAGGTACCGCGCGAGGAACCAGTCCGCGGTCCATTCCCCGATCCCGCGGAGCGCGACGAGCGCCGACTTCACCTCGTCGTCGGGAGCCGCGGCGAGTGCCGTGAAGTCGACGTCGCTGCGGGCGAGGCCGATGATGTATTCCGCCTTGCGGCGCGAGAAGCCGACGGCGAACAGCTCGTCCTCCCGTGCAGATGCGGTGCGCTCACGGGTCGGAAACGCGTAGGCCACCCCCGCGCGGACGCCGAATGCGGCGATGAACCGGTTCCGAACGGAGAACGCAGCGAACAATGAGACCTGCTGCGCCGAGATCGACGTGACGAGCGTCTCGAACGGGTCGACGGCGAGGGGCGGGCGCAGGCCGCGGAGCGCGGGCACGAGCCGCGAGAGGATCGGCTCCGTCGTCGCGAATGCGTAGAACGGATCGAGCGCGAAGGGCAGCCCGATCAGCTGGCGCACCGCAGCTTCGGTCTCGCGATCGAGCGGCTCCACGTCCACGCCGCCGTCTGCGGCGGCGATCCGCACCTCGCGCCCGGCGACGACGCGATGCAAACCGTCCTCGTTCCAGAGGTTCGCGAGGTCGGGGCCGAACGCGCGATAACGCTCGGTCGACAGCACGAAGTCGTACGGCTCGGGGACCCGCAGCAGCGCCACGCGGCCACGCTACCCGCGGCGCAGCGGCGTCAGGTCAGGGATGCGCGACGCGCTGCGGCGGAGCGGCGACGGCGTGGGCGACCGTCGCGAGATCGAGCTCCGGGCGCACAGCGAGCACGAGCATCGCGTGGCTCCACGCGAGCGGGAGCACCCATGCCGGCCGGCCGTCGTCGGTGACCTGCTCGGCGAGCAGGCCGAGCGGCGTCGCCACGCGCGCCGCGTAGTCGACGGCGCCGTCGTGGCCGGCGTCGTCGCCGAGCTGCCGCTTCACGAGACCGAGCCA
>C688J18823_10001740_pt1 | contig 13544 bp, 12 predicted proteins | sample HopSoiMetagenom1_FD_18823 | JGI IMG/M metagenome (IMG submission 18823)
CGTCCTTCCCTGCATTGCATTGCTGGCGTCGATGCGACACCATGCGGCCGCCAGCGGGTGGCGGCAAGCGCCTCCCGCAGGAAATGCGACCCTCTACGGGCGGAGATGATGGATTGTGACGGCGGCCGGTAGACAAGTGACGCGGCAGCGGTTCGAAGCGCCGCTGGCGGAATTGATGGCAGAGGCTGCGGCCTTGCGCGATTGTGCGCATGGAAGGCTGATCTCCTATTCGCGCAAAGTCTTCATTCCGCTTACCAAGCTCTGCCGCGACGTTTGTCACTACTGCACGTTCGCGCAGGTGCCGCGCGCGGGGAAGCCCGTCTACCTCTCACCCGACGAGGTGCTCGCCATCGCACGCGCCGGCGCGGCCGCAGGGTGCACCGAGGCGCTGTTCACGCTGGGCGACAAGCCCGAGTTGCGATACCAGGCCGCCCGTGACGCATTGAAGGCGCTCGGCCACGACACGACGATCTCCTATCTCACCGCGATGTGCGCGCTCGTGCTGCGCGAGACCGGATTGCTGCCGCATGCCAATCCCGGCGTGATGACGCGCGAGGAGATCGCCGGCCTGCGCGAGGTGACGGCGAGCCAAGGCATCATGCTGGAGTCCACCAGCGAGCGGCTCTGCAGGCAAGGCGGCGTTCACTACGGTTCTCCCGATAAACATCCCGCAGTCAGGCTGGAAACCCTGCGTCTGGCCGGCGAGCTGAAGGTTCCGTTCACGACCGGCATCCTGATCGGCATCGGCGAGACACGCGACGAGCGGATCGACGCGCTGGAGGCGATACGGGATCTGCACGCCGCCCATGGTCATATCCAGGAAGTCATCGTCCAGAACTTCCGGGCCAAGCCCGACACCAAGCTCGCCGATTCCGAGGAACCCGATCTCGATGACCTGCTGTGGACCATCGCGACGGCGCGGCTGATACTCGGGCCCGACATGAACATCCAGGCGCCGCCAAATCTGTCGCCCGGAGTCTATCAAAAGCTGATCGACGCGGGCCTCAACGACTGGGGCGGCATCTCGCCGGTCACGCCCGATCACGTGAACCCCGAAGCGCCATGGCCTGCCATTGCCGAGCTCGCCCGCAAGAGTGCGGACGCCGGCAAGCTGCTGGTGAACCGCTTGCCGGTCTACGCCACCTATGCGCGCGCCGCCGATAACTGGCTGGCTCCCGACATCGCCACCCGCGTGCGGCGCATGAGCGACGCCGAAGGCTTCGCACGCGACGATGACTGGGCGCCAGGCAACACCAGGCCGCCACCGGCGCCACTGGTGCTCGCCCGCAACGTCGATGCCGGCATCGCAGGAATTGTCGAACGTGCCACATCGGGTGAACGGCTCGCCTCTGATGACATCGTGCGGCTGTTCGCCGCGCGCGACGCCGATTACCGCCACGTCACGCAGGCCGCCGACGCGCTGCGACGCGCGGTCAGTGGCGACGTCGTGCGCTACGTCGTGAACCGCAACATCAACTACACCAACATCTGCCACTACCGGTGCAAGTTCTGCGCCTTCTCAAAAGGCCGCACGCACGAGGATCTGCGCGGCTCTCCTTATGATCTCGCCATCGAGGAAATTACGCGTCGCACGATCGAGGCGTGGGATCGCGGGGCGACGGAAGTGTGCCTGCAAGGCGGCATCCATCCCGACTACACCGGCGCCACCTACGAAACGATCTGCCGGGCGATCAAGGCTGTTGTTCCCGAGATGCACATCCACGCCTTCTCCGCGCTGGAAGTCACGCAAGGTGCCGCGACGCTCGGACTATCGGTCCACGAATTCCTCACCAGGCTGAAGGCGGCCGGTCTCGGCACCCTGCCCGGCACGGCGGCGGAAATCCTCGACGATGACGTGCGCGCCATTATATGTCCTGACAAGATCAACACCGGCCAATGGCTCGATGTGCAGCGCGCCGCCCACCAGGCGGGATTGCGCACCACCTCGACCATCATGTACGGGCACGTCGAGACCTCCGCGTCGTGGGCGAAACATCTGCTTGCGCTGCGCGACTTGCAGGCTGAAACCGGCGGCTTCACCGAGTTCGTGCCGCTTCCCTTTGTCCACATGGAAGCGCCGATGTACCGCCACGGCATGGCGCGCCCCGGCCCGACGTTCCGCGAAGCCGTGCTCATGCATTCAGTCGCGCGACTGGCCCTGCATCCGCTGATCCCAAACATCCAGACGTCCTGGGTGAAGATGGGGCCGGCGGGCGCCGCGATCTGCCTGAAGTCTGGCGCCAATGATCTCGGTGGCACGCTGATGAACGAGAGCATCTCGCGCGCCGCCGGCACCCAGCACGGCCAGGAATTTCCGCCGCACGACATGGAGGCGCTGATCCGCTCGATCGGCCGCGAACCGATGCAGCGCGACACGCTCTATCGGCCGGTGCCGGAAGCGCGACGAGCCGCATCGATGATCGCAGCCGACCTGGCGCCGATCGTGCAGACGCCAGCGCGCAAGAAGGCGGCGGTCGGTTAGCACCTCTGCACAGAGGTTTTGACCGTTGGCGGGCAGCGGCCCCGCGACGTCGCTCATTCCGGAGGCCGTAAATTCGCACGGGTGCCGCGCTGTAGAAGCAGTTGGGGAAGGCGGCATGGAGTGATACAGCTAAAGCAGCGCCTTGCCGGTCTCCATCCCGTGCGGCCGAGCCCGCCCCGACCCAAAACAACGGAGAAGTTTCGTGACGATCATGCCGAATTCGGTGGAGGGACGGGACATCGCTTATCAGATGCACCCGAACGTCAACCTTCGCGCCTACGAGAAGACCGGCGGCCTCGTCATCGAAAGCGGCGACGGGATTTACGTCACCGACAACAACGGCAAGCGCTATATCGAGGCCATGGCTGGTCTATGGTCGGTGGCGCTGGGTTTTGGCGAGAAGCGGCTGGCGGCTGTTGCCAAGGCACAGATGGAAAAGCTGCCTTATTACCACACCTTCGGCTTCAGGTCTCATGGGCCGTCGATCGATCTCGCCGAGATGCTGATCAAAATCGCGCCGGTGCCGATGTCGAAGGTGCACTTCACCTCGTCCGGTTCGGAGGCCAACGACCTCGCCGCCAAGATGGTGTGGTACCGCTCCAACGCGCTCGGCAAACGGGACAAGAAGAAGATCATCGGCCGCCTCAAGGGCTATCACGGCGTGACCATCGCCGCCGCGTCGATCACCGGCCTGCCACGCAACCACGAGAGCTTTGACCTGCCGCTCGATCGAATGATTCACACTTCATGTCCGTCCTATGTGCACTTCGCCAAGGCGGGCGAAAGCGAAACCGAGTTCACCGCGCGGATGCTGCAGGATCTCGAAAGTCTGATCCTGAAGGAAGGTCCGGAAACCATCGCGGCGTTCTGGGGCGAACCGGTGATGGGCGCGGGCGGCGTGCTGATGCCACCCGCCGGCTATTGGGAGGGGGTTCAAGCCATCCTCAACAAATATGACATCCTGTTGGTGGCCGACGAGGTGATTTGCGGATTTGGCCGCACCGGCAAGATGTTCGCCTGCGAGACGTTCAACATCAGGCCGGACGTGCTGGTCGTGTCGAAACAGATCACATCATCTTACATGCCGCTGTCGGCGATCCTCATCAACGACCGCTTCTATCAGCCGATCGCCGACGAATCCGACCGTATCGGCTCATTCGGCCACGGTTACACCGCGTCCGGTCATCCCGTTGCGACGGCGGTCGGTCTGGAAAATCTGAAGATCATTCAGGAGCGCGGCCTGGTCGGCCATGCCGCGGAGCTGCAAGACACGTTTCTGTCGGGACTGGCGGAGCTTGCCAAACACCCCCTCGCGCATTCATCGCGCGGCATCGGCCTGATCGGCGCATTGGAGATCAAGCCGTGGACGGATGCCAAGCCAGGCGATGCTGCGCTCGCCGTTGCCGAGGCCGCCCTCGAAGCCGGGGTGATCACACGCAACATCGGTGAAGCGGTGTGCTTTTGTCCTCCGCTGATCATTACGGCGGCGCAGATCAACGATATGTTCGAGTCCATGAGGCAGGCGCTGGACAAGGTGGCCAAGAGGAGAGTTTGAGCGGAGATCATCGCGCCCTAGGCGATCCCCCGCTTGGCCAGCAACTCGGGCACGCCAAGTTCTTCGAGCAGCGCGCGGGTACGCGTCCCGGCCGATTGCGGCAGGCGCAGGAAAAGCGCCAGATCGACAGGATGATCGATGTCCATCGCGATTCCGGGCTGGCGTATCACCGTCGGCTCGATGCCTCGCAGACGCGCGGCGTCGAGGTGCGGAAAGTAGCTGTTATCGCCGAAGCGAAGCGGCACTGATTCCGGCGGCGAGCAGACCACGGCATTGGATCCGAGATCGTCATGCGCCGGCGAGATCGTAAATGACGGCGCAGCAAGGTGCGCAGACAGCACCGCGTCTATCTCGGTGGCGCGGGTGGCTGGAATGTCTCCGGGCATCGTGATCATGCCGAGGCGTCCTTCGCCTGCGAGAAGGCCGCGGCCGGCGTTCACGCTGCCGGTATGTCCGTCGCGTGCCCCCTCGGTCATGATCCGCGCACCGATCTTGTTACCAAGCGCCGTCGCACGTGGATCGAGGGTGACGATAACAACGCCGGCCAGAAGGCGAGAGCCGGCAACCGCGTCCAGCATGTCCGTGAGCATCGTGTCAGCGAGCAGCCTTCGTTGTGGCGGCGACAGCAGGCCCGAGAGCCGATGCTTGGCGCCATCGAACTCCTTGACCGGAATGATCGCCCAGATGTCGCTCATCGCTGCAAAGCCAATGCGTCCGCCGCGTCGAGCGTCACACGCGCCAGCGCCTCGCGGTCCTCGAGGCTCGTCATCAGCGTTTTCGCGACGGTGACCCGCGCGCCGACGTTGCCAACCCCATCGGCGTCGGCGTCGTCGACGACATAACCGTCCAGCAGATCGCCATAGCGTGCGGCGACGCCGGCGGCGCTGGCTTCAAGGCCGAGTTCGCGCATCATCTTCGCGGTCGGGCCCTTGACGGCATGCCCGCCGATGATTGGCGACACCGCGACGACCGGTGCGCCACTCGTCTTGATCGCATCGCGCATGCCGGGGATTGCCAGGATCGGCTCGACACTGATGAAGGGATTGGACGGACAGATGATGACCGCCCGCACGTCGCCCGAGCGCAGTGCCGCCGTGATGTCGGCGTGCGGCCGGGCGAGCGTCACGCCGTCGAAGGCCAGCTCATGAACCACCGGCCGGCACTGCTGGCGCACGAAATAGTCCTGGAAGTCGATCCAGCCCGCGTCGGAGCGCACACGGGTACGCACGCGGTCGTCGCTCATCGGCACCACACGGGCACCGATGCCGAGGCGCCGGCAAATGTCTGATGTCACCTCGGACAGGGTCTGCCCAAGGCGCAGGCGACGGGTACGCTCGACATGCAGCGCCAGATCGCGATCGCCGAGCCGAAACCAGTCCTCGCCGCCGAGCGCGCCGATGCTGTCCATGAACGACCACGTCTCGTCGCGCCGGCCCCACCCGGTCGCAGGATTATCGATGCCCGCAAGCGCGTAGGTCAGTGTGTCGATATCGGGCGAGATGCTGAGCCCAAGATGCTCGAAATCGTCGCCGGTGTTAGCGACCACGAGCAGTTCGTCGGCCGGCAGGACGCGGCTCAGACCGAGCGCCAGTTTCGCGCCGCCGACCCCACCGGACAGCGCCACGACCAGTCGTTTGCTCATCGGAACATGTCCTCGGCAGCGGGCCGCACCAGCTCGGACGCAGCATTGTCCGGGCCGCGCCATGTCAGGCCGCGCACGACCACGACGGGTTGGCCTTCGGCCCCCTGCCCCATCACCAGCGACGCTGCCGCGGCGATCTCGTCCGCATGTCCGGTGACGCTGACCTGAAGCTCGCGACCAAACAGATCAGGCGCGCCACGCAGATCCATCAGCGACGGCAGGCCGGCGGCGCCAATCGCAACGCCGCAGGTGCCGCGCCGCCAGGCACGGCCAAAGCTGTCGCTGATGATCACGGCAACCGGCACGCCGAACCTTTGAGACAGGCGCTTCCTCAATATCGCCGCGCTGCCGTCGGGATCGACCGGCAGCAGCAGCGCCCGCTGGGGATCATCGGGCGAGCCTACGTTGGACTGGTCGATGCCTGCGTTCGCCATCACCAGGCCGAGCCGGTGCTCGACGATCAGGACACCCGGCCTTGTCCGCACGACGCGCACCGATTCCGACAGGATCAGTTCAACGAGGCGCGGATCTTTCTGGACCTTGCCGGCGAGTTCGATCGCCTCCGTCGAGGGCTTCACGGTCGCAAGATCGACCATGCGCCCTTCGGCCTTGGATACGATCTTCTGCGTCAGCACAAAGACGTCGCCGCCACGTGGCACGATGCCACCGCGCGCCAGCCCCTCGCCGATCAAGGCGACGAGATCGTCGTCCTTGGCTATCCGCGGAATGCCGGGGACGGCAAGGAGCTCGATAGCGCTGCTGCGTTGCATCGGCCGGTCCCGCGCGCTCAGCCGAAACGCTTGCGAAGGCGCGGCAGCACGTGCTCACCGTAGAGTTTCAGGAAACGCGCCTGGTCTGGTCCCGGCGCGTGAAACACCAGATGACGGAAGCCGAGACCGACATAGTAACCGATCCGCTCGACGTGCTCGTCGGCATCGCTGGACACGATCCACCGACTGGCAGCGCGCTCCAGCGGCAGCGCGTCGGCAAGACGCTGCATCTCGACGGGATCTTCGACCGTCATCTTTTCCTCCGGCGTCAGCGCCAGCGCCGCCCAGTGGCGCGTATCCTCGAGCGCACGCGCCTTGTCGGTGTCGAACGACACCTTGACCTCGATCATGCGATCGTAGGACTTCGACGGATCCTCCGACGCTGCGATGCCCTCGGCGACCTTCGGCAACAGGGTCTCGGCGTAGAGCTCCGGCTTCTTGCCGCTCGTGCAAATGAACCCCTCGGCGGAGCGGCCGGCGTAACGCGCGACGAGAGCACCCGCGGCGGCGACATAGATCGGCACCGGCGTATCCGGACGGTCGTAGATCGTCGCCTTCTCGGTCTTGTAGTACTGGCCTTCGAAGCTGACCCGCTCCTGGGTCCAGAGCGTTCGGATCAGCGTGACAGCTTCGCGCAGGCGGGCGAAGCGCTCCTTGAATTCCGGCCAAGGTTGACCGGTCGAAGGCACCTCGTTGAGTCCTTCGCCGGTGCCGATGCCGAGCACGACGCGTCCCGGGAACATCGCACCCATCGTGCCGAACGCCTGGGCGACGATGGAAGGATGGTAGCGGAAGGTCGGCGCCAGCACGCTGGTGCCGATCACGACGCGCGACGTTTTCGCGCCGAGCGCGCCCAGCCACGTCAGCGAAAAGGGTGCATGGCCATCGACATGCTTCCATGGCTGAAAGTGATCGCTGATGAAGACCGAATCGAACCCGACTTCCTCGGCCAGACAGGAGAAGCCCAGCAACGTGCCCGGTGCAAACTGCTCCGCCGATGCCTTGTATCCGAGCTTGATCACCGCAAATCTCCTGGCTGGCGCCGGCCGATGCCGAGGCCATGGTACCCGTGGTGGAAATCTATAGATTAGCGGGAAAGCAGCGACCAGCCAAAAAGGGGAAGCGACCATGCATCTCGGAATAGCCCTGCCTTACGGCGACATCGGCGGCGATGGTCCGATCGTGCGCGAATACGCCGAACTCGCCGAGGCTGAAGGTTACGACGGCCTGACGCTGGCGGACCACGTCCTCGGCGGCAACCCGGCGAACCCCGCCAGCGGCCGTGCGGGTGGGCTCGGCCTGTTCCACGATCCCTTCGTGGCGTTCGGCTTCATCGCCGCCTGCACGAAAAAGGTCGAACTCTCCACCCAGGTACTGATCCTCGCGCAGCGCCAGACTGTGCTGGTTGCCAAGCAGGCCGCCAGTCTCGACGTGCTCAGCGGCGGCCGCTTCCGGTTCGGCATCGGCGTGGGCTGGAACGAGATGGAGTTCGTCGGCCTCAACGAGAATTTCCACAACAGGGGTAAGCGTTCCGAGGAACAGGTCCAGGTGATGCAAGCGCTGTGGGCCGATCCATATGTGACGTTCGAAGGCAAATGGCATCGCCTGCCGGACGCCGGCATCAATCCCCGGCCGCCACAGCGCAAAATTCCGCTGTGGTTCGGCGGTCACATGGACGTGACGCTGCAGCGGATCGCAAAATGGGGCGACGGCTGGATGATGCTGTCCGAACCGCCGGGACCCAAGGCCGTTGCCGAATTCGACAAGCTACGACGCCTGGTGGAAGCCGAGGGACGCGATCCGACTTCGGTTGGCCTGGAAGTCTGGACCTCAACCGGCACCGGCACCGAAAAGGACTGGCGCGAGGAATTCAGCTTCTGGAAGCAGGCAGGCGTCACGCATGTCACTTTGCACAACACCTTCGGCGGCTACCACCACAAGCGCATGGCTGGCCGAAGCATGACCGACCATGTCAACGCGATGCGCCGCTACCGCAACGCCGTTGCCGATCTGCTCTGAGTGCGGCACACACGTGCCTCAGGTATCGGAGAGCGTGGCCAGCATGCGGTCGCGGGCGACGAAATCGCCGTCGGCATGGACGGGCTGCAGGCAGACATGCGTGGCGCCAGCCGTGAAATGCGCTCGCAGGCCGCGCCTGACCGCGTCGGCATCGCCCCAGAGAACCATCGCATCGATGAACCGGTCGCTGCCGCCGTCGGCAAGCTCATCCTCAGTGAAGCCCTGGCGCAGCCAGCTGTTGCGGTAGTTCGGCAGCGCCATGTAGCGCGACAGTTCCTTGCGCCCGAGCGCCCGCGCTTTCACCGGATCGGTCTCGATCGTTATTTTCTGCTCCACTGCAAGCCACTTCGATGGCCCAAGGATCGCGGCGGCCTCAGCCGTATGCCCTGGTGTCACGTTATATGGGACAGCACCACGCGACTTGGCAGCGCTCAGCGCCAGCATCTTCGGTCCGAGTGCGGCAACCACGACTGGCAATTCGCCGGCCGGCGCTGACTTGTTGATGCCGTCGAGATAGGCGCTCATCGCCGCCAACGGCTTGTCGTAGCGATGGCCACGCAGCCCCTCGACCATCGGAATGTGGCTGACGCCGAGGCCGAGAACGAACCGGTCACCGTAAAGTGCGTTCAGCGAGATCAAGGCGCGCTGCGCGGTAAAGGAATCGCGTGCATAGATGTTGGCGATCGAACTGCCGATCATCAGCTTCTCGCTGCACGACAGCAACCAGGCCGCCAGCGACATCGACTCATAGCCTCGCGATTCCGGGTACCACAGGTTCGAGTAGCCGTTGTTCTCAACTGTGCGCACGAAATCGCGCAGCTGCGATCCGTCGAGCTTATCGGTGCTGTACCACACACCAAGGCGTCCGAGTTTCATGTCGATTGCCTACGGTTGGAGGTGCGTGCGAGCCCCGAATTGCGAGATTCCGTCGTTGCGGCGTCGGCTACCACGCACCCTAATGGACTGGATCCAGCACCACCACCGGTATCTCACGCTCGGTCTTGAGCTGATAGTCGGCGTAGGGCGGCCAAAATTCGAGCGCCTGTTTCCAAAGCCGGAGGCGTTCCTCGCCCGCCGTCGTCCTGGCCCGCGCCTTCATCTTCTTGGTCCCGACTTGTACTTCAACGTCGGGGTTCGCAAGAATGTTGCGATACCAGCCTGGGTGTTCGGGCGCGCCTCCCTTTGAGGCGACTACGAAGCAACTGTCGCCGTCCATTCCGTAAAACAGCGGAAATATGAACTTGTCGCCCGACTTGCGGCCGGTGGTGGTCAGCAGCAGCGACGGCACCGTCAGCTCACCTCGCTGCGGCACCGTTACCTTGTACATGTGGCCGTCGGTTCCGCCGCTCGAAAGATAGCGGTTCGCATGCTCGAGCATCCAGTCCGGCAGGTTCGGAGCGAGTTTCGCTTCAGCCATCGCGCCCTCTCATTAAAGTTTGCTGTAGGGAACATACCATCGGACGCCGGATCGGCCAAATCCGAATTCATGAGCAAGGCGATTTCGCGCTTTAGGGTGGCGACGCTATTGTTGTGTTCCGATGGATAGTCTGATGTTGGCCTTCAACGACGTGCAAAAGTCGGCCGAAGGTCGGCTTTGCGCCAGAGGCGGCCAATCGCGAATCGCAGCGAAAGTGCGGAGAACTGCGGCCAACCTGCCGAGCGCGCTGGCGACGAGCCAACTTACAACCGATACAAGCGCATGGAAGCCGCATGGCGGGCTTTGGCCATTGAGCACGACTGGTTGAACGGTGAGATTGTTGAGAACACCAGAGCCAATTAAAGCGAGCGGATCTATCGGCTAATTGCCGCCGCGACTATCCTCTATGGAATTTGGCTTTGGCTTCTTTTCCGCCTGATCACGGAATGTGGCCATATCTTCGTAATTGCTCGCAAGACGCAAAAGCCGTCTCTTGATCAAAGGGTCCGCCTCGTTCGCAAGGTCCCGGAGGACGCGCGCTCTGTTCCTATAGAATTGGTCGTCCATGCGGGGTCCCCTCGGAATGAGAGGCACATGACCCACTTTTTCGGCCAATAACAGTAATCTAGATCACAAATCTGACTTTTGCAGACCGAAGTCGCGTTCACATTCTCGCAATGAAGTCTCTTTTCATTGATCGCCAACGCAGACCGTCATGATAGAAGCCCGGCTCTGCCCCAATGCGATTCGGAGAAAGAATGCCAAAAGCGAAGAGAGCAGTTCGCCGCGCGTGGACGAAAGACGATGTTCGAACAATGAAGACGATGGCAAAAGCAAAGTCGGGCGTCGCCAAGATCGCAAAAGCGTTGCAGCGGACTCCTGGTGCCACCACTGCCATGGCCGCAAAGCTGGGCGTTTCCCTGTCAACGCGTGTCTAAATGAAACAGCGACAGGCCGCCGTACGGCCTGTCGCCACTTCCACACATTTTCAACGCGCGATTACTTCGTCACGCCCCGCGGGGATTGACGACGGCGTAACCTCGCAGTGAGCGCGCGTGAAGCCTTGTTGCATGCCCGCCTGAGTTAGCGTCATAGGCCATCCAGGTGTCACCTTCGACGTGTTGCTCCAGAACGAAGACGTGCCCGCGTCGCGCGGCAACCATTCCGGGCGCTGGTGCAGTCCGGGGAAAACGCAGCCAGTTAGCTGCCAGATTTAATCCCGGCACGATATGACCGAACACGCGTATGGATGCGCCGCAACCACAGAAAGAACGCGGACAACCGGTCGGGCGGCCGCCGATGACTTGAGCGCGACCGTCGTTCACTTCTGCCATTGCGTTGCGGTGTGATGTTAGCCGCTGCTCAAAGCCATACTGTTCTCGCGGGTAGGACGCGATTCTGCCGCGACGTATTTGCGGGCCGGAGAAGTCGCACGGCATGGTTACGTTGCATTCGGACACGTTGACAGAAGGTCGGGAAGGACGCGCATCCGAAGCGCTCGATGAAATCACGACAAAAAAAGAAGCAACAAGTGCTAGACTGCTACGCATGCAGGACTCCATTTGCGAAGCCTGCCCCAAAACAAGTGCCACCAAATGTGAGGCGAAATTGGGTCCGAGAACGGCCGATAGCTGCTTTCGGAACCACCACGAACCACATCTGAGCACTCGGTGCATAACGTGTTCATTCGATTTGCCGTTAGTAGCGCGCGAGAAGACTAACCATGGCAAATGCTGAGAACCGTTACGACGTTATCAATATTGTCGCTGACTGGCTAAGATGAGCCGATACGGTCAGCATGACGCGCGACGCCGTCTAGTTCGATTTTTCGACCGGGCTTCAGAATCTCAATTTCCAAACGCGCCCCCAAAATTTAGCCGGGGACAGAGCCCACCGTGCCGCGGGCTCGATCGCTTCGGCGCAATTGTCGCTTGTGCGCTTTTGGCACGGCGGCTGGGGCCTGCCAGCTCGCCAGTCGCCTGAAAAATAATCTGTCGCCGTCCGCCGAAATCGGCTTTGTTTCGCTTTGGCGCTTCATGCAAGCGATCAAACTGCAAAGGAAACCAGGACATGAACGGACTTGGCGGCCTCAACAAATCACCTGATGGCGTCGTCATCGGGCTCGTTCAATTGCAATTGCCTGTCGTGGTCACCAAGACCGACCTGGCGCGTCAAACCGAGCGCATCGTGTACATGGTTGGCAAGGCGCGGCGCAATCTCGGCACCATGGATCTGGTGGTATTCCCAGAGTATTCCCTGCACGGCCTGTCGATGGACACCAATCCGGAAATCATGTGCCGTCTCGACGGCCCCGAGGTGGCGGCGTTCCGGAAGGCTTGCGTCGACAACAGGATCTGGGGCTGCTTCTCCATCATGGAGTTCAATCCCGACGGCAACCCTTACAATTCGGGGCTGATCATCGACGATCACGGCGAAATCAAGCTGTACTATCGAAAGCTCCATCCGTGGATCCCGGTCGAACCATGGGAGCCCGGCGATATCGGCATCCCCGTGATTGAGGGACCGAAGGGCGCGAAGATCGCGCTGATCATCTGTCACGACGGCATGTTCCCGGAGATGGCGCGCGAGTGCGCTTACAAGGGCGCGGAGATCATGATCCGCACCGCCGGCTACACCGCGCCGATACGCGAAAGCTGGCGCTTCACCAATCAGGCCAACGCTTTCCAGAATCTGATGGTCACGGCCAACGTCTGCATGTGCGGATCGGATGGCTCATTCGATTCCATGGGCGAAGGCATGATCGTGAATTTCGACGGCAGCATCATTGCCCATGGCACGACAGGACGTGCCGACGAAATCATCACCGCCGAGGTCCGTCCCGATCTCGTGCGCGAAGCACGGATTCACTGGGGCGTCGAAAACAACATCTATCAACTCTGGCACCGCGGTTACGTTGCAGTGAAGGGCGGCGCGATGGATTGTCCCTATACCTTCATGCAGGACATGGTGGCCGGCACATTCCGCTTGCCGTGGGAAGACCAGGTCAAGGTGACCGACGGCACATCGTGTGGCTTTCCGATGCCCACGCGGCTGTTCGGACCAAAGAGCGTGAAGGCGGCCGAGTGACCCAGGGCTGCATTTCGCCTGAGCCACGCGCGCGAATGGAGAATCCCGGCACCGGCGCCCAAACCAATCCAGGCCGGGATCGTCTCCGAGCCCGGTTGCGGGCGATCCAGCCGCCGATTTTCCATCAAGCCGGGCTTATGAACTGCTTAACTCCCTTGCATACAACAAGAGAATACCGCCTATTTATTAGGCGATATCTCGCTGCACAAGTTTTCAACCAGGGCCCATCCACTCAAATACATTACACAATTCAATATATTACGCACATGCGATTACGAGAAAGGCTCTGGCACGAAGATTGCGACATCTCTCTGAGCTCCGCCGTTCCGGCGCGGCTGCGAAAAGGACAGGCGACCCGATCGCCCAGAGGGAGCAGGCAATGGATTTTGGCAGGATTTCACGACGGCATTTGTTGCAAGGCGGCGCGGCCCTGACGCTTGGTTCGGCGTTTGGTGCGCGTTCCGCGCAGGCAGCCGACACCACGATCGGCTTCATCTATGTCGGTTCGCGCGACGACTACGGTTACAACCAGGCACACGCGCAAGGCGCGGCGGCGCTGAAGAAGCTGCCCG
>C688J18823_10001741_pt1 | contig 13542 bp, 13 predicted proteins | sample HopSoiMetagenom1_FD_18823 | JGI IMG/M metagenome (IMG submission 18823)
GATCACTCATTTCACGGCGCCAGCGAGCTGGTACGGGTACGAGCCGCCGACGGACAGATTCTCACTGTTCGAAGCTCCCAACGCGGAACACTTCGCGGCGAAGTTGACCTGGAGTTTTCGCCACAAGAGGCAATTCCCGTGCGTGAATCACAAATATAGAATGTTCTCGCGAGCTTACAAATTCGCCGTCACCCTGCCCCCGCTTTTTTGGGTCTCATTATTTCTACTGGTGCCCTACGCGCTGATGTTCGCGTACAGCTTCTGGTCGGTGTCGCCCGCGCAGACGATCATCCACTCGTGGAGCTTCACGAATTACCGCGAATTACTCACTCACGACGTCTATCGGCAAACCTTATTGCGCTCCGCGTGGATCGCTGGCCGCGTCATGGTTTTCTCCCTTTGCCTGGGATACCCCGTCGCGTACCTGCTGAGCTTTCATGCTGGCGCAAAAAAGAACTTGCTCTACCAGCTTGTGATCATCCCGCTCTGGGTGAGTTATCTGGTGCGCGCATACGCCTGGAAAACTATCCTCGGTACCGACGGTGTTCTCAACACCTCGCTGCAATACTTGCATCTGGCCAGCCACCCGTTGCAGTTCCTGCTGTATAGCCCTTTCGCGGTCGTGCTCACACTGACGCACATCTACACGCCATTCACCTTTCTTCCTGTGTATGCGGCCATGGAGCACATCCCTCGAAACCTGGTAGAAGCTTCGCATGATCTCGGAGCTTCGCGGCTGCAAACTTTCTTGCGGATAATTCTTCCCTTGTCGATTCCGGGAGTATTGGCCGGCACGACCTTCGCATTCGTGCTCAGCTTCGGAGACTTCCTGGCCCCTCTCCTCTTAGGCGGGCCAAGCGGCATCATGATCTCGAATATCGTCGTCAGCTTGTTCGGCGCCGCCTACAACTGGCCTCTGGGCGCGGCGATTTCGTTCTGTATGTTGGCACTGGTGGTCTGTCTATTGTGGCTGTCCGAAAAACTGGAACGACGGTGGGCGGTCTCATGAGGCGCAATTCTTACGACAAGAGTCCCCGCTGGCTCGTGCTCTATGCCGCAATTGTCTTTGCGTTTCTTTATCTGCCGATCGTCGTATTAGTGGTTTATTCGTTTAACGGACACGGCGTGGGCGGCTTCCCGCCACGCGATCTCACGCTCAATTGGTACGAATTACTTTTTCAAGACGACGCCATCTGGTCGTCGGTGTTGAACAGCGTTATCGTCGCGCTGGCGTCTGTGCTCATCGCATTAGCACTCGGGATTCCCGCCGCACTCGCTCTCGATCGCGCAAACTTCCCCGGAAAAGCAACCTTCAGACGGCTAGTGCTTCTTCCGCTGGTGCTCCCAGGCATCATCACCGGACTTTCGTTGCTCATGCTCTTCCGCGAAGCCGATCTAAAGCTCAGCCTGATAACCGTGATCCTTGGCCACGGCACCGCGCTCATCTCTGTGGCTACTACCGAAGTGTTCGCGGGATTGCAAAAGTTTGATCGGGCGCAGGAAGAGGCATCACTCGACCTCGGCGCGAATTACTGGCAGACCTTCTGGCGCGTGACCCTGCCGAATCTGAGGCTTTCGATTGTCGGTGCCGCGCTGCTGATTTTCACTCTCTCGATGGACGAGATCGCCGTCAGTTTTTTCCTGATCGGCCGCGACAACACTCTGCCGCTCGAAATCTGGGGACGCCTGCGACGCGGCATCACCCCCGAGATCAACGCCATTTCAACGATTATCTTTGTGTTTTCTTTGTGCGCAATCGTCCTCTGGTATCGCCTGAGCATGCGTAGCGAGACCGAGCCAGGACTGGCGGATGCACTACCGCAAATCAGTGTCCAATGAGATCTATAGGTCGGCTTGCGTCCTGACGGCGCCTCATATACCATATAACTAACCAGTTAGTTAAATATGAATGCGGCCCACACAATTCGTCTCGGCACCCGCGGCAAGCCGGAGGAAAGCCGCGCCGCCATTCTCAAAGCCGCAGTTCGTGAGTTCGCGCGCGAAGGCGTTGCCGGGGCCCGCACCGACGCAATCGCACGCCTGGCACGGGTAAATAAGGCTTTGATCTATTACTACTTCAAGGACAAAGAAGCTTTGTACGATGCTGTGCTAGATGAGGTGTTTAGCGGAGTTCGAGCTGCCATCCATAATGCGCTGGCGCAAGAGCTGCCGCCGCGCAAGAAGCTGGAAGCATATATTCGCGCACACTTCGACTACATTGCGTCGCATCCGCCATACCATCGTCTGGTGCATGCGGAATTTCTGCGTGCCGGACGCGATCCGTCCCGGCTGCAACGCGTGGCGCAACACTATTTTCGTCCGGTCTTTTCTGAGCTTTCCGCGCTGCTCAAAGAAGGCGAAGCTTCGGGGGATTTCCGGCCGGTCAATCCACTTCAATTCATTCCCTCGATGATTTCGGTCATCGTTTTTTATTTCACGACGGCGCCGATTATGTCGGTGGTCACCGGTTTCGATCCGCTGTCGCCGGAGCGTCTGGCTGAACGTCGCGCGGCGGTGATCGATTTCATCTCCGCTGCCTTGTTCTCGCGGATCAAAGGAGAGCGCAAATGAACGCGCGCAATAAAGTAATTATTTTGCTCAGCATCATCTTTGCCATCGCGCTGGGATATTACCTGCTCTCGACGCCTCGCGGGTCGGACCTCGACCTAACCGGCACAGTCGATGCCAACCAGGTGATCGTGAGCCCGCAAGTTCAGGGCAGAATTTCCAAGCTTCTGGTGGACGAGGGAACGCGGGTGAAGCAGGGCGATCTGATCGCCGTTCTCGATCCTTCGGAACTGGAGGCGCAAGCGCGTGCTGCCGCGGCCATGATTGACAGTCTGCGTTCTCAGGTTGCAGCCACTCAGGCCACCAGCGTCGCCACCAAAGGGTCTACCACTAGCAGCGTGGCTAACGCGCAGGCACAACTTGAATCGGCGCGCGCGCAACTGCTGCAGGCTGAAGCGAACTTGCAGAAAGTCGAGAGCGACAGCCGTCGGGTAATTGAACTCGCAAAACAAGGTGTGGCATCAGACCAGGAGCGAGTCCAGGCCGAAGCTAACCTCAAAGCTCAGCAGGCGCTGGTCGCTTCTTTGCAGCAGCAAGTCACGGCCGCGCAAGCAGGATTGAATTCAGCAATCGCCAACACGCATCAGGCGAGCGCGGCACAGAGCACGGTCGCGTCCACGCGCGGCCAACTTTTGAATTCTGAAGCGCAATTGAAAGAAGCTGAAGTGCGCCTTGGCTACACGAAGATTTACGCGCCGGTCACAGGAACTGTTTCGGTGCGCGCTGCCCGCGAAGGTGAATATCTCAATCCCGGTCAGCCGATCGTGACTATCGTCGATTTCACGGACACCTGGGTGCGGGCCGCGATTCCAGAAACCAATGCCGATCATTTAGGTATTGGCGACACGCTTCGTATTCGTTTGCCCGGCGGAACTGTCACTTCCGGAAAAGTGTTCTTCAAGTCCGCGGAAGCCGATTTTGCAACCCAACGTGACGTGAGCCGCAGCAAGCGTGACATTAAGACCATCGTGCTGAAGGTTCGCTTGGATAATCCCAAAGCAGCCTACGTGCCAGGAATGACGGCTGATGTGCTGATCTCCCCGGCGCAGCTGCGCGGAACGCCCGATTCGAGTACCGCGGCAGCTTCCGGAGCGCGCCCATGATGTCGAGTTCAAATCTGGGTTCTTTCTATCCTTCGAGCACTGCGAAGACTGCAGGCCTCAGTTCCAATGGCGTCGTAAACGCAATCGAGGTCGAGCACATCATCAAAAAGTACGGAGACTTCACCGCGGTCGACGACGTCACCTTCTCAGTGAAGGAGGAAGAAATCTTTGGACTGCTTGGCCCGAACGGGGCCGGGAAATCTACGCTGATACGAATGATGACGACACTCATCCCGATCACCGCAGGCCATGCCCGCATTGCCGGACACGACGTCGCTACTGATCCCGATGACGCGCGCCGCGCCATCGGCGTCATCCCGCAGGCTCTCACTAGCGACATCGATCTCACGGTGGAAGAAAATCTGAGCATTTACGCCAAGCTTTACGACGTGCCTACGGCCAAGCGCAAACAAAACATCGACGAACTGCTTGAACTAGTCGATCTCACCAAATGGCGTAATGCGCAAACCAAAACGCTTTCTGGCGGAATGCGGCGTCGCCTCGAAATTGCGCGCGGCCTGGTGCATAGCCCTAAAATCTTTTTCCTGGACGAGCCCACGACCGGGCTCGACCCCGTTTCCCGCGTTGCCGTTTGGGAGATGCTGACCAACATCAAGAGCCAACGTCAGCTCACGATTCTGATCACCACGCATTACATGGATGAAGCCGACCGGCTCTGCGATCGCATTGCTATCGTCGATCATGGCAAGCTGGTTGCACTCGATACCCCGCCCGCGCTGAAGGCCAGCGTTCCAGGATCGAATGTAATCGAATCGCAGTTCGAAAATGCTCCTGCTGATTGGGAGCAGCGCCTGCACAAATTGACGGCGGTCACTTCCGTGCAGCATGAAGGCGCGGGCATGTATCGCGTCCTCACCGGAGACGGCTCGCGCACCACGACCGACCTTGTCGAAGCGGCCGTGCACGCCAACGTGAAAATCAAATCGTTGTCCGTCCAGAACACGACACTCGATGACGTATTCGTCCACTACACCGGGCGGCAGTTGCGGGACGAACTCGTCAAAGCCCATGCGTTCACCATGCCGTCCAGACCGGGGATGCAGCCATGAATCGAATGATGGCAATTGTCGAACGCGAAATGCGCAAGTTTTTCCGCTCACCGGCGCTGATGCTGGTGGCGATGGTGTTTCCTCTGGTGCAACTCATCGTTCTGGGCAACGCGTTTGGCGGAAAAATTCGCGATGCCAAGCTCGGCCTTGTCGATGAAGATGGCGGCACCCAGGCGCTGAAAATCCGCGAGGCCTTCGATTCCGTTCACGCCAACATGCGAACGTTTCAGCCGGTCTATTACGCGGATGAAAGGAAAGCCGTCGAAGATGTTCGCAACGGAAAGATCCAGGGCGCGGTGATTATTCCACCGCAGTATTCTCGGCGCGTTTATGAGCAGGATGCTCCGAAAATCGGACTGGTCGTAGACAACAGCGACAACTTCATGACTGCGACTCTCGAAGACGAGATGAGCGGCATTACCAACTCTCTCAATAACCCAACGGTCGAGCCACGCATTTTGCAGCAGACAGTTTTGCAGATTGTCGAGCTATATCCGTACATCGAGTACATGAAATATCTTTTACCGGGGTCGATCGCGCTTGCGATGTTTGTCTCAGTGATGATCGGCGGTGGCATGCTGTACATCGACGACAAGGCCCGCGGCGTCCATGAGGGCTATCTGGTCACGCCTATCACGAAGGCAGAACTGGTCCTCGGATTAAACGCTGCCGGCGCAATTAAAGCCGTTATGACCGGAGTCGTGATCACCCTCATCGGATCGCTACTGGCCGGCGTGGGAACGATCTTCCGGCCGGGAACCATGCTTGGCTTGGTGGTGATGATTTTCCTGACATCTCTGGCCTTCAACACCATGATGTTCTTGCTCATGGTGCGAGTCGAAGATCCGCTGGTGCCGCGCGCAATCTTCGGCATCCTGAATACTTTATTGTTTTTTCCCAGCGGCGCGGTCTATCCCATTCAGGCGTTTCCGCGCTGGTTGCGCGCCATCGCCAGCGTGGATCCGTTCACGTTTGCGGTACACGGTTTCAAGTCGCTGCTGCTGAAAGAAACCGGCCTGGTCGCGATCTGGCCCGATATGCTTTATCTCTCGGTGTTCGCGATCGTGACATTCTCGATTGCGGTGCCTCTATTTAAGCGCACGCTGTAAAAGTCTTTCCGTCCATGTGGGCACGGCGCCCTCACCCGTTCAGCCGACCCGAAGAGTTGTCGATTCCTGGAACTTTTTCTTCTCCATCGGCTTCCATTATGCTTAGGTCATGACGCTAATGGATGCTAAACAGTACGATGAGGCGCCCGCCCGCCGTCGCAAAAAGCTGATTATCGTCGGCATCGTGGCCGCGATTACATTGGCATGGGTCGCTTACCACTTTCGCAACTACCCCGCACGCCACACCGTGGATAAATTTTTTGCGGCCGTCGAGCGTCAGAACCTGGAGGATGCATACGCAATCTGGTTCAAAGATCCGGACTGGAAGCAGCATCCCTCGAAATACTCCAGCTATAGCTTCGCCGAGTTTTCTCAGGATTGGGGGCCGGCAAGCGAGTGGGGGGTCCTCAAGTCTTACTCCGTCGATTGCTCTTATTCGAGTGGCAACGGGGTGATAGTGCAGGCCACGGTGAACCACCGAACTCAGCATGCCTACGTCTGGGTCGACAAATCAGACAAGACGCTTCACTTCTCGCCGAATGAAATTGATTGCGGAAATTGGTTCGGCTGGCTAACGGAATAGCGATTTACTCGGATGTACTCAGTTTATGGGTGGCACCTGCGGGCGCTTCCCGAATCTCTCTCCAACCACGTGCAAATTCCTGTCGAGCTCAACCATGGCCGATAGGGTGCTTCCTCCCCGCAGTGGCGGATAGTCATACCGCAAATCTCTGAAATGAACTTCCCAAGCGTCGCCAAGTGATGTCTGCCTCACCAACGGATACTGTGCCCAATCCAAATACACACGTCCTAAATAAGATTTCTTCGCCGCCAGTGTGACCGCAGTCTCAGGCGGTTTTGGAAAAAACTCAAGCTCACTCCAATTCAGGCCTCCCGTGCGGGAATCCAAATCCGAAGTCGCAAAAAAATCTTTAGTTTCCGCTACTCCGTACCAGTGGAATAAATTCCAATAGTACGGGTAAGCCGAGACTCGCACCGGTGCCGCAGACTTGAACGATTGTCGCCGGAGAGCATGTACAGCATTCCTGTGCTCATGATCGCGTGCCAGATACAATCCCGCCAGGCAGGCGAGCGCAATTGTTGCGCTCACCCGTCCGCGAGGCAGAGACGCATGGCGCGAAAAAATCGCGGGCGCGACCAAACCCGCGACCAAAATCACGTAGAGCGCCGGCTCGACGATGAAGACGATGTCCCAGGAATACCACTTCTCCCAGAAAGGCCAGAACGGCCGGACACCGTAGTTATTGGTGTAATCGAGTAGGATGTGGCTCAGCCCGGCGACATACGCAAAAGCAAATAGCAGCCCCCACCTAGGCGGCAGATTCGGAATGTTCGTTCGCCGTCCACGCAATCTCCAAACCAGATACATAAAGCCGGTGACGACTCCCGAGACGAGAACCAGGCCGACAAAAGAATGTGTAAAGCCGCGATGATGAGCAAACTCTACAACCGGGCCCTTGAATCCCCAGAACACATCCAGGTCGGGCGCTTCGGCGGCCAAAGTCATAGTCGCGGTGGCCAGCGCCGTTTTGCGATTGAATCCCGCTCGCGCAAGAACTGCGCCGGTTAAAAAATGAGTGATGGGTTCCAAGTGAAGTTTGTAACACAGGTGGAAACAATGTGGAGAAAGCCTGTAAAGACAGGCCATGTGGAGACAGCCGCCCTCGTCTCTCCGAATCGGCCCTGCCGATTAATACATCGGATGATCTTTCGGCACCAGTACTGTCAGAGCGTCAGGTACAAGTGACAGCGTGATCGGAAGCCGTCCCAGCAATTCGCCGTCCGCCTCAACATAAATATCTTCCGGCTTCTCGCCCGCAGCATGCCGGCAGGTGATCTGGTCCGCGTGAGCCAGCTCAATCCCCGGAACAGCGCTGGACAGTCCAAGTGTTCCACGAAACACATACGCCAAATACAGAGCACGGTTCCCTGTCCGGCACAATACGAGCCGCATGTCGTTACGCACGAGAGATGCCCCGGGAGCCAGTTCCCGCAACACCCCACCAAAGTAGTTAATGCGCACAGCCAACATTTCTGAGAGCCGCGCCTCGCGCCGAGGAGCCTCACCATTTCTCGAGAACTCCGCCTCGAAGTAGCGCATCCGGTGCGTCAACCACAGGTGCGTTGCCTTGGTGTAATAAGCCAACATACCCATGCGGTCTTTTATCAAGCGGTTCAGTTTGTAGAACAGGTGCGCGTCCACGCCGACGCCCGCGGCCACGGTGAAGTATCGTGAGTTTGGATTGTTGTTGAAGTCGCGGTACTCGATTTTTCCGACTGCGATCCGCTTCGGAGTTGCCGTCAACAGCGCTCGTGCTGCGCGTTCACACGAGATCGGCAACCGCAGATCATGCGCCATGGCATTGGCGGTGCCGAGTGGGATGATTCCGAGAGCTGCATCCGTTCCAACCAGTCCCTGGAGCACATCGTGAACTGTGCCGTCGCCACCGCAGGCAATGATGGTGTCGAAGCCGTCGCGAATTGCCATGCGGACCTGGGCGGCAGCGTCGGACGCTGCCTTGGTGGGTGCAACCTCCACCTCGATGCCTGCAGCTCGCAGGATCGCAACCGCCGCTTCCACGTCTTTGACGCGGTGCTTTTTTCTTCGACCCGACAGAGGGTTGTAAAAGAGTGCGGCTTTGCGCATGAGAAAAGGAGATGCAGTCCGGGCGCCGTCGCGCCGTCATTCCGCAATTCTACTTCGATGACTCTGAGCTTACCTGCGGGTTGTTAACAGGCAATGAATTCTCGGCGCAGGGTTCCCGCAGGCGCAACATGCGCAGAATCCAGTATCCGGCAGCGGCGGCGGCAATATGCTTGAGCGTGTGGCCGCTGATGATGTGGCCAAGAGAATAAATTTGGCGGTCAGTAGTCTCGAATATTTTTGCGAGGAGGTAGAAGCCGAACACCACCGCGAAGTCGCGGCTTCGGGTGTAGCGCGGCGGCAGCAGCAGTGCCAGCAGCAGCGCTATCGCGGAGTAGGCCTGCACCGCCGCGTAAATCCGCAGGTCGCCGCGGCCGTGAAGTTCGTCCCAATACCACTGCAGAACGCTGGCGGATCCAAAAGCAATGAGCCACGGCGCAAGCCGCAATCCGGCCGGTACGCTGATGCGCTCGGCGATGAGCGCCGCCACCAGCGATCCGAAAACAATGGTCATGGGCAGCCGGTCCCAAACCAGGTGGACATTGTTTGGGACGAGATGATAGTAACCCGACCCCAACGCAGTGAGCAGTAGTCCGACGAAGACGCCGTAGTAAGGCCAGCGCTCGCGCGGATCGAGGAAGATTTGTCGAGCGCGCCGACGCATAAACATAATGCCGCAAAACGCGACGGCGGCGAACGCCAGGTTTGAGATCACGTTGCCAAAGTTCGGAATGCCGAGCCAGTGGCGCTGGTCGGCGAATTGGTGATACGAGGCGGGCTGCGGAATCGGGGGCAGCCGGAACATCAGCAAGGCTAAACCGGCGGCAACACCAAGCATCAACGCAATGCCGTTTTTTCGAGAGAGCAGGCGGACCTCCGGTACGAAGTTCGAAGTGAACAATGTATCGCAAAGCGAGGGAATCAGGCAGCATTGACGCGGGCAAAACTTGCCGGGAGCGAAGTCGAAGGTAATGTCCACGCCACACGATTGTGATTAAATCAATCCGGCATGACTGCCTCGGTTCCATCTTTCGCGAAGATCAATCTTGGGTTGCGCATTGGTCCGCTTCGCGCTGACGGTTTCCACGAACTGCGCACGGTTTACCAGATTATCGCTTTACATGACATGGTCAGCGTGTCGTTCGGGCGTGGCTCGGGAATCGAAATTCGCTGTAAGGATCCGCGCGTTCCAACTGATTCGACGAATACCTGCGTCAAAACCGTCGAACGCGCCATGCAAGCACTCAAAGTCCGCGGGCGCGTCGTGATCGAAATCGAAAAACGGCTACCAGTGCAGGGCGGCCTGGGCGGCGCCTCTGGAAATGCCGTGGCCGCGCTGCTCGCCCTTGAGGGCTCCCTGCAAAAGCAACTTCCTGCAGCCGAACGATTGCGGATTGCCGCGGAAGTTGGCTCCGACATTCCTCTGTTTTTGATTGGCGGCACCGTGCTAGGAGTCGGGCGCGGCGAGGAAGTTTATCCTCTCCCTGATCTGCCGCCGACAGCGTGCGTAATTGCCCTGCCCGAAATCGCGATCTCCACGCCTAAAGCTTTCGCCGAGTGGGACGAAGAAGCCAAATTGACGCCCTCTACTCAGTCCGATAGAATGTTGGAGTTCAGCCGTGAGATTTCTGCGTGGTTGAATGCGGCGCAGATTGGCCGCAGATCCGGTGTCTCCGCTAGAGGCGGAGGCCGGGCCGAGAACCCACTGCTCGACCTTGTCCGAACCGGGATTGAAAACGACTTCGAAAAAGTCGTCTTTCCTGAGTATCCCGAACTGCTTGAGGTCAAGCGTGTGCTCGAAAAGGCTGGCGCAAAGTATGCGTCGCTCTCTGGCTCCGGGTCGGCGATTTACGGGTTGTTTGATTCGCAGCAGAAAGCCGCGGCCGCAGCAAAAAGACTGATAAAGCAAGGCACGCGGGCGCTGGCAACGAGCACCTTGACGCGGCGTCAGTATTGGAAGAAGCTGTGAGCCGCGAGCTATTAGCTGCGAGCAACCGGGCAGAGATGCTCAAAGCTCATTGCTCGAAGCTAGCAGCTCACTGGGCCGTCGACTAATGGTAGGTCAAGTGCCTTTGGAGCACTTTGTCTAGGTTCGAATCCTAGCGGCCCAGCCAGAAAAGCAGCTTTGAGCTGCGTGAGTTCTGAGCTTTGAGCCACGAGCAACCTAGGTCTGTTCGCTCGATGCTCGCGGCTCACAAGCTAAAAGGGCTAAGAGCTAATTGCTAAGAGCTGATCTTATGGCTACTCTCGCTACCGCGACTGAAAAGAAGATGAGCCCAGACGAGAAGCACGATCGCAAGCCGCATCGCGCGCGTGTCGACGACAAATTCAAAGTCTTCTGCGGGACGGCCAACCAGCCGCTCGCAGATGAGGTTTGCGCTTTTCTCGGTATGACGCGTGGCCAGGCTTTGGTGACGCGGTTCGCCGACGGCGAGGCCTACGTTCAGATTCAGGAGAATGTTCGCGGCGCCGACGTTTTCGTGTTGCAGCCGACGTGTCGTCCGGTTGATCAGCACCTGATGGAATTGCTGTTGATGATGGATGCGCTGAAACGCGCTTCTGCTCGCAGAATCACCGCAGTCATTCCGTATTACGGTTATGCCCGGCAGGACCGCAAAGACCGGCCGCGGGCGCCGATTTCATCAAAGCTAGTGGCGGATTTGCTGACCACGGCGGGTGCGCATCGGGCATTGATCGTCGATTTGCATGCCCCGCAGTTGCAGGGTTTTTTCAATATTCCGGTAGACCATCTGTTTGCGTCACCGGTGCTGGTCGATCATTTCAGGAAGTTAAGCCTGCCGAATCTGACGGTGGTTTCGCCGGACGCAGGCGGCGTGGAGCGCGCCCGGTTTTTTGCAAAGAAAGTCGACGCTGCTCTCGCCATCGTCGATAAGCGCCGCGTAGAGGCCAATGTAGCAGAAGTGATGCACGTGATCGGCGATGTCCGCGGCCGTACTTGTCTGGTCATCGACGATTTGATTGACACCGCGGGCACGCTGGTGAAGACAGCAGGCGCTTTAATGGACAACGGCGCGAGTGCAGTTTATGCGTGCTGTTCGCATCCGGTATTTTCTGGGCCAGCAGTCGCGAACATTCTCGATTCGTGCATTCGCGAAGTGGTGGTCACCAACACGATTCCGTTGACCGAAGCGGCGCTTAAGGCGACAACGCAGTGCGGCGGCAAGATTACAGTTCTATCCATCGCTGGTTTGATCGGACGCGCAATCCAGTCGATTCACGAAGAAACGTCCGTGAGCAAATTGTTCTTATAGGAATTACACATATGCCTACAGCAACACCTGATAAAAGTCTGTTAGAAGCCCAGCCCCGCGAAGCCGGAACCAAAAATGACGCTCGCCGCGTGCGGCGCGAAGGCAAGATTCCCGCCGTGGTTTACGGTGCTGGCAAAAATGCGCTTACGGTAAGTGTCGATCCGCGCCAGGTCTCGCGCATTCTGCACTCTGAGACCGGCCACAACACGGTTTTCGATCTGGCGATGGATGGCGAACGCACCAAGGCCATGATCGTCGATTGGCAGTATGAGCCCATCAAGGGATCGCTTCTGCACATCGACTTAAAGCGCATCGCCATGGATCAAAAGCTCAGGGTCAACATCCCCATTGAATTGGTCGGCGAGCCTGCAGGCGTAAAGCAGCAAGGCGGCATTCTCGAGCAAATTGCGCGCGAAGTCGAAGTCGAGTGCTTGCCTGGTGATATTCCGAACCAAATTGAGCTAAGCGTCTCGGAGTTGGTGTTCGGGACGGTGCTACGCATTTCGGATCTGCCCAAGAATGACAAAATCAAGTACCTGAGCGATCCCGAGCAGCCGGTAGCGCACATCATCACCATCAAGGAAGAAGAAGTTCCGACTGCGGATGCTGTGGCTGGCGAAGCTGCTGCTGCCCCTGCTGAACCAGAAGTCATAAAGAAGGGTAAGCAGGAGACGGAAGAAGGCGCCGCCGAGGCCGCGAAGCCGGAGAAAGCCGAGAAGAAAGAAAAGAAGTAAATCACCACGACTCGTGTGTGGACAGCCGCCCTCGGCTGTCCGGTCGAGCGGAGCTCGACACGTTCTTCGAGGGCCATTGAGAAAGCGTGAAGCTGATTGTTGGACTTGGTAATCCGGGAATCGAATATCAGTTCACGCCGCACAATTTGGGTTTTCTCGCCATCGATCGCATCGCCAACGATCAAGGCGTGGAAGTCCGAAACCGGCAATGCCGGGCGCTGACCGCGCGAACCACCATCGGGCCGGAGCAGGTTGTCCTAGCCAAGCCCGAAACGTTCATGAACTTGAGCGGCGTGTCAGTCAGTGAATTGTGCGAAAAGCTCGAGATCAGGCCGGAAGCAGACCTGATCGTGATTTACGACGAGCTTGATTTACCGCTGGGTACGCTTCGCATTCGTGAACGCGGCAGCTCGGCGGGGCACAACGGCATGAAGTCGATTATTGGTTCGCTGGGAACGCAGGAGTTTTTACGGATCAGAATCGGCATCGCGCCGGAGAAGAAAATTTTAAAGCCGTTTCGCAAGGTGCAATTGAAGCACGTAGACGAAGCGCTCGACGCGGCAGCAGAAGCAGTAAAAATGATTTTGACGGAAGGCAGGGCGGCGGCCATGAACCGGTTCAACCGAAAACCGGATCCGCCAGAAAGCAGTGATTAGTAATCAGTGGCAAGTGATTTACACCGGTTCTTGCGGCTTCTACTGACAACTGACCACTAGCCACTAACAACTGATTTTGGAGAATTCAATGAATCGTACTTATGAATTGATGTTTATCGTCCGGCCTGACATGACGGAAGAAGATCAGGACAAATTGATTTCGACGCTGGAACACGAGGTTAGTTCCTCGGGCGGNCAAGTGAAAAATATGGAGAAGATGGGCAAGCGCCGTCTCGCCTACACCGTTCGCAGATTTCACGACGGCATGTATATGCTGCTCACCTTTGAAGGCAGCGGCGGTCTGGTCCACGAACTCGAGCGCCGTCTGCGCGTCAGTGAGCCCGTGATTAAATTTCTCAGCGTGC
>C688J18823_10001742_pt1 | contig 13541 bp, 23 predicted proteins | sample HopSoiMetagenom1_FD_18823 | JGI IMG/M metagenome (IMG submission 18823)
CCGCCACCAGCACCAGCGGCTTCTCCGGCTACCTCTACGGCGGCGGCGCCTCCGGCCCTTCCCTCGGCGCCTCCCAAGCCGCAGTCGCCGGAGCAAGCGGTGGCGCAGGCGTTGTCATCGTCACCACCTTCACCGCGTAGGAGCATCCATGCCTCTTGAGCCGCCTCAGACCTCCAACAGCGACACCACCTGGATCGTCAATGGCCACTACAACGCCAACTCGGTCACGAGCTTCCAGATCGCCATCACCGTCGAGGGCCCTTCCACCGCACCGGAAGGCGACGCACTTCTGCAGGAGCTCGTCGACCTGCTGTCGTCCCGGTACTTCGGCGTCACCGGCACCAAGGGGTACAGCGCCTACACCACTCGGAACATGACCCACTCCTGACCGGCCGCCCCATCTGCCGCCCAGCCCCCTGTGGGGCTTTTTTCATGCCCCGAGGAGCTTGATGTACAGGCACGTCTACATGCCGACCGACCCGCGGCTGGGCCGGCACGTCCAGCACGATCCGCGATCACTGCGGTACGCCCACGGCGTCCTGCCGAAGACCGCCATCAAGACCGTCGACTGGACCCGCCGGGCGCCGATCTTCGACCAGGGGCAACTCGGCAGCTGCACCGGCAACGCCGCGGCTGGCCTGCTTGGTACGGACAGTGCCACACGGCCGGGCCTGACCTCCGTCACCATCTCCGGGAATGTGCTGCCCGTCGACGAGACGCTCGCCGTGCAGGTGTACTCCCTGGGTACACAGTTGGACGGTGTACAGGGCGCCTACCCGCCGGACGACACCGGCAGCTCGGGCCTCGGCGTCGCCAAGGCATTGGTGAAGCTCGGGCTGGCGACGAAGTACCGGCACGCCTTCTCCCTCGACGCGCTCAAGTCGGCGCTGCAGTCCGGGCCGGTGATGATCGGCACCATGTGGCTGGAGTCGATGTTCGACGTCGACGCCAGCAGCGGGTACGTCGTCGTGGACCGCAAGACGGCCGTGGCCGGCGGCCACGAGTACGTCATCTCCGCCTACGACGCCAGCACGCGCGCCTTTCGCCTCGACAACTCCTGGGGCGAGGGGTGGGGGATCCGCGGCAGCGCATGGCTCGCCACGGCAGACCTGCAGTGGCTGCTCTCCCAAGAGGGCGACATCACCGTGCCCGTCTGGACTGTCGCCCCTTCCCCCCGGCCCGCGGTCACGGCCGCAGGCCTCGCCAGCCAGATGCGGGCACTCCTCGCAGCGAACGGAGTCTGACCATGGCACGTATGCCTGGGGTCACCTTCATAGGCCCCACCCCGAACAAGACCACGGACGGCATAGTCGAGGTCCGTGGGCTGGTCCTCCACATCCAGCAGGGCACCGAAGCCGGGTCCGAGGCGTGGTTCAAGAACCCGGCCGCACAAGCCTCCGCCCACTTCCTCAACCCGAAGAAGGGTGGCCTGCGCCAGCTCGTCGACACCAAGGACCGCGCCTGGGCGGAGGCTGGCGGCAACTCGCACTGGGTGTCGGTGGAGAACGAGGGCTTCGTCCCGGACAAGCTCACCGACAGCCAGGTCGAGAACTGCGCGCAGCTGCTGGCCTGGCTGCACAAGACGTACAGCGTGCCGCTGCAGTCGACGGACGACCCGAACGGGAAAGGGCTTGGCTGGCACGGCATGGGCGGCGCCGCCTGGGGCGGCCACACCGGATGCCCGGGCGGCAACATCAAGGCCCAGCGTGCCGCGATCATCGCGCGGGCCAAGGAACTCGCCGGTGAGACGACGCATCCGTCGACGAAGCCGAAGGTGTCCCTGGCGCACCTCATCTACGCCGCGAAGCATGACCCCGCCGCCGCGCAGGGGCACACCTCGTACAAGAGCGAGGTCCTCACCGTCGAGAAGGCACTGAAGGCGGAGGGCCTGCTGCCCGGCGAGTACGTCGACGGGTCCTTCGGCACCAAGACCGTCACCGCATACGCCCGCTGGCAGCGCTCCCCGGCTGGTGGTGGCTACACCGGCAACGCAGCCGACGGCATCCCCGGCGAGAAGTCCCTGAAGCTGCTCGCCGCCCGGCACGGCTTCACCGTCACCTCCTGACCCCTCCTCACAGAACGGTTCCCGCTATGCCCACGTACAGAATCTTCGGACGCGAACCGGCAGCGGCCCTGGCGTTCATCTCGATCCTCGTGAAGCTGGCATCCGCCTACGTCTTCCACGCCACACAGACGCAGCAGGCCACCGTCAACACCGTCGCCGCCTGCGCCGTGGCCCTGCTCATCGCCGTCAGCGCCCACGACTCCGTTGGTGCCGCCGTCTTCAACCTGGCCCAGGCTCTCGTCGCCGCCGCGGTCGGGTTCGGCCTGAAGCTCGACGCCGACCATCAGGCGCTGTGGCTGTCGCTGGTGACCGTCGCCATCGGCCTGTGGTCGCGCACCCAGGTCACCGCGCCCGTACCGAAGCCGGCCCTGGCCGCGCCGACAGGCTCAGCAGGCGTCTGAACAAGTGGAGGGGGTACAGGCAGGGGAGGGCGCAGTGAGTGAGATCTTCGGCTTCAACCCGAGCGACGTCGGGCTCGGAGCCCTCGTCACCCTCGTCGTCCTCCTCATCCTCCGCGGCGGCCTCGTCCCACGGCGCACGCACGAAGACGCCCTCAGCGACAGAGACCGCTGGCGGGAAGCGTTCCTGCAGAGCGAGGCCGTCCGCAAAGAAGAACGAGACCAGACGAAAGAACTCCTTGAGTTGGCGCGGCTCGGCGGCCACATCCTCACCGCACTGCCCCGTCCGGGAAAGGCGGACGAGGAGGAGGTGACAGGCGATGCTCGGATGGATCCGACGCCTCGTACACGGTGACCCCACCGAACCCACCGACTCCGAGGTAGCGCTGCAGCGGACACGGGAGGCACGCCGGGAAGTCGAGGACCGCTGGCCCACCGTTCGCGCTGTCGTCGCCCCGTTCAAGCAGGCCCGCGAGGAAAACCACTGGGCGGAGAGGGTGGAGGCGGTGTTTGCCGCACGCAGAGGAGTAGAGCGATGAGTGACCTTGGGGTCGATGAGTGGGTGAATGTGATCGCGTCGGTGTGGGCTGCACTGGCGTGCGTCGGCTTCGCCGTCACCTATCACCTGCGTGCGACCTGGTGGAAGTCTGGTGTGGGCCGCAACCAGATGTGGTTCGCGGCTGTCGTGGCGGCTCTGTGTACTTTCACGGTGCTGGCCACGGTGTGGCAGGGCGATGAGTGTGTCCTGATGGCGTTGCGGATTTCGCGGACGGTGGTCCTGCTGGCGGTGGCAGTCCTGATGGTGCAGCGCACCCGGCTGCTCATCAAAGCGCAGAGAGAAGATCATCGAACTGGAGTGTGACCCATGCCCGACACCGCCGACCCGCCCCCGTTCTGGCTGTCGCCGTACCCGTTCCGCGAACCACCACCCATGCCGCCGGTGGACGACGAGACCGACTGACGACGCCCCCGGATTGCTCACCTTCGCAGTGAGTGATCCGGGGGCGGTTCTGTCATGCTGGGGGTACGGCAGGGCGCGCACGCCGATCCTTCGGGAAAAGGCCCTCGGGGCCCGCGCACAAAGACGGGAGCGCCGTCGGCAGACAAGGGCTGTTGTCCACTGCTGGCCAGTACCGGTTCGACTCCGGAACGGCGGCGTCGCCTGAAAGCGATCAGCCCCGCTCTCCTTCGGGAGAGCGGGGCTTCGCTGTGTCTGGGATCAGGCAGCTCGATGCAAAAGGCGTTGCCAGGGGGTAGGCCAGGACAGGTCGGGCACCCGCTCGTCCGGCCACGGACCCTGCTCGTCTCCGTAGGGCACGCCGCTTGCGTGCAGCCCCGCCAGGATCCGGCGGTTGCCTTTGCGCTCCCGCCATCGTTCGGTCACCTGGAAGGTGCGGCCGTTCGTCACAACGCAGCCCGTGCCGGAGCTGATCGCCCAGGCGCTGCCGTCGAACGGAGTGCGCCCAGTTGCCCGGCACCAGTCCGTGTAGTCGTCGGCGCCCGCCGCGAGGACCAGAAGGAGGTAGGGCGTCTCAGTGGCCATACCTCCATCATGCCGTGCAGCGTCAAAGGCCAGCGCATAGTGCCCGCGATAACCCACACATATCAACGGTCATTCGGCGTATACTAGTTCGACACAAACCCCCATAAAGGAGTCGAACTTGGCAAATGAACTCGTACCGGTAGAGGGGGAGTTCGTCCCGCCTGCGCAGCTATCTGCCGCCAGAGACCGCCAGATCTCAGGGGAGACTGCCGAGGACCTCAAGCGCGCCACAGCGGCCAACACGGAACGCGCCTACGCCCGCTGGTGGAACGTGGCCCTCGCCTGGTGCGAGCGGGAGGGGCGCACGCCGCTGCCGATGACCGCCGAGACGATCGCTGAGTTCATCGGATACCTCATGCGCTCCACGTCTCAGACAACCGGCAAACCGTACTCGCCCGCCAGCCTTGATCAGGCCCTCTCCGCAGTCCGCACCGCACACTTCCGTGCAGGCTTCGAGGGACAACCCAACTCCAGAGCCGCCCGGGATCTGATCAAGGTGCACCGCCAGGACCGCGCGCGCGACGGCTGGCGTCCCCGACGGGCCAAGCCGGTGACCCTCGACGTCCTGCGCCTCCTACTGGCCCAGTGCGACACGGACTCCCTCAGTGGCCGACGGGATGCAGCGATCCTCGTGCTGGGATACGGCCTCATGGGGCGCCGCTCTGAGCTTGCCTCCGTCACCATCAACCAGTTGACGGTGGCGGACGAGTGGGTCACCGTCTTTATCCCCATCTCGAAGACCGACACCAGCGCCCACGGAGAGGACATCGACATCCCCAGGGCCATTGCACCGGACATCGACGCCCGGGCCATCGTGAACTCCTATCTCGAAGGGCTGGCGGAGCACGGCATTACAGAGGGGCGGCTCCTGCGGAGCATCGACGTATGGGGCAACGTCGGCGACGGCGTGACCGGCGAGACGGTGAACGAGATCGTGAAGAGATTGGCGAAGGATGCCAAGCTGACGGACGCGGAACGGATGACTGCGCACGGCCTTCGAGCCGGGGCGCCGACCGATGCTGCGGAACGCGGCGTCCCCGTGCCTTTCATCGCCGAGCACGGACGGTGGAGTAAGAACTCCACTCAGGTGCTGACTTACGTCCGCCCGGCAGACCGGAGGCGCAACAACCCGCTCCTTCCGCGCGACAACCGATCCTGACCGCCCCCGTGCCACACTGGTCGAGGCCCCTGCCGCAACCCCCGTCGGCAGGGGCTTTCGTCATCCCTCCAGCCAGCCGGCCCCGCCGGCCGACGCGCCCCGGCGTTGTCGGTGGCCCGTCGTAAACTGGCGCCACAGCATGTGCCCTTCTAACAAGGGTTGTTGCTGGCTGCGTGAGTTGTGGCGCCCCGTCTGGCGTGGAACCCAGGGCGGGGCGCTCTGCTGTCAGCCCTCGGCGACTGCCGCATGCCGCACGGCCCGCTTCAGTGCCATCTCCGCCGTGTGTCGGTCGACGCCCGCCTCGGACGCGAACGCGGTGAGTCGCTCCTGTACGGCCTGCGCCGTGTCGACGGTGAGCCGCCCGGCCCGGATCTCCTCCCAGGCGGTGCGTTCCAGCTCGAGCAGGTTGTCGGGGAAGTCGATGATGGCCACGACGGGATCCTAAGCCGCGGTCGTGACGTCCCCGCGTTCGACCTCCCGCAGCTGCTCGCAAAGCCGCGCATACTCGGCCCGCTGCTCGTCGCTCAGCCCTACGGCTGGGTGTCCGCGCCCGTCCATCCACAGGGCGCGAATCGCCTCGTTCAACTCCGCAGCAGACCGCGGCGGGCCCGGGTCGGGCGGGGTGGAGGGCATGGGCAAAGTCTAGTAGCGGGCACTGTCAGAGACTCACGGCGAGGTGGCTGATTCCCCCCTAGCGTACCTTGCAGCACGTGATGCAAACTAGAGGCGTGCCAGACGAAAGACCGCCCGACCTGTGGACCATCGATGACGTCGCCACCTACCTCGGCATCCAGCCGAGCAGCGCACGCGGCGCCCTCAGTCGCATGGGTGTGCGAGCCCACAGCTTCCGCGCCCACCCGACCAGCCACCGGGCACAAGCCCTCTACGACCCCGAGCAGGTGCGAGCGGCCAACAAGGAACGACCCGGCCGGGGAGCACGAACCGACCTCCACGAGACTCAGGAGCGCGAATGACCACAGCGACCGCATGGCCCGAGGGCGTCACTGCCCGCTACCTGACCGTCGGCGGCGCCACCGTCGACTTGCGTCCGCAGCCGAAGAACGAAGCCGCGCACACCTACGGTGACTGCACGGGCTGCGAGCATCACATCGACTGGACCCTCACCGAGTACGCTCGCGAGCGCGCCCAGTCCCACGCGGAGAAGTGCCGGGCCATGCCGAGGCCGTCGAGCGGCAAGGCGGTCTGACCGTGAGCAACGAACAGCTGGTCTCGCCCCCGCTCGATGAGTGCCAGTGCGGGCGCGGCCCCGTCGTCGGCCTCCTCACCCACACGGACAGTCGCGTCCTGTTCCGCGCCGCCGAAGAAGGCACCCCCAAGCGAGACCAGTCCGCCGCTGACCTGCGCTGCCTGGACTGCGTGGCGGACGCCGTTGCGGCGGTGGCTTCCGGCGAGGCCCGCGAGCGTATGCGCAGCATGGCGCGGGGCGGCTATGTCGTTGCCGCCTACCGTGGCAACCGAAACTGGCACCTGAGGCGCCCCGACTACACGAAGAGCGTCCGGGAGGAGCCCGGCAAGCCGCCCGCGAAGGAGCGCGCCGATGCGCTCGTCCGAGAATTGGCCGAACGGTCGCACCGTCAGAGGCTCGGCTGGACGCGGTTCGACATTCAGCCCAAGAGCACAGAAGGCCAGACGGAGGTCACTGCCTGATCTCCCAGGCAAGACGGCGCCCCGGCTGAGGAAAGCAGCCGGGGCGCTCACGTGTCAGCCTACGCAGCCGTAGTGATCTCCCCGCGCACGGCTTCCACCCACGTCTCGCAGCTGCTCGTAGCGTGCCCGGGTTGGCCCCCACAGCCAGCCGCCCGTCGCCGTCAGCAGGGCGCGGATCTCCGCATCCACGGCCGCAGCAGACCGCGGCGGGCCCGGGTCGGGCGGGGTGGAGGGCATGCCGATCAGTCTAGGGCGGGGCTCGGACAACGGTCAGCCCTCGGCGGGCGGCTGAGGCAGCTCGGTCACGAAGGTCCCGATACCTACCTGCATCTCAGCCAGCCCCGCCGCCCGCAGCTCCGTCAACACCCGCTTCGCGGTCACCGGGCTGATCCCGAACTCCTCGCAGATCGCCATCCCTGACGGGAGCCTGCCGCCGGGCTGGTAGGTGCCGTCGACGATCCGCTCTGACATCACGGCGTACACCTGCCGCCACCTCGGAATCTCCGGCTCCCACCTCATGATCCGGACGCTAGGCGGACCCACCCCGACAGGCGAGACCAGTCCGCCTAGTCGGCCTATACCGCCTATCCCGCAGGGGTAGCCTGCAATTGCAGAAGGACCCCCGCGACCGCTGTCACGGCCCGGGGGCATGGCCGACGAACGGAGCGTCGACGTGGACGAGCGTAGAGACCCAGAGCCCGGCGACGGAACCGTGCCCCAGGAACCCGCCTGCCCATGCGGCAGCGAAGACCACCACGGCATCCGCATCGGGGAACGCCTCTCACCGTCCGGTGCCGGACTAGGCGCCGTCTACGTGTGCCCCGCCGAAAGCCCAGCCGGACTCCGAGGCGCACTGTGACCCCCGCCGCCGACGGGCAGCGGGAGGGCATGTGCGGGCCCTGCCGCATCGGCGAGTGTGGGCACTGCGAGGGGAACATCGATCTCAAGTCCGGGCCTGGGCCTGCGGTGCCGCTCGCACGGTGCACGCACTCCTGCCAGCCGGGACACATACGGCAGGCCAGGCGGACCTAAGCGCAGGCCAGAGCTGGGCAAGCGGTTACAACTTCACACGAGTTCACAGCTTCCACTCAGATATATGCAAGTGGAGTCGGCTGTGTGGGGCACATGCGAGGTGACTTGATTCGGTACCGCACCCCACCCCCCATGCGGTACCGTCCCCTAGCTACTCAGGAGGTCGGTGACGTGGACGCGCAGAGCGTGGGCGATGAGGAGAAGGTCCGAGAACTCTGGATCCCGCCGGGCGTTTTCATACCGCTGGATGCTGCGACGCTCCATGCCGGCGAGATGGGCCAGTTCTTCCTGTGACAGGTCTGCCTGCCTTCTGAGGTCGGCGATGCGGTGACCTAAGGCGACGCGTCGGGCGATGACCCAGTCGGGTCGGGGATTGCGGCGGGCTGGCACCCGCTACACGCTTCGGCGTTAACGATCTTGTGTCAGTACCCAAGTGGTCGCCAATCGACCAAGATTGTCGGACAGCCTTGCGACGGCATGGCATATGCCGCAAGGTTCTGTGTAGTGTGCAGAATTCGAACGCACGTTCGCCCGATCGGGTGAACCACCCCTTAGACCTGCATCCGTTAGGCAAGGAGACAGGTCGGGGAACACGGACGTGCCGGTGGGCCACGCGAGGGCGCCCCCTGTTGTGGTCACCGGCGCGAGCGCGCCCCCAGCCGAAAGGCTGGGGGCGCGTGCTCGTATTTGGGAGACGGTTTGGGAGACGATCATGCAGACGGAACCCGGAGGAACACCCACGCAACCCGGCGCAACGCGGCCCCAATCCCGGTCAATGCAGGTGGAACGGAGAGCGGTCGCAGGTCCCGCACCGGGACGCCGCGATCTACACGATCTTCGAGGGCACGAGCGAGATCCAGCGACTGGTCATCGCCCGGACCCTGTCCGGCATGTCCATCCGCTGAGCCAATCCCGGCAGCAAGACGCGCATAGATCGTCCCCAGGAATGAGGCCCTCCCGCGCATCTGGGAGGGCCTTTCCTCTGTGCGCGATTCAAGATCGAACCGGGTTTGGGAGACGGTTGGGAGATCGTTTACGGCGGGGCCCTGTATCTGGGGGATAGGGGCCGAACTCGCGGCAATCCGTGACGACCCTCAACGAGCCCTCCCACAACCGCTGGAGGTACTCGGCGATCGCCAACTCCATCGCCAACGTCACATGCGAGTACACGCCCTCGACGCCCTGGAGCACGTGCCCCATCCGCGCCTCAACAGCAACCCTAGGATGATTCCCCTCGTCAAGCCAGACTTTGTGGGAATGCCGCAGCCCGTGGGGCACCAGCCCCTCGACGCCCAGTACCGGGCGGATGCCTACCCGCGCCGGGACTCGAGGGCGCGTCGGCCACGGCGCCCTGCCTTCCACGATCGGCCGCCATGTCTCCGCGTACCAGTCGCCACCACGGATCAGCCGACCGCCCCTGGGTGCGGTGAACACCCAGTCGCTATCTGGCCGAGAGTCCAAGAGCACCTGCAAGAGGTCCGCCAAAAAGGGCGGGATGATCAGCCCGCGGCCCGAGTCGTACTTGTTGTCGATCTCCGTGAAGACGCCATCCACATACTGGCTTTGCTGCACCGAATGCAGCCTCGCACCCTCACCGGCATCCTTGAGAACAAGCTGGTCTCGGTGTACGCCGGCCAGCTCTCCGATCCGTAGGCCTGTGTAAGCGGACGTCAGGACGAGCGCGTACTCGTTGAGTCCGCGCATCTCCAGGGCGTTGCGGGCTATCAGCAGCACCTGGCGCGGCGAAGCGATCGTCTTCTCGTCCTTGGGCTTCGGCTTGTACTTGCCGCGGCGCCCGGACTTGCGGGTGGAGACCGGGTTGTCGCCGCGGAGTTTCTCTGTGACCGCGTCGTCCATCATCGTGCGGAACACGCTCATGACGCCGTCCGCGTAGTTCTTCGACACCTCTTTACGGAGCTTCTTCTCCCAGGTGGTGATGGCGGTGGGCGACAGATCGCCGACGGCCACGTCGCTCCACTCGGGGAGGATCTTGTTCTTCAGGCGGAGCCGGTACTCCTTCTCGCTGAGCGGGCCGACATCGATGGACGGCAGCCACACCTCAGCCCACTGTCCGACCGTAGTGCGCCCATCGCGCGGGTTGATGAACGTCTTGCGCCGCACGTCGACTTCGAGGCCGTGCGCGTACTGCTCGGCGGCCCGTTCGGTGTAGAAGGGCTGGCCGTTGTCGTCTTTGGAGACCGAGCCCCACTTGCCGTTGGGGAGTTTGTACCTGCCGCGCCAACGGTGCTTGCGGGCCTGCTTGTCGTAGCCGCGTTTTTCCGCGTGCGCCATGGTCACCTCGCGCATTGATCACTGATGGCTGAACTGTGGCATGCCGTGGGGGGTGCTGCCTATCAGCCCGTGACTGCTCTGAGGGTGCGCAGGACTGCGTCATTGTCGACGCGCTGCCATCCAGCGACGGTGGTGCGCAGTATCCGCTGCAATGCGTCCGCGCCCTGTTCGGTGATCAGTTCCTTGTCGATGTAGATCGTGAAGCAGTCGACGCCGTCGTCGATCCAGATTTCGACGTTGCACGGCATCCCGGACACACGCAGAACCCGCAAGCACATAGGTCCCCCAAGACCACTGCGGGCGCCCCCCATTGTGGTGTCCGGATATGACACCACACGTTCGGGTGGGGCGGGAGGGGATGTGCGCAATGAGTGTCCGGGAGGTTACGAACCGTTGGCGGCGCGGGGCTCGTCGCCGCCGCCGTCGTCGTCCGGGAGGCGCCGCAGATTCTCCTCCGCCCGCCGCCACGCGAGCAGCGCTTCCTGGATCTGCTGTGGCGTCGCCTCGGGGTTGCCGTGCACGACGACGGTCATGCGGGCACCGTTGGCGCCGGGCAGCTGGATGACGGCGGAGTCGAGCAGGGGATCGTCAGACTCCAGTTCGTCCACGATCCGCAGCGGAAGCTTGCGGCGAAGCTTGTCCGCGTCCGCCTCATCTTGGCTATCGGCCGGGACGTCCGCGACGGGGATGGGGTCGCCTCCGTCGAGGATGAGGCGTCCGGAGCCGGCGGCCCACCCGAGATGCGGCTCGATCTTGACCAGGGTTTGGGGCATGCGGTTGCGCGGCTTGCCGGCTTCGAGGTTCTGCACGCTGCCCTCGGCGATGCCGGCGAGCGCGGCGAGGGCCTCCTGCGAGAGCCCTCTGGCTTCGCGGGCCGCTCGGATGGCGATTGCGAGCCGTGGCCATTGCAGCTTGGTCCGGTCCTCTGTCATGGCCTTCATGATGCACCACGGTTAGGCAACACGCACCCACTGAATCCCCTAATTGACCAGGATTGATCGGTCTTGGGGGCGCTTTTTTGTTGCCTCGTTAGCGCCTTATTGCGCTTGCGCCCCGCATTCACTCCCACGCACTCCGTGCACCTCTGGCCACAGGTTAGCCCTGGCGGCCCGGTGGAACACCCAAAGAACCCGGATTAACACCCAAGGAATCCGGTGCAACGCCTTGCCTTGATGGCTTCGTTGGGTCTACGTTGTGTCTCGTGAGACCGAACGGAGACGCAATGAGGGCCATTCGCACGGCACGGGGGATAGGCCTGCGGCGTCTCGCCGAAGCCATCGGCATCGACCCGGGCTACCTCTCCCGCATTGAGAAGGGCCAGCAGGGAGCAGGCGACCGGACCCTCCACCGCTACGCCGAAGAGCTCGCCGTGCCCATTGCGGCCATCACCCACAAGGAGAACCCCAGTGACCAGGAACGACCTGGATCCCCCCACCGAGACGACCCTCATCCTCCGGCTGGCGGAACTGACCACAGCTGTTGAGCGCCTGGCGTCGGCCCCCACCGCCGCCGAGCTGGAACTCAAGTGCTTCACCCCGGCAGAGGCCGCCGCGATCCTCGGCAAGACCGAGAACTGGGTCATCGAAGCGATCCAGTACGGACGGGTCCCTCACACCTACGTCGGCAAGTCGCCGCGCATGACGGCCTCCCACATCCGCTGGGTTCAGGCGCAGGGCGAGCGCATGCCCAACAAGTACGCCAAGCCCGTCGCCGCCTGATCGGCAAAGGCCCCCACCGCCGGGCTTCCACACACCGGCAGCAGGGGCGTCGCGGCCCGAAAGCCGCGCGATCTACCCGCAACCATCCGTGAACAGAAGGGCAGACCGTGCCTGACATTGTCTCATCCGCCCCGGCAGACGACCGGTGCTCCAAGGCCCCGAGTGGCTCACACTCCTGGCGGCCTCCGACTTTCCCCGGGTTCCCGCACCGCTGCGACCACTGCGCCGAGCGCCGCGAGATCACCGTCGTCGACCTCCGCGAAGCCCTCCGCATCCTCACCGGAGGTGTCGCGTGACGAAGATCGAGTGGACCGATGAGGTCTGGAACCCCACCACCGGCTGCGATCGCATCAGCCCTGGCTGCGACAACTGCTACGCCCTCGGCATGGCCAAGCGCCTGAAGGCTATGGGGCAGGCCAAGTACCAGACGGACGGCGACGCTCGCACCTCCGGACCGGGCTTCGGCATCGCCACCCACGCGGACGCCCTGACCGAGCCGCTGCGTTGGAAGAAGCCCCGCAAGGTCTTCGTCAACTCGATGTCCGACCTCTTCCACGCCCGGGTTCCCCGCGAGTTCATCGCCCGTGCGTTCGCCGTCATGGCGGCCACGCCGCAGCACACGTACCAGATCCTGACCAAGCGCCCCGACCGCGCGGCCCGGATCCTCACTGATCTGTGCACCTGCGGCAACGGCTGCGTCCCGGGGACACACTTCCGCTCCGCGATGGAGTGGGCGGCCACCTCACACAGCCCGACCTATGTGCCGGGCCTGGAGCACGGCATCTACCACCGCACTGGTTGGCCGCTGCCGAACGTGTGGATCGGTACGAGTGTCGAGAACCAGAAGTACGCCGACCTTCGGATCCCGGCCCTGGTCGAGACGCCCGCCGCCGTCCGGTTCCTCTCCTGCGAGCCGCTCCTCGGCCCGGTAGACCTCACGGCCTGGATGCCCACGGGGCGCGTCTCCTGGCGATGCCAGAGTCCCGGATGCCGCCGCTTCTCTTCGGGCCCGCTGCAGCAGTGCTGCCCCGACTGTGGGGCTGAAGGCCTCTGGACTGGCAGCCACACGGGCAACGGGCGGCCGAACGAGCAGCCCATCGGCTGGGTCATCGCTGGCGGCGAGTCCGGCCCCCGGGCCCGGGCCGTGCACCCCGACTGGCTGCGCTCCCTGCGCGATCAGGCCGTAGCCGCTGACGTGCCGTTCTTCTTCAAGCAATTCGGCGAGTGGGGCCCGGCCCCGTTCATCGTCCGCGTCTGCGACCCCAAGGTCGGCTGGACGGGCACCGAGGAGGAGCTGGCCGTCGCGAAGGCGGACAGCGAGGCCCGCGGTGCTACCCACGTCCACACCGGCAACTGGATCGACGAGGACGGCGAGCGCCGCTACTGGCTGCACGAGATCGGCCACAAGCCCTGGTCCCTGGAGCGGTGCGGCCTACCGGAGCGACACGAGCCCATCCGCCGCTGGGGCAAGAAGCGCGCCGGCCGCGAGCTTGACGGCCGCACCTGGGACCAGTTCCCCCAGGCGGCGGCGTCATGACCCTCCCGATCGCCCACGTCGACGCCGACTACGCCGAATGGGCCGCCGCGCTGACCACCCTCCCCACCTACCGCCCCGCCAAGGAGGCGTCGTGAAGCGCACCGAGATCTACGGCGGGATCACCGTCGA
>C688J18823_10001743_pt1 | contig 13537 bp, 12 predicted proteins | sample HopSoiMetagenom1_FD_18823 | JGI IMG/M metagenome (IMG submission 18823)
CATCCGGAGCGGCATGATCAGCATCGAGACGTAGAGGTTGAAGGCGAAGAACTCGCCGACCGACAGCTGGTCGTGCACGACCATCCACCCGCCGACGAGCAGCACTGCCGCCTGGGCGAGCAAGGGAACGAAGCTGAGCGTCGGCACGTAGATGGAGCGCTGGCGGTTGGCGAGCACGCTCTGGTCGAAGACGGCATTTGAGCGGCGCTCGAACTTCGTCTCCTCCTGGGCCTCCTGGGCGAATGACTTGACCACGTGCACGCCGACGATGTTCTCCTCGGCGACCGTCGCGACGTCGGCCATCTTCTGCTGGACGTCGCGGAGGATGGGGTGCGAGACCTTCGAGTAGCGATACGCGAGCGCCACGATGGCCGGGGTGATTGCGAGCGCGACGAACGCGAGCCGCCAGTTCGTCCAGAACATGATCGCGGTGACGCCGACGATTGTCAGGATGTGCTGGAAGAAGAAGATGAGCCCGTAGCCGAGAAAGAAGCGGACGGCCTGGAGGTCGACCGTCGCCCGGGACATCAATTGGCCGGTCTGATGTCGGTCGTAGAAGCCGAAGGACAGCCGGAGCAGGTGTGCGTAGAGCGCGTTTCGCATGTCGAACTCGACCCCCAGCGCCTGCCGTCCGGAGATGAAACGCCGGCCCACCATCAAAAGCGCCTTCACGAGTCCGAGCACGGCGATGACGGCGATCAGGATCCAGAGCATCCGCTCGTCGTGCGGCCTGATGGCCGAGTCGATCACGCTCTGGGTGATCCGCACGAGGCCGATCGCGGCCGCCTGAGACCCGACGGCAAGAACGATCGAGATCGCCAGCGACCAGCGGTAGGGCCGTAAGAAGCCGACCAGACGGCCGAATGTATGCAGGTTCGGATGCTTCGCTCGGTCCACAGGTACCCCAACGTCGAGTGTAGCCACGTGCTTCCCGGTCGCTTTTATCCTGCACCGGGTGCGCTTGCCTCTCGAATCGGTGCCGAACTTCTCGGAGGGACGGGACGGCGCCGTCCTGGCGGATCTGCGGGCGGCGATGGAAACGCCGGCTCGCCTCCTGGACGTGCACACCGACTGGGATCATCATCGCTCCGTCTTCACACTCGTCGGCTCGGGCGAAGAGCTCGTCGCGAGCCTCGCGGGCGGGATCGGCGCTGCGGCGGAGAGAATCGACCTGCGCAAGCATGCAGGCGCTCACCCGCGTATTGGGGCGGCCGACGTCGTGCCGCTCGTACCGCTCCGCCCGGAAGACGAGCCGGCGGCCCGCGACGCCGCACTTCAGCTCGCCGACCAGGTCGCCGACGAGCTCGGGCTACCGGTCTTCTTCTATGCCCGTCTCGCCGACCACGGGATGGAGCCCGCGCACTTTCGCCGCGGCGGCGCTGAGGAGCTCCAGCGCCGGATGGACTCAGGCGAGATCGTTCCGGACCGCGGCCCTCCCAGGCTCCATCCGAGCGCGGGCGGCGTTCTGATCGGCGTCCGCCGCCCTCTCATCGCCTTCAACGTCAATCTCCGGGGAGCGAGCGTCGAGGCGGCTCGTGAGATCGCCGCGCGTGTCCGCGAGCGCGACGGCGGCTTCCCCGGGGTTCGCGCGCTCGGCCTCGACCTCCCCAAGGCAGGCTTGGTACAGGTCAGCATGAATGTGACCGACTGGGAGGCCTCGGCCCTCCACGAGATCGTCGCGACCATCGTCGCCGAAGCGGAGGCGCGCGGCGCGCAAGTCGCCGGCAGTGAACTCGTCGGCCTCATGCCGGCGGGCGCCGCGGTCGAGGCTGCCGGCAACCTGCTCAGGATCGAGGGTTTCGACCCTCGGCACGTGCTCGAGCTACGTCTGCTCGGCGACTGAGGACAGGGCACCTGTCGGGTCAGGGCATCGGCCAGAACTGCTTCCAGGCGGTCCACCAGTCGTCGGCCCGCGACACGATCCTCCTCCCGTCCAGAACCTCGACGCCGTGGCGGTTCCGGTAGGGCTCGACGAGGTCGGAGCCCATCAGCGCGATCTCGATCTCACAGGGATGGCCGGGATCGTAGGGAGCGACCGCCTGCAGGTCCCCGAGCGCCCGCTTCGCCCCCTCCTCGATCAGCTCGCGCGCCTTCTTCGGGGCGAGGGTGCGGGCGCTCATGCGCCCGAGGCCCTGCTTGACAGCGACCGTTGTCAGCCCATCGCCGAGCAGTTCATTCGCCTCACGACACACAGCCTCGTCGCCCGTCACGAGCACGACCGGGCAGCCGAACGTGCCGCACAGGGCGGCGTTGATCCCCGTCTCCCCGACCGGCGTGCCGTTGAAGCGGAGCTCGTAGATGTCAGAGCCGGAGATCGTGTGGTTGAGGACACCGTCGGCGACGCCCGCCCTCGCGTGCATCCCGATGAAGAGCGCCGCGTCGCAACCCTCCTCCAGAAAGCCGGTGTATTCGGTCCACTCGTTCTGAACCACCCATTCGCAGCGGGGGTCGAGGGACTCGGGCAGGAGCGAGTTGAAGGTCCAGCCCTTGCCCGCACCGTGGCAATCCATCACCACGACATCGCTCGCCCCGGCCGAGAAGGCCCCGCGCACCGCGGCGTTGATCTCCTCCGTGTAAAGACGCCGCGCCTCCTCGAAGAGCGGCTCGCCGCCGTCGCCCTGCTCCGACTTGACGACGCCGGCTACACCTTCGATGTCGCTGATCACGTGAACTCGCACTGCTCTCCCTTCGTGAGGCCGGGGCTCGTGCCCGGCGCGTTCTAGACTTGCTCGCAATGGCGGTGGCCACGGCAGTCCTCTTGAACGGAGACGATCTCACGATCGACGACGTCTGGTCGATCGCCGTGGCCAAGACGCCGGCCGTTCTTTCGGACGAGGGTAAGACCAAGATGGCCGCTGCGCGTGCCCTCGTCGACCGGGCGGCCACGGAGTCCTCCGGCGAGCACACCTACGGCATCAATACCGGTTTCGGGCGCTTCGTCTCGAAGGCGATACCTCCGGAGCTCTCGGAAGAGCTTCAGTTGCGGTTGCTTCGCAGCCACGCCTGCGGCGTGGGCGAGCCGTATGCGGAGGAGATCGTTCGCGCAGCGATGGTGCTCCGTGCGAATGCCCTTGCGAAGGGCTTTTCCGGTGCCCGAGTAGAGACGGTGGAGCTCCTCCTCGAATGCCTCAACCGAGGCGTGCTTCCCGCGGTTCCCGCCCGCGGCTCCGTGGGCGCCTCCGGCGATCTCGCGCCGCTGGCCCATCTCGCCCTCCCGCTCGTCGGCGAGGGGGAGGCGACGTACGACGGCGAACTTGTCTCGGGACGCGAGGCGCTCGCCAGGGCGGGGCTGGAGCCGGTCCGCCTGCAGGCGAAGGAAGGCCTTTCGCTCGTGAACGGCACGCAGTTCATGTGCGCCGTTGGCGCGCTCGGGCTCGTTCGCGCCCGGCGCATCCTCAAGACCGCCGACATCGCCTGCTCGCTCTCACTCGAGGCTCTGCAGGGGTCGAGCGTCAGCTTCATGCCCGAGATCCATGCTCTGCGCCCGCTGCGCGGCCAGTCGGATTCGGCCGCGAACGTGCTTCGTCTGCTCGAGGATTCGGCCATCAACGCCGCACACCGGTGGTGCGACAAGGTGCAGGACGCCTACTCCCTTCGCTGCGCGCCGCAGGTACACGGTGCGAGCCGCGACCTCGTCGAGTACGTCGAAAAGACCGTCGCGGTCGAGGTGAACGCCGCCACGGACAACCCACTCGTCCTCGTCGAGAGGGACGAGCTCGTCTCGAACGGGAATTTCCACGGGCAGCCCGTCGCCCTCGCCCTCGACTCGATGGCGCTCGCGGTCGCCGAGCTTGCCTCGATCTCGGAGCGCCGGGTCGAGCGGCTCGTCAACCCGTCGCTTTCGGATGGGCTCCCCGCCTTCCTCACGCACGACGGCGGGCTGAATTCGGGCTTCATGATCCCCCAGTACGTGGCGGCAGCGCTCGTCAGCGAGAACAAGGTCCTCTGCCATCCCGCGAGCGTCGACTCCATCCCGACCAGTGCGGGGCAGGAGGATCACGTTTCGATGGGGAACGCTGCTGCGCTCAAGTGCTGGACGGTCCTCGGAAACGTCGAGCGGGCGCTCGCCATCGAGCTCCTCGCCGCTGCTCAGGGCGTGGAGTTCCTCGCCCCGCTCCACCCCGGAAGAGGCGCCCGTGCGGCCCACGATTTCGTCCGCTCCCTCTCGCCGACGGTGATCGAGGATCGCACCCTCTCGGCCGACATCGAGCTCCTTGCTGCGGCGATCCGGAGCGGCGAGCTCGTCAACGCAGTCGAATTGGAAGTGGGTGAGCTCGCATGAGCGTTCGTGAACTCGATGCGGTCGTGGAGGAGCTCTGCGGGGACCTCTCGGCGATCAGGGCTCCGCGGGGCCAGTCGCTTCACGCCAGGTCGTGGCAGACCGAAGCGCCCCTCCGCATGCTGCTCAACAACCTCGACCGCGAGGTCGCCGAGAAGCCGGAGGAGCTGATCGTCTACGGCGGCTCCGGGAAGGCCGCCCGGAACCATGTCGCGTTGAAGGCCCTCGTCCGCGCCCTGCTCGAGCTTGGTGAGGACGAGACCCTCCTCGTTCAGAGCGGCAAGCCGGTGGGCGTATTCCGCACCCATCCCGGGGCGCCGCGCGTCCTCATCGCGAACTCCCTCCTCGTCCCCCGCTGGGCGACCTGGGACGAGTTCCGCCGCCTCGAAGGCCTCGGCCTGACGATGTTCGGACAGATGACGGCGGGGAGCTGGATCTACATCGGCACGCAAGGGATTCTGCAGGGCACCTACCAGACCTTCGCGGCCGCCGGCGAGAAGCACTTCGGCTCTCCGGACCTGGCCGGGAAGACGATCCTCACCGCCGGGCTCGGTGGCATGGGCGGGGCGCAGCCGCTCGCCGCGACGATGGCCGGCGCGGCGATTCTGTGCGTCGAGGTGGACTCCACCCGGATCGAGCGGCGGATCGAGACGCGCTATCTCGACGAAGCGGCCGACTCGCTCGAGGACGCGCTGGCGCGCCTTCGCTCGGCAGCCTCCGAGGGGCGGCCCCTCTCCGTCGGGCTACTCGGAAACGCCGCCGAGGTCGTGCCCGAGCTCGCTTCTCGAGGAGAGCATTTCGATTTCGTCACCGATCAGACCGCCGCCCACGACCCGCTGAACGGCTATGTCCCCGCGGGATTGGACGTGGCTGCGGCAGACGAGCTTCGCGCAAGTGACCCGGACGAGTACCTCCGCCGGGCCTCCGAGTCCATCGCCCGCCACGTGGAGGGGATGCTTGAGTACTTCCGGGCCGGAAGCTATGTTTTCGATTATGGCAACAACCTCAGAGGGGAGGCGGAACAGGCCGGCGTAAAGGAAGCTTTCTCATATCCGGGCTTCGTCCCGGCCTATATTCGGCCGCTCTTCTGCCGCGGGGTCGGGCCATTCCGCTGGGCCGCGCTCTCAGGAGACCAGGAGGACATCGAAGCGATCGACGGGATGCTGCGAGACCTCTTCCCCGAGGACGTGCTGCTCCAGAGGTGGCTCGACATGGCGCCGGAACGGGTTGCCTTCCAGGGTCTGCCGGCTCGGATCTGCTGGCTCGGCTACGGCGATCGGGCGAAAGCCGGGCTCGCGATCAACGAGCTCGTCCGCTCTGGACGGGTGACGGCGCCGGTCGTGATCGGACGCGACCATCTCGACTCCGGATCCGTCGCCTCGCCGTACCGGGAGACGGAGGCGATGGCCGACGGGTCCGATGCGATCGCTGACTGGCCGATCCTCAACGCCCTCCTCAACACGGCTGCAGGCGCGACCTGGGTGAGCGTTCACCACGGAGGCGGAGTCGGCATCGGGAACTCCATCCATGCCGGGATGGTCGTTGTCGCCGACGGGACGGACGACGCCGCCGACCGCCTCGAGCGCGTGCTGACGACCGACCCAGGGATTGGCGTCTTACGGCACCTCGACGCCGGCTACGACGAAGCCAGGGAAGCTGCGCGCGAGCACGGGCTCGAAGCTCCCGGCTCCTAGTCGCAGGTGGCCAAGCTCCTCATCCGCGACCTCGCGCAGGTCGTCTCTCCGGCGGGATCGGCTGCTCCGGTACGCGGACGGGACGCCATGCGAGACCTCGAGGTGGTCGAGGACGGGTATGTGCTCTGCGAGGACGGGGCGATCGTCGCAGTCGGGCGTATGGCGAACCTGGGGCCGCTCGATGGCGATGTCCGGGAAGTCGACGGACGTGGACGAGCTGCGGTTCCGGGATTGGTCGACTGCCACACGCACGCCGTTTTCGCCGGATCCCGCGCGCACGAGTTCGAGCTCCGCTCCGGCGGGGCCTCCTACGAAGAGCTGCACGCGGCGGGGGGCGGAATCCTCTCGACGGTCGAGGCGACCCGCGCCGCGGGCGAGGACGGTCTCCGCGAGGCGCTCGATAGTCACCGCGACTGGATGACGGCTTCCGGCACCACGACCTTCGAGGCGAAGTCTGGTTACGGGCTCGACCGCGAGACCGAGCTCGCAATGCTGCGCGTCGTTCGCGATGCGGGCGGCGTCCCGACGTGGCTGGGTGCGCATGCAGTCCCGCCCGAGTTCTCCGACGCCGACGAGTATCTCGACTTCGCGCTCGCTGAGGTCCTGCCGGACGCGGCCGGCCTTGCCGAGGCAGCCGACGTCTTCCTCGAGCGCGGCACCTTCGACGTCGCCCAGGCCCGCCGCTATCTGGAAGCGTGCCGGGCCGCGGGGCTCAGGCTTCGCCTCCATGCCGACCAGTTCACGGAGGCGGGGGGGATTCCGCTGGCGCTCGAGCTCGGCGCCGTCAGCGTGGATCACCTCGAGGCGACAGGCCCGGAGGGAGTCCGCTTGCTCGCGGCCGCTGACGTCGCAGCGGTCCTCCTACCGGTCGCCGCGCTCTTTCTGGGCCGGCCGATGCCGCCGGGGCGCGAGTTGGTCGACGCGGGAGCGATCGTGGCCCTCGCGACCGATTTCAACCCCGGAAGCGCCTTCTCGGAAAGCCTGCCGCTCGTCTGCTCTCTCGCCGCCACCCAGCTGCACATGACGCCTGCAGAAGCGCTCACCGCCTGCACCGTCAACGCCGCGCACGTGCTCGGGCGCGCCGACCGGATCGGCCGCCTGGCTCCCGGGTATGCGGCCGACGTGGTCCTCCTCGACGCGCCCGACTGGCGCTACCTGGCATACCACCTCGGTGGAAACCACGTCGCCGAGGTCATCCGGGGCGGCGTCTCCACGGCATAATCGGCTCATGCCGAGCCGCAAGCAGCGCCGCCGCCGCGAGAAGCTTCAGCGCCACGAGTACGAGTACGTCATCGAGACGGAGGACGGCGACGAGATCCCGGTCGAGCGGCCGGTCGAGCCAGCCTCTGGCAACACCAAGCGCCCCGCCAAGGCGGTCACGACCCGCCGGGGAGGTCGTCAGGTGCCGAAGCCCTCACTCGCGCGCGTCGCCAAGCGCACTGCGATCTTCGCGCCCGTGATCTTGCTGGTCGTCTTCCTCACATCGGGAAAGGACGCGACGATGGGCGCGAAACTCTTCACCGCCGTCACCCTGCTCGCCTTCTTCATCCCATTCAGCTACTTGGTGGACACGCTCATGTACCGGGCGTTCACGAAGCGGCAGCAGCGCGAGACCGGCTCGTCCTAGGTGGATGCCCTCGACTTCACGGCCATAGCCCACGAGGGCCTCGCGTTCATGAACCCCCTTGCCGACGAGGACGTCGACGAGATGATCGAGGCCCTCGAGCTCGAGCCCGGGGCGCACGCGATCGATCTCGGCTGCGGAAAGGCGGAGGTGCTCATCCGGGTGGTGGAGCGCTACCCCGGGGTCCGCGCGGTCGGACTCGACCGCTCACCCGCGATTCTCGCCGAAGCGAGGAGGCAGGCGGAGGAGCGCGTGCCCGAGGCGCGCATGACGCTCCTCGAGGAGGACGTCCGCGACTACGCGCCCGAGCCCGGCGCATTCGACCTGGTCATCAGCACGGGCGGCGTCTCCTTCCGCGGAGGCGTCGGAGGAACCCTCGCCGTGCTCTCGGGCTTCGTCACCCCTGGAGGAAAGCTCCTGTTCGGAGAGGGCTACTGGCGCGAGGAGCCGAACGCCGAATACCTCGTCTCACTCGGTGCCGCGCGTGAGGAGCTCCGCGACTACCAGGGGACGATCGAGGCGGCGAACGATGTCGGGCTCGAGCTCCGTCGCGCGGTCACGAGCAGCGTCGAGGACTGGGACAGCTACGAGGACTCCTGGGCGGAGAACGGCGAGCGCTGGGCCGACGCGCACCCCGACGAGCCCGCAGTCCAGGACCTCCGTGACTGGATCGCCGCCGGGCGCGAGCGATATCGGGAGCTGGGTGGCCGAGACACCCTCGGCTTCGGGCTCTTTCTCTTCGAGCGCGCTAGATCGTAGAGCGGCCGCGAGAACTAGCGGAAATGGCCCTCGCCGGGCCAGGGCGCGAGGAGAAGGAGGATCTTGGCTCCACCCTCGCTCGAAACCGAGTGGCGCTCGTTCGGCTCGAAGTGGGCGAGGGTGCCCACCGGGGCGTCGATCTCCCCATCTGCACCGGAGATCCGCGCGGTCCCGCCGACCACGAAGAGCCAGGCATGCTCCTTGACCTGGTGATCGCCGAGCTCTTGCCCCGGATCGATGCCGATGAGAACGGCGCGAGCCTCGTCCTCGCTCTTCAAGACGACCGGCGAGCGTGTGCCCTCCGGAGTGTCGATCTCGGGCAGGCGCCAGCTCTCCATCGCGCGGCAGTGTAGCGGCGGTGCCTCGTTAGACTTGGCCGCCCGATGACTCTCGATGTCACCCGGCTCGAGCTGAGCCCATATGCGATGAATTGCTACGTCGTCAGGCGGGAGGGCGCCGACGAGTCCGTGGTGATCGATCCGGGCTGGCCCGGCGCGGCGGACGCCGTCACGGAGGCCCTCCATGGGGCCCGATGCACCGCGATCCTGATAACGCACGCCGACATCGACCACATCGGCGGTGTCGCCGAGCTGCAGCGCGCGACCGGTGCCCCGGTGCACATGACCGAAGGCGACGCCGAGCGCGCCCGACGGATCAACGAGATCTCGAGTGGAGTCGCCCTCGAGTTCGAGCCATTCACGCCGGACGTCCTGCTGCAGGGCGACGAGCGGCTGAACCTGGCCGGCATCCCGTTCGAGACTTTTCGCGTGCCCGGGCATCTGCCCGGCCACCTGGCCTTTGCCGCGGACGGTGCTCTCTTCTCCGGCGACGTCCTCTTCGCGGGCTCGGTGGGCAGAACCGACCGGCACGACGGGAGCTGGGAGACCCTGCTCGACTCGATCCGTCTCCTCGTCGACCGCTTGCCGCCGGAGACTGTCGTGTATTCGGGACATGGCCCGCCGACCACGCTCGGCCGGGAGCTCGAGACGAACCCCTTCCTGGGCGAGCTTCGGGCCGCCGCTCCGTGAAGCTCGAGGCGCCGCGCGGGACGCACGACGTTCTCGCGAAGGACTGGCCCCACTGGGAGACCATCGTGCGGACGGCGGAGGCCGTCTGCACGACCTACGGCTACCGGGCGATCACCACGCCGGCTTTCGAGGACACCGACCTCTTCAGTCGCACCTCGGGCGCCGGGTCCGACGTCGTGCAGAAGGAGATGTACACCTTTCAGGACCGTTCGCAGCGCTCGCTCACCCTTCGGCCGGAGGCGACCGCCTCGATCTGCCGTGCCTACGTGGAGCACGGAATGCACCGAGAGCCGCAGCCTGTGAAGCTCTTCACGATCGCTCCGATGTATCGCTACAGCGCGCCGCAGCGCGGTCGCTACCGCGAGCACTGGCAGCTCTCCGTCGAGGCGATCGGCTCACGCGACCCGGCGATCGACGCCGAGCTCATCCAGCTCTACGTCGAGCTCCTCGCGCGCCTCGGCATTTCCGACTACGCCCTCCGCATCAACTCCGTCGGGGACCGGAACTGCCGACCTGCCTACTACGAGAGCCTGGTCGCCTGGCTGAACGCGCACGAGGACGTACTCGACGACGAGGCCCGCCAGAAGCGCGACACGAATCCCCTGCGGGTGTTCGACGTCAAGAATCCAGCGGTGCTGGCCGCGCTCGACGAGGCGCCGCGCCTGGCGGAGTTCCTGTGCGACGAGTGCCGCGAGCACTTCGAGCAGGTGCAGGCCCACCTTCGCGCGTACGGCGTCGGCTTCGAGCTCGACGACCGTCTCGTGCGCGGACTCGACTACTACACGCGCACGGCCTGGGAGTTCGTCGGTCCGGACGAAGGAGCCCAGAGCTCGATCTCGGGTGGTGGGCGTTACGACGGGCTCGTCGAGGAGATCGGCGGACCGCCGACACCGGGGGTCGGCTTCGGCGCGGGCATCGAGCGCCTGCACCTCGCGCTCGGAGAGCGCCCCGTGCCTCCGATCGAGATCGACGTTTTCTTCGCGCTCGAAGACGACGCCCGAAGGGACGACGTGCTGCCGCTCCTCGCTCGCCTTCGGAGCGCGGGCCGACCTGCGGACACGGACTACGCCGGCAGGTCACTCAAGGGCCAGCTCACCCAGGCAGGACGACTCGGCGCGAAAACCGTGGTGATCGCAGGCACCGACGGCTTCCGCGTTCGGCGCCAGGGCGAGGAGGAAAGGGCAGTGACGACTCTCGAAGACGTCGAGGCGCTCCTCTGAACTGGCGCGACCTCATGTGCGGCGAGGTGCGGCCCGAGCACGTCGGCCAGCGGCTGACGGTGGCCGGCTGGGCGGATTCGCGGCGGGATCACGGCGGGCTCGTCTTCGTCGACCTGCGCGACCGCTCCGGCCTCTGCCAGCTCGTCATGAACCCCGAGCGTGCGCGCGAAGCCGCCGAGACCGCTCACAGCGTGCGGAACGAGTTCGTCCTCCGCGCGGAGGGGGAGGTCGTGCGCCGCGCGCCCGAGGCGGTCAACCCGAACATCCCGACGGGCGAGATCGAGCTTCAGGTCGACAAGCTCGAGGTCCTCTCGCCTTCGACCCCGCTTCCCTTCCAGCTCGACGAGACGAACGTCGACGAAACGCTCAGGCTCCGGTACCGCTGGCTCGACCTTCGCCGGCCCAAGATGCAGCGAAACATCGGCCTCCGTAGCCGGATGGTCTCGGCGATCCGGCGGACGATGGAGGAGGGCGGGTTCCTCGAGATCGAGACGCCGATCCTCTTCAAGCCGACACCCGAGGGCGCGCGGGACTTCATCGTCCCGAGCCGTCTGCAGCCGGGCCGCTTCTTCGCACTGCCCCAGTCCCCGCAGATCCTGAAGCAGCTCCTGGTCATCGCCGGCTTCGACCGCTACTTCCAGATCGCGCGCTGCTTCCGCGACGAAGACCTGCGCGCCGATCGCGTGCAGGAGATCACCCAGCTCGACGTCGAGATGGCCTTCCCCGACCGGGAATTCCTCTTCGCGCTCATGGAACGGATGACGCAGGCGGTCTGGAAGGACTGCCTCGGGGTCGAGCTCGAGACGCCCTTCTCGCGACTGACCTGGGCCGAGGCCGACGCGCGCTACGGCTCGGACAAGCCGGACCTGCGCTTCGGCCTCGAGCTCGAGGACGCGACCGAGATAACGCGCTCCTCGCAGTTCGGCGTCTTCGCCGGGGCGCCGTCCGTGCGCTTCATCCGCGTCCCGCAGGCGTTCTCCCGCGCCGAGCTCGAGCGGCTCGAGGCGGTGGCGAAGGAGTGGGGCGCCAAGGGCCTCGCGTACCTCGTGTGGGACGAGGAGGGCGAAGTGCGCTCACCGATTGCGAAGTTCCTCTCCGAAGACGAGCTCGCATTTTTCCGCTGCGAGCCCGGCTCGAGCGTCCTCTTCGTCGCGGACGAGCCGGCCATGGTCTCTCGCGTCCTCGGCGCGCTCCGCCTGCACCTCGGCCGCGAGCTCGGCCTCATCGACGAGGAGGACTGGAACTGGGTATGGGTCACCGACTTCCCGATGTTCGAATGGTCCGAGGAAGACGGGCGCTGGGCGGCGGTGCACCACCCCTTCACGCGGCCGGCTCCGGGGTTCGAGGAGACCTTCGACCAGGACCCCGCCGGTGCGCTCGCGAACGCCTACGACCTCATCGGGAACGGGCAGGAGCTCGGGGGCGGGTCCTTCAGGATCCATGAAGCCGACGTACAGGCCCGCGTCTTCTCGCTCCTCCAGCTCTCGCCCGAGGAGCAGCGCGCGAAGTTCGGCTTCCTGCTCGACGCCCTCGCCATGGGCGCGCCTCCGCACGGCGGCATCGCGTTCGGGATCGACCGGATGATGATGGTGCTCGCCCGCGAGACGAATCTCCGCGACGTGATCGCGTTTCCGAAGAACCAGGCCGGCGTCGACCCGATGAGCGGAGCCCCCTCGGAGGTCGAGGAAAAACAGCTCCGCGAGCTCGGAATCGAGCTTCGTCCGGAGCCCGGTCAAGAAAGCCGCTCCGCCGGCCGATGAGCTAGTCATACTTTCTGGCGAAGCCCGTGGTGCACGGGGGAGTGGAGGCCAAGCATGTCGAGTCGAGATCCAGGTCGGGCCGGTAGCCCGTCGCTCACGCCGCTTCCGCGGCTCGAGGACATTCCGCGCGCGGGCGAGGGCCTGAACCAGGACAAGGTCGGCGAGGCTTTCGACGCATTCCGCCGTCACGTCACCTCGCTCCAGGCTCAGCTCCGCGTGCTCCAGGCGGCGCCGCGAAGCGCGATCACCGAGCCGTCCGGCCATGCCGTTCGTATGGACGCGCTGCACCTGATCCGGTCGGCAGCAGAGTTCGCCGACACGATCGAGCGCGACGCCCAGGAGGCGGCCGCGAAACAGGTGGGGAAGGCCGAGCAGGAGATCCGCGAGGCGCAGATGGAATTGCAGCAGCGCGAGGCCGAGATCGCTCGGATCCGGCAGGAGACTGAGCGGCAGCGCGGCGAGATCCTAAACGCAGCCCGCAACGAGGCGCGCGAGATCTTGACGAAGGCGAACCGCGACTCGAGCTCCGAGCTCCACGATGCCGAGACGCGAGGGAACCGACTCCTCGAGCAGTCCCGTCACCAGGCGACAGAGCTCACGAACTCGGCGCGAGCAGAGGTCGAGCAGACACTCGAGTGGGCGCGTGCCCAGGCAGATGTCATCGTCCAGCGGGCCCGCATGGGCGCCGAGCAGCTCCTCTCCGCCGCCGGTCACGGCGAGGCCGCGATCCACGAGGCCGTCGACGCGATCGTCCGGGCGGCCGAGAGCTCGGTGCCGAAGCCGAGCGGCGTCACCGCCCAGGCTCCCGTCGCCGTGCCGACTCCCAGCGAGTCGGAAGACGAAGAGGAGCCCGAGGCGACCACAGACGAGACCCCTTCCGCGTCGAGCCCTTCGGAGGCGGCCGCGGCTGCCGAGGAGGACGAGTCGGGCGAGCCGGAAGGATTCGGCAAGCCGGACGACAGCCCGCGAAGCACGTAGGCTCTTCGGCACCGACGCGTGCCGCCGTTCGTCTCGACTCTGCGCCTTCTGGCGCTCATGATCTTCATCGCCCTCGTGGCGGTGGCCGTCTGGCTGGCCGACCTGCGCCTGGCGATCGCCCTCCCGCTGGTGGCGCTCGCCTGGGCGATCGCGGCGTTGATCGAGTGGCTCGCCTGGCGCTCGGCGCAGGCTCCG
>C688J18823_10001744_pt1 | contig 13533 bp, 13 predicted proteins | sample HopSoiMetagenom1_FD_18823 | JGI IMG/M metagenome (IMG submission 18823)
CGTCGATGCCGCTGTCGTCTTGACCGACGCGGGAGCCGCTGGCGTCGTCGCCACGGGAGCGGGAGCCGGCGCCACGGCGGCTGGCGCCGCGGCCGGAACAGCCGGAGGCGGTTGCGGCGCCGGAGTGGGCGGCTTCTGCGGCGGTGTCGCCTGCGGTGCGGTCGCGAGCTTCACCGGAGCGGCGGGTCGGGCAGCCTCTGCCGTCGGCGAGCGGCCCTGGCGCTCATAGGCGACGAGCCCGACGGTCGTGACGAGAGCAAGTGTCGCGGCGCCGCCCAAATACCAGGCAAGCGAAGGCCGCCCCCGTCCGGTGCTCAGGGCGTGAGGGCGCAGGCGGGCGGTTCGGGACAGCTTCGGCACCGCTCTCGCTACTCCATGAACGCGCGCCCGCCACTCTAGCACGGTTCTTGGGCGGGCGCTGCGAGGTGACCGCCCTGGCTTGGCGGCGATGCGGCAAAACTGTGGCGCTCGGATGAGGGTTTTCGGGCCGGCGATAGGCGCGTCGGAGCCCCGGAACCATTGCGGTTTCACCCGGTTGACCAGCATCCACCACAGCAGGAGAGCTTTCCATGCGACATCATATTCTCGCCGCAGGCGCCTTCGTCGCCCTTCTTGCCGCGCCGCTTGCGGCGCAGGCCCAGAGCGGTGCCGCGGCCGGCGCCACGACCGGGGCGGTCGGCGGCGCGATCGTCGGCGGGCCGGTCGGTGCCGTCGTCGGCGGCGTCGGCGGCGCGATCGTCGGCGGTCTGTCCGACCAGCAGCGGCCGGAGTTCCGCAGCTACGTGGTCGAGCGCCGCGTACCGTCCTACCATTACACCGAGCAGGTGCGCGTCGGCGCCCGGCTGCCGTCGAGCGGGGTGACCTACTACGAAGTGCCGGCTCAGTACGGCGTTCGCGACTACCGCTACACGGTCGTGAACGACCGGCCGGTGCTCGTCGATCCGCGCACCCACACGATCGTGCAGGTCATCGAGTAAGAGCGAGCGGCTTAAAGGTTCGATCAGGGCGGCCTCAGGGCCGCCCTTTTCGTTCCGGCCGCGCCTGCGCTAGGGTGTAGGACGTCTCTCCGCCGCAGGCAGGTCCATGAACCGTTTCGCGCCGATCCTTGCCAGCCTCGCCTTCGCGGTTGCCGGCGCCACCGCGGCCGCGGCCGGCCAGTCGCCTTATCCGGTGCATATCGAGCGCCAGCGCGGCGAGCGGCTGGTCATCGATCATACGCCGCCGCCGCGCACCCTCGGCGTCGTGCGGCGGACAACGGTCGTGCGCAAGCACCGGGTCGGCGTGCGCAGGGTTCATCGCCGCAGGATCGTCGCCGTCGCTTATCGGGACAGCGCACTTGCCGGCGGCTGCCACGACGGCGGCTATGTCCGCGGCGCCGATGTGCGCGGCACCCTCTACACGCTGCATCGGGACATCTGCGAAGGCATTGCCCCGATCGACAGCCGCTATCCGTACCGCCGCTGGTGAACGGCTCCGCGGGCCGGCCCGCATCGGCGACGCTGTCGCGGCGGTCGCGGCCGGGTTAAGACGGTTCGATGCCGCTCGCCTGAGTCGCCCGAGATCGTGACCCGCTTTCTGTCAGCGCTCGCGCTTGCGGGCAGTCTCGCCGGACCGGCGCTGGCGCAGGACACGGCGCTGCCGCCGATCACCGTGCGCCCGTCCGGCATCGAGGACGAGGGCGCGGCCGCCCGCGAGCGGCAGGAGCGCCTTATGCGCCGCATGCAGGCCGACGAGTATCGCTTCCGCCACATCTGCACCCATTGCCTGAGCGGCGCCGGCGCCGCGGCGGCGCCGTTCTATCCGCTGCAGGCGCTCGGGGGCGGGCGGGCGCCTGAATAGGCTCTACGCAGCCGCGTCGAGCGCCTGGTCGAGATCGGCGATCAGATCCTCGGTGTCCTCGAGGCCGATCGACAGGCGCACGACCTCGGGACCGGCGCCGGCGCTCTTGCGCTGCTCGTCGGTGAGCTGGCGGTGCGTCGTCGAGGCCGGGTGGATCACGAGCGATCGGGTGTCGCCGATATTGGCGAGATGCGAGAACAGCCGCAGGTTCGAGACGAGGCGCACGCCGGCGTCGTAGCCGCCCTCGAGGCCGAAGGTGAACACCGCGCCGGCGCCCTTCGGGCAGTAGCGCTTGGCGAGGTTGTGGTAGCGGTCGCCGCGAAGCCCGGGATAGCTCACCCAGGTCACGGCCTTGTGGCCGTCGAGATGCTCGGCGACGGTGAGCGCGTTGTCGGAATGGCGCTGCATGCGCAGCGGCAGNGTCTCGATGCCCTGCAGGATCAGGAAGGCGTTGAAGGGCGACAGCGCCGGTCCCATGTCGCGAAGCCCGAGCACCCGNGTCGCGATCGCGAAGGCGAAGTTGCCGAAGGTCTCGCCCAGCACCATGCCGCCGTATTCGGGCCGCGGCTTCGACAGCATCGGATAGCGGTCGTCGCCNATCCAGTTGAACGAGCCGCCGTCGACGATGACGCCNCCGATCGAGTTGCCGTGCCCGCCCAAGAACTTCGTCGCNGAATGGACGACGATGTCGGCGCCGTACTCGAACGGNCGGATGAGGTAGGGCGAGGCCATCGTGTTGTCGACGATGAACGGNATGTTGTGACGCTTGGCGATCGCGCCGATCGCCTCGAGGTCGACGATGACGCCGCCCGGATTGGCGATCGACTCGACGAAGAAGGCCTTGGTGCGNGGCGTGACNGCGGCCTCGAAGCTCGACGGGTCGTCGGCGTCGGCCCAGCGCACGTTCCAGCCGAAGTTCTTGTAGGAGTGGTTGAACTGGTTGATCGAGCCGCCGTAGAGCTTGTTTGCGGCGACGAACTCGTCGCCCGGCTGCATCAGCGCGTGCATGGTCAGGAACTCGGCCGCGTGGCCGGAGGCGACGGCGAGACCCGCGGTGCCGCCCTCGAGCGCCGCGACGCGCTCCTCGAGCACGGCGCAGGTCGGGTTGCCGATGCGCGAGTAGATGTTGCCGAACGCCTGCAGGCCGAACAGCGACGCGGCATGGTCGACGTCGTCGAAGACGAACGATGTCGTCTGGTAGATCGGCGTCGCCCGCGCGCCGGTCGCGGCGTCCGGCGCCGCGCCGGCATGGATCGCGAGGGTGTTGAAGCCGGGCATGCGGTCGGTCATCGATGGCGTCTCCGGCGCAGCCCGAAGGGGCTCGCTCGCATGCTTCTCCGCTAGAAGAACGCGCCTTGCCCGTCAACGCGACNTCGCCGGGAACGCCATGGCGCCGGGCGCGCAGCCTGCTAGAGCGGGATGATTTTTCTTCGAGTCATCTTCCCGCTCCAGCTGTTTGTTTGAGCATGATCTTTTCCGAAAACCGGTTCCCACTTTTCGGGATCATGCTTTAGGATCGAGCCCGGACTTTTGCCGGAGGAGGCTGCCATGATCCGCCCGCTTGCGCTCGCCGTGACGATCAGTGTCGGGATTTGCGCCGCGGTCGGCGCGGTTGCGCAGACGCCGACGCCTGCGCCTGCGCAGACGCCGACCTGCAAAAGCCAGGCGGCGGAGAAGAAGCTCGCCGGCGCGGCGCTTGCGAGCTTCACCAACAAATGCCGGAAGGATGCGGCCGCTGCCTGCGATCTCTCCGCCAAGGAGAAGAAGCTCGCCGGCGCGGCGAAGACGAGCTTCACCAAGAAGTGCGTGAGCGACGCCGCAGGGACCTGACGATCGTCATCGCGCTGCGACCGGCTCGAGCCCGCTCTTTGTGATCGTCGGCGCGGCTTCGGGCGCCGCCAAGCAGGCGATGAGGGCGCGCGCCGCGTCGGGCTCCTTCGCGCCGGCAGCGACCCCGGCCGAGAACACGGTGACGCGCTGCAGCTCCGCCGGCAGAGGGCCGACGATATCGATCCCCGCGATCGGGATGAGCTCGCTCAGCTGCTGGAAGCCGATCTCGGCGTCGCCGCGGGCGACGACGCTGCCGACCCGCTCGCTCATGATCTTGCGGCTCTTCGCCATGATGCGGTCGCCGCCCGAAAGGCGCGGCAGGACCTCGCTCGACAGGTAGACGCCGCTGGCGCTCGCCGAATAGGCGATCGACTGGGCCTCGAGGAGCGCCTTGGTCAACGCCCCGACAGTCGAGATATCGGGCTTCGGCGCGCCGGCCCGCACCGCCATCGCGATCGACGAGCGCGCGAGGTCGACCCGGCTGCCGGGCATGGCCTTGCCTTCCGTGATCATCTGGTCGAGCGCGGGCGCTGCCATGAGGAGCACGTCGGCGGGCTCGCCGCGTGCGAGCCGCATCGGGATCGCGTCGGGCGCCGTTCCCATCGAGGCGCCCCAGGCGGTCGCGACCGTGTTGCCGGTGGTGCGCTCGCAGCCGGGCGCGAGATCCTTGTAGGCGGCCGTGAACCCGCCCGAGTTCATCACCTTGATCTCGGCCGCCGATGCCGGCGCGCAAAAGAGGGCGGCGAGCCCGAGCACGCTGTAGCGGATCCCGTTCCTGAACATCGTTGCCTCCCGCGTCGGCTGACCTTCGTGGCGCCGAGCTTAGCGCGTTTCGGCGCCGATGGCGCGGTCACGGCGAGGGCCAAGCTTTGCCGTCAAGTCGCACCGCGTAATGCCAGCGGCGTCTCATCCTTTCCGCTACGTCCGGTTGTCGAACGAGGCAAGCTTTCCGACTTGCGGGGGCGTCGGAAATAGCGCATCTTTTGTTCAACAACAGTAATTCACTGGGGCAGTCCAGCTGAAGAGAAGCGGCAGGCGTGACACCGCTAAGACGGTGCACGGCATGCTGCCGCATAACCAAACGGAGGGGCAGTCATGACTACGGCTACGGTCGATCTTACCGTCGCGGGCACCGGCGGCACCATCAACGGCGCGGTCTTCACGAATCAGTCGGGCAACGCCGGCACCGGCATCTTCAACACCTTCGCCCAGCTCCAGCGCAACGGCATCGAGCAGGGCTACAACAGCGACGCGGCGCCCCAGTTCGACGAGAAGACCTCCCATCAGCACAACCATTCGATCCTGCTCGCCGACGTGCCGATCTTCGTCGGCGACGGCACCGGCGGCACGGTCGAAGGGGTCGTCTATCGGGAGTTCCGGTTCGACGCGAACGAGGTCGGCGGCGCCGGTCGGCTGCTCTCGCTCGACAAGCTGGAGATCTGGCAGGAGGAGTCCGGCAGCCTCACCAACTTCACGTCGGCGGGCTCCGCCGCCGCCGGCGTCCATTATGCCTCCGGGCCCGGGTTTGCCGGAGCTCACACCGACTACCTGGCCTACAACCTCGACCAGGGCGGCGACCACTGGATTGCGATCGACAGCGGGCTCTCGTCGGGAAGCGGCAAGGGCGACATGCGGGTGTTCATCCCGGACAGCTACTTCATCAACGACGCCGCCCATCGCTATGTGACGCTGTTTTCGCAGTTCGGCGCGCAGGGCGGAAACTACGGGGCGAGCAGCGGCTACGAGGAATGGGGCGTCAACTCGACGAGCGCCGGCTCCGGCAACACCGCAACCTTCCTGCTCAACAAGACGGCGTCGGTTCCCGGCGGAACGGCGGACGTCGCCGGCGAGGTCATCAGCTACAGCATCACCCTCTCGAATGTCGGCAATGTCGGCCTTACCGGCGTGACGGTCGTCGATCCCCTGCTGCAAGGCCCGCACGGGACGCTCAGCGGACCCACCGGTGATTCGAACGCGAATGGCGTGCTCGATGTCAGCGAGGTCTGGACCTACACCGGCACCTACACGGTCCAGCAATCCGACCTCGACAGCAACGGCGGCGGCGACGGCACGATCGACAATACGGTGACGGCCGACACCACCCAGACCACGGCGCTGTCCGCCTCGGCAAACGTCATCGTCGAGTTGCGGCCGCACGTCACGCTCGCCAAGACCGCGTCGGTTGCGGGTGGCACCGCCGATAGCGCCGGCGAGGTCATCTCCTATACCGTCGACGTCACGAACGATGGCAATTCCGCCCAGGCCGACCCGATCATGAGCGACCCGTCGGTCAGCGACCTCGCCGCGGTCCTGAACCTCGCAGCGCCGGTGCTGACCCCGCAACTCGGCGGCGACGGCTTCTACGTCGGCGACACCGACCACAACGGCATCCTCGACGCCGGCGAGACCTGGTCGTTCTTCAACGTCGGCGATCTGAACCAGGACGGCACCCAGAACCTCGGCGAGACGTTCGAGTTCCGCAACAGCGGCGACACCAATCTCGACGTCTACGGCCATGTCGGCGACGGCCGCGTCAACGTCGGCGAGACCTGGCACTACACGGCGACCCACACGGTGACGCAGGCGGAGATGGACGCCGGCGGAAGCATCACCAACACCGCCTCGGTCACCACAGCGGAGGGCGCGACGGCGCAAGGCAGCGCCCCGGTCACGGTCGAGCAGCGCCCCGAGCTCGTGATCGAGAAGACCGGCGCGTGGGTGGACGGCGCGGACGGCGACGGCTTCGCCAATGTGGACGAGCTCGTCAATTACACGATCACGGTGACGAACACCGGCAACGTGACGCTGCACGACGTCACCGTCACGGACCCGTCTGCCACCTTGGTCCGCGGCGCCGACGTCATCGGCAACAACGACGCGAGCTTCGATGTCGGCGAGCAGTGGAGCTTCACCGGCAGCCACGCGATCACGCAGGACGAGATCGACGCCGGCAACGCGCACAACGAAGCCACGGCCGCCGCGTTGGGTCCGCAAGGCCAGCCGGCGAGCGGCACCGACGCAAACGACGCGGCGCTGCCGCAGAACCCGCACCTCACGCTCACGAAGATGGGTGCGTTCGTCGACGGCGGATCCGAGCCGAACGGCTACGCCGATCCGGGCGAGACCGTGCACTACACCTTCAGCATCGAGAACGACGGCAACGTCACCCTCTCGAGCCTTCTGCTGAGCGACTCGCTCGGTCTTGAGCTGATCGGTCCGACCGGCGGCGGCGACAGCGACTTCGATGGCCTTCTCGATGTCGGCGAGACCTGGACCTTCGAGGGCGATTACGGACTCACCGCGGCCGACATCGCCGCCGGCACCGTCCACAACGAGGCGACCGCGAGCGCCCAGGGGCCGCAGGCGCAGGCGGTCAGTGACGACGCCAGCGCCGATACGGCGCTGCCGCCACCGCCTCCCGCGGCCCTGATGACGCTCGACAAGTCGGACCTCCAAGGGACGATCTTCGTCGATTCCAACGAAAACGGAAGCGCCGATACGGGGACTGGAACCAGCGGCGACCTCATCGAGTATGTGATCAGTCTCAAGAACGTCAGCAGCGTTGACCTGAGCAGCATTACGCTCGACGACCCGCTGCTCGGCGGACTGCTCGGCCCTCCGGACGGCGATGCGAACAATGACGGCATCCTCAGCGTCGGCGAGTCGTGGAGCTGGGTGCGGAACTACTTCATCACCGCGGCCGATGCGACGAACTTGAACAACGGCGGCGCGGTCCACAACGTCGCGACCGCGACCGCGCACGATCCGTCGAGCAATGTCGTGACGGCGACGGCGTATGGGACCAGTTCTTCCCATAAGGTTGGCGCTCGGCCCGCGGCTCGCTCACCGCCGCGGCACGAGGCTCATAGATCGGCGAAACGGCGGCCCTTGGGCCGCCGTTCTGCCATGCGGGGCCGGCGCTGCCGCCTCAGCGCGCCCGGCGGCGCAGCGAGTTCGTCCCGGCGAGGCCGCCCAGCAGCGTGTGGCTGAGGTTGACGTCCTTGCCGGGGTAGTTCTCGCCCTTGCCGGTCGTGTGGCAGCTGAAGCAGCTCGTGCCGAGGCCCTGCGCGTAGGTCTCGAGCACCGAGTTCGCGAGGTCGACCGAGCCGACGCCGCTGGGCTGCAGGTTGTCGAAGTTGGGCGCGAGCGTGTTCGGCAGCATCCACAGCGAGCCGATGAGGTTGTAGTTCGAGAACACCTGGTCGATCTTCTTGACCGATCCGCCGCCGATCATCTGCCGGAAGAGCTTGTTGGTGGAATCGATATCGGCCACCCGGTCCGGCGTCGCATTGCCGAAGGCGAACTGGCGGAAGACGTTGGTGATCGGCGCGATCACCTGGCTTGCCTGGTCGACGGTGAAGGTCGTCGCCTCCTGGTTGCTCTGCGCGGCCGTGGTCCCGGCCTTGTAGAAGGTGAAGTTTCGCGGGCTCACCGGCGTGTCGGATGTCGGCGCCACGAGCGGCGGCAGGTCCGGGGCGTTCTCGACCTGCTCGAAGGTCCCCCAGATGAACTCCGGGTGGTCCTGGACGACGCCGACGACGTGAACGCCGACGAGCGCCACCGTAGCGGTCGCGGTGTCGCCGCTCTTCTCGATGCCGCCCATGCCGTTGCTCTTGAGGAGGTCGATCGTCGCGCTCGTGGTGTAGGCCTTCACCGCGATCTCGTTCGGCTGGACGATGCGCCACGCCGACTTGAACACCGTCGCGCCGACCGGATAGGTCGTCGTCGGCGACGCCTTCTCGTAGTTCGTCGGGCCGTAATACTCCTGCGTCGTCGCGAAGTAGCTCGGGTCCATATGGATCGCGTAGTAGACGGCGCGGCCGTTCTGGTCGATGAGCGGGCCGCCGAAGGCCTGGTTGATGCTTTCCATCGAATGCGGCTTCGGCGCGCGCGGGGCGAGCCTCAGCGTCCGCGGCGCCGGAGCCGCCGCGGCGGCGCTCGCGGCGCCGTCGACGACGAGCTCGTCCGGCGTCGGCAGGCTGAGGAAGCGCGGGCGGCCGGTCTCGTCGTTCTGCATCCAGCTCACGAACGCGGTCCACGACCAGACCTGGAAATCGCAGTCGTTCGGCTTCGGCGGCCCGGGGATGCTGCCGCCGGGGAAGACCGGGGCGAGGTCGGTCGACTCCCACCAGCCCGGGAAGACGTTGCAGGCTCTCGCCGTACCGGTCGGCTGAGCGGCGGAAGGTTGCGCCGCCGGCGGGCTTGTCTGGGCGGCGAGCTCGGCATCGAGGCCGAGGCAGAGGAACGCGGCGGTGGCGACACAAAGCTTGGCGCAGCTCATGATTTGGCCCTCGCGAAAGGTGATGGCGAAAAACCGCCGACCCGGCAGGGCCGGCAATGCAACACGACGGTGACCGCAACCTGATCGCCGCGATTGTTCGAAACGGCGATGCAACTGGAAGGCTAGCACATCCTATTTCGGGTCGGCATGCAAATTCATGCGCCGGTCGCGGGCGCGGGCGCTCGTCAGCCCGTGCCCGGCCGGTTGATGGTCAGCTTCTGGAAGCCCTTGCCGGCGAGCACCGGCTTTTTTGCCGACAGGATGCGCGAGTTCACCCCCTGCCACGAGATTTCGCCGGAGAGCCGGCTGTACTCGATCTTCGGGCAGCGGTTCATCACCACGGTCAGGCCGGCGTGTTCCGCCTTCTCGGCCGCCGCGTCGTTGCGCACCGAGAGCTGCATCCAGATCACCTTCGGCGGCGGCTCGAGCGCCAGCGCCTCGTCGGTGATCGGCCCCGCCGCCTTCGAGTTGCGGAAGATCTCGACCATGTCGATCGGCGCCGGCACGTCGGCAAGCCGGCCGTAGACCTTGCGCCCGAGGATCTCCTGGCCGGCAAGCCCGGGGTTGATCGGATAGACCTCGTAGCCGCGGTCCTTGAGGTATTTCAGCACGATCCAGCTCGGTCGCTCGGGCTTGTGCGAGGCGCCGACGAGGGCGACCGTCTTCACGCTTTTCAGGATCGCGCGGATGTAGCTGTCGGGGTAGCTGTCGTGGTTCATGGGCATGAGGTGGCGACGGGAAGCCGCGGGCGCAATGCATGGACGCTCCGCCGTGGGTCACGTGAAGATCAGCTTCAGCCCGGCGATCACCAGCACGGCTCCGAGCGCCTTCAGGATCATGCCGCTCGGCAGGCGCTTCACCCCGAGCGCGGTGCCGACGAGCGCGCCCGCCATCGCGGCGGCAAGGTAGATCGGCAGCTCGGAAGGCAGGCGCTGCACCGAGGCGAGGTTGCCGAGGAGGCCGAACACCGAGTTGCAGAGGATGAAGGTGATGGCGATGCCTGAGGCGTTCCGCGTCGCCGCCCAGCCGCAGAAGATCAGGATCGGCGACAGGAAGATGCCGCCGCCGGTCCCGGTGAGGCCGGACAGGAGGCCGATGATGGCGCCGGTCAGGGCGGCGAGCGCCGGATGCGGTCGCTTCGGATCGCGGTTCGTCGCGATCTCGAGCGGGAGGAGCAGGCGGATCGCGGCGACGATCAGGAGCGCGCCGACGAGCGGCCGGTAGATCTCGCCCGGCAGCTTGATCGCGCCGCCAAGAAAGGCGAGGGGCGCCGCGCCGGCAAGGAGCCAGGCCGCGAGCCTCGCGTCGACGAGCCCGGCGCGCCAGAACCGGATCGCGGAGAAGCTCGCGACGCTGATGTTGAGCACGAGCGCCGTCGGCCGCATCGCCTCCGGGGCAAGGCCGACGAGCGCCATCGAGGCGAGATAGGCGGAGGCGCCGGCATGCCCGACGCTCGTATAGAGCGCCGCCGAGCCGAACAGGAGCAGCGGCAGGAGAATGTCCGCGGGAGCCATCGCATGGACCGGATCGCGCATCGACGATGCGCTTCAAAAAAAACGGGCTCCCGCCGGAGCGATGGGGCGCCGGCTCACCAGCGGCGGCGCCGGGCGGAGTTTCTACGACCCGGCAGCCGGGTCAAGGCACCTTGCGCTATGATGGGCCTCCCGGCCGGAGGGCGACATGGATTGGCGTCAACTCGAGAGCTTTTCGTTCGGCGACAGCCCGGCGCTCGCCGACGAGCTTGTCGCGCTTGCCGTCGCGGGCCGGAAGACCGCGACCTGCTGGGCCGCCGCGGAAGGGCTGTTGACGGCGCCGGGCAAGCGCATGGTCGCGCGCGACGGGCAGGGCCGCCCGCGCGCCGTGATCGAGACCGTCGAGCTCGCGCAGCGCCGCTTCGGCGAGGTCGACGCCGCCTTCGCCTTCGATGAAGGCGAGGGCGATCGCACGCTCGCCTACTGGCGCGCCGCGCACGAGCGCTACTTCCGGCGCCTCGGCCAGTTCGCGCCCGACATGCTGTTGTGCTGCGAGCGCTTTCGCGTCGTGGAGGTGATCGATCCGGAGCTGGTTCTGCCGGGCTAGCTCCCGGGCGGCGCGCCTACTCGATCACCTCGTCGGCGCGCGCGAGGAGGTTCGGGGGAATGGTGAGGCCGAGCGCCGCGGCGGTCTTCAGGTTGATCGACAGCTCGTACCGCGTCGCCTGCTCGACAGGCAGGTCGGCCGGCTTCTCGCCTCTCAGGATTCGGTCGACATAGGTCGCCGCTCGGCGGGTGAGAGTGGTCGAGTCCGGGGCGTAGCTCATGAGGCCGCCGGCGTGGACGTTATCCTTCGCCCCGAACACGCTCGGCAGCCGGTGCCTGATCGCGAGATTGGCAATCGGCGTGCGCCGCGAGAGCGTGAACGAGGAGGCGAGCACGATGAACGCCTCGACGCCGTCCTGCGTCATGGTCACGAACGCGGCTTGCAAATCCTCCTCGCCGCTGATCGGCACCCTGCGGAGCTCGACTGCGAGACTTCGAGCAGCCGTCTCGACCGTCTCGAGCGCAGGGATGTGCGATGGCGCGGTCGATGTGAACAGCACCCCGAACCGTCTCGCATTCGGGAGCGCCTCGCGGAGCGCCTCCAGCTCCTTGGCCGCGAGATCGGTGAGGAGCATCGTCAAGCCGGTGGCGTTTCCGCCCGGCCGCGCGAGGCTCGCGACATGACCGATACCCACCGGGTCCGCATGGCCGGCGAACACCACCGGGACCGTCTTCGTCGTCGCCAGAGCGGCCGCGGTCTCCGTCGAGGTCGGGGCGAAGATGAGGTCCACCCCGGCACGGACCAATTCCGCTGCCAGCTTCGGCATCTGGTCGGGCGATTCCGCCCAGCGAAACTCGAAGCTCAGGTTTACGCCTTCGATGTAGCCCAGCTCGCGCAAGCCGGTCCGAAGCGCCTCCACGCGCGGCGCGAAGCTGGCGGCGGGAGCCGGCCCGAGATATCCGACCCGCGCGACCTTCGCCCGCTCCTGCGCAACGAGGACGCGCGGCGCCAGGATCAGTCCGGAGACGAGCGCGAGGATCGAGCGCCGCGTGATTCCGATCACTTGAAGCTGCCTCACCGCCCCTCCCATTTCGCCTCGCGCTTGTCGATGAAGGCGCCGATTCCTTCCTCGGCGTCGCGGGCGAGCATGTTCTCGACCATCACGGCCGAGGCGTGGCGATAGGCGTCCGCGAGGCCCATCTCGAGCTGCTCGTAGAAGGCGCGCTTGCCGATCTTCAGGGTCAGCGGCGATTTCGAGGCGATGAGCAGGGCGAGCCGGCGCGCCTCGTGCATCGCCTCGCCCTCCGGCGTGACGCGGTTGACGAGGCCCATGCGACAGGCGTCCGCGGCCGAGACCATCTCGCCGGTGAGGAGCAGCTCCATCGCGTGCTTGCGCGCGACGTTGCGCGACAGCGCCACCATCGGCGTCGAGCAGAACAGGCCGATATGGACGCCCGGCGTGGCGAAGCGCGCATTGGCGCCGGCGACCGCGAGGTCGCAGCTTGCGGCGAGCTGGCACCCGGCCGCGGTCGCGATCCCTTCCACGATCGCGATCACCGGCTGCGGCAGGCGCACGATGCGCTCCATCATGGCCGAGCAGCGCGCCATGACGTCGGTGAAATAGGCCCGGCCGCGGTCGGGATCGGCACGGTGCGCCGTCATCTCCTTGAGGTCGTGGCCCGAGGAGAACGCCGGGCCCGCCGCGGTCAGCATCACGACGCGCGCCGCCGCATCCGCCGCGATGCGGTCGAGCTCGTGCGTGAGCGCGTCGATCAGCGCCTCGGAGAGCGCGTTGCGGGCGGCCGGCCGGTTGAGGGTCAGGGTGACGATGCCGCCGGCGTCGGAACGCAGGAGCGGCGAGGCATCGGCAGTCGCATGGACGGTCACGGGCGGCTCCGAGGCGAGGGGCTGGCGCCACTCTCGGCGCCGCGCCGGATGCCGGCAAGCACAGGCCGGCCCTTGCATTGCGGGCGGAACAAAACTAGAACAAGGGCCATGTCCCTGAATAATGGGGACAGGGCGGCGAAAGCGGCGCGTCCGGGTTGTTCTCGACCCGGGATCGGCCCAGTTAAGGCGCGAGACAAGGGAGAGCTCCGATGGCGGGCAGCGTGAACAAGGTCATCCTGATCGGCAACCTCGGCAAGGACCCGGAGATCCGGCGGCTCGGCTCCGGCGAGCCCGTCGTGAACCTCAGCCTCGCCACCTCGGAGAGCTGGAAGGACAAGTCCACCGGCGAGCGCAAGGAGAAGACCGAGTGGCACCGGGTGGTGATCTTCAACGAGAACATCGCCCGCGTCGCCGAGCAGTACCTCAAGAAGGGCTCCAAGGTCTATGTCGAGGGCCAGCTCCAGACCCGCAAATGGACCGACCAGTCCGGCCAGGAGAAGTATTCGACCGAGGTCGTGATCCAGCGCTTCCGCGGCGACCTGACGCTGCTCGATGGCCGCGGCGGCGGTGGCGGCGAATACGAGGAGCAGGGCCAGGTCAGCCGCGGGGGCGATTTCGGCCGCTCCTCGCCGATGGAGCGCCGCCCCGCAACGGCGGGCGCCGGCGCCGGCGGCAGC
>C688J18823_10001745_pt1 | contig 13518 bp, 13 predicted proteins | sample HopSoiMetagenom1_FD_18823 | JGI IMG/M metagenome (IMG submission 18823)
ATCCCACCTTTGCTGATGTCGGCACTCATCACCTCGAGCTCGCTCTCGCCAAGCCGGAGCTGCACCGGGATCTCCAAGGCAACGCGGGTTGGGGTATGGGATCGGAGTCTGGAAGCACTGGAGCGCAGCAAAAACCAAGTGCACACCAACACCGCTGCGAGCGTGAGAACCAGCCAGAGTGCTTGCAAGCTTTCTTTCCTGAACTAGAAACTTCTACCTTTAATCTGTTCGCCGCGCAAGGTCAGGCAGGTGCTCGAGCAGCGGGCGATGACTTTGCCGCGATCGTCGAGCACGTCACAATCCATCAGTCCAATGGTGCGCCCGTGATGGATCGTTTTGGCCACTGCCTTCAGGTGTCCTTCTTTGAAAGGACGCAGGTAGTTGATCTTCAGCTCGACAGTTGTGAAAGTTTCGCCGTCGTTCAGCGCAGCCGCGTAGGCGAGACCCATCGCGGCGTCGGCAATATCTACCAGGATGCCGCCATGCAACGTGCTCATTGGGTTCCAGAAGCGCTTCGTAACATCGATCTCGATGGTAGCTGTGCCCGGTTCGATATGCGTCAGGCTGAAGCCGAGGGTCTTTGCAATGGGAGCGATCCGCCCATCACCACGCACCACCGCCTGTAACTGCTCGAGGATTTTGGGCATCCTAATCTCTCCAAAATTGAATGAGGAACTTAGAAGAATACAGGAGCGTTGGAGCAGGAGGCAGACGGTAGTACGCAGGAGCCAGGACACACGAGACAGGAGGCAGGAACAAGGAGGCAGGAGGCAAAAAATCCTACGCCGCGGGTGCTTCTTTTTCTCCTTCAGCTTTGGCGTCAGCGCGGCCGTGTTCCGCCGCAGCGTGCTCGATCTCGGCGTTGATCTCGCCGCCGATCAGCAGCGCGAGTCCGGTGATGTAAAACCACAGCATCAGCACGACGACTCCGGCGAGGGAGCCGTAGGTCTTGGCGTAGGAGTTGAAGAAGCTCAGATAGACCTTGAATCCGACCGAAGCGACGATCCATAACAGAACGCCGATCACCGACCCGGGAGTGATCCAGTACCAGGTCGCGTGTTCGATGTCCGGGGCGAAGAAATAGATTAGCGCGAAACAAAAGACCACAAAGAAGAGTGCGACGGGCCACTGAACGACCATCCAGGTGGTCGTTATCGCGCTGCTGAGATGAAGATGGGAACCCGTGAATGCAGCCAATTTTCCGCCGAAGAGGATGATCACCAACGCGACGATGACCAATACGGCCACGCCGATCGTGAGCAGCAGGAACGTCAGCTGCCGTTTCCACCACGGGCGGCCTTCGCGGACGTCGTAAGCGGCGTTCAGTGAAGTGCCGAGAGCAGACATTCCGCCCGAGGCTGTCCAAAGGGCTACGACGAGCGAGATTGCGAGCTTTAATCCACTCGCCCGTGTCGTGATCTCTTGAATAGTCTTGGTGACCAAACTGGAAGCGTCACCCGGCATCACGCGCCCGATGTATCCATAGAGCTCGTTCTGGAATTGCGGATTCTGTCCGACGACCAAGCCCAATAGCGATGTCAAGAACAGCAACATAGGGAAGAGCGCGAGCAGGAAGTAATAAGAGAGAGCGGCGCCACGATTGAAGATCTCGTCGTGATCCATCTCGGCCCACACACGCTTGCCAAGGTTGATCGGGCCAAGGCCGCCTAGTTTCCAGGGTGAAGCGTGCTCAGGTTGAGTTGTCGTTCGCTGACGCTTGGGTACGAGTTCCATGCCTGATTAGATGGAGGGGAATCGGGAAGGAGAACTGCTGCTCAGGATAACTCTTCAGTTTCTTCAGAGAGGGCGGTGAGGGTGTCGTCATCGACGTCCCATTGCTTCAGCACTTTGAATATGACGCGGCTGGAAAAGCCGGCCCGCGCCAGTGCCCGGTAGATTCGCGCCGATTCCTTCTGTGACGCCGGTTTCTTCATTCTTTTGCGAGCGAGGTGCTCGCGCGCCAGCTGCTCTTCGTTGACGTCTTCGTATGCTGTTGCGATCGCTCTCTCAATGACTTCACCATGAACACCCTTCTGCTTCAAGTCGGTGATCACGCGCAGCTTGCCAAACTTCTCGTTGGATTTGCGGTAGGAGGTGTACTGCGCAGCAAAATCGGCGTCGTTAAGGTATTTCTGGTCTTTCAGCTTGCGGATCACGGCTTCGATCACCGCCTCGCGATCGTCGCCTTCAATGTTCTTCTGACGCAACAGGCGCTTGAGTTCAGCGACCGACCTCATGTGGCGCGAGAGTGCGCCGACGGCGTACTCGTAGAGCGCGGGTGGGTCGACTATCTTCTTGGATTTCTTGAAAGGCACGCCCAATCATTACCACAGAGGGCACAGAGGAACACAGAGGAAAAGAAAAAAGGCGCGGGATGAACCCGCGCCTGTGTGAAACCAATGGGTGTTATCTTCCGCCGCCGAAGCCGGCAGACTCCATCTGCTCGCGTGCGGAGTCGGCGGTAGAGCCGATGCCTTGCACCTTCAGCTTGAAGTCGTCTGGTTTGCTGGCGTTCTCGAGGGCGGTTTCGTAGGTGATCAATCCCTGCGAGTAGAGATCGTAGAGCGATTGGTCGAAGGTCTGCATGCCGTACTGCGAGACGCCTGCGGCAAGAGCTTCGTGGATGGCGCGAGTCTTTTCCGGAGTGATGATGCACTCGCGGATGTACTCGGTCGCGATCAACACTTCGACCGCAGGCACGCGGCCAGCGCCGTCAGCTTTGCGGACAAGGCGTTGCGAGATGACGGCTTTGAGCACTGCTGCCAGTTGCAAGCGGATCTGCTTTTGCTCCGGCGGTGGGAAGACGGAGATGATGCGGTTGATGGTCTCGGTCGCGTCCAAGGTGTGCAGGGTCGAGAAGACCATGTGGCCGGTTTCGGCGGCGTGCAGAGCGGTGCCGATGGTTTCCAGGTCGCGCATTTCGCCGACCAGGATGGTGTCTGGGTCTTGGCGGAGGGAAGCGCGCAGCGCTGCGCCGAAGGAGGAAGTATCTACTTCCACTTCGCGTTGGTTCACGAAACCTTTTTTGTCGCGATGCAGGAATTCGATCGGGTCCTCAATGGTCATGATGTGTTCCGGCCGCATCGAGTTGATGCGGTCGATCATGGCGGCCAGTGTGGTCGATTTGCCGGAGCCGGTAACGCCGGTCACGAGTACCAGGCCGCGGCCTTCTTCGCAGATCTGCTCGATGATCTTTGGCAAATACAATTCTTCGAGTGCGCGGATCTTGGTGGGGATCACGCGGAGAACAACACCGACATTGCCGCGCTGCTGGAAGACGTTGACGCGGAAGCGGCCCAGTCCTGCGACGCCGTACGCCATATCCAATTCGGCGGCTTCCTTGAATTTTTGCTTCTGGCGGTTCGACATCATGCTGAACGCCATGTTCAGCATGTCTTCAGCGCTGATACGGGGCTGATCGCTGAGCGGTACCAGTTCGCCATCTACCCGCAGATACGGGTAGTTGCCGACTTTCAGGTGCAAGTCGGAGGCTTTACGCTCCATGGCGGTGCGAAGTAAATCATCAATCTGCATGAGGGTGATTCCTCGTGAAACCAGAGTGTCAGGTGGGCTGAAAGTACCACAAAATGCGGCAACATACCATTAAAAGCGGAGGCCCAAGCCGAAGACGGAAGAAGCAAAAAGGCCGCCAAACAGGCGGCCTTTCCGGGGAACAGGGAGTGCTTACTTTTTGGGAGCAGGCTTGCTCATATCGTCGTGGCTCATCTTGTCAGACTTGCTCGATTTCGCCATTTTGTCGCTGGCGGCGTGCTTGGCCACGATCTGCGTCTTCACTTGATCGTAGGTGGCTTTGGGAAGGATCTTTTTGCTGACCAGTTGGGCCTTGTTGGTGTACGGACGGCCGTCGATGATCTTCTGCGAATAAGCATCGCCGATACCGGGAAGCGCGGTCAGCTCGTCTTTGGTTGCCGAATTAATATCGACCAGGTTCGTCTTTGCTGATTTCTTCTCAGAACTTGTGGTCGTTTTCGTTTCTTTCTTAGTGGTGGTCGAGCTAGAGGTCTCCTGGGCAAAGCTGAACATGCTCAGCAGGCCGACCATCGTGACCAACATCAGGAACTTACGTGTGGATTTCATGCGCACCATCTCCTCGGGTTGAGATAAGGGCTACTCAGGCCCAACACTATACAGGCTGCGGGAACAAAATCGCCCGCAGGGTTGAACCCGGCGGGCGAATGGTTGTCGCGGTGATGTCGCAACCTGACGGCTACCCCTGCCAGGGCTCGTCGTAGCTGCCGCCGTAGATGTCGGGCACTTTTCCGCCGCAGGGGCGTAGGTAGCAGGCCAGCTGTCCACGATGGTGGATGCTGTGGTTGTTCAAGAAAAGAAGATAGCCGTGTGCCGGCAGATTAAAGGCCCCGAAGAACCCAATTGTCGTGTTGAGCTGCTCCGGGGTGAGCTTCTTTACCTTGTTCAGCTCTGCGCTGAAGTTTTTTTCATACCAGTCGGCCAGCCCGGCAGAGTTCTTGGGCAGCGCCTCAGCGGCCGTCTTCGCCGCTTCCGGATCGCCGAACACCTTGTCAAAGCTCAGGTCATTGATGCCCTGCAGAAACTGGACATCGCTCAGGGCGATGTGCTCGGCGAGTTCCGCTGCCGTCCGACCGTGCTCGTCTGGACGGTAATCGCGCTTCGCGTCGGGAACTGCGGCGAGTACACGCTTGGTGGTCTTCATTTCTTGCTCCAACTGGTGGACCAGAAGATCGCGGAAACCCGCAGCAAATTCGGTAGTGGGAGCAGCTTGCGTAGCAGTGGTCATGGGGGATTCTCCTTTTGTGGGAAAAGAATCGTAGCAGAAGAGCAGTGCTGGATGGTGGATCTTGCAGCAACGAAAAAAGAGGACGCAGAGTGTGCGTCCTCTTTCGAAACTGCGAGCGGACTAAACGCCGACCGGCTGTTTCGTGCTCACCGGAACCGGCGTGAGCCAGTTGTGGCGATCCGAACTTTCGCCGCGAACGATGCCGTAGAACTCTTTCTGCAGCGCCTTCACCACCGGCCCGGTCACGCCTTTGCCGACGCTGATCTTATCCACGGAGCGGATCGCCGTGATCTCGGCGGCGGTGCCGCTGAAGAAGACCTCATCGGCGATATAGAGCATTTCGCGCGGGATCATCTGCTCGACAAGCGGGATCTTGAGGTCTTTCGCGATCTGGATCACACTATCGCGTGTGATGCCGGGAAGCACCGAGTTTCCCAACGGTGCGGTGTAGATGGTGCCCTGGCGGACTAAGAACACGTTCTCGCCGGAGCCCTCGCTCACGTACCCGTTCACGTCGAGAGCGATTCCTTCCACGTAGCCGTTCATGATGGCTTCCATCTTGATCAGCTGCGAGTTCATGTAGTTCGCGCCGGCCTTCGCCATTGCGGGCATGGTGTTTGGAGCCAGGCGATTCCAGGATGAGACGCAAACATCCACGCCCTCGTCTTCGGAGCCGAGATACTTACCCCATTCGTAGTTGCAGATGTAGACCTCTGTCGGCGAGTTGAAAGGGTTCACACCGGCTTCGCCGTATCCGCGCAGAATGATCGGCCGCAGGTAGCAGGGGATGGTGCGGTTCGTCTTGATCAGCTCGAGCATGCCGCTCACCAGGTCTTCGACGGTGAAATCCACGTCAATGCGGTACACCTTGGCGGAATCGAGCAGGCGCTGGGCGTGTTCTTTGGCGCGGAAGATGCCGCCCCCGGAAGGCAGGGCATAGCAGCGGATGCCTTCAAAAACTGAAGAGCCATAGTTCACCACGTGCGACATCACGTGAAGAGTGGCTTGGTTCCACGGAATCAGTTTTCCGTTGTGCCAAATTTTTTCAGTCGCCTTGATCGGCATTGCACGCTCCTGGCTGCGTAGCAGCAAAAATTCTTTCTTGCCGTAGAACTAGGGTGCTCTCATTATACCGAGGCGTTCTCGCGAACCTTACGAAAATTTTGCCGCGGTACGCCAACCTATGTCTGCCGCACTTCGTCCCAATTTCGATGCGCTGGAACATTTCTCCGATTCGCTGACTCACGAATCTCATCCAGAGTTGCCCCACATTCGGCAGAAAATCTGGCGTCCCGCGGCAGATTCACCCATTTACAACTCCAAGCAGGTCTTTTCCATCTGACTCAAAAGTAGTTGGGCCCCGTCGTTCCTATCAAGGGGATGCAGTACATATGAAAACCGGCCTTAATACAGCCCTCGATCCCACTCTTCGCAGTTCCGACGCAACCGATTTCGAAGCGGCGCTTCGCCGCAAGATCGTTGGCCAAGACCAGGCGGTGGAAAAAGTCACCGAGATCTACCAAATGTTCCTGGCGGGTTTGAATCCCCCCGGCCGTCCGGTCGGAAACCTGTTGTTCCTTGGTCCTACCGGCTCCGGCAAGACGCGTGTGATCGAGGCCATGGCCGAGTCGCTCTTCGGCGACCCTCGCGCCTGCATCAAGATCGATTGCGCCGAGTTCCAGCACTCGCACGAGATCGCGAAGCTCATAGGCTCGCCCCCGGGATATCTTGGCCACCGCGAGACGCACCCGCTGCTCACGCAGGAGGCGCTCAACCAGTTCCACACCGAGAAGCTCCGCCTCTCTATCCTTCTCTTTGACGAGATCGAGAAGGCCAGCGACTCGCTATGGCAACTGCTGCTCGGAATCCTGGATAAAGCGACGCTCACACTCGGAGACAACCGGCGCGTGGACCTTTCGCAAGTCATCATCGTAATGACCTCGAACCTCGGCGCTTCTGAAATGAACGAGCTCATTAACGGGAATATGGGGTTCTCGAGCGGGCCTGTCGTGCAGATCGACTCCCGCATTGACGACAAGATCACCCGTACGGCGCAGGAAGCTGCGCGCCGCAAGTTCTCGCCCGAATTCATCAACCGCATCGATAAGGTGGTCGTCTTCAAGATGCTCAAGCCCGAGCATCTGGAGCAGATCCTGGAGATCGAACTTGGCATGGTGCAGCAGCGCATCCTGCAGGCTACCGGTAACAGCCAGTTCGTCTTCAGCTGCACCCCGAAGGTGAAGAAGTTCCTGCTAGTCGAGGGCACAGATCCGAAATACGGGGCCCGTCATCTGAAGCGGGCGATCGAGAGGCAGATCGTCTTCCCGCTTGCGAACCTGGTCGCTACTGGGCAGGTAAAGTTGGGCGATTTCGTCCGCATCGACCTCAGCGCTGAGGGCAAGATGATGTTCGTGAAGGAAGCCGAAGGCGCTCTGGTGCCTGTGCTGCTCGAGAAGTACGGACAAGAAGCCGCGATGCCCGCAGCTGCAGGGCGGGGTGCTGGAAAGTCCACCGCCCGAAAAGATTTCGGCGCCTCACCTCTAACCGGACAAAAGTGATCACCCCGCCTTTCGCCCCAGCGAAAGGCGGCGACCTTACCTCGATCTGAACGCCCGATCTATCTCCAGCATCTAATCCATGGTCACTGAAAGAGCTAGCGTTTATACTTCTGGCCTTCCCGCGTCAGATGGTGTGGAGGCGTGTTTATACGTGAGGGCACTATGAAATCAGGGTCTATGAACTCGAAGACGATTCGTTCGCTGCCTATACAGGTTGTCGCCTTGGGGTTAGCGATGTTGCTGGCGGCGCCGCAGGTGATGTGGGCGCGCTTCAATCCTCCGCACCACTACAACATGTACTCGCCCGAACAGGACCTTGAAGTCGGCAAGCAGGCCTCCGCCGAGGTTTACAAGACCATGCCCGTGCTGCCGGAGAATGACCCGCTCACAAAGTATTTGCAAAAGATCGGCAACGACCTTGCGTCGCACGCCAACGCCAATGCCATTAATGGCGAGAAGTGGCCGTTCACCTTCCATGTGATCGCACAGAAAGATATAAACGCTTTCGCTCTGCCCGGCGGCCCGATGTTCGTGAACGTCGGCACCATCGTCTCGGCTGAGAATGAAGCTCAACTGGCTGGCGTGATGGCCCACGAGATGTCGCACGTGCGGCTGCGTCATGGCACTGTTAATGCGTCGAAAGGTGGTGCGCTTCAGGCTTTCGGTCAAGTGCTGGGAGGGGTGCTGGGCAATGGTGCACTGGGAAATATTGCGCGGTTAGGAACTCAGATCGGAGTCGGATCCGTTCTGTTGAGGTTCTCGCGTGATTACGAGAAAGAAGCTGACCTTCTTGGAACCGATCTGATGTACGACACCGGGTATAACCCGCAGGCCATGGCAGATTTCTTCAAGAAGCTTGAGGCTTCCGGCGGCGCCCGTGGCCCGCAATTGTTAAGCGATCACCCCAACCCCGGGAACCGCTCCGCGTATGTGGCCGCCGAAGTTAAGACGCTGCCAGCCCGCGGCACTGGTTATCGTGGGAACAGCAGCGATTGGGCTTCCATCAAGAGCCGTGCCGCCGGCACAAAGACCTACACCGCGCAACAGATCCAACAAGGACAGTTTGAGAAAACCGGGGTTACGGGGCCGGGAAGTAATGGCGGCGGAGTGCAGCCGGTTTCGGCGACGAGTTCGAAGGGAGGAGGCCTGGAGCCCAGTACCAACTACCAGACCTTCGAGCACAACGATTATCGGATCAAGTATCCCGATAACTGGGCGGTCAGTGGCAAAGCGGATAGCAATGTGACTATCGCGCCGAACGGGGGCATCGTGGGCAACGGCATCGCCTACGGCGTGGTCCTCGAGGGATTCAAGCCGCAGAGCAGCGATCTTGATGCCGCTACTCGGGAGCTGGTTACCGGTATGCAGCACGATAATCCCGGCATGAAGCAGATCGGCAACGGGGAAGAGATCACGGTGAACGGCGTCCACGCGCGCTCGGTGGACCTGACTTCGACGTCGCCCATCAAGGATTCGAGTGGCCAGCCCCTAAAAGAGAAAGATTGGCTGGTAACTCTGCCGCTCAAGAATGGCGACGTGCTCTACACGGTCTTCATCTCGACCGATCGGGATTATGCGAAGTTGCAGCCAGGGTTTGAGGCGATGTTGCGGAGTCTGAAGTTGAAGTAAAAGGAAAAGCGCCGATCACGGTTCGGCGCTTTTTTGCTGCCTTAATACCAAGAAAACTTTATCCCTTTTTCAATTCCACCAAGACCTGGCGGGCGACTTCCTTCAGGGTCTCGAAGACCCCTGTTCCCACCGGTGCAACTGCCTCGAAGGTGGGTTCACCGCGGCGAACCAACTGCTTCTTCAACTCATCGACGGGCAGCGCAGTTGGCATGTCGCGCTTATTGAACTGAAGGACGTAGGGAATCTTGCCGAAATCGTAACCGTGTTCCTTCAGGTTGTCGGCAAGGTTGTCGATCGCTTCGACGTTTGCGTCCATACGTTCTTCCTGCGAATCCGCAACGAAAACTACACCATCCACACCACGCAGGATCAGCTTGCGGCTGGCATCGTAGAACACTTGTCCGGGGACGGTGTAAAGGTGGAAGCGCGTCTTGAATCCGCGGACGGTCCCGAGATCGAGTGGAAGGAAGTCGAAGAAGAGGGTACGGTCGGTTTCGGTGGCAAGCGAAATCATCTTGCCCTTCTGCTTCTCGTTGGTCTTATCGAAGATGTATTGCAGATTGGTCGTCTTGCCGCCGAGGCCGGCGCCATAGTAGACAATCTTGCAATTGATCTCGCGAGCCGCGAAGTTGATGAAACTCAAACCTTTGCCTCATTGGGTCGACAGGCTACACCAAGAGCGTGTAACCGACGCGGGGAATTTACCAATGTGAATTGGCCGTATCCGACTGACTTTTATATCACAGCAACAGCCACTTCCTACGCCGGTGGGCATTACGCAAGTAACCCTAGCGCGCCCTCGGGATGGGGAAATACCCGTCGCGAGCGATCACCTTCAGCCCGCCGCGATGGATACGTACCTCGATGCTGCGATAGTCGGTGGAAGGGGTGGCGCGGGTCGAATAACCAAGCGTGTACTGATTGCGCGCCTGGCCGGTCACCGCTGCGTAGGCGCGCTCGATGGCGTCGCGGTCGAACTCCGGGAAAACCTGACCGCCAGTAGACGAGGCATATTTCGGAAGAATGTTGCCGGCTCCGCTGAAGGGCACGTTGACCTTCTCCAGAGTGCGGTAACCGGGGATAGCGGAGGCTCCCACGTTGACCGCGTATACATTGATGTTGTTGGTGAGAAGCGATTTCAGGACGTCGCTGTAGCCGGCCTTACTGCCGATCTCGCGACCGTCACTGATCACGAAAATAACTTTGCGCCGCGTCTTCTCGCGCTTTGCGAGGTCGATAGCCGCAGCCAGGATGGCGTCGTTCAGTACGCGCGATTCGCGTCGCGGCGTGCTGACGTGCGGCACGCTGGGATCGAACGGCACTCCGTTCACCGTGGGGCCACCCGCCATCGGGCCACTGACCACCGGCGCGCCACCGGTTCTGCCAGGCTTCTTCACCCGCGTCAGGGCCGACGAGAAACGATCGTTGGCGGCGCTGAACTCCAGGCTCTTGCTGACAGTATTCCCATAAACATAGAGCGCGACTTCGTCGTAGGGGCTGAACGCACCAGCCAATGCAGGCAGGGTCTCGTTCACCTTGCGGACTACTTCGTCCGGCATTCCCAAATCGAGCACCACGGCCGCGGAAAGCGGAAATGGATCGCTGGTGAAGAAGTTCACCGCCTGCTCTTTTCCATCTTCGTAGACGGAGAAATCGTTCTTCAGCAGACCTTCCACGAGCCGTCCATTGGAATCCTTTACCGTAACGGGCACTGTCACCTGGTTCACACGCCTGATGATGGTGTACAGATCCTCGCGACCGTCGGTTTGGTCATTCGGCACGGATCCGGACGGTACGGTCTTGATCGCATTCGGCGGGGGTGGAGCAGGGTTTGTCTGAGGTTGCTGCTGTTGAGTATCGGGTGTGGTGCTCGTGGCCGGCGGCACATTCTTCGGGAGCTGTGCGGGAGCAGGGCGCGTTGCCGAGGGTGCATCCGGAACGCTTTGCTGCTGTTGTTGCGGGACGGCGGACTGCGACAATAGCGCCAAAAGCGCCACAATCCCCGCTCTAGAAAGGGAAAAAGGCCGGAATGCGGAGGTCATGTCCACCTTAGAAGATCATTTTCGATTACTGTAATCGGAGTTACTGCATCTAAGCTTACTATACCCAGAATAACCAAGGCCCTCGCAATGCCCAGAGCCATTCATCGGATTTATCATGCATTCGTGCTCATTCTTTTGCTCTCACTTTGGATGAGCGCACAGCAATCCGCGCCGCAAAATACTCAACCAACCACGCAGCAGCAGAACCAGGACAAAGCCCCGCAAGACCAGGGGCCGATCGCCACGCTTCGTAGAGATGTGAATGTGGTGACTCTCTTTTTCAACGTCAGAGACAAACATTCAGCTCTCATCCCCGACCTGACCAAACCCGACTTCGAACTCTACGAAGATGGCAAGTCGCAACCAATCAAATATTTCAACAAAGAATCCGATCTGCCGCTCACACTTGGGATCATGATCGACACCAGCGGCAGCCAGCAGCGCGTGCTTCCCATGGAGCAGGAGTACGGTGCTGAGTTCCTAAAAGACCTGATGCGGCCCAAGGACCTCGCCTTCCTACTGGATTTTGACGTAGAAGTCGACCTGCTGAAGGACTTGACCAACGACCCAAAAGAGATCCAGCGCGCGATGTCCAAGACGCGCATCAATACCGGCGGTTCGACGCCCTCGTCCATTCCCGGCGTCGGGCAGGGCCCAATCCCGAGCATTGGCAATGCCAGGGGCACATTGCTTTACGACGCTGTTTACCTCGCTTCGCGGGAAGTGCTATCTCATGAAGTCGGCCGCAAAGCCATGATCATGCTCACCGACGGCCAGGACGCAGGCAGTAATACGCGTCTAAACGAAGCGATAGAGATCGCGCAGAAAGCTGATGCGATGGTGTATGTGATCCTTTGCGCGGATCGCGACTTTTATGGCGGCGGATACTATGGTGACCGCGAGATGCGCAAGCTCACCGCAGAGACCGGCGGGCGCGTGATCGACGTGGGCAACCATCCTGAAAAACTGCGCGACGCTTTTGCGCAGGTTGCGAACGAGCTGCGCAACCAGTACGCCATCGGATACACACCGACCAACCAGGCCAAAGACGGCAGCTTCCGCAAGCTAGAGATCCGCGTCGCGAAGGTGAAAGACGCGAAGATACAGGCGCGCAAAGGTTATTACGCACCCAGGCAAGACTAGTTATTGTTGCAGCGGAGCGTAGTAGCCACGACGCGCGCGAATGAAGAGCTTCTTGTTGTTCTCAGCAGTGATCTGTATAGGACGGAAGTGTCCGTCGGCGCGGAAGTCGGCCGGTTTGTAGGCGACTGCGTATTGGCTGCGCAACTCGTCTTGGATCTCGCGGAAAGCGTCGCTCACATCCTGGATCTTGAACGGAGTGAATGCCCGTCCCCCGGTGTTTTCGGCCAGCTTCCTTAGATATTTGTCGCCACGATCCTCGCTATTGCTGGTGCTGGTGCTGATGGTATAGATGATCACCTCGGCACGCTGTGCCATCTCAATGGCTTCGCTCAAGGTGGAGTGGCTCTGGTTGTCGTCCCCATCTGAAACCAGGATGATCGCGCGCCGCACGGTGCTGCGATCCTTCTGCTTCATCAGCTTGTCGCGGCAGGCATAGTAGATGGCATCGAACAGCGCAGTGCCGCCGCCCGGGCGCAGCATGCGGATCCCGTTCGAAAGCTTTTCCGTGTCGCTGGTGAAATCTTGGGTGACCTCAGGCGTCGAATCAAATCCGATCACAAATGCAAGGTCCTGTTTGGGGCGGACAATGGAATTCAAGAACTCGGTCGCCGCTTCCTGCTCGAACTTGAAACGGTCACGAATGGAATTGCTGGCATCCACCAGCAGTCCTACACGCAGCGGCAGGTCAGTCTCGGAGCGGAAATCGCGGATCTGCTCCGGCGCTTTCCCGTCATCGAGGATCTGGAGATCCTGCTGCTTTAAATCTTTCTTGAAGCGCCCATGCTTGTCTGTGACGGTGAAGATCACGTTGACTTCGCGAACCTGCGTCTTGATGGTTGCGACGGTTTCTTCGGGATCGTTGGGGTCGGCTGCCTTCCCATCGCTACCGGATTTCTGCTCCGCAGCTGGAGTAGCGGGAGGAGCGGGAGTAGAAGCCACAGCAGATTGGGCGGAAGGAGTCGAGACGGCCGAGTTGCCGGTCGTTTGAGCCGACGCGGAGCAGACCAACGCACACACCACGGCAGCGCTCCAAAGCATTTTCTGCAACCCCATCGGAAGTCTCATGTGTGTGCCGATTATAGCTTCGTTCCTCATCCGTTCAGTCCTGTATTCGCCTTAGCAGAAGTGCTAACTCCTTTGGTAACGGTGCGCCAAACTTCAACTTCTTCCCGGTGCGAGGGTGCAAGAACTCCAGCTCCGCCGCGTGCAGGAAATTCCTACTCAGGTCGATTGCAGGTGATTTGCCATTCTTGTATTTAGATGCGCTTCCACTCGCCTTCGCGAGCCTCGCCGAAAGCTCGCGAGAAGCGCCATATAAGGCGTCNCCCACCACGGGATGCCCCAGCGAGGCCATGTGCACCCGGATCTG
>C688J18823_10001746_pt1 | contig 13518 bp, 17 predicted proteins | sample HopSoiMetagenom1_FD_18823 | JGI IMG/M metagenome (IMG submission 18823)
AAGTGTTCCAGTTCCGCTTCGACGAGAAGAGCGGGCGCCTCTCGGCGAACACACCGCCGCTCGTCCAGCTAGCCAAGGGCAGCGGCCCGCGCCATATCGTGCAATCGCCCGACAGGCGTTACCTGTATCTGCTGAACGAGCTCACCGCGACGGTGACCACGCTCGCGTTGAGCGACGATGGCTTGCTGAAAGAGGTCCATTCCGTCTCGGCGTTGCCGCCGGACATCAAGCTGGGACCCGGCGCCGCGCGACCCAACGATCGCGACAAGGAGAAGGACATTTGGGCTTCCGACATCCACGTCTCGCCCGACGGGCGCTTCGTGTATGCAGCGGAGCGCACCGGCAGCACGATCAACACGCTGCGCGCCGAGCCGGGCGGAAAGCTCGCGTACGTGGGGAGCACGCCCACCGAGAAGCAGCCGCGCGGCTTCCGCCTCGATGCCGCCGGCCGGCACATGGTGGTGAGCGGCGAAAAGTCGGATACGATTTCGTCCTACCTCGTCGATCCATCGACGGGCGCCTTGCAGCTCGTGGGCAAGTATCCGACGGGCAAAGGCGGCAACTGGGTGGAAATCGTTACCTTCTGAGGGGGAGGAAGATGTCGAGCGTCGTCGCACCGCGTGCCGCACCGATCATTCCAGCCGTAGCGCGCCTTTACCGGCCGCTCGAGCCCTACGCCTACACGCTGATCCGTGCCGCAACCGGCGCCATCTTCATCCCGCACGGCATCCAGAAGCTCTTCCTCGGCAACGCCGGCGGCGCGCTCGGCTATGTGTTCGGCGGACTCGAGCTGATCGGCGGGCTGCTCATCATCCTCGGCATCCTCGTTCGACCGGTGGCGCTGGTGCTGATCATCGACGTGCTGATGGTGATCGTCGCCAACATGGCGAAGGGCTGGCTGTGGACGCGCGGCGGCGTGCAGTACCACACCTTTCTGCTCGGCATGGTGCTCGCCGTGTTCATCGGCGGCGCGGGCCGCCATGCGGTCGGCAGCTGGATCATCCAGCGCTTCGACGAGCTGCTGGTGCCGTTCGCCTATATGTTCGCGCGCGTCTGGTTCGCGCTCCTCATCCTGCCTTCAGGTTACGAGAAGGTGTTCTCCGACGGCGCGACGCGCATCGCGGCGGGCAATCTGCTGAAGACCGGCTTCTACCCGCCGCTTTTCTGGGCCTGGGTGGTGGCGCTGCTGGAATTCGTCGGCATGCTCCTGCTCGCGGCGGGGCTCTTCACGCGGCCCATCGCCTTCATGATGGCCATCGAGCTCGGCGTGATCGTGGTGGCGATCCAGATGCCCAACGGCTGGTACTGGACCTCGCGCGGCACGGAGTTCGCCGCGATCCTCTTTGTCGTGTGCTGCGCCTTCGTCCTCGGTGGCGGCGGCCGCTACTCGCTCGATCGGAAGCTCGGCCGCGAGTTCTAAGAAAAAGGGGTCAGAGCAATTTTCCGGGAATGAGGATTGCATAGCTCTTCCGGGCTATTCACCTACCGGAGGTTCCATGACGAAACTCGTAATTCCGCTCTCCATCCTGGCGGTGGCTGCGCTCGGCGGCTGCATCACCTATGAACGCGACCGCCCGGCGGACACGTTCGCGCGCTCTTCGATCGCCCCGCAACCGGTCGCGTACCGCACCGGCGCCGGCACGATCACCCACATCGCCGCCTCGCCGTCCTACTACGGCAGCGCGGCCGCCGGCACCACGGCACCGCGCACCAGCTCGGTTGCCAACTCGGCCGGCGCCAACATCGGCGTGGGTGCAAACTCGGGCTACAACCGCCTCACGATCCGCATGGACAACGGTGCGCTGCAATATATCGACACGGACACCAACGAGTTGAGGAGCGGAATGCGTGTGGAGGTGCTGCCCGACCACACGATCCGTCCGCTATGAACAAGGACCAAGCGAAGGGCCACGTGAAGGACATGGTCGGCAAGGCGCGCCAGAAAGTCGGCTCGATGACGGGCAACCGCTCCGAGCAGGCGAAAGGCCTCGGCAACCGCGCCGAGGGCAAGCTGCAGAAGGGCGTCGGCGACCTGAAGAACGCCGGCCGCAAGTAGATCAAATCGGGGACGGAGCCCTAACTAGATCGGGCTCCGTCCCCGAATTCGGCGTTACTTCGTCTCGGCTTTTTTCTGCTGCGCCTTCTTGTCGGCCTTGTTGGCCGATTTCTTGGCTTTCTTCTTCGTCTTCTTCGCGCCGGACTCGGCCTTCTTCTCGGTGCGGTTGGCGGCGTCGCCCGCCTTGTCGGTGGTGCTCTGGGCGGCGGCGGGCAGCGCGCTAAACGCCAACGCGGCGGCGAGCAGGGCAATCAGGGTGCGGATCATCTTCGGCTCCAATGAAGGGGTGGGTAGGGGACTCGCGTTGTAGCAAGCGCAAGGCCCGCTATTCCACCTTCACGCCGCCCGATTTCACGACCTTCGCCCAGAGTTCATATTCGCGCGCGATCAGCGCTGTGAGCGCCTGCGGCGGGCCGGCCACCGCGATGCAGCCTTGCGCGAGCAGGCTCTCTTTCATCTCCGGGGTGGTGAGGACGGCAGCGACATCGCGCTGTATCTTGTCGATCAGCTCGCGCGACATGCCCGCCGGTCCAAGCAGGCCGTACCAGAAGTCCACCTCATAGCCGGGCAGCCCGGCCTCCGCCGCGGTCGGCACATCGGGAAGCGTCGGAAACCGGGTCGGCGAGGCTACCGCGAGGCCGACGAGCTTGCCGCTCTTCAAAAGTCCGAGCGCGGAAAGCGGTGTCGCGAAGCTGATGTGGATGTCGCCGGCAAGGATGGCCGTCATGGCGGGCGCGATGCCCTTGTATGGCACGTGCACCATCTGCGCGCCCGTCATCTGCTGCATGAGCTCGCCCGCGAGATGCACGGGCGTGCCCACGCCGGAAGAGCCGTACTTGATCGAACCGGGATGCGCCTTTGCGTACTCGAGCATGCCGGCGAGCGTTTTGCCCGGCACCGCGGGGTTGGCGACCACGACCGCCGGCCCCGAGGCGATCTGCGTGATCGAGCTGAAGTCCTTGTTGATGTCGAACGAGAGCTTGGAGAGCGCCGCATTGCTCGAATGCGACGAGAAGGCGGTGAGCAGCGTATAGCCGTCGGGCGCCGCGCGCGCCACCAGCTCCGCCCCGATGTTGCCGGATGCGCCGGTGCGGTTATCCACCACCACCGGCTGCCCCCAGCGCTCGGACAGCTTCTGCGATACGAGCCGCGCCATGATGTCGGTGCCGCCGCCGGGCGCGAACCCGACCACCATGCGCACCGGCCGCGCAGGGAATGATTGCTGTGCGACGGCCTGGGCGGCCAGGCAGAGAAACAGGCAGGCGATGAAGGGGCGCATTGACCTATCCTATGGAAATTCCAGGGAGGGAGCCATGGCCGAGCCGCAGATGGTCGATCCGCACGACGTCGTCATGACCGGGGAGAACTCGTTCATCCGCCTCTCCAACGATGGCGGCAAGACCATCGCCGATCGCGTAAGCCACTGGCGCGTGCTGTGGTCGCCGGCCGGCCAGGGCCATTGCATGTTCGTCGAGTCGCCGCTGATCGGCGCCGGGCCGGTGGTATTCGCCGACAACGCCGGGCTCGTGCGCTACCTGCAGAGGAAAATCGAGACGCTGCTGCACAAGCCCTTCGCCGACGAGTCGCTGCCGATCGTCGACGCCCAGTTCAGCCGCACCGGCCACTCGCTCGCGACGCTGGAAGAGCGTGTCATCACCAACGAGGACGAGATCGTGCTTGCCTGGTGGGACCTCATGAAGCCCTTCATCCTCACCATGCCGCCGGGCGCCATGAACCGCCCGCTCGGCGTCTACAGCACCTTCATCCCCGCGAAGAGCGCGCAGCTCCTCGTCAACGGCGAAGCGTCGAGCGCCAAGGTCTTCCCGCAGGAGCGCTCCGGCAAGCCGTCGTCGAGCTGCTGCCTCGCCTGGTCGGAAAGCTGGACCGAACCCCGTTAATTTGGAGGAGAACGCAATGGCAAAAGGCTATCTCGTCGTCACCTACCGCAAGATCAGCAACCCCGAGAAATGGGGCGCGTACGCCAAGATTGCCGGCGTGGCGATCCCGAAGCTCGGCGGCAAGTTCATCATCCGCGGCATGCCGGTCAAGACTTACGAGAAGGGGATGAACGAGCGCGTGGTGATCGTGGAATTCGACAGCGTGCAGAAGGCGATGGCCGCGCACGACTCGCCGGAATACGCGGAAGCGCTGCGAGCGCTCGGCGACGGCGCCGATCGCGACATGCGCGTGGTCGAGGGACTCGCCTAGTTTCTATTCGGGCTTGACGTTGGCCGCCGCGATGACGCGCCCCCACTTCGCGATCTCGTCGGCGAGCTCGGCCGCCAGCGCTTCCGGCGTGCCGCCCCTTATCTCGATCCCCTGCGCGGCGAGCTTCGCGCGCAAGTCCGCCATCTCGAGGATCGCCGTCGTTTCGCGATAGAGCCGCATCACGATCTCGCGCCGCGTCCCGGCCGGCGCGTAAAGCGCATAGTCGGTTCCCGACACCACGCCCGGCACGCCGGCTTCCGCCATCGTCGGCAGGTTGGGAAGCAGCGCCGAGCGCGTTCGCGACGCGACGGCGAAGACCTTCACCTTGCCGCTCTGCATGTGCGGCAGGTACGCGGGCAGGCTATCCAGCGCGAGGTCGACGCGCCCATCCAGGAGGTCCGGCAGGATCTGGGTCGTGCCCTTGTAAGGTATGTGCGTGATGTCGATGCCCGCCGCCTGCCTGAACATCTCGCCGGTGAGATGAATGATGCCGCCGACGCCGGATGACGCGTAGGTGAGCTTGCCCGGATTCGCTTTGGCGAGCGCCACGAACTCCTGCACCGAATTCGCCGGCGACGACGCCGGCACGACGAACGCGATGGTGCCATCGCCGATGCGCGCCACCGGCGCGAAATCGCGCTGCATGTCGAAGGGCCGCTTCGGATGCATGTGGTGCACGATGGCCTGGCTGCCGATGCCCGAGATCAGGATCGTGTAGCCATCCGGCGCGCTCTTCGCCACCGCATCGGTGCCGATGGTCGTGCCGCCGCCCGGCTTGTTCTCGACCACCACCGGCTGGCCGAGCCGCGGCGTGAGCTTCTCGCCCACCGCGCGCGCCACGATGTCCACGCCGCCGCCCGGCGGAAACGGCACCACGAAGCGCACGGGACGCGATGGATAGGACTGCGCCTGTGCGAGCGTCGCAAAAAGCAGAAGCAGGAGCGCCCTCATCACTTCAACACCTGCGGGTTCACGACATTGATGGGCTTGCCTTCGTCGAAGGCGACGACCTGGTCGAAGATGTCGGCGAACTGCATCTCGTACTCCTCGCGCGTGACGTAGCCGAGGTGCGGGCTGCAGATCACGTTATCCATCTTGAGCAGCGGATGGTTGCCGCCGACCACGGGCTCCTCGTCGTACACATCCACCGCCGCCTTGCCCGGCCTTCCCGAGCGCAGCGCCTCCTCGAGCGCGCCTTTCTCGACCAGCGGCGAGCGGCTCGTGTTGACGAAGATCGCCGTCGGCTTCATGTGCGCGAAGTCTTCGCGCTTGACGATGCCGCGCGTGGCATCGACCAGGCGCATGTGCAGGCTCAGGATGTCGCTCTGGGCGAAGAACTCCTGCTTGGAGGGAGCGACGGCATAGCCGTCGGCCGCGGCCTTGTTGCGCGTCTCTTCGCGCGCCCAGACCAGCACCTTCATGCCGAACGCCTTGCCGACCTTCGCCACCTCGGCGCCGATGCGGCCGTAGCCGAAGATGCCGAGCGTCTTGCCGCGCACGGTGGTGCCGACACCGATCTGCCATTTGCCGGCTTTCAGCGCGGCCACCTGCTGCGGCAGGTCGCGCGCCGCGGCAAGGATCAGCGCCCAGGTCATCTCCGCAGTGGGATACGAAGGCGCGCCGGCGTGCATGTTGGAGCAGACCACCACGCCCCTCTTCGTGCAGGCGTCGATGTCGATGTGCGGATAGACGCTGCGCTGGCTGATGAGCTTCAGCCGGGGCAGCTTCTCGATCAGCGGGGCGCGGATTTTCGTGCGCTCGCGGATCAGCACCAGCGCCTCGACGTCCTTCAGGCGCGCGGCGAGCGCGTCGGTGTCTTGCACGTGGTCGTTCCAAACCTTCACGTTGTGGCGCGCGAGCTTCTTGAAGGCCGCGAGCGTCGGCACGGTGTTGAAGTAGTCGTCGAGGACAGCGACGTTCATGGGTACCCCTGCAGGAATTTGCCGGAAGCGTACCATCGCGCCCCGTGCGATACCTGGCGTTCGTCTTGCCAATATTTCTGGCCGCCTGCGCGAGCGCGCCGCGCGCGCCCGACGCCAGCGACGCGGCCGCGGGGTACGCGCTCAAGATGGTCGGCAAACCCTATCGCTACGGCGGCGCCGCGCCATCGGGTTTCGATTGCAGTGGCCTGGTCATGTTCAGCTACCGCCAAGCCGGCTTGCAGCTTCCGCATAACACCGACCGGCAGCGCGAGATCTCCACCTCCATCCGGCGCGCCAGCCTGCGCCGCGGCGACCTCGTCTTCTTCGACCTCGAGGGCAAGAAGAACTCGCACGTCGGCATCTATCTCGGCGATGGCCGCTTTGTGCATGCGCCGTCCTCCGGCAAGCACGTGCGCACCGATCACCTCGACACGCCGTACTGGAAAAAGCATTTCTCGGAAGCCCGCCGTCTGGCAAGCTAGATAGTGTGAACACCACCGGCCGCGCCGCATTCGTCCAGCTTCTCGTCGACGAAGGCATCACCCACCTCTTCGGCAATCCCGGCACCACCGAGCTCGCGATCATGGAAGCCGTGCCGGAATTCCCCCAGCTCAAGTTCATCCTCGGATTGCAGGAAAGCGTGGTGATGGCGATGGCCGACGGCTACTGCCGCGCCTCGGGCCGCCTCGCCGCCGCCAACGTGCACGTGATGCCGGGCCTCGGCAATGCGATGGGTGCGCTCTATAACGCCAAGTTCTCCGGCTCGCCGGTGATCCTCACCGCCGGGCAGCAGGAACAGGGGCACGGCCTGCTCGAGCCGATGCTGTACGAGCCCCTGGTGCCGGTCGCCCAGCCGCTCGTGAAGTGGGCGATCGAAGTCACGCGCGCCGCCGACCTGCCGCGCATCATCCATCGCGCCGCGAAGATCGCGCTCACGCCGCCGACCGGGCCGGTGTTCCTCAGCCTGCCGGGCGACGTGCTCGATGAGAAGCTCGAGCTCGACATGGGGCGCACAGTCCGCGTGGACGGCGCCGTGCGGCCGACCGATGCGGTGCTGCGAGACATCACCGATCGTTTACTGAAGGCCAAGCGCCCCGCCATCCTCGCCGGCCAGGAGCTTTCCACGCGCGATGCGTTCGGCGAAGCCGCGGAGCTCGCCGAGCTCCTCGGCGCCGCCGTGTTTGCATCGTCGATTCCATACTCAGCGCAGTTTCCCAGCGAGCATCCGGCGTTCATGGGCACGCTCACGCGCCTGCAGAAGCAGGTGCGCACGACGCTCGAGCCGTACGATGTCTTGCTGGTCTTGGGCGCGGACCTGCTGCGCATGTCCGTGTACAGCCCGGTCGAGCCGCTGCCGCCGGAGCTGCCGGTGATCCACATCTCCGAGCGCGCGCACGAGCTCGGCAAGAATTACCGCACCGACGTGGCAGTGCATGCGGACGTCAAGCAGACGCTGGCGGCGCTCTTGCAATTGGTCCGGAAGGAGATGGATAGACCTTCCGCGCAAAGGCGCCTGGCCGAGATGAAGCCGCACAACTGGACCGCGCAGCGCGACAAGGCGCGGGTCGACGCGCTGATGGCGGCCGAGACGAAGCCGATCGATCCGACGTATCTCATGCTGCGCTTCACCGAGACGTTGCCGAAGGACGCGGTGGTGGTGGACGAGGGGCTGGTGAGCACGAACAGCCTGCCGAAGTTCCTCGTGAACCGCGGACCGCGCGACTACTACGGCCTCGCGAGCGGCGGGCTCGGCTTCGCGGTACCTGGCGCGGTCGGCATCAGCCTCGCGCTGCCCGGCCGGCCGGTCGCCGCAATGGTGGGCGATGGCAGCGCGATGTACGCCATCCAGGGCCTGTGGACCGCGGCGCACCACCGGCTGCCGATCACGTACGTGATCGCCAACAACCGCGGCTATCGCATCATCAAGGAACGCCTGGTCTCCTTTCGCAAGACCGACAAGTTCACCGGCATGGACATCCGCGACCCGGACATCGACTTCGTCTCGGTGGCGAAATCGTTCGGCCTCGCCGCGCGGCGCGTCACCGACCCGCAGGACATCGCGCCCGCCCTGCGCGAAGGCTTTGCCAGCGGCAAGCCGAACCTGATTGACATGCGCGTGGCCGATGGTTTTGGTAACTAGGAGGAAACATGCTGACCGGTAGCTGTCTCTGCGGCGCCATTCGGTATTCAATAGACGCCGAGGTCAAAGAACTGCGCGCGTGCCACTGCAAGAGCTGCCAGAAGCAAAGCGGCGCGCAGGGCACGGTGAACGCGGTCCTGCCGACGTCGGCGTTCAAGCTGACCCAGGGCACGCCCAAGCGCTATACGGCGCTCGCCGATAGCGGCCGCACGCTGCATCGCTATTTTTGCGGCGACTGCGGCGCCGGCGTCTACAGCCAGCGCGAGGCGACCCCCGAGATGGTGGTGGTGCGCGCCGGCACGTTCGACAACGCGCCGCCGATGAAGATCACGGCGCACATCTGGACGAAAAGCGCGCGGCCATGGGCCCATATGGACCCATCGAGCACGCAGCACCCCGGCCAGCCCGACGCGCCGCCGCGCAAGTAGGACGTAATTCATATTCACGCGGGAGGGACGCCTTAACATCAAAGGCGTGAGTCGCCCCCGGGTTCTGGTAGCGGGCACGGCCGACGCAATCGAGGCGCTGGCGGCGGCGTTGCAGGGCGACGCTGAGCTCGTGCCCGCAGAATCAGTGACGGAAGCGCTCGCCGAGCTCAACCGTGCACCATTCGACACCATCGCCTGCAGCGTGCGCTTCGACGAATCGCGCATGTTCGAATTCCTCCAGGCAGTGATGGAGCGACGGCTCACGCCGGGGGTGCGCATCGTCGCGTTCCGCATGGACGATTCGGCGCTCTCGAACAGCATCCGCAATGCCATCCGCGCCGCGCTCGAGGCGCTCGGCGTCGAGCGCTTCATCGACCTGTCGCAGCTGCGCGCGGAATACGGCGACGACGTCGCACGCGAGACGCTGCGCAAGATCGTGCTCGAGGACGCCTTCAGCCCGCCCGCGCCGCCTTCCTGAGGAGCCTGAGCAGGGGAACGGCAATCGCCAGCAGCGCGAGCGCCATCAGCACCGCCGAGATCGGCCGCGTGAAGAAGATGCCGACGCCGGCATCCGAGATGATCAGCGACTGGCGCAGCGCGCGCTCGGCGTGCGGCCCGAGCACCAGCGCGAGCACCAGCGCCGCCGGCGAGAAGCCGAGCTTCTTCATCGCGTAGCCGACCACGCCGAACGCGAGCATCTGGCCGACGTCCCACACGCTGTTCTTGAGCGAGTAGGCGCCGGTGATGCAGAACGTGATGATGAGCGGCATCAGGATGCCGTACGGGATGCGCAGCGCCCGCACGAAAAGGGGAATGAACGCGGTGCTGAGGATCAGGAGCATCACGTTCGCGATGTATTGCGAGGCGATCAGCCCCCAGACGAACTGCGGATTTTTCTCGAACAGCATCGGCCCGGGCCGCAGCCCCCACATCATCAGGCCGCCGAGCATGATCGCGGTGGTCGCCGAGCCGGGGATCCCGAGAGTCAGCATCGGCACCATCGCCGCGGTGGCCGCGGCGTTGTTCGCGGACTCGGGGCCGGCGACGCCTTCAATCGCGCCTTTGCCGAATTGCTCCGGATGCGCCGAGACCTTCTTCTCCACCGTGTACGAAAGGAAAGACGCCACCGTCGGCCCCGCGCCCGGCAGCATGCCGACCGCGAAGCCGAGCACCGTGCCGCGCGCGATCGCCCACTTGCTGCGTGCCCAATCGGCCGCGCTCGGCATGACATCGCGCAGGCCGTACTTGCCTTTTGGTACGGGCGGCTTGCCGACCTGCTCCGCGTCGTGCAGCACTTCGCCCAGGCCGAAGAGGCCGATGGCCACCGGCAGGAAATCGATGCCGTCCATCATCTCCGGGATGCCGAAGCCAAAGCGGGCGTCGCCGGAGATGATGTCGTAGCCCACCATCGCCAGCATCAGGCCGAGCACCATGCTGATGTAGCCCTTGAGCGCGTCCTCGCCCGTAAGAAGCGTGACCGTGGTGAGGCCCACGCACATGAGCGCGAAGGTCTCCGGCGGCCCGAACGACAACGCCCATTTTGCGAGCAGCGGCGAGACGAGCATCAGCAGCACCACACCGATGGTCCCGGCGATGAACGAGCCGAATGCGGCGATGCCGAGCGCCGGACCCGCGCGTCCTTGCAGCGCCATCTGGTAGCCGTCGAGGCAGGTGACTACCGACGCCGACTCTCCCGGCGTGTTGATGAGCACCGAGGTAATCGTGCCGCCGTACATCGTGCCCGCGTAAAGCGCAGCGAGCATGATGATTCCCGAGGTCGGATCCATGCCGAAGGTGAGCGGCAGCAGCATCGCCACGCCGGAGGGCGGGCCGACGCCCGGCAGCGCGCCGATCAGCATGCCCACCATCACGCCGGCGATCGCCATCACGATGTTGAACGGCGTGAGCGCGATGCCGAACCCCATCGCGAGATTCGCTAGAAAGTCCAGAAGATCCCCTGTGGCAGCGGCACGTGCAGCCAGTGCTCGAACACGAGCCAGTTGGCGCCGGCCGCGACGGCGGAAATCACGATCGTCAGCCACCACGGCTGGCGCTCGAGATAGCGCATCAGCACGGCGAGGAACAGCGCGACGCCGACGATCATCCCGATCACCTGCATCAGCACGACGAACGCGACCGTCACGCCGAGCACGACGAGCACGCGCCGCGCCCCCTCGCGACTCGGCATCCAGTCGGCGGCTTCTACCGGTCTGCGAAACAGCAGCCCGAGCCCAAGGGTGCCCATGACCAGTCCCAGCCAGAACGGCAGGAACGCCGACCCGGGCCCGCTATCGCCCCACCACGTGTAGTACTTCAGCGCGCCTGCAGAGAACGCCGCCGAGAAGGCGAGCAACAGCGCTGCCGTGATGCGATCGGCTTTGCCCAATGACTATTTCTTCACTGCGCCAAGGCCGGTCAGCGCGTCGGTGTATTTCTTGTTCAGGCTGTCGAGGTACTTGTTCGCCTCTTCGCCCGTCCATTGCGTCGGCGTGAGGAGGTTTTTCTTGATGTAGTCGTTCTTCCACTTCGGCGTGTCGGTGACTTTCCTCAGCGTGTCCTGCCACCATTTCACCGCCTCGGGCGGCATGTTCGCCGGCCCGACGACGCCGCGCATTTGCTCCCAGTAGAAGTCGTAGCCGCGCTCGGCGAAGGTGGGCAGGTCCGGCGCATCCGCGAGCCGTTTGCGGGATGCCACCGCCAGATTGCGCGCCTTGGCCGCTTCGACCTGCGCGACGATCTCGTTCGGGTTCATCACCCCGGCGTCGATGTGGCCGCCCATCAGCGCCGCCGTCACCTCGCCGCCGGAGTTGAACGGCACATACTTCACCTTGATGTTCGCCGCCTTCTCGAAGAGATAAGTGAAGATGTGGTCTTCCGTGTTGGTGGCGGTGCCGCCCACCGTCAGGCTGCCGGGCTTGGCGCGCGCGGCCTTCACGAACTCGTCGATCGTCTTGTACGGCGACTCGGCGCGCACGGACAGCATCAGCTCGTCGATCGCCACGATCATCAGCGTGGTCATGGCATCGCGATGGTTGCCGGGCAGCCGACCCTCGATCTTTCCCGAGACGATCATCGGCGTCGCGCCCGCCACGACGTGGGGATCGCCCTTCTTGTTGATCAGGTAGTTGTAGCCGACCGCCCCCGAGCCGCCGGCGCGGTTGTTGACGTTGATCGGCACCGGCGACCATTTGTGCTCGTCGATGATGCCGGCGATCATGCGCATCAGGTTGTCGGTGCCGCCGCCGGGGGCGTAAGGCACCACGACTTCGATCGTGCGGCTCGGATACTTCGGCTGCGCGAGCGCACCGAGCGGCACGGCGAGCGCGAGCGCGGCCAGAATGGTTTTCAGCATGTCGTCATCCTCCTCGTGAACGACGCGATGGTAGCATCGCGAAAATTCCCAAGGACACCATGGACGAGCTCCTCTACGAAGTGCGCGACACCGTCGGCTACGTCACCTTCAACCGGCCGCAGGCGCGTAACGCGCTCACCTTCGCGATGTACGAGCGCCTCGCCGAGATCTGCAATGCGGCGAGCAAGGATCCCGAGCGCAAGGTAAAGGCGCTGCTCATCACCGGCGGCGGCGACAAGGCCTTCGCCGCCGGCACCGACATCTCGCAGTTCCGCGCCTTCGACAAGGAAGAGGACGCGCTGCAGTACGAGGAGCGCATCGATCGCGTGATGAACGCCATCGAGGGCTGCAAGGTGCCGACCATCGCCGCGATCAACGGCGCCTGCACCGGCGGCGGCGCGAGCATCGCCGCCTGCTGCGATCTGCGCATCGCCTCGAAGAGCATGAAGTACGGCTTTCCCGTCGCCCGCACGCTTGGCAATTGCCTCTCGCTCGCGAGCTACAACCGCCTGGTCTACCTCGTCGGCCCCTCCCTGGTGACGGATATCGTCTTCCAGGCGCGGTTGATCGAGGCGGAAGAAGCGCTCGCCAAGGGCCTCGTGATGGAGCTGCACGAGGACCAGGCCGCGCTGCTCAAGCGCGGCGAGGAGCTCGCGCGCACGGTGGCGAGCATGGCGCCACTCACGCTGCAGGCCACCAAGCAGGCAGTGCTGCGCCTGCGCCCGAAGATCCCGCACGGCGAGGGCAACGACCTCGTCCTCATGTGCTACATGAGCCAGGACTTCCGCGAGGGCATGGACGCGTTCCTCAACAAGCGCAAGCCCGCCTGGAAGGGCCGCTAGTCAAGCGACGCGACGTCCTCGCGCTGCTCGCCGGCAGCCTGCTCGCCCCGGCGGTGCGCGCAACCGAGGCGAGCGCCGTCCCCGGCGGCATTGCTCGCATCCCGCTTGGCCCTGCTGACACGGCGCCGGTCGCCCGCCTCGGCGACACGCGCGTGCTCGTGGTGCGCGAACGCGCGCAATGGTGGGCCGTCGTGGGCGTGCCGCTCACCGCCGAGCCTGGCTCCACGCTCGCCGTCGACATCGATCATCGCGGCCCGGCACTCATCCGCGTCGGCACGAAAAGCTATGCCGAGCAGCACCTGACGATCCCGCCCGAGCGCGCCGATCTTTCCACCGCGGAGCTCGAGCAGTTCGAGCGCGAGCGCGAGCACCTCTCGAAGCTGCTGCATACGTTTTCCGATCCCGCGCCGGCGACGCTGCATCTCGTCGCGCCGGCCCGCGGGCGCCGCACCGGCAGCTTCGGCTCGCGGCGCGTCATCAACGGCTCGCCGCGCGCTCCACACGCCGGCCTCGACATCGCCGCGCCGGCGGGCACCCGCGTCGTCGCCGCGGCCGCCGGTCGAGCCATCG
>C688J18823_10001747_pt1 | contig 13515 bp, 22 predicted proteins | sample HopSoiMetagenom1_FD_18823 | JGI IMG/M metagenome (IMG submission 18823)
GCACCGACGACAGCCGTCGTCGACGAGCTGTCGGACGATGTGCGGCCGGAGATTCGCGAGCTGTATCAGTGTCTCGATCTCGCGCGCGTGACGGTCGGTGAACTCGCGTCGCTTGGCGACACCGTCTACGAGTTGATTTGCAGTATCCCGGCCTCACGCGACGAGATCGTGATTCAGCTCGTCGCCGCGCAACACGCATACGAGACGGCGTCGTCACGCGTGAGTGTTGCCGCGATCGCATGGGCGAACGAATCGCTACAGGGTCCGCGCATCAAAGCCGGAATCGTCGCCGCGCTCGTCGCCAGCGGCACCGCGCGCACGCCCGCCGAAAAGCAAGCCAGCGAGAGCGACGAATATCGGAAGCATCGGGACCGGCTGAACGAACTCGCGCAAGTCAAGGCCGATCGAGAGTATGATCGGACGCTCGCGTACACGCGGCTCGAAACGACGCGGCAGGTCTGCGAGACGATCGAGCGCCAGTTACGCGCCGAGGAAGAGCGCCGAATGAATATCGAACGTGTCGGCGCGGCAGAAAACCTGTTGCATCACCTGAACCAGCTACACGAGATCACGAAGGGCAATGCGTCGCCGTCGCCGACCGAGTCGACCGAGTCGACCGAGTCGACCGACGACGGAAGGGCAACGATCACCGACGTCACGACGAAGATCGCAGACGGCGCGATCTCCGGCGCACCGGAGTAAACCAGACATGGCACAAGCCCCACAGCAAGACGACGGCGGCACCGCACGGCCGACCGTCGTCGCCGAGAAAGTCGCGCTCGATCCCGCGTTCGCTCAAGCACCCGCGCCGACCGCCGCACTCGTGCGCGTCGATCCGCAGACCGTCGCGGTCTCACCAACGCGCACCGTGGAAGGGGTCGAGTTCACGCGCGATCAAATCACGCTCATAAAGGCGACGATCGCGAAAGATGCGACCGACGACGAACTCGATCTCTTTCTCTATACGTGTCGTCGACTGCGGCTCGATCCGTTCGGGCGGCAAATCTATTTCATGAAACGGAGAAGCGGCGGCGACAGCGACGGCGGCGGCAGCGACGCGGTCGGCCGCGCGCAAGTTTCGATCGACGGGCTGCGTCTCGTCGCCGAGCGCACCGGCGAATATCAGGGCCAGACGCCGCCGGAGTGGGCACGCGTCACGCTGAGCGATCACGGTCCCGTTATCGAGTGGTTCCCGGTCTGGCCGTTCAAGGATCAACCGCATTCGGCGCGCATCGGCATTTACCGGCGCGGCTTCCGTGAGCCGATGTTCGGCGTTGCCCGCTTCGACGCCTACAAGGTCACGAAGAGTGGCGGCGCACTCAATCGCATGTGGTCGAAGATGGGACCGGAACAACTGGCGAAGTGCGCGGAAGCACTCGGACTGCGGAAGGCCTTTCCGCAAGAGCTGTCCGGCGTCTATTCAACGGACGAAATGGGGCAAGCCGACAACGACGACGACGACGATTCACCGCCGCGCCGCGCACCATCCCGGCAGCAGGCCCGCCGCGACGATTCGACGTCCGAGGCGAAGATGCGCGACGCTGCCGCCGAGCAGCAGCGCAAGAATCCGCGCCGCGTGCCGTCGCGCGAAGCGACGTCGTTTCCGTTCAACCCGCGTCGCGGTGTGGCGGTCGACACGAAGTATCCGGCCGGGCACGAACTCGCCGGGCAATATCAGGTGTCCGACAAGTTGCTCGTCCGGGCGATCGACTGGACGAACGGCGTACTCGCGAGCGGTACCGTCAAGGGCGGCAAGGACCAGCCAGACCAGCCAATCGACGACGAGCAGCGGAAGCGGTTCCAGCGCTTGCACGATGAACTCGTGCGCGAGCAAGACGAGCGCGCCGACGAACTCGCCGACACGACCGCCAACGCTGGCGCGTCGAGCGATCCGCGTCCGCCCACGCACGACAACACGGCGGCAGACGATCACCGCGAACAACTCGCCGAAGAGCAGGGAGAACGCCGCGCGCCGATTGATCCGGACGACGAACCCGGCGACGACGGCGACACGATCGACGATCTCGGCAACGCGCTCGGTTAACGCGGGCGCTTGAGAGACAGGACGCAACATCACACCAGAGAGAGCCGCACACATGGACGCATATCAGGACGACCGCGATCGACGGCGGTCGCGCAAACCGGCGAAGAGCGCCACAACGGGCACGAAAGGAACCGGACTGCCGACCGCCGCACGAAACGAACAACTGAACGCGTTCGGGCCGGAGCCGGGCGCGGCGAACGTGGGACCGGCAACGCGCACGAGCGATCCGTCGACGTCGCACGCTGCCGCCAAGCGCGCGGCGCGCGGGCTCACGACAAAGCAGATCGCCGTTCTCGACACGTTTCAGCGCGTGCGCGCCGCGCGTCAGGGATTGCGGCCGGTCGAGATCACGCACGAAGAGTTGATCGAGTCGTACGCGGTGCAGCGCACGAAGAGCGCACATTGCGCATGGTATCCGGCACTCACCGATAGTTCGATCCGGACGCGCTGCAAAGAGCTGGCGACGCTGTCGTACATCTACCGCTATGACGAAGAGGGCACCACGCGGACCGGCGGACGCGCGGCGCGGTGGAAGCTGACCCACGCCGGAGAGCGTGCCGATACGCGCGCGCTGCGCTTCGATCGAGCCGCGCATTCCAAACCATGAAAACGAGAAACCGATTCGTGAAACCGGAGTTTCTGAAACACGGTCTCCTCTTTGACGTCGAGCAGCGTTCGCAACTGCCGATCCGGCTCGCGTTCCTTGGCGTCTGGATGTTATGCGACCGTGAGGGGCGCTTCGAGTGGAAGCCGCGCGAGATCAAAGCCGACATTTTTCCCTATGAAGGCAGCGTCGAGAGTATGGCGGCGATTCTCGAACACTTACGCGCGAACGGATTCGTCGTGCAATACACGGTCGGCGGTCGTGTCTACGGGTGGGTGCCGCGCTTCAAGGTGCACCAGTACATCAACCCGCAAGAAGCGGCGTCGAAGTTGCCGCCGCCGCCGCCCGACGTGGTGCGTCAGTGGGAGTCTGACGAGCTGCGTCGGCAGTTTGGCGACATGACGCCGTCTAGCGCAGGGACCGCAGGAATTGAATCCCGGCAGCCGGACGCCACGGACGCAGCACCAGCGCGCCAGACTTCGGAGTTTGGATTTGCCGGTTCCGGGCAACCAGCCGGGGAGTTTGACGGCGTCTCGGACGATGCTGGACGCAAACTTTCCGGAGTGGACTCCGTAAGTTCCAGCAACGACAGTGAGTTACCGAACGGCTCACGCGTCGACGGCGCGTCGATTGCGCGTGACTTGCGCGACTTCGGCGCATGTATACCAGAACCTAAAACCAGAACAGAACAGAACAGAACAGAGGAAGAGCGTACGTCGACCGCGCTCGTTGTTGCTCGGCCGGACGAGGGCAACGCGCGGGCGCTCCCGGCGGTCCGTGGGAAGAAGACGGGCGACGCGGTGTTGCGTCGGTTCGTCGCGGTGCTCGACGAGATCACCGCCGGAACGCGGACGCGGCTTGCCGCGCAGCAGCGCCGGACGTTGCAAGCGGAACTCGTCTTTTCGTACTGGCAACGGACGTTCAATCACCCGCGCGCGCTGCTCGATCGGGATCGCGAAGCGATAATCGCGAAGCGACTGGAAGAGAACAACGGGGACGTTTCAGAGTTGTTGTATGCGCTTGACGGCGCAACGCGTGACGGGTGGGTCATGGGCACAGACGCGCGCGCGAATCATCCGAACGATGACGTGACGTACATCCTTCGCAATCGTGCGCGGATCGAGCAATACGCGAACGTCTGCAAGGCATACCGGGACGGCAAGCCGCATCCGACCGCCGCGAAGTATGGCGCGGTGATGTTGGAAGCGACGACCGGCGGTCAACTCGCGATCGAGAACGGCGACGGCGAGCCGCACGGCCAGCACGACCAGCAGCACGACGCGGGCACGGCGATTGAGTTCGTCGCGGCAGGGCCGGAGTAGGACACCGGAGATCAACCGACAGGCCGAACAACGGGGGAACCATGATCGACACGCCGATCGACACCACGAACACCACGACCAGCAACACCAGCGCGCCGCCCGAAGAGTCATGGATCGAGCGCGAGCGCCGGATTCACGCTGAGCGCGAAATCGAACTCGCGCAGCGCCGGAGCGCGGCCGAGCACGCGTTCGAAGCGCGGCTCGCGCGGGCGCGGGCGGTGGGATGCGACGACGGGCGCGGTCTCTGTCGGTATTGCGGCTGTGTCCTAGGGGCCGACCACAACGGCACCGCGACGCATCCGAACAACGCGTGCGAGGGACCGCCGCCAACGTGCGACGTGTGCGGTAAGCCGCTGAGCAAGAGCGAGGGGAACGCGAAACGCTATGTGTCGACGTGCACGCCAGAAGATCACTTGCGCGCGACGTCGCATATCACCGCGACCGGAACGGCGTTCGGTCCGGCGCGTGCCGAACTTGTCCGACCGGTGCGCGTGCGCCGGGATATCGACGACGTCGACTGACGCCGTCGCAGTAATCACGATCACCAATCAGCAGACCGGGAGAATCACGAGTGCCAAAGGACCGAGTAGATATCACATGGCGTCCGCTCGACGCATGGCCGAGCGGGCGGAAGCCGACGTCGCCGTCGAGTCGTGAAACCGGCGCGGCGTTCAAATCGTCGATCATTTCGACGATCGACGATCTCGAACGCGAACTCGCGCTCATTCACGCGACGGACGTCGTGTGCGAGATCGACGTCGATCGGCGAGAACTTCGCTTGAACGGCGAGCCGCGCGCCAGCAGCGTGACGCGGAAGACGCCGGGGATCGTGCTGCACTTCCAGAACCGCGAGAAGATCGCCGTGACGATGCCGTGTGACCGCTATCGCACATGGCAAGGCAACGTCCGCGCGTTGATGTTGACGCTGCGCGCGTTGCGCGCGGTGGATCGCTACGGCGCAACCGCGACCGGCGAGCAGTATCGCGGGTGGATGGCGCTTCCCGCCGCCGGGATGACGACGCCGACGCTCTCGACGCAGCAAGCCGCCGAGTTGTTGTCGACGTGGAGCGGCAAGCCGGGAGAATACACGGCCGACGCGATCAAAGCGACGATCACCGTCGCGACGACGGCGTACCGCGTTGCCATGAAGCGCGCACACCCGGACAGCACGGACACCGGCGGCAACAACCAGAAATTTACGCTCGTGCAGGAAGCCGGACGCATCATCGCCGCGCACCACGGCGTACAGAGACTCTAATGCGGCCGGAGCATCCGTTGTCCGCCGACGCGATCGAGAGCGCCGCATACGACGCGTTCGTGACGCAGCTCGTCGCGCTCGCCGCCGTGGTCGTCGGCTTCGTTGTCGGCCGATTGCATGCGTCGATGATGACGACGTTCCTCTCGGTCTTGGCGCTCGCGTTCGTAGCGTGCTTGCTCTTGGTACGCGCGCTCGCACGCGCTGAACGCCAGCGCTCCGACGAAACCCATCCACAACCGGACCACACTCTATGAGCGATCACGAAGCCAGAAACGGCGCGCCACGTTCGCCGAGCGTGCCGAAGCTGCCGCCGTATCACGTCGTCCCGCCGGGGACGCCGCAAACAAAGTGCTCGACGTGCGGTCGGCCACTGTGGAAAATCAAAGCCGACAGCGGATCGACCATTCCGGTGACGTGCACGATCGACTCGATCGAGACGAAGACCGGCCGTGTCGGTGTCCCCGGACTCGTGCCGCCGACCGCGACGTCGTCCGGCATGGGGATTAATCATTTCGTCGACTGTCCACAGCGCAACGAACACCGCGCCGGACATTCCGCGCGCACGATGCCAGCCGCACCGGCGGAACCCATTCGCACGCTGACCGAGCAACAACAAGCGGTCGCGAACGCGGAAGGATGGGCGCGGCAATTCGGTATCCGGTGCACCGGCGCGCCGAATCTGCCGGAGCAATGCGGGAACGACGGACTCGTCGTGTTGCTGCTCTCGGACAAGATTTTCGCGACGCCGTGCGCGGCGCACGCCGACGTCATCGTCGACGCCGTCAAGCGCGCGGGACGCTTTCGCGATCTCAGATATTGGCCGATCGACCGGTATTTGCGTGGGCCGCACGCGCAGCAGTTCGCCGAGAAAGCGAAGCGCGTTCGCGAGCGGAATCGCGTTTTCGGATTCACCGTCCCGGCATCCGGTCCGCTGAAATGAGCGGTATCAGTTGGCTCATGTTCATGGGACCGCGACCGCCGAGCGGCGAGGATTTCGTGAACGCCGGACGCGAGACCGAACGTCTCGCGCTCCGGCGCGCGACGCTGGACGAGATCGCGCGCATGCACCGCGCGGCGTCGCTCGTCGGCTGGTCGTACGTCGCGCGCGCGGAAGGATCGCTCTCGCTCGCGAGCGTGCTCGGTCTCATTACGCACGACGAATATCTCGAATGGTTTACGCGTATCCACTATTGTCCCGGTCACGAGCCGGGGCAACAACGCTGCGTCTACTGCGGGAATATCGTGTTACCCACGGAGCAACCTTTATGAGCGATTACGGCGATTTCTGTCGCGAGCATCGGCGACACAAACAAGCGCAGAACCAGAAGCGGTACGATCGCAACATGCGCGAGCTGCGCGAGATCGAAACGCGGGACGCACGGTTTCGGTATTACGCGATCGGGAGCGAATATCGCGTTACGCTTGGCGCGCTCGAAGCGAAGTTCTGGCCGTCGACCGGCTCGACGATCTTCCGGTTCGGCCGCAATCGCACCACGCAGCGGTTTACGGCGCGCGAGCTGTATTGCCAGCTCCTGAAACTGCACGACGAACGCAAAGCCGCCAAGGCGGCGCGTGCCGCCCAACGCGCCGCAGAGACCGCGAGCGCGAGCAGCGCGATCGACGCCGCGCCGCCGGTATGAGTGACGCCAGCGAACCCGCCAGCGTGCCGGAGTACGCGGGCGGGAAATCGAAACCGAATCTCGCCGACTGGAAGATCGTCGGCACCGACGAGCGCCGGACCGGGACGTATTTCTTTCTCTCGATCTCGTCGAAGAGCGGCGCACGATCGACCGTCAAGGCCAGAATGGACGGTTCGTATCTCTGCTTGAATCGCGAGTGCATCGCGGCGAACAAAGCGGTGTGGTTGCCGGGCAAGAAAGACGCGGACGCGTGCTTGCACGCGACGTTCGTTCGCGACTATGATCGCGGGCGCGAATCAGAACCGACCGCCGCGCCGCCGCTGAGCGACGCGGACTTTCCACAAGACGCATTAGAGGGTTTGGACGATGCCGAAGACGCCACGCCAGACGACGACCAACCCGAACGCCGGGAGCACACACCGCCATTCTGAACGATCCGATCTCTCCGCGCTGCCGCCAGCGCCGAACGGCGCGCACTATTGCGCGGTCGGCGACGACTACTGTCGTCGCACGATCTCGAATCGGTTGCTCATGTGCACGGCCCATTGGAAAATGGTGCCGCGCGCGCTGCAACAAAAACTCTGGCATGAGTACCGACCGCGCGTCAAAGACCGGACGCCGATTCTCACCGAACCATATCTCGCGGCGCGCGAAGCCTGTATCGTGGCGGCGCGGCGCGTGATCGAGCAGAACGTCGAGATCGAATCACAACAACGCATGCCGCTGTAGCGCCACAACCAATCACACAGACCGGGACCGCTATGCAGAACTCACCAACAACGCGCGAGCTATGACCGTGCCGCCTCTACAGGATTTCACCGGCGGCGAATGGATTCGCGCGGTCGGCATTGATCCCGGCGGCGAAGCCGGGCTCGTGGCCGTGCTCGTGCCGCCGTCGCTCGACGTCGCGCGCGGCCGGTTCATCGGCTGTGCGTCGATCAACACCGGAACCAGCGTGCACGAATCGAAACCGCAGATTCGCGCACGCATGTTCCATCGTATCCGCGACTTGCTGCTCGCGTGGCAACCGTCTGTCGTCGTGCTCGAAGAGCCATGGGACGCTATGCCAGCGTGGGGCGCGGGACGGCGCACAAAAGGCGCGTCACGCGGAACGATCTTTTCGCTTGGCTCGCATTTCGGGTTGGCGCTCGCCGCTGCGAGTGATCTCGGCGCGTACGTGCGGATCGCATCGTACCCGGTCACGTCGGCGCGCGCGAAAGAGCGCGAGACGGTGCGCGGCACCCGAACGACGCCGGAGCGGATTGGATGGATGCAGCGGCGCAATCCGAAACCGCCGTCGCGCGATCGGGTACTCTCGCATTACCGCGCCATGCTGCGCGAGATCAAAGCGTTTCCGGTGAACGGCGTGCTGCCGTCGACAGACGAACTCGATCGCGTCGAAGCCGAAGACGTGTATATGTCGCTCGGTGTGCTCGATTTTCACTTTGATCGTGAACGGGGGAGAGTCTAACGATGACGAGCAGACGAAAACACGTCGCCATGCGTCGCACGCTCGCGGCGACGACCGACAGCAACAAGGCCAACAGCAGCAAGACGAGCAAGCCGCAGAAACCGAAGCACGCGCGCGGCTCGTTGATTCAGGTCGCACCGCGCCGCCGGTACGATCCGGGGAAAAACCCGTTCCCCAAAAGTCACCGCGCGGAAGCCGGAGCAACGGACGCCGTCGTCGCGGTTGAGACGCGGCAGCAACGCCGCGCACGCGAGCGCGAGGCGCGCAAGCGCGCGCAATGAAAACAGAGAAGACAGACGGTACGATCGCGGACGCCGTCGACGAGTTTCGCCGCGCATGGATGGCGTTCGTCGATGCCGTCGCGGACGGGTTCGGAATATCTCGCGCGATTCGTTGGTTCGCGCGCGTACTGCACCGCGTCGAGCGGCGCTAACAATCTCACCACACACCAGAGAGACCCCATGTATCACGGTGCACGACAGGATTACAGCCGCATTCAAGACCCGGCGGCAAACGGCACGCTCCTATTCACATTCGACGCGGCAATGCAGCTCGTCGCGCGCGGGCCGACGACGATCAACTTTCGACCGGTCGGTGCCATGCTGACCGGCAGCATTCAGGAAACCGCCGACGAGTTGCAATCCGTGTATCGCGCGCTCTCGGTGTTGACGCGCGCGCTACACCCGACGCTCGGCGCACTCGTCGGACCGGACGCGGCGAAGCTGCCCGGCAAACCGATTCCGGCCGACGAGCCGGTGTTTCTGTTGCGCTCAAGCGACGTGCACGCGCCGGACGCGGTGCGCCAGTGGGCACGCCTCACGTACGACCGGGGGAAAGGGAACGCCGAACTCGCGCGGCTTGCCGCCATACAGGCCGAGGCAATGCAGAATTGGGGAGAGCAGCACGCCGCGCACATTGCCGATATCGCGCGCCATGACCCGCAGGGGGGACCGTGAGCGGACTCACTGGCAGTCGCGTAATCTCGGTCTCGGACGACGACGACAGCGAAGCACTCGTCGATGCGTTGGTCGACGGCGTCGTCGATCTCGTGCAGCAGGCGACGCGCGCGGCGCGCGCACGTCCCGACACCAAAGCCGAGGAATCACGCCGCACCGTACAGAACGCGCGCGAAGCGATCGAGCAGCGGATTTACGAGCTATGCGACGAGCTGCAAACCGTCCGCAAGTCGCTCGACACGGCCGAGACCGAGCGCGACGAGTTGATAGACCGCGTCGCCGAAGTCACCGAGGCACACCGGCAGGCCGTCGCCAAACTCGCCGACGATCTTTTAGCGGCCGAGGAAATGACCGCGACGCTCACCACGAACCTTGACGTCGCGAACGGGTTCGTGACCGAAGTCGAGAGCCAGCGGAACCAGCTCCGGCGACAGCTCGACGACACCGAAAACCAGCTCGAAGCCGTCCGGCGCGACTTACGGCGGTGCCGGGAAGGCTCGGTCGGCCGGGACCGATTCTGACGGAAGATGACCGATCCTGACGGAAGCTGACGCCGCCATGTGACACCGGCACGCCGCACGCGTCGTTATGTTGATAGCACGAGAAACTTTCGCGGACACCACACCGCACCAACCACAACAACGATAGGGGTTACAATGTCACGATCTCGACCATTCGTCGCCGCGCTGGCGCTCGTCGCCGCGCTGGCGGCACTTCCGGCCGCGACCGCGTGCACCAGTACGACCGAGCCGCGCGGCTCGATCCAGCCGACCGACCATGCCGCCGGGCCGTCGATCCCGGTACACCCGCCGATCGCCGCACCCGCCACGGCACGACCGATTCAACCCGGCGCGCCGCTCTTCGGGCTCACCGGAGCGGTCGGACTCTCGGTGCTCGATATCGGGCCGGGCGACTGTAACGACTGCCATCCGTGGCAGCCGCCGCCGGGCGACACCATCCCGGGTCCGACGTGGTGCGAAGCAACGCAAACGTGGATGATCGACGGGACGCAATGTCCCACCGGCGGCGAGACCGACGATCCGCTCGGCGACTCGCTCGAACGCCAGCTCTTCCGCTAGACGGACCCAATCGAGCCGCGCGCCACTACATCGGCGCGCGGCTCGACGCGTCTCTACCCCTCAATTCGGCGAGATCGGGCCGGAAACGGGCAGAGAGACGCCACGCCGCACGGTTTAGGCGTCGTCTCGACGCGAGACCGCCAGCCGTCGAAACCGCACCAGAACCGATATTGCGAACCGGGGGACTTACTGCGGGATGCCAGACCGGGACACGAAACAACGACGCGCGAAACGGCCGCACGGACACCGGAAGACGAAAGCCGTTGTCTCTCTTCGAGTTAACGCCGTGTACGGCTGGCTCGTTGTCGGGAAACGGACCAGCGAGATATACCGGCTCGTTGCGGAAGCGCAGCGACGAGAACAACGCCAACGCGACGCCGCGCGCTCGATCGCTGCCGTCGCCAAGCAAAAAGCAGCCGACGCGAAGCGGGCCGGGAAGCTGCCGCCGCCGGATGCGAGCGCACCGGCCGGACCGGAGCCGACGACGAGCGCCGGGGATAGCGCACATAGCGCGGCACGCCGCACGATCCCGATCGACACGAGCATCGAGACCGGCACGAGCGCGGCGGCGTCCGAGTCGCCAGAGGTTCGTATGCCGCCGCTCGTATGGGGAGACGGCAACCCGCCGTCGAACCGCATGATCGACCATTACATCGCGAAAGCAAAATCGTTGATGGAAGACGAAGGACGCGAGCTGTCGAAGTCGGCCGTCGCGGTGCTCGGTTGGACATGGGCGCGAATGAACTCGCTCTACTCGATCGCGCTCAAAGAAAAGAAACTGACCGTGTGCGTGCGGCTGCTAGAGCTGGCGGTCGACGTGTTCGGATTGCGCGGCGCGATCCGGCTACAGTTTGCGCCGCCGGGATCAGACGCGCCGGTCGACGATCCGTCGAATGCGCCAGAGTCGCGCATGACCGAAGACCAGCTCAAAGCCGAATGGCTGACCATCGCGCGCGCCGCGCTCGCGCGCATGAATCCGAACGCCGGTGTTCCGCTCGTCGGCGAGATCAAACAGATTGGACCAGCGCAACCATTGCCGCCGAACGAGAACGGGAACTCGCGCGGATCAAACGGCACTCACTAACCACAGCAGACCGGGAGACGTAGCGCCATGGAAAGGCCACAGGAAACAACGAACCCGCGCACCGGGCCGTACCCGCGCGGTGAGATCACGACGTGTGGAACGTGCAACGGGAAGGGAACGCAGCCGACCGGCATGCACACCGCCGCCGCGTGCGTGGACTGTCGGGGATGGGGACGATTCGAGCGGATCACGCGTGCCGCGCTGCTCACGCTGCCGGAATACTCGGCGTCGATGCCGACCGGGCAAACCATCGGTAAGCGTTGGCGTCGTGCGATTCCCGGCGGTGGATTGGTGATCGGTGAATACGTTGCGGCTGTCGCAGGCGGAACGCACGACGTCGTCGTCGTGCGCTGGCACCGCGCGATCGAGATCGACGACACCGACGCGGTCGTCGTACCGAGCGATCTCGCCGACGTGAACGTCGACCGGTTGTTCCCACCGGCGGCGAACGAGAACAAGAATCCGGACGGCGTGCACGGTATCTGTTGGGTCGCGCTTCAACGCGGCGGCGTCGCGCTCGAACGCTGTCCAAAGAAAGCCGCTGTCCTTGGCGTCGGCGAATGGTTCGTGCCGGGCGGGAAGATCGAGCGCGGCGAATCGCCGGTTGATGCGCTCGCGCGCGAGCTGCGCGAAGAGTGGCCGACCGTACGTCTCGAACACTTTATCCCGCTGCCGATTCTGGAAGGATCGGCCATCCCACCGGGACCGCGCGGTCTCTTTCTCATGCGGCCGTATCTGGTCACGCTCAGTGGCGACATACCGACGCGGTCCGGCGACGGCGTCGCCGTACGCATCGTGCCGATCGCGGAAGCGCTGCTCTCGCCGGTGCCACAGGTGAGAATGATGGTCGCGGCGGCGGTCTCGGAATTGTGCGACGACTACGACGACGATCGGTTGACCGGCTGCACGAGCGTTGCGGCGCGCTGGTGTCCGGTGCACGGCGAGTGCACCGATAAGGGGCCTTTGTCGTCGCTACGGTCGGAGCATTGTTCGGAACGCGACTGTCCGTTGCACGGCGAGCAGTCGACGCACGGCGAGAAGATCGACGAACTCGCACGCCGCGTGCGGCGCGGTGGATCATGAGCGGACCGCGAGCGCAAGTGATCGTTAACGAGTTTGTCGACGCCGCGATCGACGATCTCGTGCAAAAGCTCGTTGCGTCCGGGTACGAGCCGCGATCGCTGCATATCGACGTCGGCGGCGAAGTGCGGCGAACAACCGATATCGGTCTCGATGGCGAAGTGCGACCGCCGTCGAGCCAAACGACGATGACGGTCGGCGCGCGCCGATCTCGCCGCAAGGAAAACAACACATGATAGTTATTCTCGATGACGAATCGCTAAAGCAGCTCGACGAGCTGCGCGCGTCGATGGACGCCGTCTGTAGCGAGTTAGGCGCGATCCGCGCAAAACGCGGCATGCGGCAGTCGGCGACGGCCGCGCTCAATCACGCCGGGTTCGTGCTGCACCAGCTCGACGCATGGCGCAAGACGGCCGCGATTCAAACGACGCTCGAACTATGAACGATCACGAGAACGCCGCGCACGTCGACGGCTACGCGTGCATGATGTGTAGTCTTCCAGCCGTTGACGCCGACGAAACCGAATGGCGGTACGATACCGTCGACGGCGCGCAAATCTCACGCGGCGAGATCGGGACCGCTGAGCGGGCCGGACGTGCGTTCGTCGTCTTTTGGGTCTATTGCCGCTCGTGTGATTGTTGGACCGAGCACCCGATCGGGCTCGCGGAACCGGTTTCGCGCACATAGGTTTCCGCGTACCGGGATGGCACCACAGGCCCCACAGCAACAACCGAGATCGAGAGCACGACCCGCGCGGTGACGCGGGCCGACTTGTGAGTCGATCATTTGCCGCACGACGAACGTTCGCGGCACGCGTAGTAAGTGAGAGCTGTCACCGCTTCCCGGTCTGCCGGTGCTGTTGTCGGCTGCTACGCGTGTCCGCGTTTCGTCGATCGCCGCACCAACCACATTCGACCGGGAATCGAATCATGAGCACACCGAGCAACGACGCGCCGCGACTCTTCGGCGCGAACGAG
>C688J18823_10001749_pt1 | contig 13508 bp, 11 predicted proteins | sample HopSoiMetagenom1_FD_18823 | JGI IMG/M metagenome (IMG submission 18823)
CGGCGCCGGCCGGCGGCTTCGATCAGACGAGCACGCCAGCCGGCCACGCGCGCCTCATCTTGAGCGACCGCCTTCCGCATCACTTCGATCATACGTCGCACTTCCCGCGGCGCCGTGCCACCCGGAACGGTGCGCGAGGCGATGGAGCGGACCGGATCAAGCGCTGCCGTCACCTGGTCCTTGGCGATGCCCGCAGGACGGCCGGCAACCTCTCGCGCAGCCTCGTCCACCACGGCGACCGTGGCCTCATGCGCGCCCAGGCCGGCGTCCATCAGCTTTCTAACGACTGCGCCGGCGACATGGTGTGCCGTGCGGAAATCGAAGCTGCCTTCCCGAACCAGGAGGTCGGCCAAGTCGGTCGCCGTCGAGTAGTTTGCGCGCGCCCGAGCCAGCAGGAGGTCGGCCCGGGGCTCCGCGGTGCCGGCGATGATGCGCGCGAGCGCAAGCGCTCGGCCGGTCTCGACCAGTCCGCCCCAGACCATCGACAGCCCTTCGCGATGCGCGTCCAAGGTGTTCGTGAAATGGCTGGCGCGCACGCAGGCCGCTGCCGAGGCGAAAGAGGCCGCCACATGCGCTGCTTTCCCCTTCAGGTGCTCGATGACGACCGGATTATTCTTCTGCGGCATGATCGAGGAGGTGCCGCAGACGGAGTCCGGGAAATCAACAGCGGAGAACTCGTGGCTCACCATCACGTGCATGTCCTGCGCGAACCGGCTCAGCGTCAGCGCGAGCGCGGTTGCGGAGGCCGTGATCTCCAGCGCGAAATCGCGGTTCGCCACGCAGTCGAGCCCGTGTTCCAGCACCGCATCGAAGCCCAGAAGGTCGGCCACGAGTGACCGATCAATGGGGAAGCTCGTGGTCGCCAGCGCCGCAGCGCCCATCGGGGAAAGGTTGACCCTCTTCCAGGCGTCGTCGAGCCGGCCCACGTCGCGCGCGAGCGCGGAGGCGATCCCGCTGAGGTAAAACCCGAAGGTGATCGGCTGGGCGGGCTGCAGATGAGTGTGTCCCGGCATCACTACGTCGGCGAACAACGCGGCGCGGTCGAGCAGAATACGCCGAAGCCCGTTCGCATCGCTCATCAAATCCAGGAGGACGTCGCGGGCGCGCAAGCGGTCGATTGCTGCGGAGAGGTCGTTTCGGCTGCGGGCGATGTGAAGGCGGCCGCCCACATCGGCGCTTGTCAACGCGATAAGTCGGGCCTCTACGTTGAAGTACGCGTCCTCAAGCAAGGGGTCCGGTGTGATCGCGGACTGACCTTCCGCTTCGATGCGCAGTAGGGCTTCGGCGATCCCTCGGGCCGTCTCGGGCTTCAGGATGCCCTGCCGTGCGAGCATCACCAGATGGGCTTGGTTGAGCGCGGAGAGGTAGGGGAAGACGATCTGAAGCTCGGCACCGAGCCGCGGCTTGTAGATGTGCTCGACGACTTCCGGGGCGATGGCTTGGGTCAGGCGACGGCTCACCTTCGAGACGGTTGTCATGCTTTGTTCCTCGATTCAGATGGATGCCGCGTCGGGCGGGGTCACGACGGCTCGTTGGCCCGTCGCGGCAAGGCGGACTTCCAGACGGCGCGAGAGCGCCGTCAGCACAGAGCAGATCGAGAAGTAGACAAGCAGCACGAAGCCGTAGATCTGAAACGCCGGATTGATTCCGAGCATCACGGTGCTCCGCTCGATGACAAGCCCGCCGGCCTTCAGGAATTCCGTCGCGCCGACGAGCGCCCCAAGCGACGTCGACTGCACGATCAGCGCCAGAAGTCCGGTGAAGGCCGGGAGCACGCTTCGAACGGCTTGGGGTAGGAGGACGAGTCGGTAGATCTGCCATCGCCGCAAGCCCAGGGCGCGCGCGGCATCCGTTTGCCCGCTGGCCACCGCCTGGATTCCGCCTCGCACGATTTCGGCTGCGTTTGCTCCGCCCCAGAGGGACAATCCGAGCGCGACCGCCGGAAACGGCTGGAGCGGAACCCCAAGGAACGGCGCGCCGAAAAAGATCGTGAAGATCGTGACGATGAGCGGAATGTCACGGAAGGTCTCGACGTACAGCGCCACCAGGATACGCAGAAAGCGGGCCGGGAAGGTCGCAAGCACGCCCAGCACCACCCCGATGACGGTCGAAGCGACAAGGGTGAAGAACGCGAGCAACAGCGTTGTTCGCAGCCCGATCCAGAACAAAGCCAGGTTTTCGAGGATAAGGGTCATCGGCGGAACGGTGCTTGAAGGCGGTATTCGAACGCACGCACCGCGGCCGAGAGAGTCAGCACCACGGAAAGATAACCGGCGAGCAGGACGGACAGCATCTCGAAGGCGCGGAAGTCGATGGCAATGCGGTCGAAGGCGACGCCGGTCAGCTCCTGCAACCCGATGGCGGACAGGTAAGCGCTGTTTTTGATGAGCGAGACGGAGGTGTTGAGAATCGAGGGCAGGCCAACGCGGACTGCCAACGGAAGACCCACGAACCGCAGATACTGACCTTTGGAAAGCCCGAGGGCCCGCGCGGCCTCGTTCAGGCCCGGCGACACGGACGCGAGCCCACCGCGCACGTTCTCGATCTGGAAGGCTCCAGCCCAAAGGGTCAGGGCGAACACGCCCGACCAGAACAGGGACAGGGTGAGGCCCACGGTAGGCAAGCCGAAGAAGACGAAGAAGAGCTGCACCAGCAGCGGCGTGTTGCGGATGAACTCCACGTAGGCCGCGGCGGCTTGGGAGAGCACGGGGAATCGCATGACGCGTAGGCTCGCGCCCACGAGGCCCACGAAGACCGAAAGCACGATGGCGAGCGCGCTGACCTGGATGGTCAGCGCGAGCCCGCGCCCGAGAGCGGGCAGATGGCGGATGAGGTACGGGACGTCGAATTCCATCTGGCCGCCGGGCGCGGGTCGGTGCTCGAGAGCGTGCCGCGTCGCTTAGCGCGCCTTCGGTCGCGGATCGTTGAAGGCCGAGATGTAGAATGGGCGTGTTTCGTTCGGCACCCAACGCTCCACCCAGAGCATGTACAAGTTCTCCGCCTTCATCCGCGCGAGAGCGGCGTTGATCCAGGCCAACCATTCGGGTTCACCCTTGCGGACCCCGACGGCAGCATCAGAAACCGCAAAAGGCTTGCCGACCAGTCGCAGCGACGGGTCCCGTGTCGCGATTACCACGAGCGTTGCCGCATCGTGAGCGTAGGCCTCGCCCCGGCCCTGGAGGAGAGCCTGAAGAGCGTCTGACGCCGTGTTCAGGCGAAGGGCATTTAGGCCAGGCATGTTTTCGTCGAACCAGCTCGCCTGCGTAGTGCCCCTGAGCATGATGACGGTTCGGTTGCGAACGTCGTCGAGCTTCTGGATCGGGCTGTCCCGCTTGACCAGCATATCCGATCCGCCCCATCGATATGGGTCCGAGAAGTCGATGACCCGCGCGCGGTCAGGCGTGACCCCAAGTGTCGCGATCAGAAGGTCCACGCGGCGCGCTTGCAGCTGCGGGATGCGGTTCTCGGCGGTGACGCAGGCAAGCTCCGCCTTGTCCGCGCTGCCGAATGCCCAGGCTGCCATTTGCCTCGCCATATCGACCTCCACGCCGGCAAAGCCGCCGTCCGGGCCGCGGAAGCCGTAGGGCGGTTGGTCGCAACGCACCCCGGCCCGAAGCACGCCTTGAGAACGGACTGTCTCGGGAAGCGGCGGCAGTTGCTGCGCGAGCGCCGGTCCCGCCAGACTCATCGCGAGGAGCAAGGTCGGAACGACTCTGCGGAAAAGCGTCATGCTACGTCTCCTTCGGGGTTTGCGATCGAGGTGGCACATACGGTTTCGCGGGCTTGCCGGCGCGTTCGGCCGCGACCTCCCGCGGGTTCGCCACGAAATCCTTCGCGTGATAGGCGGCGCTGACGAGAGGCACAAACCATGGCCTGCCATTGTAGAGGGGAACCGCCCTGAAGGGGATGTCGGCGAAGAAGGCGCGGCGGTTCGTGCTTCCGAGCATAAGCTGCGCGGCATGCCAGCCCAGGAAGGTCATTAGCGCAACGCCGTTGCCGTTGCAGCCGACCGCATGGAACACACCGTCGTGCTCCGCGACGTGCGGCAGCCGGTCCGAGGTCATGCCGACGAACCCCGCCCAGGAATGGGTGATGCGAGCCTCTTCGAGCTGCGGGAAAATCCTGAGCATGCGTTCGCGCAGGTGCGAGGCCATCGTGCGGGGATCCGCATCGAAGACGCGAGGCCGACAACCGAAGAGAAGCCTTGAGCCGTCCGGCGATGGGCGCAAATAGGTGAGCTCCTTGCGGCTGTCCGTCACCATCCGCCGCCGGGGGATGAGCTCGTCGAGCAGGCCGGCCGGCAGGGGCTCGGTCGCGATCTGGTAGCTCGCGACCGGCACCACGCGCCGCCGCAGCCAGGGTCGTGCATCGTCCGTATAGCCGTTTGTGGCGAAGAGGACGTTCTCAGCGTTTACCTCGCCCCGCACGGTCGTAACCCGGTGACGCCCGGCCGATCGCTCACTCCCGGTCACGCGGGCATGGCTGTGCAGCGTAGCGCCCGCTTTGCGGGCCGCTACCCGCAAAGCCTGGTTGAGCTTTGCCGGATGGACGCCGCCATAGTCCTCGACAACGAAGCCCCCGTGAAAGTAGTCGGATCCGACCTCCTCGTGCTGCTCAGCCGGGGAGAGGACCCGAATTGTCACGCCGGTTTTGAGGTGAAGTGTTTCGGCGTTGAGCCTGAGGGTGTCGAGATGCTTCGGGGCGAAGGCGCCGAAGAAGCGGCCCACGAGCTGCAGATCCGCGTCCAACAGCTCGCGGGCAATCAGATCTTTGAGGAACTCGAACGTTGCCTTGCTGTCCTCCAGCGCGCCCTGCGCCTTGATTGCTGGCAACCCGCGCAGGACCTCCGTCAGGACGAGCTTCTGGCCGGAACTGACCATCCCGCCCGACCGCGATGAAGCGCCGCCTCCGAGCAACCCGCTGTCCAGGACCGCGACGCTCACTCCGGCTCGCGCCGCTTCGAGCGCGGCCGACAGCCCGGCAAAGCCGCTCCCGACGATCAGGACATCGACACGTTCGGGCAGCGCCTCGCCAGACGCATCCTCCGGCGGGGCGGCATCCCACCAATACGGCTCCGCCTTGAAATCAGGATGGAAGCTGCGGTCGATCACGGCACTACCCGGTCCTTGGCGTGGACACTGGACGCGACCAGCTCGCGGTCGATGCCAGCGGTCGCAATGCACACGGCGCGTTCCTTGGGGCCGAGAAGGCCTTGCGCCGCTAGCGTGGTTAGCGCCGCTATTGGCGTCGCCGCGGCGAGCTCGAGGGCGATGCCCTGACGGGCCAGGGCTGACTGCGCAGCCGCCGCTTGTGCGTCGTCGACCACGACCGCCGTTCCGCTAGTATCGCGGATCGAACGCAATCCTTGGTCCGTCGCTGTTGAACCCGCAATTGAGCTTTGTCGCGTGGTACCTGCGAACTCGTCGGTAACCGCTGCGGCGCCGGCGAGCACCGCTGTCAGGCGCGGGAATGGCTCGACCGCCACGACGCGCGGGCCGGCATGCGCCCACAACCCTGCTTCGCGTAGGGCACAGAAACCTTGCGCGATACCCGCGATGAGGTCGCCGCGCGCAGTCGGAGCGATCACGGCGTCTATCCCGTCGGGCAGCTCTGCCGCGAGTTCGAGCGCGATGGAGCGGTACCCCTCCACTCCCCACGCGCTGCTGCCTGACGCTGGGACGGAGTAGTTCGTCGCCGGATACCAGCCTTCCCGGGCAAGGGTCGCGAGCAGGCTCCAGCGGTCTTGGGAGCTGGCGGCCTCGATAACGTCGGCCGCATGGAGGGCAAGACGTCGTCTGACCGATGCCGGAACGCTCGCGGTGACGATTACGCGGCACGGCAGGCCCACTAGTGCGGCGTATGCTGCCATCGAAACGCCGGCGTTGCCGGACGAAGCGCAGGCAATACCCCGAGCTCCAATCTCAACGGCGCGAGCAAGGACGAGCGGCGAAGCCCTGTCCTTGTGGCTGCCGGTTGGGTTCATCCACTCTGCCTTGAGTAGGAGCCGCCCGACCGGTGCGGAAGGGGTGAAGTCGAGCAGCGGTGTTCCGCCCTCGCCGAGGCCCCTCCACCGCACATAGGGCAGCCATTCGCCCATCTCCGACATTTTCGCGCCTCGCAGCGGCAGCTGGCTGGGGTACTGCTTATAGACGCCTGTGACGCTCGTCGGCCGCTCGAGCGCCCGGCCGGAAGGGCAGCCCTCAAGATAGTCAGCCACGGGCAGCAGATCGCCACCCGCAAGGGAGCGGAACCCGATTAGGTGTGGGTTGCGAGCCGGTGAGGAGACCGGAGATGTCATTCGATGTCGAACCGCCAGAATGCCAATTCCGTCAAATGCTATAGAGGAGTGGTCGCTGATCGCTCGCATACAGGCGGCGCACCGTTGCGGATGCAAGGGCAATGTCCGTAGGCTCAGAGGCTGACTTGGACCACGCACACCTAAAGCGCCGATCGCCGACTCCTGCGCGCCTTCGGGCCGTGGCTGCTCCGTCAGTTCACGCCTGGGTTCCACCGTCCCGTCGGACCGAAGCCGAGCGTCGGCACGAAATTCGCCACTTCGTGGACACGCGCGGCAACAACTGCGCAGGCCTCCCGCTGGAGATCACTGCCCGAACGGCGAAGCCAGTATTACGCGCACCGAGCGGTTCCCGCTTGCCTGTGCCACCTCTGTTCGCCTCATCGGCGGCACTGCGGATTCTGCCCCTCGGCCGCGGAAGGTTGCGCGGCCGGCGGAGACATCGAAGGTTTCCCGATCCGCCGAAGCGTCACCCGTGCTCGCGGGCGCTGCAAGCGCTGTGGTGCGAGCCTGATCACGCGTGCGCACCGGGGTGCGCCGCGCGAANGCCTGCGGGTCTGCAAGCAGGACGTTTTCAAAGACAAGCCGGCCCGCCGCCGCCTCGAGATTTGCGCGATCCGATGAAGCATCCTGGGCGAATGCACGCCCGCCTAGAAGGAACGCGAGGCCAACCACTGCCCTCGTCGTCGGCGCCACATCACTGCGCATTGTCACCCCCGCCGGCGCTCGCACGAGCACCGTGGGCGCTGGGTCGCCAGAAATTCCGGTTTCATTGTGGCGTAGCGGTCGCGTGTGGCCCGAATGGGCGGTCTGTGAAGTCGCCCGCGCTTTAAGGATCTGCTCATCACGTTTGACCTCTCAGCTTGAACGAGAGCGCCGGATTTCAGAGCTTTCTTTCGGGCGAATTGACCCGGAGGAAACCATGAGCGGACCAGGTGGGGTTGCGGGTGATCGGCTGCGTGCCTTTGTCGAGCGGATCGAGCACGTTGAGGAGGAGATCAAGGCCCTTACCGAAGACAAGAAGGATATCTATGCCGAAGGGAAGGGTCAGGGCTTTGACATCAAGATCCTCCGGGAGGTGGTCCGAATACGCAAGAAGGATCCAAAGGAGCGGGACGAGGCTGAGTCGCTCCTCGACCTCTACCTCCATGCAATTGGAACCGCGGCGACGCTGAAGAAAGCGGCGTGAGCTCTTGGGACTCAGATGACGAGGCGCTCCTCAGGAGCGCCTCGAGCTCCTTCTGGAGTGGACGACAGAAACACGCCCTATCGGCAGGGAAAGTATTTTCTGCACACTGACGCGAGGCAACCAATCCGAAGAGGGCGCCCTGGGGTCAACGGCGGTCAGCGAATACTCGCCGCCCGGGATTTCATCGGCGCCGGTGCTCAACAATACGCCGCGCTTGATTGACCTCCTCCTCCGACGGGGTGAGAAATCGTCGCCGACTGGTCGGAGAGGCAGTCGACGCGCCCGTTCAGCCCTCGACATCCGTCTCCGGCCGGTCGGAACCTGGCGACCGTTCTTCGTGCCAGCGGCCATCCTTGTCCTCGTATGAAATGTCCGTCGACTCGCCGGGGAGGACCTGTTCGTGCGCCGCGTGCTCCGCTGCTCTGCGGGCCGCGTCATGCGACGGGAACGGTTCGGAGAACACGTCACCCACTTTATAGGCCCATCCCCCGTCATGTTCGACGATCTCGTAGGTGATCCTGGTCATCCCTCACTCCTCAATGCTCCGCCGTCGCCGGCAGGTCGCTCGCGACGCGTCTTTCCTAATATCACGCTCAGCGCCGCCTCCGATCTGCCGCCGGGTTTCGTGCAAATCCGGACGCAACACGGCAGGCTCATTTTGTTCTGGTGATGCGAAGGGGAGGGCAGCGCACCGAAGCGCCCTCCGTCGACATGCCTCTGATCAGGCCACCTTCAAATTCGTTGCCGACTCTTTGCCGCTCTTCCGATCAGCCTCGACGTCGTACGTGACCTTCATGCCCTCCGCGAGGCCGTTCATACCGGATCGCTCAACAGCGCTGATGTGGACGAACACGTCCTTGCCACCCTGATCAGGTTGAATAAACCCGTAGCCCTTGGTCTCGTTGAACCATTTCACAGTCCCAGTAGCCATGTGAACTCGCCTCTCAGGTTGCTCAGAACCGGCTCAATGGTGCGGTTCGGCTGGGGATTACTCCGAACTCACAAGCCGGTCATCAGCCTTTCCGCGTCGTCACGGAATTGCCGGCCCGCCTTCGGAGGATTCATAATGCGACGCCCCCCCGTCTTTGATGAGGTGCTGGAGCGAAGCCTCGAAGACCTAGCAAGGTCCGTTCTGGTCTGAACCGGAAAACGGTCAGCGGCAGCCCCTCGCGGAGTTGTGAACGAAACAGAAACATGCTTGCCTGAAACTGGCTGCGAGCGTGTGGCGAATCAGTGAATCCTGGACAACAACTTTTCGGCCTGAACGACGCGCAGCGGGCCGCGGCGGAGCACGGCCCGCGCCCCTTGCTCGTCATCGCTGGCGCCGGTTCCGGTAAGACCAACACGTTAGCCCACCGTGTAGCCAACCTTGTCGTTCACGGGGCGGATCCGCGCCGGATCTTGCTCCTCACCTTCTCCCGGCGAGCCGCGAGCGAGATGGCGCGGCGCGTCGAGCGAATTGTGGGCGCCGCCNTAGCCCTCGAAAACCCGGCCCNCCTACGACCGATCACCTGGTCCGGTACATTCCATGCGATTGGGGCTCGGCTTCTGCGTCACCACGCTCGTGATGTCGGGATCGATCCCGCGTTCACGATCCATGACCGCGAGGATTCGGCCGACCTGATGAACCTCGTGAGGCATGAGCTCGGCTTATCCACGAAGGAGCGACGCTTCCCTTTGAAGGCGACATGCCTCGCAATCTATTCGCACGCGGTGAATGCACAGCTCCCAATCGAGGTGGTGCTGGCGAGGCAATTCCCCTGGTGCAAGGATTGGGAGAGCGAGCTCAAGGCCCTGTTCAAGGGCTACGTTGAGGCAAAGCAGCGCCAGAACGTCCTCGATTATGATGACCTGCTGCTCTACTGGGCCGAGATGATGGGCGAGCCATCGATCGCGCACGAGATCAGCGAGCGCTTCGAGCACGTGCTGGTGGATGAGTATCAGGATACCAACCGCCTCCAGGCGCTGGTTCTGACACGAATGAAGCCTGATGGTTGCGGGGTGACCGTCGTCGGTGACGATGCCCAGTCGATCTACTCATTCCGGGCGGCCGAGATCCGCAACATCCTCGACTTCCCCCGCCTGTTCACGCCGCCGGCGCACGTCATCACGCTTGAGAAGAACTACCGCTCGACCCAAGCCATCCTGAATGCCTCAAACGCAGTGATCTCTCTAGCGACCGAGCGCTTTACCAAAGACCTGACTTCGGACCGGCCGTCGGCTCAAAAGCCCGCCCTGGTCAGCGTGCGCGACGGCAGCGATCAAGTTGGGTACGTCGTCGAGCGCATCTTGGAGTCGCGCGAAGCGGGTGTTCCGCTGAAGGCGCAGGCGGTTCTGTTCCGAGCGACGCATCATAGCGCGGAGCTCGAGATCGAGCTCTCACGCCGCAACATCCCGTTTGTGAAGTTCGGAGGATTGCGGTTCCTAGAGGCCGCTCACGTTAAAGACGTATTGAGCGTCCTGCGCCTGGCTGAGAACCCGGGCGATCGGGTCGCTGGCTTTCGCGTCCTCCAGCTCATGCCGGGCATCGGCCCGACCACCGCTGGGCGGTTGCTCGAACGCATCGCGGAGCGGCTTGAGCCGTGTGAGGTGATACGAGAGTTCCGGCCACCTGCTGCGACCCAGGAGGACTGGCCGGCATTCGTCGAGCTATTCGTTCGACTGCGGTCTTCCCAAGCAAGCTGGCCAGCCGACCTCGGTGACGTCCGCGCCTGGTACGAGCCCCACCTCGAGCGACTTCACGCAGATGCACAGATCCGCCGGGCTGACCTGCACCAGCTGGAGCAGATCGCGGCGGGGTTCCCGACCCGAGAACGCTTTCTGACCGAGCTCACTCTGGACCCGCCGAATGCGACGAGCGACCAAGCTGACGCGCCGCTTCTGGACGAGGACTACCTCATCCTGTCGACGATCCATTCAGCAAAGGGGCAAGAGTGGAAGTCGGTGTATGTGCTCAATGTCGTGGACGGCTGCATTCCCTCCGATATGGCAACCGATACGCCCGCGCAGATCGAGGAGGAGCGCCGGCTCCTTTATGTGGCCATGACGCGTGCCAAGGACGACCTGCACCTGATCATTCCGCAGCGGTTCTTCACTCACCAGCAAGCCTCGACCGGCGATCGGCACGTCTTCGCATCACGCACCCGCTTCATCCCGGCCGGCATTCTCGACCGCTTCACCTGTTCAGCCTGGCCCGTTGCGCAGCGTCAGGACCGCTCGACGACGCGCTCTCGCATCACCGCGCCGATCGATCTGAAAACTCGCGTGCGGGGCATGTGGGGCTGATGATGCCGGATCTGAAATGGCACTGTAGGCACCACGACAAAAGGCCCCGGCTTCGCGACCGCGGGCCGCTCCGACTCCATGCTGCACCGGCGCGCGTCCATCAGGCATCGCGGACAGCTGGCCGGCTATCATGACCCAGGAATGTGTCTCGGAAACATCGCCGCCGGAGCATAGATCGAGGAGGCCTAGCCGCTCTCAAACGCGCCCTTCAGGCCCAGCTCACGCAACGCCACCATGGTCTCGTCTACCTTCTGCGGCGAGATGCCCTCCACTCGAGGGACCGGAAAGAGACGCGCCCGAGGCAAAGGAGTAACGCGCGCGCCCGACGGGTTCGGCAGCTACGCCACGTGAGTGCTGCGCGTCCTCTTGGGCGCGCCCCGTCAGAGATGAGGCCAGGGAAGCGCGACCGCGTCCCAGAAATCGCACTGGGCGGCATCCGGACCGTGGCCGGCGGCGACACGCTTCCCGATCTCCAGGTAGGAGCCCCCGTCCTTCGCGACCGCCGGCCAGTTCGGGGCGCCATCGCCGTTCGGCTCTCCGGCCTTGGCCATGCGCGTCCAGTAGCCGACGAGAGCATCCTGGACCGCGAGATCCGCCGCGCTCGGACGGTACTTTCCCCGCCATGCGAAGAAATAGGGATGCTCGACCGTGTGGACCGAGCCATTGGCGCTCTCCGCCGGGTCGTTCTCCAGGAGGTGCGTGAAGTGGTAGCGGTACACCGGCTGCGCCTGCGCCGCCGCGAGCGCGCTGGCGACGCGACGGCTGACGCAGGTGAAAAAGGCGTCGGTCGTCAGCTGCACGAAGGCCCGCCGCGGCGCCTCGTACGACCCCGCGGGGTAGCGGGCGAGGATCGCGTCGCGCGCCGCGGCTCCGAACACCTTCCCGACCGCGCCCGCGTAGGTCGCCTCGTCCGTGACCGGCCCGGCCGCGTTCACGAACTGAATCGTCTCGTCGGCCGTGCCTCCGACGATCGCCGGCATGGCATGATGCCGCTTCGCCGCGATGAGCTTGATCGGCTGGTCCGGGAAGACGTGCCCGTCGACATTCGGTCCGTAGATGCGCGGGAAGATGCCGAAGGTGCCGGGTACCGCCGAGACGATCTCCTCGACGCTTTTCGTGCGCAGGCACCCGGCGACGTCGCCCGCCTGATCGCACCCTGCGGCCTTGACGACCCGCGCGCCCGTGCCGCGCTCGACCTCCGCGAGCGTCTGGAGCTCGCAGGCCGCGGGCACGCTCGACTGCATCGCGGCACCATGGAACAGCCCCTTCGTCATGGGCGAGGTCATGAGGGCGCAGATGTTGCCGCCGCCGGCCGAGGTGCCGAACAGGAACACGCGGCTGGGGTCGCCGCCGAACGCGGCGATGTTTCGGTTGAGCCAGTTCAGCATGGCGATCTGGTCGAGGCTCGCGTAGTTGCCGGAGACTCTCTCGGAGCGCTCGGCCGAGAGCGCCGGATGCGCCAGGAAGCCGAGGACGCCGAGCCGGACGTTGAAGCTCACGAAGATCACGTCGCCACGTCCGGCGAGCACCTCGCCGCCGTAGGTGACGCCGCCGAACCCCGGCGAGCCCTGTCCGGAGAGCGAGTGGTTGCCTCCCCCGGTCAGCCAGACCATCACGGCGCGCGGGCGCTCTGCTGGTCTCGCGGGCGCCCAGATGTTGAGGGTGAGGCAGTCCTCGTCCCCGACGACCTTCCCGCCGACGATCTGCGGGCACATCGGCCCGGTTCGGGACCCGTCCCGCACGCCGTCCCAGGCCGCCGGCGGCTCGGGCGGGCGCCAGCGCAAGGCCGCCACCGGCGGCTTGGCGTAGGGGATACCCTTGAACCCCACGGTCTGGCCCTCGCGCACCCCGCGCACGGCGCCGACATCCGTGCAGACCACGTTCTCTTCGGCGGAGCAGGTCGCGGCGCTCGCGGGGCCGGGTGGGACCGGGAGGAGAGCGCATGCGGCGAGGAGCCGGCCTGCGACGGCGCGCCGAAGCGCAAAGGCCTTCCGTGTGTTCCGGTACGACATTCCATCCTCCGGCTGCGGCGCGGGGGGCGATTGTGGTCCGGCGCGCGCCCGCGATTCGAGGCCGAACCTGAATGCGGCACAGTCCCGCCGCGCGTCGGGCCCGCCCGCCAACTACCTCCGGCACAGTTGCGAGCGTCGGCAGCTGCCGAAAGCCTGAACGTGCGAGGCAACGGAGACGGCGATGCGGCGCAGCTTCCTGCACGATTGGCTCAAGGCCGATCTGACCTGCGCTCTCGTGCCCCCGTTGTACAGGTGGCAGTTTCGAAGGGCGCTGAACGCCATGCAGCGATGCCGGGTTGAAGAGGCGGCGTGCCGACCGCCGAGCGGGAGGCCGACGTGTCCTCCATCTCAGCAAATATCTCCTGGCGCTTTACGCCGCGCGCCGATGGATTATGCGTACGGCATTCCGCTTGCAATCGCCAACTTGTCACCGTCACTCAGCCCGATGCAGCGTTTGCTGAATGCCATCACCAGCTTCGCGTCGTTCATGCGCCGCGATTGCCGATCTCTTGCCTGGCAAAGCGCGCGATCGGCGCGAGGCCGATCCGAACACCACCTGCCTAGATCTTGGAGGGCCGCGCAGGAGGACGGTGGCCGGTCGCTTGACCGCTGGGGCTCATCTGCGTGGTCGGCGACCCGGTCCCCGGCCCGTCTAGCCATTCTTTTATCACGAGCGCACTCGCCTTGATCCCGTGGGTCCACCTCGACAGCGCCGACGTTCCTGGCG
>C688J18823_10001750_pt1 | contig 13503 bp, 14 predicted proteins | sample HopSoiMetagenom1_FD_18823 | JGI IMG/M metagenome (IMG submission 18823)
TGCCCGCCGCGGCGCCCGAAGGTGATGAGGCCGGGGTCGTCCGGCGCCGCCGTGATCCCCGGCTCGACCGGCGCGCCGCCATCATCGACGAGCACGCGGTCGAGGTCGATCACCCCGTCCGGAACGCCCGGCCCGTAGGCGAGGAGGAACCGCAGCCCGAACGAGCGCGCCGCGATCCGGCACAGGATCTCGGCTGGGCTGTCCTCGGCGATCCGCCCGAGGCTGACGACGGCCGCGACCCGCGCGGCGAGAAGCGCCCGTTCGAGCTCGACCTCCCGCCACGCCGCCGGCAGAAGGCAAGGGCGGTGACCGGCCTTCTCGACCGCCAAGATGGTTAGCGCCGCCTCGGACGAACCCGGCAGGCAGATCCCGATCGGGCTCCCGGGCTCCAGACGCAGCGCCGAAAACGCCGCCGCGAGCCGAGCGACGATCTTGACCGCGAGGGCATAGCTCCATTCGAGCCGCGGCCGCCCGCACCACGCCTCGCGCCCCGGCTGATCGCGGAACGCCGGCCGGCTCCCATGCCGGCGTGCCGCCGCCTCGAGGAGGCCGCAGAGCCGCATCGCCCCCCAGGGGCTGTCCTGGGGCGGTGCATCGCTCGGCGTCGCGAGAACCGCCGCGGTCAAGCTCGGCTCCACCTGCTGTCGAATCGCTGCGCCACCATGCGGGATCGGGCAAAAGCACGCCACCGCGGGCGATGGTTCTCCTCTTGATTTCCGGAATGCTGCTGACGCGGCCGTCCCACAGTCGCGAAACATGCTGGCCCCTCGGGCAAGTTCCGGCTAAAGAGGCGCGTCACGCGTCATGTGTTCGCCGTATTCGGTGGGGATGCAGGCGCCAACGGGAGGCTGGCGCTCCGCAGCCGAAGGCGCCGCGGCCGGCCTCTCTTTCCGAAGTTTCGTCATCCGGACCAAAGAGGATCCAACGGCATGTCATCTTCGACACGTCCCGCGCGCCTGCGTGGACCGATCGCGCTTGCGGCCGCCGCGGGCCTCGCGGCGTTCGTCGTTGCGCCCGCGGCCGGCGTCGCCCAGGACCAGCCGGCGCCGCGCCAGCAGCCCCGCCGGCCGGCGGCTCCGGCGGCGCAGCCGGCCCCGGCTCCGGCGCCGGCGCCGGCGATCCCGGCTCCGCAGGCCTCGCCGGCAGCGCCCGGGGGTGCTGCTCAGCAGCCGACCGGGCCGACGGTCGTCCAGGTCAAGCCCGAGCCGTCGCAGCCCGATTGGACCAAGGTCTGCGGCAAGGACCCGTCGAACAACAGCGAGATCTGCTACACGACCCGCGACTTCGTGTCGGACCAGGGCCAGCCGGTGATGGCGGTCGCGGTCTACGAGGCCAAGAACGCGCCGCAGGGGGCGCAGACGCAGCGCGTCGTGCGCTTCCTGCTGCCGCTCGGCCTGATGCTCCAGCCCGGCATCCGCTTCGCGATCGACCAGGGCCAGCCGACGCCCGGCCGCTACGCGCTCTGCTTCCCGAACGGCTGCTTCGCCGAGGCGGTCGGGCTCAAGGACGACTTCGTCAACCAGATGAAGAAGGGCACGAGCCTCAACGTCAGCGTCCAGAACCAGGTCGCGCGCGAGGTCACCTTCTCGGTGCCGCTCGCCGGCTTCGGCAAGGCCTTCGACGGCGCGGCGATCGACCCGAAGGTGCTCGAGGAGCAGCAGAAGAAGCTGCAGGAGGAGCTCGAGCGCCGCTCCGACGAGATGCGCAAGAAGCTCGAGCAGTCGAGCGCCGCCGGCGCCACGGGCGCCCCGGCAACCGCGCCGAAGCAGTAGCCGCGCCGTTCGCCGAGCGCAACGGAAAAGCCGGGCCTCGCGCCCGGCTTTTTGTTGTCGGTCAGCCGCTTGCGGGCGTCAGTTCGCGGCTTGCATCCGCATCCGGTAGCCGCCGCGGTCGTCGCGGTCGAACACGTCGGCGATCTGGGGGTGGCGCAGCGGCTCGCCGGAGGTGTCGGGCAGGAGGTTCTGCTCCGAGACATAGGCGATGTATTCGGATTCGGCGTTCTCGGCGAGGAGATGGTAGAAGGGCTGGTCCTTCCGCGGCCGGATCTCGGCCGGGATCGCCTGCCACCATTCCTCGGTGTTGTTGAACTCCGGGTCGACGTCGAAGATGACGCCCCGGAACGGGAACACCCGGTGCTTCACCACCTGGCCGAGGGCGAACTTGGCATCACGCGCTTTCATGCCGCCGGTATAGCGGGCGCGGCGCGGCTTTTCAAAGCCGGCGCGAGGGCGGGCCGCAAGATCGCCGCCCACCTCGTCGCGAACGCGCCGAGCCGACCCGCTGAGGGCTGGCGGGCAGGTGTGGCCCCGTCATTAAGGGCCGCATAAAGATCGCCGGCCGGGCTGCCCGCTGCGGAACCATCAAGCTTGGCTGTGCATTGCGCTAGCGATGACCCTTGCACCGCGACCGATCCGGGCGGGCGCGAGGCGCGCCGCCATCGCCGCCGTACGCGCGCTGCCGCGCGCGGTCCTTCTCGTCGCGGGCGCGCTCCTCCTCGCCGCCTGCTCCTCCGGTTCCGACGGCACTGAGCGCCAGCTCAAGGCCGCGGCGACCGCGACCGCGACCGCGCAGACGGCGCTTTCGGCCTGGCTCGCCGGCGACGCGCCGGCCGATTACGCCCGGGAGACGGCCAGGACCATGCGCGAGAGGCTCACCAAGGCTGCCGAAGAGGTCGCGGCGTCCGAGGCCGGCGGGGCCGCCCGGCGGGCGGCGCTGCTCAACCCGATGCGCCAGGCCGGGGCGGCGCTCGGGCGCGCGGAGGCGGCGGTCGAGGCCGGCGATCGGGGCGACGCCGAGCGTGCCCGCGCCGAGGCCGCGACGGCGGCGTCGAGCTTTACCGCCCCTGCCGCCCGCAACCGGCCGCCGCCGCGATGAACAAGCTGCTGGAGATCTCGCTCGGCATCGTCACGAGCGTCGGCGGCTTCCTTGAGGTCGGCTCGCTGACGACCGCGGCGCAGGCCGGCGCCGCCTTCGGCTTCAGGCTCGTCTGGGCGATCGTGCTCGGCACGATCTGCATCATCTTCCTCGTCGAGATGGCGGGGCGCTTCGCGGCGGTGAGCCGTCACACCATTTCGGACGCGATCCGCGAGCGCTTCGGCTTCAACTTCTTCCTGTGGCCGCTCATCGCGACGCTGTTCGTCAATTTCCTCGTGCTCGCGGCCGAGATCGGCGGCGCCGCGATCGCGCTCGAGTTCGCGACCGGCATCGGCTTTCAATGGTGGGCGCTGCCGGTCGCGCTCGTCGCCTGGCTGCTGTTGTGGAAGGGCACCTTCGGCTTCATCGAGAAGGGCGTCTCGACGCTCGGCCTCGTGACGCTTTGCTTCGTCGTCGCGGCCGTGATGCTGCGGCCCGATTGGAAGGCCGTCGCCGCCGGCGCGGTGCCGAGCCTGCCCGGCCACGACACGGCGCGCTACTGGTTCATCGCGGTGAGCATCCTCGGCGCGTCGATCTCGCCCTACCTCTTCCTGTTCTATTCGTCGGGCGCGGTCGAAGATAAATGGGACAAGAGCTATCTTGGCGCGAACCGGGCCATCGCCGGGCTCGGCATGAGCTTCGGCGGCACGATCGCGCTCGGCGTGCTGATCGTCGCGGCGCTCGTGCTGGCGCCGCGCGGCATCGCCGACGTCGACGATTACCACCAGCTGCCGCTCCTCCTCATCCCGGTGTTCGGTTTCTGGGGCTTCGTGCTGTTCTGCGCCTCGCTTGGCATCGCCTGCCTCGGGGCTGCGCTCGAGATCGGCCTGCAGCAGGCCTATCTGGTCGCTCAGGGCTTCGGCTGGAACTGGGGCGAGGACCTGAAGCCGCGCGACAATGCCGGCTTCGCCGCGGTCTACACGCTCGCGCTGCTCATGAGCGCCATCCCGATCGCCTGCGGCCTCGATCCGCTGAAGCTCACCGTCTTTTCGATGGCGCTCACCGCCGCGAGCCTGCCGCTGACCGTCGTGCCGTTCCTGTTCCTGATGAACGACGAGCGCTACGTGAAGGAGCATCGCAACGGCACGATCGCCAACGCCGCGGTGCTGTTCGTGATCGCGCTTGGCTGCGTGCTCGCGATCGTGACGATCCCGCTCGAGATCCTCGGAGGCTGACGATGGAGCTCGTCCGCGACATCCTCGACAAGCAGGTGGTCGACCGCCACGAGACTAAGATGGGCAAGGTCGACGGCATCGTCGCCGAGCTGCGCGGGGGCGCGCCGCCGCGCATCGCCTTCATCGAGATCGGGTCGGTGGCCCTTGCGCGCCGGCTCGGGCCGCGGCTCGGCCGGCTCGTCTCGCGCCTGTCGGCCCGCCTCGGCGGCGAGGCTCATCGCGACCCCTGCCGCATCGACTGGCATCGGGTGCGCGACATCGGCGTCGATATCGGGCTCGATCTCGACGTGCACGACACGACGGTGTTCGACTGGCAGGACTGGCTGCGCGACCACGTCGTCGGCAGGATCCCGGGCGCCTGACATGATGGCTGAGCTCCACATCGAGCTTCTTCTCGGGCGCCGGGTCGCAGGCCCCGATGGCGAGCCGGTCGGCCGCATCGAGGAGGTGTGCGCCGAGCCGGCGGGCCCCGATCTCGCGATCACCGAATACCATCTCGGCGTCGATGCGGCGCTCGAGCGCCTCTCCGCCTCGTCCATGAGCCTGTTCGGCTTCAGGCGCCGGAGGCGCCGCGGCTACCGCGTGCCCTGGGACAAGCTCGACCTCTCCGATCCCGAGCATCCGCGCCTGATCTGCCCGCTCGCCGAGCTCGCGCCGCTCGAGTCGCAGTGACGGCCTGCTACTCGCTCCCGAGCTTCTCGAGAAGCGCAGTCCACAAGGCGCGGCCTTCCCGTGCGCCCGGGTCGTTCGCCGGCAGCGGCCGCACCGCGGTCTGGACCATGACGAGCTTCGACGTAGGATCGACGGTGATCGACTGGCCGTGGATGCCAAGCAGCGCGAAGGTCCGTCGCGGGCTGGCCGGGAGCCAGACCTGGTAGCCGTAGCCGGAGCCCCGCGTCGCCCGGCCGGGCATCAGGTGGGGGCGCTCGGGGCTCGTCGTCGTCGCTTCGACGACCCAGTCGCGCGGGACGATCTGGCGGCCGTTCCAGGCGCCGTCATGGGCCAGCATCAGGCCGAGCCGGGCATAGTCCCGCAAGGTCGCCGAGAGGCAGCAAAAGGTCGCCTCCTGCTCGGTGCGGTCGATCGCCCAGGCGGCGTCGGCCTCGGCCCCGAGCGGCTGCCAGATGCGGCTCGACAGGTAGTCGGCGACGGGCGTGCCGACGGCCGCGTGCAGCACGAGGCCGAGGATCTCGGTCTCGATGCTGGCGTAGGAGAAGACGCTGTCGGCCGGCGCGGCGCGGGTGTTGAACTGGCGCACCGCCGAGACCGGCCCGGGCGACTCCGGCCCGAAGAGCGCGCGGCCGAGCCGGGCGATATCATCGGCGCCGTCGTAATCCTCGCGGAAGAGGACGCCCGACGACATGGTGAGGAGCGAGCGTACCGTGGTGCCGCCGTACTCGGTGCCGGCAAGGCTCGGGACGTAGCGCTCGACGCGATCCTCGATCGAGGCGATCTTGCCCTCGGCAACGGCGATGCCGATGAGCATCGCCGTCACCGTCTTCGCCATCGACTGCGACAGGAAGCGGTGCCGGTCGGTGCGCCCGTACTGGTAGTGCTCGAACAGGATGGTATCGCCCTTGGCGATGAGGAGCCCGGTGACGGGGTTGCGGTCGACGTAGTCGGCAAGCGTGCGCGGCGCGCCATCGTAGAGATAGGTGAGCGCGAGATCCGGGTCGGCGCGGCGCAGCTCCGATACCGGCCCGCCGCGGGGCACCTCCCGCGTCCGCAGCAGATGGTAATGGTGACTGAACGAGCCGACCATGAAGCGCAACGGCATCCGCCCCGCCGTGGCGCGCCCGACCGGATAGCCCTCGGCCGCACCGTAAGCCTCGGCATTCGGCCCGTCGCTCCTGAAGGTCGGACTGGCGGCGGCCGGCGAGGCGCAGGCGGCGAGCGCCAGGACGCCGAGCAAGGCGAAGAGCTTCATCGCGGAAAGTTACGCTTGCTGGACCTCGCAGGCGAGGGGTTTGTGCAGAAATCAAGAGTTTTCGTGGCCAACTAACGTTGTGCTCGTGCGAAGTGTGCCAGGCTGGTCCTGACTACGAGGTGATGAAAGGGCCTGATCACGTTGAGATAGGTGAGGCCGAAGGCATTGTGGGAGTGCACGACGGTTGTCGCNATGAGCTGCGTGCCGGTTGGAGAATTGCGACGGAGCAGCGATAATCGGAAGTCTAGGTGTCGATCATCCTCACCCAACACAATCTCGTCGTGGCTTTCCCATTGCACAGGGAAGAAGTCCACGCGTTCGTTGTCGGCCTTGGACGCTCGGACCTCGCTGGAGGTTTTGACGCCAAAGGGCGTCACCATGGCGTCGCGCACCGCGACCAACGCCTCGATCCATGCGGGCGGATTGCCGACTGTCCGGGTCGCAAGCACGCGCATGCTGTGCTGCTTCGATGAACTCAAATCGATGCTGTAGCTATCGAGTAGGCTGGCGTTCTCGTACCAGCCTGCAACGACGCTTTCAGGTGGCGGCGTTGTCCGGCGCACCCGCGCTTTGCGGTCTAAACACATGCCCAAAAGCTCGATCATCAAAGCCCATAAGCCTTCGCCAGCTCCGGGTCCCTCCCCGTGATCTGCTCGGCGAGGTCGACGATGACCTTGGCCTGCTTCCAGGTGGCGTCGTCCTGCATCTTGCCGTCGATCATGACGGCGCCGGTGCCGTCCGGCATGGCGGCGAGGATCTTCCGCGCGAAGGCGACCTCGGCCGGGTCGGGCGCGAAAACCTTCTTGGCGATGGTGATCTGCGAGGGGTGCAGCGACCAGGCGCCGGCGCAGCCCATGAGGAAGGCGTTGCGGAACTGGACCTCGCAGGCAAGCGGGTCGGAGAAGTCGCCGAACGGGCCGTAGAACGCCTTGATGCCGTTCGCCAGGCAGGCGTCGACCATGCGGGCGATGGTGTAGTGCCAGAGGTCCTGCTGGGCCGACGCCCGCTCGGCCCCGCCCGGCGCCGGGTCGGCGACGATCCTGTACTCGGGATGGCCGCCGCCGACGCGCGTCGTCTTCATGCCGCGCGAGGCGGCAAGATCCGCCGGCCCGAGGCTCATGCCGTGCATGCGCGGCGAGGCGGCGGCGATGGCGTCGACGTTCTTGACGCCCTCGGCGGTCTCCAGGATGGCATGCACGAGGATCGGCTTCTCGACCCCGTGCCGGGCCTCGAGCTGCGCCAGCAGCTGGTCGATGTAGTGGATGTCCCACGGCCCCTCGACCTTCGGCAGCATGACGACGTCGAGCTTCGCGCCGACCTCGGCGACGATCTCGACGAGGTCGTCGAGCGCCCAGGGGCTGTTCAGCGCGTTGATGCGTGTCCACAGCCCGGTGCCGCCGAACGCGTTCGCCTTCGCGAGCGCGATGAAGCCGCGCCGCGCCGCGAGCTTGGCGTCGGCCGGGATCGCGTCCTCGAGGTTGCCGAGGAGCACGTCGACCTGCGGGATCAGCTCCGGGATCTTGGCGCGGAGCTTGTCGTTGTGCGGCGGCACGAAATGGATCATCCGCTCAAGCCGCACCGGCAGCTCGCGATAGGGCGCCGGCGCGCCGGCGGCGAGCGGCTGGAAGAAGCGGCGCGGAAGCTTGATCATACGGGTCTCGGGGGCGCGGGCGTGCCGGTGCTTACGGCGAAGCCTCGGCTCCCGTCCAGTGCGAGCCGGCAAGCCGGCCCGCTGTTCCGTGGAGCTTCCTTGCCGGAGCATGACGCGCTGACCGCGATCCGGATGTTGCGCATCATCGTCGGGTTGACGCGCATCATCGTCGGTCATTTCCGCATGATCGTCGGACTTTTCGCGCGTCATAGGAAAATGTTTCACGTGAAACATTCCCTCGGAACTCGCCGCGGACGCCGTTGCCCCGGCCCGGAAACCCTGCGAAAACCCCGCAACCCAGGCTGGAGCGGTCGCGCCGGCCCTCCGGAGCCTCCATGTCCGACCTCGTCGGGCTCCTCAACCTCCTGGCGCCGTTCTTCGGGCTGATCGGCCTCGGCTTCCTCTGCGCCAAGCTCGTGCGCCGCCCCGAGGGCGGGCTCGCCTGGATGCAGTTCTTCCTCATCTACGTCTCGCTGCCCTGCCTGTTCTACAAGCTCATCGCCGACAAGCCGCTGGAGCAGCTGGCGAATTGGCCCTTCGTCGTGGCGACGACGCTGACCACCTACTGCGCCTTCGCGCTCTCCTTCGCCGTCGGCATGTGGCACACCCGCTGGGACATGCCGCAGGGCGTCATGCAGGGCGTCGCCGGCTCCTACTCGAACATCGGCTACATGGGCCCGCCGCTGGTGCTGTCGGCGCTCGGACCCGGCGCCAGCGCGCCCGTGGTGCTGATCTTCGTCTTCGACAACCTGCTCCTGTTCTCGCTCGTGCCGTTCCTGATGGCGATCGCCGGCGCCGAGAAGCGCTCGCTTGCCGCGACCGGCCGCGACGTCGCCTGGAAGGTCGCGACCCACCCGTTCAATATCGCGACCGTGGTCGGCGTCGTCGCTGCCTATCTGCGGTTCGAGCCGCCCGCCGCGATCGACAAGATCGTCACCTGGCTGTCGCAGGCCGCCGCCCCATGCGCGCTCTTCCTCCTCGGCNTCACCGTGGCGCTCAGGCCGATCCTGCGCATGCCCGGCGAGGTGCCGGCGCTCGTCACGATCAAGCTCGTCCTGCACCCGCTCCTCGTCTGGGTGCTGCTCTCGGCGCTCGGCGATTTCGACCCGACCTGGACGTTTGCCGCGATCGTCATGGCGGCGCTGCCGCCGGCGCTCAACATCTTCGTCATCGCCACGCAATACGAGATCGGCGTCGAGCGCGCCTCGGCCTGCGTCCTTGCCGGCACCCTCGTCTCGATGGCGACGCTCACCGCCTTCCTCTGGTTCATCAAGACGGGCAGGATGACGCCCGACCTCTTCCCCGGCTGACCCGCGACAATGACGCTCCCCCTCGACGGCATCACCATCCTCGATTTCTCGACCCTGCTGCCGGGTCCGCTCGCGACCTTCATGCTGGCCGAGGCCGGTGCCGACGTGATCAAGGTCGAGCGCCCGGGCGGGGAGGACATGCGCGCATTCCCGCCGCGGCTTGGCACCGGCTCCGCCGCCTTCGCGATGCTGAACGCCGGCAAGACCAGCATCGTCGCCGATCTGAAGACTGCCGAGGGACGTGCGAAGCTCAGGCCGCTGATCGCGCGCGCCGACGTGCTCGTCGAGCAGTTCCGCCCCGGCGTCATGGCGCGGATTGGGCTCGGCTACGACGCTGTCCGGGCGATCAACCCTCGCGTGGTCTATTGCTCGATCTCGGGCTACGGCCAGGAGGGATCGCGGTCGCAGGAGGCGGGGCACGACATCAACTACCAGGCCCGCACCGGCCTGTTGTCCTTGTCTCCTGGGACCACAGGATCGCCGAGCGTCCCGCCGGCGCTCGTCGCCGACATCGCCGGCGGATCGTTTCCCGCCGTGATCAACATCCTCCTGGCGCTGCGCCGGCGCGACCTCACCGGCCAGGGCTGCCGCATCGACATCGCGATGACCGACGCCATGTTCACCTTCGCTTGGCTCGCCCTCGCGGAAGGCTTCGCGACCGGGCGCTTCCCGGGATCACAGGAGAACATGCTGGCCGGCGGCTCGCCGCGCTACGCGCTCTACGTCACGGCGGACGACAAGTTCCTCGCCGTCGGGGCGCTCGAGCCGAAGTTCTGGGCCGCCTTCTGCCACGGCATCGGCTTGCCCGAGCGGTTGCGCGACGACCGCCCCGATCCCGGCGCCACCCGCGCCGCGATCATCGCCCTCGTGCGCCGGAAGACGGCGGACGCGTGGCGCCAAATCCTCGAGCCGCTCGACTGCTGCGCGACGATCCTCAGCTCGCTCGAGGAGGCGGTCGCCGATCCGCAGTTCCGCGATCGCGGGCTGTTCGCGGCCCGAGCCGTCGGCGGGGACGGGCAGGTGATGCCGGCTGTCGCCGTGCCGATCGCGGCCGATCTGCGGCGCCCGCTCCCCGAGCGACGATCGGTTCCGCCGATCGGGACGGAGAGCGTGACGGCCGCTGCCAAATGAGCCGGTTTGCGGCTTGACCCTCCCGAGGGTGCGGCGTTCGACGTGGGAACGCCTGTCACTCGCGTCGCGTTATGGCGGCGAGGGGGGCTTCGAGCTTCAGGAGGGAAGACATGAAGCACGCGCTTATCGCAGGCGTGGCCGCGCTCGGCGTGCTGGCGGTGGCGCCGGCCGTCGCACAGACGTCGGTCACCACCACGACGACCACGGCTCCGGCCGCCACCGGCTCGATCACGATCGCGCCCGAGAAGCGGACCGTGATCAAGCAGCGCTTCACCGGCGCGCCGGTCAAGACGATCAAGGAGAAGGTCACCGTCGGCGCGACGATCCCGGCCGACGTGGAGCTGATGACTGTTCCCGACACCGTGGTGACGGAGATCCCGACGGTGAAGAGCTACCGCTATTTTCGCTACAACGACGACGTGGTGCTCGTCGATCCGTCGAGCCGCCGGGTGGTCCAGATCATCGACTGACCGGTCGTCCCCGGGCTGTTCGGTCCCGCCTCGGCTCCGCCGGGGCGGGATTTTTCTTGTCCTCGCCCGCCCGGCGCATCAGCCGCGGCGCCCCGACCGAGGGCAGGACACCCTCGCGCATCGCCATCCGGCGCAGGGGGCCGATCCCGCCGAGCGTCACGAGGCCGAGGCCGCGCAGGAAATCCGTCGGCAGGAAGTCGGAGAGGAGGGTGCGGTTGAGGCCGTCGACGGCCGCGGTCCTGAGGCGCACGTCGAGGTCGCGGCTGCGCTGATAGCGGCCGAGCGCCGCCGCGCTCCCGATGTCCTCGCCGGCAGCGTCGGCGTCCACGACGGCGTCGCGGAGCGCCGCGGCGTCGCGAAGGCCGAGGTTCAGGCCCTGCGCCCCGATCGGCGGGAAGACATGCGCGGCTTCTCCGGCGAGCGCGAGGCGATCGGCGACGTAGCGGTCGACCGAGAGCCCGCTCATCGGCACGAGACCGCGCGGGCCGTCCATGTGCATCTTGCCGAGGATCGACTGCGCCTGACGCTCGATCGTAACGCTAAGCTCGACCTCGTCGAGCGTCATCAGGCGCTCGGCATGATGGCGGTTGGTCACCCAGACGAGGCTCGAGCGCCGGCCCGCCATCGGCACGAGCGTGAACGGCCCGGAGCGGGTGTGGAACTCGGTCGAGGCGTCGCGGTGGTCGCGCTCGTGCGAGAGATGGGTCGCGAGCGCCGATTGCGGATAGCTCCAGGAGCGGGTCGCGATGCCGGCGGCCTCGCGCAGGCGCGAGTTGCGCCCGTCCGCCGCGACGACGAGGCGCGCCGCGACGGCTGATCCGCCGCTCAAGGCGATTGTCGCAACATCCTCCCCGAGCGTCGTTTTCCCGGCATCCTCAGAGGTTAGTTGAAGATGGGGCTCGGCCCGGGCGGCCTCGATCAGGCCGGCGACGAGGGCGGTGTTCTCGATGTTCCAGCCGAACGCCTCAAGTCCGATCTCGCTCGCCTGGAATGCGACCGGCGGCGGCCGGAACAGGCTGCCGCTGTCGTCGATGATGCGCATCGTGACGAGCGGCGCCGCCTGGTCGCGCAGCGCCGGCCAGACGCCGAGCGCCTCGAGCAAGCGGATCGAGCCGTCGAGAAGCGCGACAGTGCGCCCGTCCGGCCGCATGTCGGAGCGGCCGATGAGGCAGGTCGAAACGCCGTCGCGCGCGAGCGCGAGCGCGGCCGCGGCGCCGACCGCGCCGGCCCCGACGACGGCGACGTCGAAGATCCGATCAGCATTCACCGGCGGCATCCCGATAGGCGCGGCCGCGCATAGCACAAATCGCGGCGCGGCCATTGCCGAGCGTCGGGCTGACTACCTATGATCGTGCCGATCGATCGGAGAGAGCAATGACGAAAGCGGTGCGGGTTCACAACTACGGCGGTCCCGAGGTCCTTAGATACGAGGACGTGGAGGTCGGCAGGCCCGGTCCCGGCCAGCTGCGCGTCCGGCATCACGCCATCGGCGTGAACTACATCGATACCTATTTCCGCACCGGCCAATACCCCGCCCCGAGCCTGCCTTTCGTCCTCGGCAACGAGGCGGCCGGCGAGGTCGTCGAGGTCGGCGAGGGCGTCGCGGGCTTCAAGCCCGGCGACCGGGTCGCCTACGTCATCACCCTCGGCAACTACGCCGAGGAGCGGCTCGCCGACGTCAAGCTCGTGGTCAAGCTGCCTGATTCCGTCGATTATGACACCGCCGCCGCGATGATGCTGAAGGGCATGACGGTGCAGTACCTCCTGCGCCGGACCTTCGCGGTGAAGCCCGGCGACACGATCCTCTTCCATGCCGCCGCGGGGGGCGTCGGGCTCATCGCGACGCAATGGGCAAAGCACCTCGGCGCCACCGTGATCGGCACCGTCGGCTCGAAGGAGAAGGCGGAGCTCGCGAAGAAGAACGGCTGCGATCATGTGATCCTGTACCGCGAGGAGGACGTCGCAAAGCGCGTCAGGGAGATCACCGGGGGCGAGGGCGTGCCGGTGGTCTATGACGGCGTCGGCGAGGCCACCTTCCAGGGCTCGCTCGATTCGCTTAAACCCTTCGGCGTGCTCGTGAGTTTCGGCTCGGCCTCGGGGCCGATCGAGGCCTTCAACCTCGGCGTCCTGGCCCAGAAGGGCTCGCTCTACGTCACCCGGCCGACGCTCATGACCCACATGGCGAAGCGCGAGACGCTCGACGAGATCGCCAAGGACCTCTTCGACGTCGTCGGCCGCGGCGCGGTGAAGATCCCGATCCACTCGCGCCGCAAGCTCAGCGAGGCCGAGGCCGTCCACCGGGCGCTCGAGGGTCGCGAGACCACCGGCGCCACCATCATGCACCCCTGAATCCGTGGGACGATGATGGGAACATGATGCCGGGGTGATGCGACAATGATGCCGACGATGACGTGAGATGATGCCGACGATGACGCGGCGCGACGCGACGATGGCGAAGCGTCACCTGATGTCGAAGGTCCGGTGATCCTGTGACCCCCGGACCCGACGGGGGCGGCGCCCCCCTCGTCGCTCTCCGCGGCATCACCAAGCGCTACGGCGGGCTTCTCGCCAACGACGGCATCGATCTCGCGATCGGGCGCGGCGAGGTCCACGCGCTTCTCGGCGAGAACGGCGCCGGCAAGTCGACCCTCGTCAAGATCCTCTACGGCGTGATCGAGCCGAGCGCCGGCGAGATCGCCTGGGAGGGCCGGCCGGTGCGCATCGCCTCGCCGGTCGAGGCGCGCCGCCTCGGCATCGGCATGGTGTTCCAGCACTTCTCGCTCTTCGACCAGCTGACCGTTGCCGAGAACATCGCCGTCGCGCTCTCCGGCACCGCCTCGCTCAAGGCGATGCGCCGGCGGCTCGACGAGGTCAGCCGCGGCTACGGCCTCGGGCTCGAGCCGGATCGGGCGGTCTGGACCCTCTC
>C688J18823_10001751_pt1 | contig 13499 bp, 12 predicted proteins | sample HopSoiMetagenom1_FD_18823 | JGI IMG/M metagenome (IMG submission 18823)
CGCGAAAGCCGGCGGGCGGCCAGCCGGCCGCCGCCGGTCCTCCGCGCTGAGTCCCAGCGGTTCCTAGGAGCCGTTCCCGCTCGAGTTGCCGCCGCCGCCGCTGTAGGTGAAGTCGTCGCTCGACCCGAACACCTTGTCGGAGAGCCACCGCCGCGTCTGCGCACCCGAGACCGGGTTGAAGAGGAGCCCGAGCACGACGCCCGTGAGAAGCAGCATCGTGTTCCGCCCGCCGTGGTCCTTCTTGCCCTGGACGCGGTCCGCCGCTTCGCGCAGCTCGTCGATCGCGTCCTTCAATCGCTCCTGGATCTCCTTGTCCGTCGCGACACGCGTCCCGACCGCGATCGCTCCGCGTCCGCCGATCAGCTCGTTGTAGACCTCGCGTGCCGACTCGAAGGCGTTCCGGACGTTCTGGCGGAGATCCTCGTCGGTCACCGCGCGCTCCAGGTAGGGACGCGCTCCGCCCGTCTTGTCCAATAGCTTGTCCTTCGTCTTGGCCATGCCTCGGTCGTCCTTTCGCTTGGTTGCACGGATTTTACCCTGGGGCGGTCGTCGCAAACAGGCGTGGCTCGTGGTCGCCGTGGTCGCCTCGGCGCTCGGGTGCGGCTCGCGGCCCAATGAGGCGGTCAAGCTCGTCCAGGGAACGGGATACACGTTCGACGCACCGGCACCGTGGCAGATCGTCCGAACGGCGCGACAGGTGCAGGCGGCAGAGGGAGGATCGAGCCTCGCGCTCGTCAGCGTGTCGCGGCTGCCGCTGCTCCGCGCGTTTCGGCCGGAGCTCTGGCCGAAGGTCGTGCCGGAGTTGGACCGCGTTGCGGACGGCCTTGCGCGCCAGCAGCAAGGATCGATCACGGAGTCGACGTCGACGCGGATTGCGGAGCAGGATGCACGTCGGTACCGGATCGCTTACGACCTGCGCGGGAAGAAGCTCGTCGAAGAAGTCGCGTTCGTCCTGCGCGGCAAGACCGAGTACTTGCTGCTCTGCCGCTACGAGCAGACGCACTCGCACGACGCGTGCGACGGCCTGAGGTCGTCGTTCCGCCTGCGCTAGCGCCCGCGGGCCGAGCGCGCCGCGCGTGTACCCGCCACCGCAACCGGCTTCGGGCGCGCGGCGGGCTTCCCGTCGAACGCCGCTCGGAACACGTCGTCGATCGAATCGACGAGGACGAAGTCGAGCGCCTCTTTCGTCTCCGGCGGAAGCTCCTCGAGATCGGGCTCGTTCTCGCGCGGGACGATCACGCGCTTCAAGCCTGCTCGCTCGGCCGCGAGCGTCTTCTCGCGGATGCCGCCGATCGGCAGCACCTGGCCCGTCAACGTGATCTCACCCGTCATGCCGACGTCGTCCGACACCCGCTCGCCGCGGACGAGTGACGCGATTGCCGTTGCCATCGTGATCCCCGCCGACGGGCCGTCCTTCGGGACGGCGCCTGCTGGGACGTGGATGTGCACGTCGTGGTCGGCGAACCATTGCGGCTCGACGCCGAGTGTCTCTGCGTGCGAGCGAACCCACGAGAGCGCGGCCTGCGCAGATTCGTGCATCACGTCGCCGAGCTGGCCTGTCACCGTCAGTCGCCCCTTGCCGGGGTACGCCGTTGCCTCGATGAAGAGCACGTCACCGCCGGCGGCTGTGAATGCGAGCCCTGTCGCGACGCCCGGGTCGGCGGTGCGCTTTCGCACTTCCGCCGAGAACCTGCGCGGACCGAGCCACTCGCGCGCGCGGCGGTCGTCGATCCGCAGCGTCTTCGCATTCGACGCCCCTTCTGCGACCTCGCGTGCAGCCTTCCGCAGCACGGCTGCGATCTGGCGCTCGAGGTTCCGGACACCGGCTTCTCGCGTGTACTCGCGGATGATCAAGCGCAGCGCCTTGTCGGTGACGGCCGCGCGTTTTCCGGCGAGGCCGTGCGCCTCGAGNTGCTTCGGGACGAGGTACTTGCGCGCGATGCCGAACTTCTCGTCCTCTGTGTAGCCCGACAGTGCGATCACGTCCATCCGGTCGAGCAGCGGTCCCGGGATCGTGTCGAGGGTGTTCGCCGTGCAGATGAACAGGACCTTCGACAGGTCGAACGGGAGGTCGAGATAGTGGTCGCGGAACGCCCGGTTCTGCTCGGGGTCGAGGACCTCGAGCATCGCGCTCGCCGGATCGCCGCGGAAGTCGGAGCCCATCTTGTCGATCTCGTCGATCAGGATCAGCGGGTTCAGCGACTCCGCGTCGCGGAGCGCGCGGATGATCGTCCCGGGCATCGCGCCGATGTAGGTCCGGCGATGGCCGCGGATCTCCGCCTCGTCGCGGACGCCGCCGACCGAGAGCCGCTGGAAGGTTCGTCCGAGGGCTCGCGCGATCGACTGCCCGAGCGACGTCTTGCCGACGCCCGGGGGCCCGACGAAGCAGAGGATCTGCCCGGACATCTCGTTCCGCAGCTTCGCCACGGCGAGGTACTCGATGATCCGGTCCTTCACCTTCTCGAGGTCGAAGTGGTCCTCGTCGAGGACGGCGCGCGCGTGGACGAGGTCGAGGTTGTCCACGGTCGTCGTGTCCCACGGGAGCGAGACCATCCAGTCGAGGTAGGTCCGGATGACGCCGTACTCGGCGGCTGCGCTCGGCAACCGCTCGAGCCGCGACACCTCGCGGTTCGCCGCCTTGCGCGCCTCCTCGGGCAGCGTCAGCTCGTCGAGCCGCGTCCGCAGCTCGTTGATCTCCGCCTGCTCCGGATCCCCTTCGCCGAGCTCCTCCTGAATCGCGCGCAGCTGCTGGCGGAGGAAGAACTCGCGCTGGCCCTTCTCCATCTCCTCCTGCACCTGCGACTGGATCCTCGAGCCGAGCTCGAAGACCTCGAGCTCGCGGTTGAGGATCGCCGAGACGTCCCGTAGCCGCTCGTGGACGTCTGTCAGTTCGAGCAGGCGCTGCTTCTCCTCGGTCTTGAGCCGGAGCGTGGATGCGACGAGATGGCAGAGCGCGCTCGGGTCCTCGACGTTCGCCGCCGCGATCTGGAGCTCTTCCGGCAGATAGGGGACGAGGCCGATGATGCGCGCGAACAGGCTCTGCACGTTGCGGGTGAGCGCTTCGACCTCTCGCGACTCCGCGAGGACGTCCGGCTCCTCGACGAACTCCGCGGTCAGATAGGGAGACGCTTGTAAGCGGTCCCCGAGCCGGATGCGGTTCGCGCCCTGGACGAGGATGCGCAACGTGCCGTCGGGGACGCGGATCATCTTGTGGACGACCGCGGCCGTCCCGACGTCGTACAGGTCATCCCATCCCGGGGGGTCGGCATCTGCGGTACGAACCGTCACGAGGGCGACCGTCCGGTCACCCGAGACGACGTCCTCGATCAGCTTGATCGACCGCTCCTGACCGATCGCGAGCGGGGTCATCGAATCCGGGAACACGACCGTCTCCTTCAGCGGGAGGACGGGCAGGGTCGCAGGGAACGCGATCGCGTCCGCCGGCTGCTCGTCGAGCAGCTCGGTCATGGTGTGACCGTGACCTGGATCGTCACGTTCTCCTGCCGCGGCGGCTTCGGCGCGATCGGCAGCGTGATCGAGAGGATGCCGCGGTCGTACGTCGCCGCCGCGCCGTCGGGGTCGACGTTCTCGGTCAGCATCACCTGGCGTTGAAACGGGCCGTACGCGATCTCCATCTGCTCGTAATGGCCGCCGTCCTTCGGCCGCCGCCGCTCGCCGGAGACGATGACGCCGCGCGCACCCGCGAGGAGCTTCACGTCGCCGGCGTCGATGCCCGGCAGCTCGACGTGCACGACGAACGTCGGTGGATCCTCGGTCCGGTAGACGTCGACGTGGGGCCGATAGCCGCGGCGCATCGTGCGCGCGAACGGAAAGACCTGCCAGAGGTCGTCGAAGAGCTCCTCGATCTCCTCCGCGGCCCGCTGGATATCGCGTCGTTTGTCCACTGCTTAACGGTACCCCTGCTGGCTAGGGTTGAGACGTGGCGCGGTGGACACGGGCCGTTCTCCGCTTTCGCTGGCCGATCGTCGCCTTCTGGGTCGCCGTCATCCTCGTCGGTGGGTTCGCCGCGTCGAAGCTGAGTCCGCTTCTCTCGAACACGTTCACCGTGCCGGGGACGGACTCGGAGCGCGCACGGACGATCCTCCAGCAGCACTTCGGCGACCGCTCCGACGGTGAGTTCCTCGTTGTCTACAAGATCCGGAACGCACACCCCGGTGTCCGCCTCCGGCTCGAGCGCGCGATTCGTGCGGGGGCGGCGGCGGTGCCGGCCGGCCGTGCGACGGCGCTACGAGACGCGAAGGGTGGTGTCGTCTACGGATCGATCCTCTCGAGCCTCGACCTCGCCGAGGCGAAGGGCCACACGGACGACGTCCTCCGCCGCATGGGCCGTATTCGGGGTGTCGACGCCTACGTCTCGGGACAGGCCGCGATCCAGCACGACCTCGATCCGATCTTCGCGAGCGATCTGAGGAAGGGCGAAGGCATCGCGCTGCCGATCGCGTTCTTCGTGCTGCTGTCGGTGTTCGGGCTGTCGTTCGCGACGACGATGCCGTTCCTGTTCGCGGCGGCGACGATCACCGGCACGCTCGGCGTCGTCTTCATTTTCGCGCACCACATGGTGATGGCCACGTACGTCACGAACCTCGTGCAGTTGATCGGGCTCGGCATCGCGATCGATTACTCGCTGCTCGTCATCTACCGCTTCCGCGAGGAGCTTGCGCGGGGCCGCGCGACCGACGACGCCATCGTTCGCACGATGGAGACCGCCGGCCGCGCCGTGATCTTCTCCGGCGCGACCGTCGCGATCGGGCTCGCGCTGCTTCTGTTCATGCCTCTGCCGTTCATGCGCTCGATGGGCGTCGGTGGTTTCCTGATCCCGTTGGTGTCGATCGCCGCGGCGGCGACGTTGCAGCCGGCGCTGCTGTCGCTCTACGGGCGCCGCGGGACCGCGCGTGTCCACGTCGCGGAATGGCTGCGCCGCCGCGGCGTCCCGTTGCCGCGAATCGCCGGTGCCGACGACGAGCACGGGATGTGGGCGCGGCTGGCGACGGCGATCATGCGCCGACCGCTCGCCTTTCTCGCAGGCGGGGTCGGGGTGCTCGTCGCCGCAGCCGTTCCGGTGTACGCGCTGCAGCTGACACCGGGATCGGCACAGGGAATCCCGCAGACACCGCAATCGGTGCGCGGCCTGAACGTGCTGCGCGGCGCAGTCGGGCCCGGCGCGTTGTCGCCGACGCAGATCGTGATCGACACCGGGAACGCGAACGGCGTCCGCCGCCGTGACGTGCAGGCCGCGGTCGGTCGCATGAGCAACGCGCTGCGCTCAGATCCCGAGGTTGCGCTGGTGCAAGCCGGGACCTCTGGCCGGTACGTGGATCCGGGCGCGCGTTACCAGCAGGTGATCGTCGCCGGCCGGCACGAGTACGGCGACGAGCCGGCCCAGCGGTTCGTGTCGCGCCTGCGCACCGCGATCATTCCCTCGGCGGGGTTTCCGGCCGGCGTGCGCGTGCTCGCCGGCGGCGGACCGCCGCAGGGCGTCGACTTCCTCAAGCGCTCGTACTCGGTCTTTCCGTGGCTCGTCGGCGCGGTCCTGATTCTGACGTACTTGCTGCTGATGCGTGCGTTTCGGTCGCTGCTGCTGCCGCTGAAGGCGGTGATGCTCAACCTGCTCTCGGTCGCGGCGAGCTACGGGATGCTCGTCGTCGTCTTCCGCTGGGGCATCGGCGGCACGCTCGCCGGGCTCTACCAGTTCCCACAGGTGGAGGGGTGGATTCCGATCTTCCTGTTCGCGATGCTCTTCGGCCTCTCGATGGACTACGAGGTGTTCCTCGTCACGCGCATGCGCGAGACCTGGGACGAGGAGCACGACAACGTTCGCGCCGTCTCGTACGGCCTCGAGCGGACGGGACGCATCGTCACCGCTGCGGCGATCATCATGGTCGCGGCGTTCAGCGGCTTTGTCGCTGGTTCGATCGTCGGTCTGCAGGAATTCGGGCTCGGGCTAGCGGTGGCGATCTTCGTCGACGCGACGATCGTCCGTGCGCTGCTCGTCCCGTCGCTGATGGCGGTCTTCGGCCGGTGGAACTGGTGGCTGCCCGATCGTGTCGCGCGGATCCTGCGCGTGCCGGCGTCACCGCTCGGCCCGCGCGCCGCGCTGCGGCCGGCCGGCCGCTAACGTCCCGCGCCTGCACCGCTCGTCACGCACAGACGCACGCGCCGCCGGTTGGCACCGCGACGGCGAGCCGCCGGGCCGCTATCTCCGCCGCCTCGAACGGCGCGTCGCTCCGCGGTACCTCCACTTCTTCTGGTTCCGGCCGCGCACGCTCTTGCAGGCGCGTAACGACACGCTTGCGCATCGCGCAGTGGAGATGGTCGACAACGAGCGCGCGCGTTGGCGCGCGGCGCAACGCGCGGCCGGGGTCGAGGAGCGGTTTCCGGGTCTCGTCATCGACCGCCGCGACCTCGCCGACCCGTCGTTCCTCGTCGTCGGCGATCCGGGAGAAGGCGACGCGTCGCAGTACGCGGTGGTCGAGCCGCTGCTCGCGGTGGGCCGCGACACCGACTTCATGGTGCTCGCAAGCGATGTGATCTATCCCGCGGGTGACGTCAACGACTATGTCAACGGCTTCTACATCCCCTACGAGGATTACCCGGCGCCGATCTATGCCCTGCCCGGCAATCACGACTGGTACGCGCTCCTGAACGGGTTCATGTACCACTTCTGCGGCGCCGAGGCGCTGCCGCGGACGGACTACCACCCACTCAGCTATCCGCGGGCAGAGCGGCGTGCGCGGCGGAAATGGCGCCAGTCGTCACACCCGAAGCGGACGCTGCTGTTCGCATACCGGCGCTGGCGTGACGCGCCGCTGCAGCCGGGGCCGTACTGGGCGCTCGACACGGCCGCCGTCCGTCTCGTCGCGATCGACGTCGGGGTGGGCGACGGCATCGACGCGGAGCAGGGCGCCTGGCTCGAGGACGTGTCGCGCTCGCCGCAGCCGAAGATCTTGCTCAGCGGAAAGCCCATCTACGTCAACGGCGCCTATCACCCTGGCGCGATCGCGGGCTCGCGCCGGACGATCGACGACATCGTGCGCGACCCCGCAAACCGGTATGTCGCGCACATCGCGGGCGACGTGCACAACTACCAGCGCTACCCGGTGCGGCTCGACGACGGCCGCACGATCGAGTACGTCGTCGCCGGGGGTGGCGGAGCATTCATGAACGAGACCCATTCGATCCCGGTGGTCGCCCTCCCCGGCGTGCAGGAGGACGCTGTGCGCCTCTACCCGCTCCGCGGGGACTCGATCGCGCGGTACAGCCGCGTGCTCGCGCCACGGCTCCGCCGAGCCGTCGCCGGTCTCGCAGCCGTCGTCGCCCTTGCGGTCCTCTTCGCGGTCGGCATCTCGTTCGAGGCGCAGCCGCGCTGGCTGGAAGTTCTGCTCGAGCTTCTTCCGGGCGTCGTCGGCGTTCCGGCGGCCGCGCTGCTCCTGTACCTGCTCGGCACGTACGGGTGGATCATCGTCCTCGGGGGCGCCATCGATCCGGACGACGCGCAGCGATACGTCGGCGAGCTGCTGGGGATCGAGCCGCGCCGGGGTGCGGCGCGCGACCGGCCGCTGGGATTCGTCGTTCGCCGGCGGCTCCGCGCGATGCTGCCGGGACCGGGGCGTGAACGGCTGTTGCTCCGGGGCAAGGCGTTCTCCGCGTTCTTCGACTTCGACGATCCGCCCTTCTTCAAGAGCTTTCTGCGACTCGACGTCTCGGATGGTCTTGCCCGTCTGCGCTGCTTCGGGGTGACCGGATGGAGCGGCGACGAGGATGCGCCCTCCGTCGAGGACGAGATCGAGATCCCGCTTGCCTGACGCGGTGCCGGCGATTCGCGCGCTCGCCGCCGCCGCGGCGCCGTTCTTCGGCTAGACAGGCGGCTCCGGGTCGTACTGGATGTAGCGTCGAACCTCGCGCGCACGCTCCGGCGAGTGGAGGCGCGCGACGAGGTGGAGTGCCATGTCGATCCCCGCCGACACGCCGGCGGCCGTGACGACGTCGCCGCTGTCCACGAAGCGGTCGTCGGGGCGCAGCTCGATCGTCGGGTCGATCTCCGCGAGTCGCGGGAGCGCGCTCCAGTACGTTGTCGCCGGGCGGTCGCGAAGAAACCCGGCTGCTGCGTAGACGAGCGCACCCGTGCAGACGCTCGTCATCAACGCGCCGCCGTCGCGCGCCGCTCGCAGTCGCGCGAGGACACGCTCGTCCTTCAGCTCCCGGCGTGTTCCCATCCCACCGGGATAGACGAGGACGTCGAACGCCTCCGCCGTGTCCCACGTTCGGTCGGGCAGCACCCGCAGCCCCTTTGCGCACGTGATCGCCTCGTCACTTTCGGCGATCGTGAAAACCTCGACGCCGTCGCCCGGCCACTGCTGCGCCCACGCGGCGAGGACCTCCCAGGGACCGGCCCAGTCGAGCTCCTCCGCGCCGTCGAACAGCGCGATCGCGATGCGTGTCACTCGTCCTCCTTCGGCAGCAGGTCGGCGAGCGCGCGCTCGAGCGCCGGATCGATTCCGAGTCTTCGCTTGAACGCCGTGTAGCGGGCGATCGCGCCCGACGCAACGCCACCGTCGCGTCGGACGGCGCGGATGAGCAGGTTCTTCGCCGTGTGCTCGAGGTCGACGAACTCGACGACGTGCGCGTCGTAGCCGACGGCACGGAGCAGCTCTGCACGCGCGGCGTCCGTCGCGAGCGACGCGAACCGCTCGCGCAGGATCCCGTGCTGCAGGAGCGGCGCAAGGTCGTCGTCGGCGACCTGGTCGAACAGCTCGTGCTGACAGCACGGGACGGCCAGGATCACCTCCGCGTTCCAGCGGACCGCTCGTTCGAGCGCGGCGTCGGTGGCGGTGTCGCAGGCGTGCAGCGACACGACGACGTCGGCCGGCGCGCCGTCGAAGAGCGCGATGTCGCCGACCTCGAATCGCAGTCGCTCGTACCCGAGCGTCGACGCCAGCGCGCGGCAACGGTCGATCACGTCCTCCTTCAGGTCGAGCCCGACGATCTCCACGTCGAGCCCTCGCTCGACTGCGAGCAGGTGGTAGAGCGCAAAGGTCAGGTACGACTTGCCCGAGCCGAAGTCGACGATCCGCAGCGCTCGGCGCGGCAGAACCGCGTCCACGAGCTCCAGGAAGCGGTTCACCTGCCGGAACTTGTCGTACCGCTGCGCACGCACCTTGCCGTCCGGCGTCATCACGCCGAGCTCGACGAGAAACGGCACCGGCTCGCCTTCGCCCAGGAGCCGTCGCTTCGGGCGGTCGTGCGTCAGCGACGCGTCCGGGCCCGCCGTCGGCGGTCGACGAAGGAGCTTCTCGCCGTTCAACACCTGGTAGTCGTGCGCGGGGGTCTGCAGGAGTGCCTGGCGGAAGTCTCGGCCGATCAGCGACTCGAGCTCGTTCTCCGCCTCGAGCGGGAGCAGGTTCGCGTGCGTCGCTTTCGTGCCCTGCCGGTACTCGAACTGGTACCTGAGCTGCTCATCGACGAGCACCGGGCGAACGGTCACCTTCGAGTACGGGCTGTCTCGGCGTGGGTTCGACAGGACCGCGCGCGAAAGGCCTTCGTCGAGCAGGGGCTTCAGCTCCACCATTCCCGTAGCATCGCAGCGGATGAAGGGGGTGATCCTGGCCGGTGGCACCGGGTCGCGGCTCGACCCGCTGACACGGATCACGAACAAGCATCTGTTGCCCGTCGGTGCGAAGCCCATGGTCTCGTATGCCGTCGAGGCGCTCGAGGAAGCCGGCGTCGAAGAGCTGATGCTCGTCACGGGGAGCGACCACGTCGACGATTTCCGGCGCCTGCTCGGGAGCCGGCTCGAGTACGGGCGCCAGGATCGCGCGGGAGGGATCGCCGAGGCGCTCGGCCTGGCCCGCGGCTTCGTCGGCGATGACCGGCTGGTGGTCATGCTCGCGGACAACATCTATGCCGGATCGATCGCGCCGACCGTCGCCAATTTCCGGCGACAGGAGGCCGGCGCACGTGTCGTCCTCGCGCACGTCCGCGAGACGGAGCACCTCCGCCACCTCGGCGTACCGCGGCTCGACGGGCAACGCGTCGTCGAGATCGTCGAGAAGCCGAGCGACCCTCCGTCGCGGCTCGCGGTCACGGGCCTGTACTGCTACGGCGCCGATGTGTTCGGCGTCGTCGACCGGCTCGAGCCGTCCGGCCGCGGCGAGCTCGAGATCACCGACGTCAACAATCACTACGTCCGCGAGGGAACGCTCGAGCACGACGTCTTCGACGGCTACTGGGGGGACGCCGGCGAGTCGATCGACGCGTACTACGACGTGATCGACCGCGTGCGACGGCCGTACTTCGAGGGCGACAGGACGCGGCCGCTCGTGCTCCGGCGCTTCGACGACGAACGCGGCTGGTTCGCGGAGGTGGCTCGGGCCGCGGCGCTGCCGAAGGCGATCCGCCAGACGAACGTGTCGTTCTCGCGAGAGGGGACGATTCGCGGGCTGCACTTCCACGAGCGGGGGCAGGACGATCTCTTCGTCTGCCTGCAGGGGCGTGCGCGCGTGGTTGCGCTCAATCGTGACACCGGCGAGACGTTTTCAGAGGACATCGGCGACGACAACTTCTCGGCCGTCTACGTTCCTGGACACCTGGCGCATGGATTCGAAGCGCTGACCGACGTGCTGATGCTCTACCACGTCAGCGAGGAGTACGACCCCGCCGACCCCGACGAGAACGGCGTGGCTTGGGACGACCCCCGCGTCGTTCACCTGTGGAGCACTCGATCGCCGATCCTCTCGGAACGAGACCGAGTCGGTTCCTGATCACCGGCGCGGGCGGCCAGCTCGGCACCGCGCTCGCGACGGAGTTCCCGGACGCCGTTGCGTTGACGCGGCACGACTGGGACGTGACCGAACCGCGCGCTGCGCCGCTCGAGCTGCCGGACGCGACGCTCCACGCAGCTGCGTGGACGGACGTCGACGGCGCCGAGGCCGATCCGCAGGGCGCAGCGGCGGTCAACGTCGGCGGGACGCAGCACGTGGCGGCAATCGGCGCGCCGCTCGTCTACTACTCGACCGACTACGTGTTCGACGGCCGGAAGGGCGCGCCGTACCTCGAGTCGGACTCGCCGAGCCCGCTCTCGGCGTACGGTCGGTCGAAGGCGCACGGCGAGGCAGCGGCCGGCGAGCGGGCGTGGGTCGTCCGCACGTCCGGGCTCTTCGGGCCGACCGGGACGAACTTCGTCCGGACGATGCTACGGCTCGGCGCCGAGCGTGACGAGGTCGCGGTTGTCGGAGACCAGCGCTCGTCACCGACGTTCGTCGGTCACCTGGCGGCTGCGACGCATGCGTTGCTCGCCCTGCCGTTCGGCGTGTACCACGCCGCCGCCGCCGGCGACTGCACGTGGGCGGAGTTCGCGGAAGCGGTCTTCGACGAGGCGGGCGTCGCGTGTCGCGTCCGGCGGATCACCACCGCCGAGCTCGGCCGCCCTGCGCCACGCCCCGCGTATTCCGTGTTGCGCAGCGAGAAGGACGCGCCGGAGCTTCCGCACTGGCGGCAAGGTCTGCGCGCGTGCCTCGACGCGCTCGGCGTGTAGCGCCGTGTCTAGCCCGAGCGCTTGAGCTTCCCGTGCTTCTTCGCGTGCAGCTCGCCGCGGCGGAAGACCCAGATTCCCAGGGGCACGGAGATGACGCCGATGATCAGCATCGGCCAGATGTCGCCCCACACCTGGCTGACGCTTGCGCCGTTGATGATCGCCGCACGCTCGCCGCGCAGCGCGTACGTCGCCGGCGAGATCTTCGCGATCCACTGCATGAACACCGGCAGCACCGTGACCGGGTAGTAGACGCCGGAGACGACGAGCATCAGCCCCTGCGCGACGTANCCGAACTGCGTCCCCTTCTCCGGTGAGATCAGCGGCAGGACGGCGGTCATCATCCCGATTCCGATGAACGAGATCGACGCGACCGCGATCAGGACGACCGCCGCCAAGAAGTTCGCGTTCGGCATGTGGAGGCCGAAGAACGCGGCGATCGCCGCGAAGACGATTGTTGCGCGGACGATGCCGTAACCGACCGCGAAGATCCCCGTTCCGAGCAGGTGTGTGGCCCGCGTCAGCGGTGCCATGAACGTGTACTCGATCGTCCCTTCCCAGCGCTCCCATGCGACCGTCTCGATCAGCAGCTCGAAGACGATCCCGAGATACGACCACATGACGGCGCCGATCAGCAGGACCGTGGTCAGCTTGTCGATGTCGATCTTGCCGCCGGTCGCGTCGATCCCCTTCGCGATGAAGACGATCGTCAGCGTGTTCGCGGCGGTCCAGAAGAAGAACGCGATCTCCCACCACGCGTAGCGCTTGATCAGGTACCAGTTGCGCTCGACCATCCCGTAGAGGCCGATGAACTCGTGTCGGAGCCCGGTGGCGGAGCCGCGCATCATGCGAACACACCTCTCTCTGCGTCTTCGTCTTCCTCGGCCTCGAACGAGCGCCCGGTTGCTGCAAAGAACGCGTCCTCGAGCGTCTCCGCCCCGTAGCGCTCCTTCAACTCGTCGGCGGGCGCGAGCGCGATCAGACGGCCGCGGTCGAGAATCCCGACGCGGTCGGCGAGCACCTCGGCCTCTCGGAGGTCGTGCGTGCAGAGCAGGATCGTCGCGTCATGCGACCTCCAGATCTCACGGACGAATTCCTGGACCTCGAGCTTCGAGCGCGGATCGAGGCCCGTCGTCGGCTCGTCGAGGAGGAGCAGGACCGGTGACGTCAGCAACGCCCGCGCGAGCGCGACCTTCTGCTGCATTCCGCGCGAAAGATGCTCCATCCCCTCGTGACGGCGGCCCACCGGAAAACCGACCCGCTCGAGGATTTCCGGAATCCTCCGACGCGTCTCGCTCGGCGGGATCCCGTAGAACCGCGCGGCGTACGCGAGGTTCTCTTCGGACGACATCTTCTTGAAGAACGACGCCTCCACCGACACGCGGTTGACGAGCCGCTGGACGTCGCGCTGGTCTTTCAGCACGTCGTGGCCGAAGATCGTCGCGCTGCCGCCGTCAGGCAGGAGCAGCGTCGAAAGCAGCCGGACCAGTGTCGACTTGCCCGACCCGTTCTGGCCGAGGATCGCGACGCATTCGCCGCGCTCCATCGCAAACGACACACCTTCGAGCGCCGCGACGCGGCGGCGGCGCTTGCGAAACCGCGTCCGCTTCGCGTCGCGACGGAGGAATTCCTTGCGCAAGTTGTTCACCTCGACAGCAATCACTGCCTGCTCCTGCTACTCGACGGGACACCGAAATCACGCCACCGTTTCTGTAACGGCGGCGCGCGTACGTGTATGAGTCAGCCGAGGCGGAACATGTGCAGCACCGCGTAAGAACGTAGCAGTCGTGTCAAGAAACCGGCCGCCGGCGCATCTCGTGGCAATCGGTACATCGCACGGCAGATCGTTCGAAAAGGGTGACGGTGCCCCCGCGCGGGCTGCGAGCGTGGGAACTGCTTTGTCCGCCGTCACGAAACGTGCCGTGGCGATCCTGGTCGCCGTGGGTGTCCT
>C688J18823_10001753_pt1 | contig 13494 bp, 15 predicted proteins | sample HopSoiMetagenom1_FD_18823 | JGI IMG/M metagenome (IMG submission 18823)
GACGACGGGCCAGCCGGCGTCCTCGACGGCCTTCATAGTGGCGTCGAAATCCTCTGCCCAGTAGGCCAACTGGTGGTAGCCGGGACCGTTAGAGGCGAGGAACTCGGTGAAGATGCTGGGCGTGTCGTCGTGCTGCTGGATCAGCTCGACCTGCAGCTCGCCGCTGTTGGACAACGCCAGCGACAGCGTGGTTTCGCACGGTTCACCGCGGTAGAGCGCGCGCATCGGTAGCCGTCGAATGACGAGCCAGGGGCCAACGCCCAACTCGATCCAGCTTGCCAGCGCCAAGTCGAGATCGGTGACGACGTAGCCGATCTGACGGATCGGTCCGAGAAGCACGCTCATGATGCCGTGGGGTGGACGACGACGCGCGGCGGCCCCTGCGATTGCATCAGGCGTTCCTCCGGCTCGCGAAATCCAGCGAGGCCGCGCTCATCATCTCGACGAGTGCGCGCCGATCGATGGTCCAGATCGCCGACGCGGCCGCCCGGTTGTTCTCCCCCACGACGTGAACCGGGCCGTTGCCGATGTTCTCGATGATCTCGCGCGCGACGTCTTCAGACAGCATGTGTGCGGCGGGGTCGTACTCGATACCCATGCGCTCAAACGCGGGGGTATAGGTCATGCCGAGCGGAGTGCAGCACACGTCTACCCCGTGTGGCCGCAGCTCGGACCACAAACCTTCGGCGAAGTTGTGCTGAAAGGCCTTGACGGCCGAATACACCGCGAGGGTCGCCGAACCGGCCAGGCAGGCCAGCGATGCGACGAGCACAATGCCGCCGCGACCACGCTCGCGCATGGCGGTACCGAAATGGTGCGCCAATGCGATTGGTCCGATGCAGTCGAGCTTGATCTGCTTGAGCGAGTACTCGACCTCGTTCTCCAAGAAGGTCGTGATCCGGTCAGAGGCGCCGGCGTTGTAGATCAACAGCCCGACGTCAAGGCCGTCGGTGGCATCGGCAACGCGCGCGCCCACGTCGGGATCGGTGAGGTCCTGGACAACGACGCGCGTCTGTACTCCGTGTTGCTCACGAACTCGGGCGGCCACCTCGTCGAGCAGCGGTCCGTTACGCGCAATCAGCACGAGATCCAGTCCGCGCGCGGCCAATTGGTCGGCCAGACTGGCGCCGATGCCTTCGGATGCGCCGGCGATGACGGCCCATCGGCCATACCTCTGCGCGAAGTCGGTCACGATTGTCCCTTCACGGCCGCGATGGCGAGGTCGCCGCCGGCCAGCGTCCGCGCAGTCCTGGATACCCGTTGGCTGATGCGCCAGCCGTTGGGCGTCCGGACGAAGACGTCGTCGTAATGTCCAAGGGCATCAACCCAATTGGTGGAGTCATCTGGTTGGAGCATCAGGACGGCGTGGACGTACGAGCGCACCGTCGCGCGATCCCCGGCCTCATCTATGTCAATGACGAAATTCGACAGCCGGTGGTATGTCGGGCCCATGTTCTCGTGCAGCCGGGTCATGACTTCGGTGAGGGCGTCGGGACTCGTGAACCGCCCGAGCTGTTGGTAATCGACGTCGATCTCGTCGGTCCAGCAGCTGCGCAGTAGTGGCCAGTCCTTCGAGTCGATCCCGGTGGCATAGCGGATCAGCACCTCGGCGATCTGCTCTTTGTCGGCATCCACACGGCGAGGCTATTCGATAGGTTAGACTCGGGTCAACTATTGGATTCGTGGGAAAGCATTGGAAATGACCGAGATAGCGAAGTCATCGGTTGCTGACCATGGTCAGCGCCGTGCTTCGTTTCAGCAGGCCCGTTCGCACGAGACCAGGCGCTCGCTGGTACAGGCGGCGATGGCGCTGTGGCGCGCGAACGGGTATTCGCGCACGACCGTGGCCGACATCTGCCGGGCGGCGGGCGTGTCGAAGGCGTTGTTCTACTTCTATTTCCCGCGCAAGGAGGACGTGCTGTTCGAGGTCGGCGTGCTTTCCACCGATGCCGCGCACAGCGTGGCAACCGAGATGCTGGCCAAACCGTATGAGGTGGCCGCGGTCGTCACGGCCGTCCTGACCAACCTCGAGGACACGATGCGCGGCAATCCACCGGAACTGATCATCGAGGCAATCCTGGAGGGCTATCGGCAGGCCCTGGCCGGCCATGACCACTTGGAGAGAACGTCGTTGATCTTCGCCGAAGTGTTCGAGCGGGCCCAGCGGGACGGCAAACTGCCTGAACACTTCGACGTCGCACACGTCGCGAACGTGGCGCAGTCACTCGTCAGCGAGTGCGCCCGCCATTGGGCGGCCGGCGTCTACGCAGACCGGTCGTTCGCCGAGGTCGTCGGTCGCGACATCACCGCACTCGTCGCTGGCTACAGCGTCACGGCCGACAACTGAGCTGGCTCATCGCTGGGGGTGATCGGGGTGCGGGACCGCCCGCAACTCTAGTTGCGGGATTGCGTCGAAGTCTGCCGGATTGCAGCTGAAAAGCGGTAGGCCGTATGCAATCGCGCTGGCAGCGATCAAGGCGTCGTAGGCGCGTGCCGCCGGCTTTCGGCCAGAAGCTCGCAGTGCTGCGGCGACTGCACCAAATGCGCGCGCTGACTCGGCATCGAAGGCCAGCACGTCGAAGTCCGACTCTGCCTGCTGCAGATGTGCCTGGCGTGCCGCCCGATCATCTTCACTCTGGGCGACGTGCGGCCCCACCGACAACTCGGCCAGCGTGATCGCGCTGATAACGGCTTCGTCGGGAAGCGTCGCTGGATCCTCGATCCGCCCAAGCAGAATCACTGTCGACGTATCGAGCATCCCTTTCGCGGCCGCACCGTCCATCACAGCGATGGATTGAGCACGTCGTCGATGTCGCGGCGCAGCGTGTCAGGGTCAACCGCCGGCAAACGCTTCCTGCGTGCGATGAGTTCAACAGGTCCGACGCTGCGGCGTGGCAGCGGACGCAGCTCAGCAACTGCGCGGCCGTCACGGGTCACGATTACGCGTTCACCGCGCTCCACACGGTCGAGCACTTCGCCCCCCTTGTTGCGAAGTTCGCGGACGCTTACTGATTGCACAACGGCGATTGTATCACCGGTGAGACAGGATGCGGCCGTCTGCAATTGATGACGCCGCCGGAAGGAGACATTCCTTGGTCAACTCGCAGCTCGCCGGTCTGTTCTCCCTGGACGAGAACGCCATTTCCGATTATCGTCAACGACGTGTCGACACAGCAGATCGCGCTCGCGCCGGAGATCTCTACCTGGCCCGACAAGAATCCCCAGCTCATCGGAAGCACCTGCGGCAAGTGCGGAGCCACCGCCTTTCCCGCCCAGCGGCGCTGCCCCAAGTGCAGCGCCGGCGAGATGTCCGACGTGCTGCTGCCTCGGCGCGGCACCCTCGTCGCCTGGACGACCCAAGGCTTTCCGCCCGGCGCGCCGTACAAGGGCCCGATCGGCAAGGATTTCGTCCCGTTCGGCGTCGGTCTTGTACAACTCGACCACGTGATCCGCGTCGAGGGCCGGCTCACCGAGAACGACCCCGCCAAGCTGCAGTTCGGCCAGGAGGTCGAGCTGACCATGGTGCCGTTGAGCACCGACGAGGAAGGCAACGAGATCGTCACGTTCGCCTTCCAGCCCCTCTGAGTCGAGAGGACACTTCGAACAATGAACGACGTTGCGATCATCGGCGTGGGGCTTCACCCGTTCGGCCGGTTCGACAAGACCGCCATGGAGATGGGTGCCGACGCGATCCAGCTCGCGCTCACTGATGCGGGGGTGGACTGGAAGGACATCCAGTTCGGCTTCGGCGGCAGCTATGAGGTGTCCAACCCCGACGCCGTAACCCGGCTCGTTGGCCTGACCGGCATCACCTTCGCCAACGTCTTCAACGCATGCGCGACAGCGGCCACCGCCATCCAGCAGACCGCCGACACCATCCGGTTGGGCAAGTACGACATCGGCATCGCCATCGGGCTCGACAAGCACCCGCGCGGCGCATTCACCGATGACCCGGCCAAGCTCGCGCTGCCGCAGTGGTACGCCGAGAACGGTCAGTTCGTGACCACCAAGTTCTTCGGGATGAAGGCCAACCATTACCTGCACAAGCACGGCATTTCGCAGGCGACGCTGGCCAAGGTCGCCGCCAAGAACTTCCGCAACGGTGAGAAGAATCCGAATGCATTTCGGCGCAAGCCGATCTCGGAGGAAGAGATCCTCAACTCGACTGTGCTGAATTACCCGCTGACTCAGTACATGTTCTGCGCGCCCGACGAAGGGGCCGCAGCCGTGATCATGTGCCGGGGCGACATCGCCCATAAGTTCACCGACAAGCCGGTGTATGTGCGGGCCACCGAGATCAGGACGCGGACGTTCGGCGCCTATGAGGTGCACGCGACGTCGGCGCCACTGGACGAGGACCCGTCGCCGACCGTGTACGCCGCCAAGGCCGCCTACGAGCAGGCAGGAATCGGTCCCGAGGACATCGACATCGCGCAGTTGCAGGACACCGACGCGGGCGCCGAGGTCATCCACATGGCAGAGACCGGGCTCTGCGCCGACGGTGAGCAGGAGAAGCTGCTCGCCGATGGTGCCACCGAGATCGATGGCTCCCTGCCGATCAACACCGATGGCGGGCTGATCGCAAACGGCGAGCCGATCGGCGCCTCGGGTCTGCGACAGGTACACGAGCTGGTGCGCCAACTGCGCGGCGAGGCCGGCGATCGGCAGGTGCCAGGAGACCCGCGGGTCGGGCTCGCTCAGGTCTACGGCGCCCCGGGCACCGCGTCGGCGACGATCCTGAGCCGGTAAGACAAGATCGCCGAATCGGAGCCGCGTGCGGAAACAACGTTCTAAGATCTCGGAAATGATGTTTCCGCCTGCGCCAATCAGGACCAGGACGGTGCTCGGCATCGCCTCGGCAACGGCGCTGGCGGCTGCCTGTTTCAGCTTCGGCCCCACAACCGCGGCCGCGGACGACCCAGCGCCTCCGCCCCTGCACAACGTCCACTACACGGTATGGGCCGAGCAGACGTTCAACGTGGAGATCTACTACCGCGACGTTGATCCGCCGAACTGGGCGGACTACAGCCACAACCCGTATCAGTTCAGCCCCAATGTCGAAGCCGATGTCGGCCCCCACCAGCAGTGGAATCTGGACGTTCGGTTGGCCGATCCCGATCAGTGGGCGATGGTAGTCACCCAGGCTATTACCACGAAGAGTCCCAACATCCATTGTGCGCTTGCTGTCGACGGCGTCGTCGTGAAGACCAATCAGGGACCGAAGGGTGCGCTCTGCTCGATTCGCCCCTGGTGATCGTCCGCCGCAGGGGGTTCACCCTCGAGTCGGCATAACCATTCCTCGCAGTACTTGAAGGTCTCGTCGTGGCCCGTGGACATGCCGAGCGCCCGTTCCATCACGATGGCCTGTGAAACACTCGTCGCAAACACCGTCCACACGACCGGCGGGACATCCGAGGTGTCGATGCCGTAACGCGTTAGCGCGGCGGTGATGGCCTTGTTCTGCTCCTCGCGGAAACGTTCGGCGTAGTAGACAATTTCGGCCCGCAGCGCCTTCCGATGGTTGGCCAGGCCCATGAATTCCATGGTGAGCCGCGTGGCCTCTGGCATCGTGCTGAACCTCCACAGCGCCCACAGCGGCTGCGGGGACCCCAGCGCGGTCTTCAGGACGCCGAGGCCCTCCTCGGCCCTGCGCCGGAACACCTCCAGGAAGAGGTCCTCCATCGTGCGGAAGTAGTAGTGCACGAGTTGCGGCTTCAGGCCGGCGCGCTCGGCGACACGGCGTGAGGTGACCGCGCCGTAGCCCTCCTCGAGGAGCAGTTCCTCGGCGGCGTCGAGCAGCACGCCGCGATTCTTCGCGTCTGGCGCCCCGATTCTTCGCGCCGATGCCATCCCGTCACTTCGCTTTCTTCGATCCCCGCTCGGCCGACCCGCCGATCGTAGCGATGTCGCCTTGACCCTGACCTTAGCTCCATGCTAAGCAGATGCTCAGCATATTCGGCTAACAGGTTCGCGAAGCCTCGACGTGGAGGGCATGCACACAATGACCACTGAATTCGACTCGGTCGATTACTTCACCGATCCGTCGCTGGTTCCCGATCCGCATCCGTACTTCGACCACCTGCGCACCAAGGACCCGGTGTGCTGCCCCATCAACAACGGCGTGCTTGCCGTCACCGGCTGGGAAGCAGCGAACGCCGTATACAAGGACACCGAGAACTACTCGTCCTGCGTCGCCGTAGCCGGTCCCTTTACCCCGATGCCCTTTGTGCCCGAGGGTGAGGACATCTGCGCGCAGCTCGAAGAGCACCGCACCGAGATCCCGATGTACGAGCACATGGTCACCATGGATCCGCCGAACCACACCGACGCCCGCTCACTGCTGAGCCGGCTTCTGACGCCGAAGCGGCTCAAGGAGAACGAGGACTTCATGTGGCGGCTGGCCGATCGCCACATCGACGAGTTCATCAACGACGGCCAGTGTGAATTCCTGGCCGCCTACGCCAGGCCGTTCTCGCTCCTGGTCGTTGCGGACCTGCTCGGTGTCCCCGAGGAGGACCACGAGGAGTTCCGCGAGGCCTTCGGTGCTCAGCGGCCCGGGACGAACATCGGTGGGCTCGACCACGAGCCGATCGCGGCCAACCCGCTGGAGTGGGCCGACGAGAAGTTCAGCTTCTACATCGAGGACCGACGGAAGAACCCCCGCGACGACGTGTTGACCGGGCTGGCCACCGCGCTGTACCCGGATGGGTCGACGCCCGAGGTGCTCGATGTCGTCCGCACCGCCACATTCCTTTTCGGCGCCGGACAGGAGACGACGGCCAAGCTGCTGTCTGCGGCCCTGCGCGTACTCGGGGACCGGCCCGACATCCAGCAGCAGCTGCGCGACGACCGCAGCATCATCCCGACCTTCATCGAGGAATGTCTGCGGATGGACAGCCCGGTGAAAAGTGTGTTCCGGATGGCACGCAAGACAACAACACTCGGCGACACACCGGTGCCCGCAGGCACCACTGTGATGGTCAGTCCGGGCGCAGCCAATAGGGACCCCAGCCGGTTCGAGAATCCGCACGAGTTCCAGGTGGATCGCCGCAACGTTCGCGAGCACATCGCATTCAGCCGCGGCGCGCACTCGTGCCCCGGCGCACCGCTGGCGCGCGTCGAGGGGCGGGTATCGATCGAGCGCATTCTCGACCGGCTGGCCGGCATCACGATCAGCGAGGAAAAGCACGGGCCGATCGACGCGCGCCGCTACACCTACGAGCCGACCTTCATACTGCGCGGGCTGACCGAACTGAACATTGAGTTCACGCCCGCTGGGTAGCCTGGACTGGCCGGCCAATTTAAGGGGGCACACGTGCGCAACATCGTCGCGGCGTCGGCCGTAACTTGCGGGTTGATCACGGCGACAATGACTATCGCCGGCGAGGCATCGGCGGCGTGCGACTCGGCGGACTGTGTCCCGAACGTTGCTCGCAACGTTGTCGAGGCCGCGCCCTGTGAACCCCGCCCTTCCTACGTCTTTGGCTTGGACACCAACGGCGGCACCCTCATTTGCGCCGCATGGGGCGCATGGGTGCGGGTCGGGCCGTTGATCGGCACGCGCGAGGTGGCGCTTCCCTGCGAGAGGCCGGGCGACACGGCGCAGGAGCCCTTGGCGGGCAATGACTTACAGCCGCGGACCCCCGGCATCCCGCTGAAGTGCGCGAAGATACACGGGGCCACGAGGTGGGTACATTTCTAGCTTCGCCTGCGTGGCGTGGGATCTAGAGGTCCCCGCGCTCCCAGCGGCTGGCGCCGTTGCTGGCCACGCATGTCAAGAACAGCCCGTCTGGCGCTTGAGCGACCTCGCCGTCCAGAGCGGGGCAGAGGTCACTTTCATTCTTGACGCCGTGCATCTCGGGTGAGCGAAACCACCGCGGTTCGTATCGCCGCGGCGAACCACAGAAAACGAGCCTGCCCCACGACGTCACGCCGAACGAATAGTAGGTGGGGTTGTCGCAGTAGGAACCGAGCACGACGCCGGGCACGATGCCCGGCGTGCACGATGGGTAGTTGCACTCGCCCGGATCGTCGGCGGCAGCGGGGGCTGCGACGCCTAGAGAGCCGACCGTGAGCATGGCAGCAAGCACTGCGACTATGGACCGCACGGCGCAATTTTCGCACACGGGGAAACGAAATTCTCACTGTTGGAGAGGATTACTACCAGTCACGATAGGCTTACGAGTTATGCGTGGAGTCGAGCTATGCGCCGGGGCTGGAGCGATCTGTGCCGTCGTCGGAATTCTCGGTACGGCTCCGTCGGCGCACGCCACGGACTACGGAGTTGCCCTCAATGGCACCTATCGCGCCTTCTCGGACGGCGAATGGGCTCAAACCAGTGCGGGTCCGAATGGCGCGGGCGGAGCCATGGTCTACATAGACCAGCCGTCGAAGATGGAGACCTGGACTGTGACGTCGGACTGTACTAGTCCGATCGAATGCTACGGCGAGGTCAGAAGCGACGCAGGCTGGACCGGTGCGCTCAACTTCAACGGCGATTCCTGGAGGATCGACCGCGACATCCCAAACTGGGAGCCGTGCCCCGACGGCACCGCAGCACCCGCTCACCAGAACTTCGCGTTGTGGGGGTTCAATCCGGCCACGAGTGAGAAGAATAAGGTCCGGGACCTGATCGTGGGCTGGGAAAGGACGATGGCCCCGAGTGGCGCATGCGGTTACAACAAGCCGGTTGTCACCCAGTTGCCGGTGCGACTGGAAATAATGTCTTAGCCACCTCTCGCCCGTTCAGATCGGCAGCAGGTCTTTCCACGATTTGGGTTGCGTCCCAGAAACCGGAGTCGACACTTGTTGCAGCTGACCATCCGGGGCGAGGTAGCGGCCCGTGTGCGGGTCGTAGCTCGCCATCGCGACCGATGGACCACCAGAACCATTGCCGTTGAACGCACTTGGAGCGGCGGGTAGCGCGCCGTCTGGCGGCGGCACCTCGACCGGCCCGGGCGGCGGACCCTGCGGTGCAGCCGGCACCCCGGCTGCCGGTGCGACCGGAGCCTCCACGGTCGGTATCGGCTCCCCATTGATGGAATTGCCCGGCGGCGGGGGCGGTGCGACGGGTGTGGCCGGTATCGGAGCCGCCAGTGGATCCGGCGGCATCCAGGTCGAAGCCGCGCCCGGGGGCAACGGCGTGCCCTCGACCGGCGCGTGAATTCGGTCGTTAAAGTCGACACGGTCATCAACCGGCACGCCCTGCGCGATCAAATTCGGGTCGAACGGGTACGGCCCGAGTGTGTGTTGGCGCATCGCCATGGGCACAAATCCCCTGGGGTCGTTGCAGAGTTCGACGGTGGGTGCCCGCTTTCCAGGGTGCCCCATGCAGGGGTAGTTACGAGCGCCGCGCACGGCGAGGGGTGAGTCCTGCGGCAGTTTGCAGTACAACCCGTCCGGTGTGTCGATCGTGGTGGTGTCGGCGGGGTTGCGCCACTGCGACGGAGGTAGGAAGCCGACCGTGCATGAGTTCGGATCGGCGACAGTGAGCGTGAAGTCGCTGAGGGGCAGACCCACCGGGTTGTTTTTCGGCAGCCCGAATGACTGCTGAGCCGCGATGACCCCGGGCAGGAGCACGAGGAGTTGTTCGAGCGACGGGTTGTACGTGACGAGGATCTGACCCAAGGTGGTGAGGTTCGCCAGCAATACCGGCAGCGTGGGCTTCACTTGAGTGAGAAGCTGTGACACTTCCTGCGTGAACCCCGGTCCGCGCTGCAGAATCGCCCGCACTTTCGGGTCGTCCTGCGCGACCTGCTCGGTGACTCCGGCCAAGCTGCGCGACCATGTCCGGATCGCGTCGGTGGTCTCGGCCTGTGAATCAAGAAGTGGCCTACTGTCATCAATCAGCGCTCGGCTTTGGTCGGATACGTCATTCAGGTAATCGGCGATGTTGGACGACGAGTCGAGCAGGGACTGAAAGTCGTCGCCGGCGCCGTTCAAGCCCTTGAACGACTCATCGAGCAAGTCGCTGAGCCTGTTTCCGGGAATGCTGTCTACCAGTTTGCTGACTTGATCCAGCATCGGACCGACCTGCTGAGGGATTCTTGTGTCCGCCATGGCGATCACCGAGCCATTCTGCAAGTACGGGCCGGAATCGGTCCGCGGACGCAGATCAACGTACTGCTCACCGACAGCCGACACGCTACGAACCTCGGCCTGCAGATCCGCGGGAATCTTCGGCGACGTGTCCAGGATCAGCTTTGCTTCCGCGCCGTTCTCAGTCAGGGTCACTTCCCTTACCTCGCCGATCTGCACGCCCCGGTAGGTCACGTTCGAAAACCGGTACAGGCCACCGGCGGCCGGCAGTTCCAATGTCACCTTGATCTTGCCGACGCCGAGAAGAGTCGGCAGCTGCATGTAGCTGAAGATCATCACCGCCACACCGACGATCGACGCGATGGTGAAGATGATCAGCTGGTTTCGCACGAAGCGGGTCAGGACCATCAGCCACCGCCTCCGGGTGTCGACGGGACTGCCGGCGGAGCCAGCGATGCGCCCGGATTCGGCGGTGGCGGCGGTGCCGGTTGTTCGGGTGCGTACGGCCCCGCGAACAGTTCCGCCGGTGTGACCACGGGAGCCGTGTTCGCTGATGGCACCATCGGCACCAGCGGCTCGGTCACCGGCGGCATCGGCCCGCTAGGGGCGGCTTCGGGCGGAGGTAGCGCCGCCGCTGCCGACTCCCCCGGCGGTGGTGGCGCGACACCGACACCCAGCGGGTTATATGAGTAGTTCAGATAGAAGGGATCTCCTGGCGCCGGGATGAACTTGGCGTCTTGGTCGCCCCACCGAGTGCCGAGGAAGAACGTCCGCTTCAGTCGCGGATAGGTGATGTCGAAAACGGCGAACAGATTGATGTAGTCGCCCCTTGCGACTCGGTCGGCGAAGGTCGGGCCGTACGGGAAGGCGGTGGCAAATCGAAGCCCAACCGTCAGATCGGGTCCGACGTCGGCGAGCGCTTTGATCGTCGGCTCGAGGTTCTTGAGGTCGGTCACCAGATCGTCACCGGCGTCGTTGACCAGACGGGTGGCGGTATCGCTCAACTGCCCCAGCTTCTCCAGTGCGGTCGTCAGCCGAGGCCGCTCCCTGACCAACACATCCAAGGCCGGCGGAATGTCCGTGAGCGCGCGGTCGATCACATCGCGTTGGCCCGCGAACGTCCCGGCGACTCGCCTCAATTGCTGGATAGTGGCGATGATGTTGTCCCGTTGCTGATCAAGTACGCCAACGACGTTGTCGAGGCGGGTGAGCAGCTCGCGGATCTGCGGTTCACGTCCGGAGAGCGCGATGTTGGTGTTATGGATGATGTCACCAATCTGCCCTAGACCGCCTCCGTTGGCGATCACCGACAGTGATGAAAGTGTCTGTTCGGTAGTCGGATAGGTCGAGGACCGGTTCAGGCCGATAGTGGCACCCGGCTGCAATCTGCCGCTTGGCTTTTCGCCGAGCGGCGGGTTAAGTGCTAAGTGCATCGACCCCAGCAGGCTGGTCTGCCCGACCGTGGCCACGGCATTGGCAGGCACCACAACGTCCGGCTTGACCGAGATCTCCACATCCGCGTGCCAGTTGTCGACGGTCATCTTGCCAACGCTGCCGACGACGACGTCGTTGATCATGACCGGCGAATTCGACTCCATCGTCGATACATTCGGGATCTCGACGTGGTAGGTGACGGCATCTGGTCCCCGTCCTACTGCTCCTGGCAGCGGCAGCGAGTTCAATCCTTCGAACGAGCAGCCCGTCATCGCCACCACCAGACATGCCCCGCCAATGGCCAACGACTTGACGTTCCTCATACCGGTCACGGTCGTGGCCCCCCTTCTGCGGGCAGCAGCGGCGTACCGGGTGCCACAGGCGGTGGCGCCTGATCCGCGGGAAGGGCAGGGGATTGCGGAAGCAGCATGCCTTCCACGGTGGGAGGGGGTCCCGGGAGCACAGTGGGCGGCCCTGGAATCGGCGCGCCCGGGTACAACGCCGGCGACGGGGTGGCGGGTACTTCCCCGCCCGGCGAATACAACCCCGGTGGACCGGGTGGCTGTCCCCAGCCGGGAGGCGGTGGGACATCGCCGGCGCCAAGGTAGGCCGAAACCGATGGGAAAGGCTCGGGCGGGTCGCCCGGCCCGGCGCCTCCTGGTGCCAACTTCGGGTCGGTGTAGATGATGTTTTCCGGTTTCGGGGCAGGCCTCAGGTACAAGTTGATGGGCAACGGCAGGTTGTTGAAATTGATCAATCGCAGAGCCGGACCGAGATATTGCGAGCAGAGTTTCGCCGTTTCGGGCGCGGTGGTGTTCTCGATGGCGCCGATCAGGCCGCAGACGAAGTAAACCGGATTCGCGAAGTTGGACAGACTGAATGCTCCGCTTACTCCGCCGGAGGGCGGGTAGTAGATGTTCTGGTAGTTGGCGACCGCGTTCGGCGTGACATGGAGGACGTTTTCGAAAGCCATGCGGTTGTCCACCAGGATCTGGGTGACGTCGGCCAGGCTTTTGACCTGTTCAGACACTTGGTTCCGACTGCCGGCGACGAAGCGCTGCACCTCGCCGAGTGCGACCGACAAGTCGGACAACGCCGCGTCCAGATCGGACCTGCTGTCGTTCACGACGCTGGTCAGACTGGCCAGCCGGTTCTCGAACATGACGATCTGTTCTTTGCTGTCGCGAAGCGCGGTGACGAAGGTCTGCAGGTTCTTGATGATGTCGACGATGTTGCCGCTGCCTTCGGCGAAAATCCGTGCGGCGCCGGACAATTGAGCTAGTGTCTGCCGCAGCTTGTCACCGTTGCCGTCCAATGCGTTTGCTGCGCTGTCGATGAACCTCGAGATGGAGGTGCCCGACACTCCGTTCTTCGGGCCCAACTCCGTCGCCAGGCGCATCAGTTGCTCTTTTACCTCATCCCACTCCACGGGGACTGCGGTTCGGTTGCTGGGTATCACCGCGCCGTCGGGCATGGTCGGCCCGCCACCCTTCCGGTACGCCGGCGTGAGCTGAACGTAACGGGCCGCAACCAGATTCTGCGCGACAATCACGGCCTTGGCGTCGGCCGGAATCGGCACGTCGTGATCGACCTTCAACGTCATTTTGGCCTGCGTGCCTTCGGGCTGGATGGACTCGATCTTGCCGACCTTGACACCCGACACGCGCACCTCATCGCCGGGGTAGATCGCTGTGGCGGTCGGGAAGTACGCGGTGATGGTGTGGGGCCCGAAGAAGACCTGACGTATCAGCAGCACCGCTCCGGCCACCAGCACGACGGCCAGCAGCACGGCGGCGACGGCAACGAGGCGCTTACGGGTTGCCATCATTGGGCAGGTCTCCTGGTTGCGGGATGCCGTTGACCGGGAAGGGCAATTCGGCGCGTGGCCCGGCGTTGTCCGGCGGCTGGCCTGCGTCCACACCGCGGCGGAACCCGAAGATGTAGTCCAGGAACGGCTGCAGGATCTGCGCCGGTTGGATGTTGGGTATCAACGCGTTGTAATAGGCGCCGTTAGCCACGATC
>C688J18823_10001754_pt1 | contig 13491 bp, 14 predicted proteins | sample HopSoiMetagenom1_FD_18823 | JGI IMG/M metagenome (IMG submission 18823)
GCAGGCCATAGGTGGAGGAGAACGCGTTGTCGACGCCCTTCGGGATCATGCGCGCGTCGCGCCCCCAGGGCGAGAGCGCGAGCGTGTCCGCGAGCCGGAGCATCACGGCGAGATCGCGCGAGTCCCCGAAGGCGTCGCTCACTTCCAGCTCTGTCAACGCGAGCTGCGCCGTGAGCATGGGGTCGCCCGCCTTCGTGAACTCGGGGAAAGCGACCTTGAACGCGGCGATGCTGACGGCCATGGCGGCCGACCCTTACGCGGCGACGTCAAGGTAGGCGGCGCCGCTCGCGTCGAGAATGCGCACGCCGCCCGTCACGAGGCTTGCGTTGGCCTCGAAGCCACGTGTCACTTCGCGCACCTGGTCGACGCCGTACTCCTTGCCCGTGATGCGGGCCGCGACGTTCTTGTCGCGCGCCTCGAAGGCGAGGATGCGGGGGCCGGTCGAGATGGTGCCGAGGGCAGCGAACCGGTCCCAGACCAGAATGCGACCCGGGCGACCGAGCCGCCGAGCCCATTCCTCCATGAACGTCTCGAGCACGTTGGCCGAGTAGTTCGCCGGGCGCAGCCGGTTGATGGCGTTGAACTCGTCGAGCGGCATCACGATGGTGTCCGCCTGGTGCCGCTCCTTCGAGCGGTTGACGACCTCGGAAATCAGGTTGTGCAGGTCATCGAGCACGAGCGCGAAGTCTGCAGCTACGGCCGCCGTCCAGGAGGTCGTCGTGCTCTTGCTCGTTGCGGTCACGATGCCGAGGGCGACCACGTTGGCGTCGTTGCCGAGGCCAGTGAGACCGAGCCCGAGGTCACGGGCGCCGCCCGAGCCGTACTGGCTCCCGACGAGGCCGGTCGCGCACAGGGCATCGAGGAACTCCTCCGCCGCCTGGGCCTGCGCCATGGCGCGCTCCACCTGCGGGTTGACCCCGAGCACGGCGGCGCGGATGAGCTCCCGGTTCCAGTACTTGTAGCCGTTCACGACTTCGAACATGCGCCCGGTCGCGGTGTCGCGGCTGAGGTCGCTGGTGACGATGTCCTGGCGGCCCACTTGGGAAGCCAGCTGCACCGAGCCCGTGCCAGTGATCTTCGAGACTTCCCAGCGCTCCGCCCAGTCGGGCACGCTCTCGGGCAAGAGCACGTCCGCGTACTTCAGTGGGCGGTAGTTCTCGCGCACGTGCTGGAGCACGTAGTTGAGGTCGCGAGCGAGGGGCACGGCGCTGTCGGCGCGAACCCCGTGGCAGAAGTCGAACATCTGCGACGCTTGCACGGCCTGCGCCCACGCCATGTCGATGAGCCCGTCCTGGTCCAGGCGCAGGACGGCGCCACCCGGGCCCGAGACACCACCTAGATCGATCGTCGTGACTTCCACTTGCTTTGCCTTTCGAGAGGTCCGTGCTCAGAGAGTGCGTGCTAGCGGGGCCGCGCTCAGTTCAGCTTGTTGCGACGAAGCTCGACCAACCCGGCGCCCGTGCGCGACTGGTCAAAGAACGTGCCGGGCGCGCGGATGGCGCGCGCTGGGGTCGTGATGGTGATGCCGCCAGCCAAGCCGAGCACTTCCACGATGCCGGTCGTGCTGGTGATCGAGATCGTCGACGAGCCGGTCGCGGCGAAGTTTGCCGATGCGTCGATGAGCGCCACGAGCCCAGCCGCAACTTCGGACGCGATGGGGCTCGAATCGGAAGTGAAGATGAATGTCTCTTGGTTGGTGCCATCGCTCAAGGTCACGCTGAACGTGGTCACCGCGGCGGTGAGGGAGCCGCTTGGGGTGAGCACCACGCCGCCCGCTGGGTAGTCGGAATCCGCCCGCACCTTGCCGAGCACGGTGTTGCTGCCACCGTCGGAGACCGTGCGCACGTAGACGGGCTTGTCGGCGACGCAGGTGCCCTCGCACTGCACGTGCATGTGCCCGCTCTCCATGAGCGCTACGGCCTCGTTGTCGGCGTAGTGATGAGTGGAGTCGAAGTCCTCGCTCATGGGGCGGACCACCGAGAAGCCGATGGCGCTCTTCACGAGCGCTTCCGTCGAGGGCGCGATGCACTCCTGCCCGGCCGTGCCCGACGGCGCCAGCAGGAGGCCTTCGGCCGAGCCCGCGGCCTGATTTAACGTGCGGGTGGTGACGACCGCGCCTTCGCGACTGATCGAGCCCGCGAGCGCGAGCCCGAGGGTTTCTTGCGGAGTGAGGAGAGACGACATCGGTTACTTGGCTCCTGCGCCCCACGACGCCGTGAAGGCGTCCGCGCGCTTGTCGGTGAACTTCGGCTTCTCCGTCGAGGAGGTCGAGTCCTCCACGGTCTTCGTCGGGGTGTGCAGCGGCGCCGGCGTCTTGCCCGCGGCGTCGAGCTTGATCTTCAAGTGCGCCGCGACGTAGCCCGCGCGCTCGGCGGCGCTCTCGAGCTTGGCCGCCTCGGCCATCACGGCGGGGCCGACGGCGTCGGCATGCACCTGGTCGCGGCTCTTGCCGGTGAAGTCGTAGGGCTTGCCGTCGGGGCCCTTCGGCAGCGCGGGCAGGAGCCGTGCGCGGAACGCGAGCTCGTCCTGCACGAGCCGGTTCACGTCGATGCCCGCGAGCTTGGTCTCTGCCGCGTCGAGCTTCGCCTTCATCTCGCCCTGCGCAGTCTGCGCGGCGGTGAGGGCCACAGCTGCGTCGTCGGCGCGCTTCTTCTCCGCGTCTCGCGAGCGCTCGAGCAGGGACACGTGCGTGTCGCTGCCCTTTTCCACGTCGATGCCGTCGACCTTGACGAGCTGCTTGGGGGCGGAAGCGAGGGAAGCATTGTCGTCGTGTCGAACGAACATGGTGGGCTCCTGGTTGCCGTCGAGGCGCAGCTTGGCGCCCGATCCTGCGCGCGCGTGCCCGGCGGGGAGAAGCGCGATGTGGTTGAAACGGATGTTGGTCTGCTTGGCGTCGTAGTGCTGCCCGTCGGGCGCGATGCCCTTCTCGGGCACGACGTCGGCGGTGTAGCCCGCGCTGATTTCCGCCAGGTCACCGGAATCGACTTTGCGGAGCGCATTGCCATCGGAGACGATGAGCGCGCCATCGACCCATTCGACGGGGCCGTCCTTCCGACGCGCCGTCGGCGCGTCGGAAGCGTGCCCCACGCTGACCTCGCGGTAGTTGCTCGGCGAGACACCGGCGGGCGGATGCCCGACGGTCACCGGTACGGCAGCGAGGCTATCGAGGCTCGCCGGGGAGAAGACCTCCTCCGGAGGGCGGTACTCGCGGATCGTATTGCCCTGCGAGTCGGTGTACGTCTGCACGCCCGTGCGCGAGATGGAGCCCGGTACGCGCGCGCCGCCAGCGCCCGTGCGCTTGGCTCGATCGAGCCTGCCGACGTCGAAGCGCTGGACCTGCACTCGAGGCAGGGTATCGGCGGCTAGGTCAGCGGGCCACGCGGGATTGGCTTAACGGGCCGGGCTGGTTTCGGCAGCGCTGTCGGCGCTCGGCGCTCGGCAATGGCGTGCTGAGAGCGGCGAGGGCGAGATCGACGAGGCTGCGGGTCATCGTGACGCCGGGCCCGGGCATCGCCCAGTCGCTGGCGCGCCAGAGGCCCTTCTTTTCGAGATAATGCAGGCGGTAGTGTGCCGCCTGCCGGCTGCAGCCAAGCGCCTCGGCAATCTGTCGAAGCGTCGGCACTCGCCCATGGAGCACCGTGAGACACGCGATGACCGTGAGCGTGCGGCGTTGCTCGGCGGACAGCTCTCTCACGATGCCGGGGCAGCTCCACGGGCTTTGGCTTCGCGGGCCGCCGCCATGCCGCGCTGGAAGAGCAATCCCTCGAGGAACCCCCCATCGGGCTGACCGTCCGCCAGGGCGCGTCCGATCGCTGCGTCGACCTCGGCCACCGTCGGCTCCTCGGGCAACGCACGCATCTCCCTCGAGACGCGCCGCCGGAAGTCGTCGAGGGAGATCATTTCAGCAATCCTAGCACGAGCTGCACCAGTGCGAACGCGCCCGGCTTGTGGGCACGCATCCAGGCCTGGTCGAAATGGTACGCGGTGAACGCCTCCGCCCAGAATTCCCAGCGATCCTGGGTGCCGTAGACCGACACGGAGCCCTCGGGTGGGCTGTCGGGGTCGACGAGCCCTTGCCGCTCGAACCGGGCGATTGCCGCTTCCGGTGCGAGCGTTTCGTACGCCCGCCGAATCGCCCGATCGACCTCGACCCCCGCCGTGAGGTGGACGTGGTGCCCATACTCGTGCGTCGCGAGGCGCGCCATGGCCTCCGCTCTGGTCTTCGCGGAGGCGCCCGTCGTCCAGTTGGTGTCGGCGACCGGCAAGCCTTCGACCGCTGGGGACGCGGCGACGCGCAGAATGTGGGCCTCCGTGTCGTAGATCCCGTCGGCTTTGACAGCCCCGCCAGCAAGCTGCGCCACGAACTGCCGCCCCTCGTGGATCTCGACCCGCTCGAGCGAGGGCGTCTGCGCCGGGCGGACCCGCTCGATGGTGCGAGTGAGCGACTCCTCGGCTTCGCGCGGCACGTTGCCGACGGTCGCGTACGCCTTGGCGAAGGACTTCGCCCGCTCGGCGGGTGGAGCGTTGGCCTTCTGCTCTGCTTCGAGCCTGCGGAGTTCGGCCTCGAGCGCTGCCTGCTCGGCCGCTAGCCGCTCGGCCGCCGCGCGCTGCGCTTCCGCATGGAGCTCCGCATCGAGGTCGTTGGCAGGCTGTGACGCGAGCTCGGAGGCGAACTCGACCTCCGGAAGGCTGACATCGTTGTCCGGTGGGACCGTGACGTCGTTGCCCGGCTCGGTCAGGGTGATGGCCCCCGGCTCGGGCGGGTTGCTCGGCTCTTCGAGGCCACCGAGCGGCAGGATCGGGATGGCCGCGCAGCGGCACTGGATGTCGCCGCCGGGGTGCGCGTGCCGCCCCGACGCCTGATCGACGAGCGGCGGGCTGTCCCAGCGCTGGGTGGTCCCATCCAACTGGAAGTGATTGCCCTTCGGCCACTTGCCGCCGGGCGTGCCGCGCACGCGTTCGTCCTCGGACGTCGACCAGGTGTATTCCACGACGCCGGCTTCCGTCTGCCGCGCCTCTTGGATCTGCCCGTAGAGCTTGGTCGTCTGATCGCGCGCGATGAGCGCGGCGCGCGAGCGCACGACGCCGAGGCGCTCCTCGATGAGCTTCCGGACTTCCTCGACCCGGATGCCTTCCTTGAGCGGGCCCTCGATGACCTTGCGCACCTCGTCGCGCGCGCGCTGGTCGAGCTTGATGAGCTCGGTGTTGTTTCGGATGAAGCCGGCTTCGAGATGGCCCGCGCCCTTCAGCACCGTGTCGCTCGGCACCGGAATGACGCGCGACAGATCTTCGGCGGCTTGGCGGTCCACCATGCGGAAGGTCGTCTGGAGGAAGTGCTCGCCGAGCGACACTTGCCCGCCCACGTCGGCGATCGGAAACGGCGCGGCATCGAAGCGGGCGCGCAGGCGCGGTTCGAGCTCCCGCATCAACCGGTCGAAGTAGGCGTTCACCAGGCCGATGACCGCGACCTGCATCCGCTCGACCAGATGCATCGGCGCACGCGGCCCTTGGCGGGAGCTCGTGCGCCGCAGGCGGGAGGAGACTCGGCGCGTCGGCATGGGTCTGATGGATTAGACGAGCGTGTCATCCGAATAGATGGCATTGAGCAAGATCCCGGCGCCGGATGCGAAGGCCATCACCTCATTCAGCGAGCCCACGCCGAGCGCTTTTTTGCCTTGTCCGTTCCACGTCGCCACGGGATAGGAGGCAGCGTTGGCGGGCACCTGAAACCCAAACGCTACATCCGCATTCGCCGCCGATAGGGTGGCCGCCGCCCCGATGCCGATATTCAAGCCGATCGGGGCGCCTGTCGTATTGGTCGCGAAGAACCCGCGGAAATAGCGGTTCACCGTCGCGCTGGCAGCGAGCACGCGATTGGCGGTGGAGGTGGCCGTCGTGCCGACGGCAAAGGCGGGGACTGTCTGCGGGATGAGCATGGCAAAATACTTTCTTCAGGTGAGCGTGGAGGACTGCAGGTTAGAAAACCTTCTTTAGCTCCGCGTGGGGCACCGAGAGCACGGTACCCGCTACCGCGGCGTCCATGTTTAGCCGGAGCGACAGATTGAGAGCCGCCGTCATGTCGAACGTCGTTCCAAATGCCGCCGCGTTGGTCGTGGGGTTCGGCTGGGCGAGTGAGACGTTGCCCGGGCTCGGGATGAGATTGCCCACGACGGTGCCCGTCGCGCCGATGGAAAGGACGGTCATCTTGCCCCTCACCGAACCGGAATAGGTGCCGGTGACGATGCTGAGCGGGATCGTCAACGTGGCGATCACTTGGCCGCCCAATTGGAGATTGATCACGAGGTTATGCGCCGTGAGCGTCGCGCCCCGCGTGTAGACGAAGAAGGCCTCGATCTCGAATTGAGAACCGACGGCGAGACTGGTGTTCCCCACCGCAAAGTTGCCGACGGCAGAGAGAATGCCCGTCGAATTGGTGGCAGAAAGGATCGTGCTATTAGCGGCTTGCCCCGTCGTTCCTAGGCGCCAAGTTGCATTCGCATCGTCTGTAAAGCTGAGCTGGCACGGCGTTCCGATCTTATTCCAGACCAGTGCTTCACCGGTGACGAGGGTAAGGGGTGTGCCTCCCTGGCTGAAATATTTGATGGAGTTCCTGACCCCGACAAAGTTGAATCCGTTGCCGTGAACCAGGTTGATGTTGCGGCCCGTCGAGAGGGTAATGTCTGTGCCGGCTGCGCCGGTGTTGGGCACCGAAACTGTAGCGCCCTTGCCCGAGGTTAAGACGATGTCATCGTCACCGCGCAGCTCAAACCCGCCGTTGCTTCGGATCTGACCGCTCGCGACTCCGCTCGGCGTGGTGCCGAAGCCGAGGTATTGACCCGCGATGACGTTCGGGTTGAACGCTCCGCTCAGCGTCGAGATCGCGAGGCTCCCCGACCAACCGAGGGTGGGCCCCGTTGCACCGGTCGGTCCCGTCGCGCCCGTGCGGCCGTCGTTGCCATCGTTGCCGTCGTTGCCGTCGTTGCCAGCGGGCCCCGTTGCACCGGTCGGTCCCGTCGCGCCGGTTGCACCGGTGGGCCCCGTGCTGCCCGTCGCACCCGTGAGTCCCGTCGGTCCGATGGGGCCCGTGTCGCCTGTCGGGCCTGTCGGGCCAGCGCTACCCGTGGCGCCGGCCGCGCCGGTGGGCCCCGCGGGCCCGGTCGGGCCCACTGATCCTGTCGCGCCAGCGCTGCCCGTCGCCCCCGTCGCCCCCGTGTCGCCCGTCGGCCCTGTTGCACCCGGTGAACCAGCGGCGCCGGCGGCCCCCGTCGAGCCCGCGACGCCATCCGCACCGGTCGCGCCCGTCGGGCCTGGGTTGCCCTGAGTGCCCGTCGCGCCTGCAGCTCCGGTCGCACCCGGAACCCCTGCGCTGCCTGCAGCACCCGTGGCACCCGTCGGCCCTGGGCCACCCGCGCCCGAGCGCCCTCGATCCCCGCGAGGCCCGGTCGCGCCCGTGGCTCCGGGATCACCCTTGTCGCCCTTCTCTCCCGCCCCTCCGCGAGCGCCCTCGACGCCCCGCGCGCCCGTGGCTCCCGTCGCCCCGATCGGGCCAGCCTCGCCAGTGGCGCCCTTCTCACCAGGCAGGCCAGGCGCTCCGGTGGCCCCTCTGGCCCCCGGGTCTCCGGTCGCGCCCGTCGCTCCTCGCTCACCGCGCTCTCCCGTCGCGCCCGTGGCCCCGGGAGGACCGACCCTCCGGAGCTTGTCGATGAGCTCACTCGGGCTCGAGGCCATGGCGCTTCTCGAGCTCGTCGGCGACGTCCTCCGCGGTGGGCCCCATGCTCGGCGCTGGCTGTTGCACCGTGACTTGCGGCGCCGGCACGTTCACGATGATGGTCGGCGCGGGTTGAGCATCCACCTTCGGGATAGGCGATCCGCCACCGCTGCTGCCCTTCGGCGGAGCCTTGTCGGCCGCCTTCGGGTCTTCGACGCGCGAAGGATTCTCGCCTGGCGGCACGACAGCGACCGTCGTCACGGGCCGCGTCGGCTCGGCCGTCGGCGGACCGTGCACGGTGACCTCGGGCAGCTTGCCATCGATCATGGCCGCGCGAATCTCGGCGTCGCTCACGGTTCCCATGCTCCAGAGCCGCTCGGTGCCTTGGATCTGGAGATTGCGCACGGTCGCCTTCTCCTGATCTGTCGGCTGCCAGAGCGACTTGAATTCCACCTTGATGGTGCGCTTCTCGGTGACGGCGAGCAGCTCCGTGAGCCGCGGATGCATGACCCGCATCGCGTAGCTCTGCACTTCATCGTACCAGCCCCGCATGTCGCTTTCCCCGGTGGCGTTCATGCCCGCCGGGCTACGACCGAAGAGCTTCGTCACCGGCATGCGGAACGCGCCAGCGGTCGCCATCTGCACCTCCTGGAGGAGCGCCGGCATGTCGGTGAAGCTGACCGCTTCGCGGTGGTACTCCTCGCCCTGCTTGGCGTCGAGCATCAGCATCCGCGTGAGGCTGAGCGTCTCGTTCAAGAGATCAATCCGCGCCTCCGCGTCCGCTTGGCGCTTGGTGGCGAGCAAGTCAATCAGCCCGTGGAGCTTCAAGACGCCGACGCTCGACAGCTGCATCAGATGCGCGACGGATTGCCAGAAGACGCCGTAGCGCACGACGTCGTCCCATACGCTCTGGAGGCGCGAGTAGCCCCAGTCGCGATCTTGCTCGGTCACTCCCAGGTCCGTCGGCTTGGCGGCGCCGGGGAAGCGAATCATCCGGCTCGTGTGAAAGCGCAGGCTCGACCGACGGGGCCCGATGACCTGCCAGATCTGCGGCTGGTCGTAGGTCGGGGAATCCACCTCCCGATCGCGCGCTCCGCCCTGGAGCGAGAAGCGGTCGAAGACCTCGAGGAAGGCGACCTCCGTGCCGGGCGGCGCTGGCAGGAGCAGGTCCTGCCCGGGAGAGGCCTTGTACCCGATGAAGAGCCCAGCCCCGCCCTTCAGATCCGCCATGTGGCAGGCGCGCTCGAAGGCGCCCTCGGGGTGCGTTGCGGTATTCAGCCGCGTGAAGTTGTCGAGCTTCTCCGTGTCTTCCACACCCCAGCCCGAGCGGAGCGCTTCCTCAGTCCGGGCTTCCACCAGGCGCCGGACGAGCCAGAGGTCTTTATAGGCGGCCGAGAGCGTCGCATCGTCGAGCGTCGCGTTCGCGAGCAACCGGATGCGATCGGTCCGGCCGCGGTCGCTCCTGCCGCCGAACGAGCCGAGGAGGGACTTCCAGCTATCGCTGAGCGCCTGGGTCAGGCTCATCAGCCGTCAGGCTGTCACGGCCCTCGGGGCCGAGGCCCCGGCGAATGGCTTAACGGGTAGGAGGGGCGTCTCCGGAGGCGGCGCGCTGCTCGGTGTCGTTCTCCGGCGCCGACTGCCCGGTGCAGGCTTGGATCTCCTTCTGGATCCGAGCGCCGAAGAGCCCCACGTTGCGCGCCTCGATCCACCAGCGACGAACCTCGAGCAGTGTCTCGAGTCGGATCTCCGCCTTTCGGTCCCGCGAGCGCGTCTGGAAGGAAGCAACGCGCGCGAGCTCGTCGCGGGGCTCGGCGGGGAGCCCCTCGGCTTTGCGCTCCAGGTTGCTCTTGTACTTCCCTTGATAGCCCTTCATCCGCTCGACGCAGACGGAGCAGGTGAGCTGGTCTGCGATGTCCTGCGTGCGGCCGCAGCGGCAGCGGCCTTCGGCATAGAGCTGCGCGATTCGCTGCTTCTTCTTGCGCGCGCAATAGCAGTTGTACGCCCTGCGCCGAGCGACCTCCTCCGTCTTGGCCCGGACGACGCACCAATCGCTCGAGCCCGCGCCGTCGATCTCGGTGACGCCCTCGACGGTACCGTCTGCCGCGAAGGTGACGCGCCAATACCGCACGCAGCGCAGCCTATCACTCGTCGTCCTCCCGCGCCCGCATCTGCTTGGCGAGCTCGGCGACGGCGGCGTAGTAGTCGCGCCCGAGCTGGGTGAAGCGCGCGAGCGCCATCGAGCTCGTGTCCACCCGATCGTCGCGCGCGCCGCGGGGGAACGACAAGAGCTCCTTCCGGAACGCGTCCGGGCCCGGGCCATCCCTGCCATCGATGGGGTCGGGCACCATCCGCTTCCAGGGCGGGAGGAGCACCCGCCCCGCATGCCATTCCCCGAGGTTGGCGCGGTGGCGGTCGAGCTTGTCGAGCTGGGCGAGAGCCTTGCACTCGTCGTTGATTTCGTGGAACGCGATGACCCCGGCGAACTTGCGCTCGAAGCGCTGGATGATGCCGATGCCGGCCGCCTTCGCCTCGATGATGCGCGAGTGCGAGCGCTGCCAGTGCGGCTTGTCCTGGGCGAGCGCGAATTGGTTCTCGCTCTCGGGCACGGTCCAGATCCCCCAGCATTCATCGACGAGCAGATAGCGCCACTCGCGCTGCCCTCGGATGAGGACCCGCACGGGCTCTTCCCCGCGGTCGCGGTCGGCGATGGTGTTGGCGAGCTCGTACCAGACTTCGACCTCCACCATGCACCAGAGCGCGCCGTGCACGGCCGAATGCGTGGCCTCGGTGCCCTTCGCTGCGAAGTCCCAGACCTGGAGCCAGTAGCCGTCCTTCGGGACTTCCGCCCACTCGTAGCGGAGGTGCGGCTCTTCGAGCAGCCCGCCCGTGCGCGGGATCGGGTTCTGCTGGAGCTGCGCCGGCGCGTGGTGCGAGAGCCCCGTCTCGAGCTCCTGGACGGCACTCTCGGGGTAGCGCGCCGGGTGCAGGAGCTCGCCGGGCGCAGTGCGCGGATCTAGGCGCCCCGACCAATTGCCGCGGATCCAGTGCGCGTGCGGCTCGTAGCGCATGGGCAGGCAGAGGTGTTCCCAGCCCCGCTCGAGCGCGACCCCCGCAGGATCGCTCTGAACGAGGCGCTGCATGGTCAGCATCGCGCCGAAGCGGGCAGGATCGGCGCGGCGGGTAATCATCGTGGTGTCGATCCACGCGTGCGCGAGCGCGAGCCCAGCGCCGAACTCCCCACTCTTCCGGGAGTCGAGCACGTGCTTCGGGTTGATGGGGTCGTTCACCGAGACGTCGTGGAAGTGCCGCCCGAGGCCGCCCTTGCCCTGCGGGCTGGTCGAGTACCGGTAGCCGCCCATCGTGGTCCAGACGTCGCCGCGGGCGCCGGACTCGCCGTCGCGGAGCCGTGTTTGGGGCCAGGCGAGCTGATACACGGGCGAGAGCAGTATGGTCTGCACCTTCACGGCGTCGCGCAGGCACAGCTCCTGGTCGAAGGCGCAGTTCATGAGCTTGTAGCCGGGGCGCTTCGACCAGACCCAGGCCGGGTAGAACACGTCCACCAAGAGGCTCTTGCCCGTGCCGGGCGGCATGTTGAGCACGCCGAAGCGGAACTGCCGCGAGTACCAGGCCTCTAAGAACTCGCACACCGCGCCGATGTGCCAGTTGTCCTGGAACGGCTCCGCCGGCTCGATGAGCGCCCAGAAGATCCGGACGAAGCTGCGCAGGGTCGTGCCGGCGTCGCGGTAGAGCTCGCCGCGCTGCTCGGGCGAAGGGCAGCGGGCAGCGGACAATCAATCCGTGCCTTCCTCGTTATCAGCGAGCCCACGCTCTTGGCGCTTCGCGAGTTCGGCTTCCAGTATCAGCTCGACCTCATATTCACGTGGAGCGCGCACGCGACCGTTCTCCTGAACGAGCAAGACCTCAGCGCATGCAGCGAGCACGGCGCGCTCGACGGGATCGAAACGGCCGTTCTCGAGCTGTCGGATGCGAGTCTCGTCCTGGGTCTGGTCGATCTTGAAATCCTTTACCTGTGCCTCCAGCTCGGCGATCCGCGCAGTCTGGGCGTCGATAGTCCGGAGCGCTTTAACGGCGATCCGGTGCGCGGTCGCGCTATCCAAGAGCTCGTAGCGCTCTGCGTCGGTCAGCCTCTCGATCTCGTTCATGCGTAGTCCACCTTGAGCAGCAGCGCGGCGAGCTGCACGCGCTCCTCCGGAGAGAGCCTAGAGTAATCCGCCTGCTGGTCGCCGTCCTTCCGCTTGGCGGCCTCCCCGAGCTCGGCCGTCAGCCGAAGGAGGGCGATGCAGTCGCTCATGCTCATCCAGCCGGGGTTCTGGGTTGCCAGCCTGGCTTTCTCGGCGAGCTCGCGCCGGAGGATGATGACCGCGTCCTGGGCGATGTGGAGCAGGGACTCTTGGACGCTCTCGGGCTCGGGCGGGGACTCCGGCTCGAACGTCATCCCCTGGGGATCACCTTCGGGGCGCAGGGCGCGGCGCTTGCGCTGGGGCCTCTTCGGCGCGGGCTTCGGCGTAGCGCGCTTGCTCGCCTTCCGGGGCACCTTCCTAGGCACCCGCTTCGCAACGCGCGGTCTACGGGCGGCCAAGCGGCTCCTGCACCCACCAGAGGGCGAGGCCCTTCCGGTCTGTCCCGGCGGCGTGGAGGCTCCTGTCGAGCTCGTCGGGACCGAGGCGAGAGACTTGCCAGGCGAGCTCGGTCAGAGCCCGGGCATGGCGGAGGAGCGGCCCGGTTGCAGCAGCGCGGACCTCTTGGGAAGTGACGGGGCCCGCCTGTTGCCGTTGCGCGTGGAGCACGGCGTCGATGATGCGCCTGCGTAGGAGCAGCGGTCTCGAGTCTCGGATCGTTCTCTCCAGGTGCACGGCGTTCCACAGCGTTCCACGGCGCCTGGGGATGCAGGAAGCCTAGCCTCGCCGGGGGTCCGAGTCATCTGCTGGGCCCCACTCCGCACGCCACCACAGCTGCATACGTCTGCCTGAGCTGACAGGCATTGCATGGGTCCGGTGGCGCGCAGACGGGGGCTCAGCAGGGCTTAGCGCACGAGGCGGAGCAGACTCGGCGCAGGCGCTCTCGGATCCGGTGCGTTGCCGAACTCGCGGAGCCATTGGCGTAGCGTCGCCTCCGCCGCTTCGCGTTCGACGAGCTGGTAGCAAACGGGACAGAGCCCGGCGCAATCCGCGCAGACACACTCTGCCCCCTGAGTTGCGGGAGACATGGGTGCAAACTGACCCTGGATGGTGCACCTGTCAAGGCAGGGCCGCCGTAGTCATCCGAGCCACCGGCATCGCGATGCTGAGCAAGAGCGCTCGCTCGCCGAGCGCTCGCATCGTTGCAGGATATGTCGCGCGCAACGTTTTCCGTTCTACCTGAGCCGACTCGCGTTGACTGGCTTCACGCTCGTGCCTCGAAACGCAGTGAAATGCGGCCGCGATTTGCAGCGCGCGCGATATCTAGTGTTTCACGGTGAGACTGCAGGGGCCGAGCCGCCGAGACGGGCTAGCGTGCTATCCTACACGCGCGCACCAATCGACATGCGACCGAGTCAATGTGTCGTGTGGCGCTTGTGCTTGGTGTCGCAGATCGGTACGAGTGTGGATCGCCGGGGAGGCAAATCATGACGGGGATGAGTCGGGACGGGCGGGGCGGAGACGCGCCCCTAGTGGTAGGGGAGACGGCCTCGTGTGCCGTTTCGGGGCAGAGCGCGGCTGAGTCGGAGCAATCCAACTTGGCGTCCGATGCGACCGGTCCAGGTATCACAAAGGTACCCCCCC
>C688J18823_10001755_pt1 | contig 13487 bp, 11 predicted proteins | sample HopSoiMetagenom1_FD_18823 | JGI IMG/M metagenome (IMG submission 18823)
GGCCCCGCCGGTCGACCTCAGCGAGGCGCTGGACGCGATCGGCCAGGACGTGATGGCCGGCTACTCACCCGAGCGCGCCATGCGGGAGTTCCTGCGCCGCGGGGGCCGCGACCAGCGGGGTCTCGACGACCTCGCGCGCCGGGTGGCGGAGCGGCGCCGCGAGCTGTTGCAGCGGCACAACCTCGACGGCACCCTCGAGGAGATCCGCGAGCTCCTCGACAAGGCGGTGCTCGAGGAGCGCAAGCAGCTGGCCCGCGACGTCGAGATGGACGACGGCGACCGCGCGCTGCGGGAGATGCAGCTCGAGAACCTTCCGCCCAACGTGGCGGCCGCCGTCAGCGAGCTCTCGTCGTACGACTGGCAGAGCCGCGAGGCCCGAGACGCCTACGAGCAGATCAAGGACCTCCTCGGCCGGGAGATGCTCGACCAGCGGTTCGCCGGCATGAAGCAGGCGCTGGAGAACGCCACCGACGAGGACCGCGCGGCCATCAACGAGATGCTCGGCGACCTCAACGAGCTGCTCGAGAAGAGAGGCCGTGGGGAGGACACCCAGGAGGACTTCGACGAGTTCATGGCCAGGCACGGGGACTTCTTCCCCGAGAACCCGCAGAACCTCGACGAGCTCCTCGACGCCATGGCCGCTCGCGCCGCGGCAGCGCAGCGGATGCTGAACTCGATGTCGGCCGAGCAGCGCGCGGAGCTGATGCAGCTCTCGCAGCAGGCCTTCGGCTCGCCGGCGCTGATGGAGTCGCTGGCCCGGCTCGACTCCAACCTGCAGTCGCTGCGGCCGGGCGAGGACTGGGGCGGCTCGGAGCGGATGGACGGCGACGAGGGGCTCGGCCTCGGCGACGGCACCGGCGTCTTCCAGGACCTCGCGGACCTCGACCAGCTGGCCGAGCAGCTCTCGCAGTCCTACGGCGGCGCGCGCATGGACGACCTCGACCTCGATGCGCTGGCCCGCCAGCTCGGGGATGACGCGCGGGTCGACGCCCGCACGCTCCAGGAGCTCGAGCGCGCGCTCCGCGACGGCGGCACGCTCCGCCGCGGCTCGGACGGCAACCTGCAGCTGACCCCGAAGGCGATGCGCCAGCTCGGCAAGGCGCTGCTGCGCGACGTGGCCGAGAAGATGTCCGGCCGCCAGGGCCAGCGCGAGCTGCGCCGGGCCGGTGCGGCCGGGGAGCTGTCCGGGGCCACCCGGCAGTGGGAGTTCGGCGACACCGAGCCCTGGCACGTTCCCCGCACGATCACCAACGCCGTGGTCCGCGCGGCGTCCGAGGGTCGCGACCCTTCATCCGGCGTACGCCTTTCCGTCGAGGACATCGAGGTCCAGGAGACCGAGGCCCGCACCCAGGCGTGCGTGGCGCTGCTCGTGGACACGTCGTTCTCGATGGCCATGGACGGTCGCTGGGTGCCGATGAAGCGGACCGCGCTGGCGCTGCACACGCTGATCCAGTCCCGGTTCCGGGGCGACGCACTGCAGCTGATCGGCTTCGGCCGGCACGCCGAGGTGATGCAGATCGAGGAGCTCACCGCGCTCGACGCGATGTGGGACAAGGGCACCAACCTGCACCACGCGCTGCTGCTCGCCAACCGACACTTCCGCAAGCACCCGAACGCGCAACCGGTGCTGCTGGTCGTCACCGACGGCGAGCCGACCTCGCACCTCGAGCCCGACGGCGAGGTCTACTTCAGCTACCCGCCGCACCCCCTGACCGTCGCGTACGCCGTACGCGAGCTCGACAACGCTGCCCGGCTCGGCGCCCAGACGACGTTCTTCCGGCTCGGCGACGACCCGGGTCTCGCCCGGTTCGTCGACTCGATGGCAGCCCGCGTCGAGGGACGGGTCGTTGCTCCCGAGCTCGACGACCTCGGTGCCGCGGTGGTCGGCTCCTACCTCGGCTCGCGGGGCGCGCCCGGGCTGACCATGCCCTACCGCGGGGGCTACGGCGACCTGTTCGGCGGCCGGGGGTTCTGGGTCGGCGACTGAGGCGTGGCGACGGCTCGGTCGATGGTCTCGCAGGCGAAGGTGACGGTGTCCTGGCCGGACATCGATGCACCGCGGCCGATGGCTGCTGACCAGCTCGAGGTTCCGAGTCTGTCCTCGACTCGCTCGGTGGCTGTACGCATGCGTTCGGCATCTGCGCCGAACGCGTGAGCGTCGGAGCTGTGGACGTCGATGGCACCCAAGAGGACAGCGGCTGGCTCCCAGCTTCCTATCCTGACGAGCAGTTGGACCAGGTTGCGCAGCGTGGTCCACTGGTGCGTCCAGACCCCCATCTCGCGCCAACGCTCGACGATCGAGCGGAACAGAGGGAGGGCGGTGCCGGGGTCGCCCGAGCGTCCGAGCAGCGAGGCCAGACCGACGAGCGCGATTCCCTCGACGAAGGTGGCCCCCGCCGAGTCGGCGAGGCCGATGGCTTGCTGGTACTGCTCGATCGCCCGCTCCGGTTCGAGCGTGGACCACGCCTCGGCCTGGTCGTACCACGCGAGGGCGAGCATCGAGGGGTTGCCCAGCGGCCGTACGACGCGGTACTGCTCCTCGGCGAAGGCCTGGCCCTCCTCGGGCGCGCCCGCGTAGGTCCGGGCCTGGGCCAGACCCAGAAGTGCCATCCCGGTCTCGTAAGGGTGGTCGTGCAGCCGCGCCACCCGGAGCATCTCGTCGTGATCGCGGAAGCCGTCCTCGAGCCTGCCGACGTACAAGGCCACCATCCCGCTGAGCCGCAGCCCGAACATGCGCCGTTCGTCATCGGCTCCGTCGACGTGGGCCAGCGCGCGGTCGGCGAGTTCGCGCGCCAGCCCCATCTCGCCGCGCGCCGTCAGCCCTTCGCCGACCGCTCCACACACCTCGGCGAACAGCGGGTGCTGCTCCGCGCCGGGAAGCTCGAGGGTCACTTGGCCCCAGGAGACGACCTCGTCCCGGAACCTGAACAGCATGTAGTAGTGCAGCCCGCGGGAGAGGCGCAACGCCAGCTCCACGTGCGCCGTTCGCACCAACCACCGGTGGGCCGCGCGCAGGTTGCCCAGCTCGCGGTCGACGACCGCGACCCAGGCCGGCTCGTCCGGGCCGCGCAGCCCGACATCTGCCTGTTCAGCCACCGAGGCGAAGTGGCTGGCGTGCCTGAGCCGCACGGTGTCGGCATCGTCCTGGCTGCTGAGGTGAGACCAGCCATAGCCCCGCAAGGTCTCCAGCAACGAGTACCTGGCCCTGCCTTCGGTCGTGCCGACGGTGACCATCGACGCGTCCACCAGCGTGGCCAGCAGGTCGACCACCTGACCGCCATCGATGCCGTCACCGGAGCCGACCTCTTCGGCGGCGGAGAGGTCGAAGCCTCCGGAGAACACCGAGAGCCGGTCGAACAGGCGTCGTTGGGTCGGGGTCAGGAGGTGGTAGGACCAGTCGAGGACGCCCCGAAGGGTGCTGTGCCGTCCCTCGTCATGACCGGGGGTGGAGAGGAGCTCGAGGTGACCGGCCACCCGGGCGGAGAGGTCGACCGGGTTGAGGGACCGGATCCGGGCAGCAGCGAGCTCGAGGGCGAGTGGCAGCCCGTCGAGGTCCCGACACACGCCGACGATCGCGGCCACGTTGGCCGCGTCGAGCCGGAGGTCAGGACGTACGGCGCGGGCCCGGTCGACGAACAAGGCGACCGCGGGAGCCGTGACGTCGAGGGGGCGTTCGGAGTCGGGAAGCGGCAGCGGGGCAACGGGCTGGACGCGTTCGCCGTTGGTCCCCAGCCTCTCCCGACTCGTCGCCAGCACCACCACTCGTGGGCAGCCACGCAGGATGGCCGCGACGAGCGGTCGGACCCCGTCGAGGACGTGTTCGCAGTTGTCGAGCACGAGGAGCAGCTGCTTGGGGGCGAGGAAGTGGGCGAGGGAGTCGACGACGTCGGCGTCGGGCTGACGCCGGACGCCGAGCGACGTGGCCAGCGCTGGGGCCACTGCCGCAGCCTCGGTGAGCGGGGCCAGCTCGCACCACGACACGCCATCGGCGAACCGGCCCGACACAGCGACGGCGGCGCGCCCGGCCAGGCGGGTCTTGCCCACGCCGCCGATCCCGGTGAGCGTGACCAGCCGCGCCTCGCCGATCCGGGCGGCCGCCTCGGCGATGTCGTCGACTCGACCGACGAAGCTCGTCGTCTCCGGGGGAGCATCAGAGGCCACGAGAGGAAGGTCGGACGCCCCTCCGCCGAGCTCTTCGGCCGGAGCCGACGGCTCGTCGAGCTCGGCCGCTTGTCGCAGGATCGCCGCCTGCTGCGCGCGCAACGGTTCGGAGGGCTCCAGCCCCAGCTCGTCTTGGAGCAGGAGGCGGTATGCGGTGAACGCCTCCAGGGCCTCAGCCTGCCGGCCGCACCGGTACAGGGCGAGCATGAGCTGACCTCGGGACCGCTCGCGCAACGGGTGTTCGGTCGTGAACGCGCGCAGCCGTCCGACCAGCTCAGCGTGGGCGCCCACGGCGAGGTCGACGTCGAATCGTCGCTCCATCGCCACCAGCCGCAGCTCCTCCAGCCGCGCGGCCTCGGCCGCGGCGAAGGGCTCGTCCGCGAACTCGACCAGGGCGGGACCGCGCCACAGGCTCAGCGCCCGGTCCAGGATCTCCCCAGCCGCTAGTGGCCGGTCCTGGCCGATGCCGGACGCCTCGGCGAGCAGCCGCTCGAACAGACCCGCGTCGACCTGCTCAGGCTCCACCGCCAGGAGGTAGCCGGGCGGCCGGGTCACCAGGACCTCGCTGGCGGTCGGGCCGGTCGGTTCCTGCAACGCCTGACGCAGTCTGGCCACACACGTCCACAGACCCTGCCGGGCGGCGGTCGGCGGCCGTTCCCCCCACATGATGTCGATCAGCCGGTCGCCCGAGACCACGGCGCGCGCATGGACCAGCAACACCGCCAGCAGCCGCCTCTGCAGCGCGCTCCCGATCGGTACGGCACGCCCGTCGTGCTCCAGGCCGAGCGGTCCGAGGACCCGGTAGAGGGTCATCACGTCAACGTAAGCCCGCGGGAAGGTCGGCGATAGTCAGCCGCTAGGGGCGCGACCCACGCTTCCTTCAGCTCGCGGAGCGACCGCGCAGTCCACAGGAGGGAGCCCGCCATGACCACGACCGAGAGCACGTTGTCCGACGTCACGGTCCACACCGTCGCCGGCGGTGACGGTGATGCGCTGCACGTGCGGGAATGGGGGCCGGCCGACGGTCCGCCCGTGCTCTTGATCCACGGCTGGTCGGGAAACCACATGTGCTGGAGGCACCAGATCGAGAGCCCCCTCGTCGAGGAGCTCCGCGTCGTCGCACTCGACCTCCGCGGCCACGGGATGTCAGACCGTCCGCTCGACGCCGGCCGGTACCAGGCTGCTCGCCTCTGGGCAGCCGACGTCGCGGCCGTCATCGGACAGCTGGACCTGGACCGGCCCACGTTGGTCGGCTGGTCATACGGAGGCTTCGTCATCTGCGACTACCTTCGCGCCCACGGTGAGAGCGCTGTCTCGGCGATCAACTTCGTCGGGGCCGCCGTCAACCTGAACGAGCACTTCGACGACATCGGGCCCGCCTTCTTGAGCAGCGCTCCCGAGGGGTCCGAACGCGACCTGCCGACCAGGATCGCGGCCTTGCGCAGGTTCTGGCGGAGCATGAGCGCTGACCCGCTGGACCCGACCGACTTGGAGACCGGACTCTGCGGCAGCGTGTCCGTGCCGCCCGAGGTGCTCCGCGCCCTGATCTCGCGCCACATCGACTCCGACCCGGTGCTGGCCCGGACAACCGTCCCCGTCCTGGTCTCGCACGGCCGCCAGGACCAGATCGTGCTGCCCTCCATGGCCGAGCACATCCTCGAGGCCTGCCCGAGCGCCCAGGCATCCTGGTACGACCGGGCGGGCCACGTCCCGTTCGTCGAGGACCCGTCGCGCTTCAACCAGGAGCTGGCCGAGCTGGCCCGCTCGTCCCGATGAGTGGTCAGGCCGACCCGGAGGCTGTTTCCCCGGCGCCGAGCAGCGACCTCAGGTAGTTGTCCACGTTGTCGAAGTTCGCTTCGATGCCGTCGTACTTGGTCATGTGGTCACGGCCGGCCTGGTCGCGGAAGGCCAGCGTCCACGTCAGCGCCGTACCTCCCTCGGTCTCGTGCAGCTCCATGGTCTCGACGGCCTCCGCGTCGGGCCAGCCGTCGAACAGCCAGGTCTCGACCGTTCGGGTCGGCGGCTCGACCTCGAGGAAGGAGCCGCGGAACGAGCACTCGGTGCCGTCGTCGGTCACGAAGACGTAGCGGTAGGCGCCTCCGACGCGGAGGTCGACCTCGCAGACCGTGACTTCTTCCCCGAACGGCGCGATGGTCCTGCGCAGGTGTTCCGGCTTCCACAGGACGTCGAAGAGGAGCCGGATGGGCGCCTCGAAGTCTCGCTTGACCACGATCTCGAGATCGTTCGGGAACTCGATGACCGACGACCCGCGCCGATGAGATGTCATTGCTGGTCTCCTTGCTGTTGAAGCTCCTTGAGGTAGCCGTCCACCCGGTCCAGCCGCTCGTTCATCCCCCGCTCGTACTTGGCCAGCCAGTCGTGGAACGGCCGCAGCCGCGCTGGTTCGAGGCGGTAGAGCCGACGACGGCCGTCCACCCGACACCTGACCAGCCCGACCTCGCTGAGCACCCGCAGGTGCTTGGAGACCTGGGGCTGGGACATCGACAGGTCGTCCACGATCGTCCCGACCGCCTTCTCGCCCGCGATCAGCACGTCCAGGATCTCGCGACGGTGCGCTTCGGCCACCGCGTTGAAGACGTCAGACGTCGTCGAGGATCGGGCCACGGGTCAAACATATGTCGATGTCGGCATATGTCAAGGTGCTGCCGAGACCACTTTCAGGACAGCCGGCGGCGTACCCACCAGAACGAGAGACCGGCGAGCAGGCCGGAGACGACGAGGTAGAGCGCGGTCTCAGCCCACTGCAGCCGCCAGAAGTGGCTGACCGGCTGGTAGACGACCCGTTGCCGGTAGCCCTCGTCGTTGAGCCGCGACAGGCAGTCGTCCAGGGTTCCGGGCCCGGCCTGCACCCGGGTGGTCCCACCCGCCCCGGCGCCCGGAGGCGGCGGCAGGCAGTCGGCGAACCAGGCCGGGAGTGCCGCGGCGTGACCGTCGGCGTCGACCGTCTGGTTGCTCAGGATCCAGTCGCGCGAGTTGGTCGTGTGCGTGGTGATCTCGAAGGGACCCGAGCCGTTCGACGTGATGCCGTCGATGGTTTCGTCGGAGATGACCACGAGGCTCGTGGTCGGGGGCACCAAGTGGGGGCGGACCCACATCGGCACGGCGACCTGGACGAGCACGTAGATCGCCAGGGTCACGGCCATCGCTGCGACCGATCGTCGCAGGACGAGCCCGACGAAGGTGCCCAGCACCACGGCGAACACCACGTAGGCGACCGGTACGACGCCCCGCATGGCGAACGAGATCGGCGTCATCCGTGAGGCCAGGCTGCCGCGCTGGCTGCTCTGGACGCCGTCGAGCGGGTGCGCCCACCAGGTCACGGCGAGGGTGAGGATCCCGACCGCCGCGGCGGTGACGAGCACGGAGAGGCCGAGCTTGGTCGCGAGCCAGCGCCCGCGGGTGACCGACTGGTTCCAGACGAGCCGGTGGGTGCCGGTCTCGAGCTCCCTCGCCACCAGCGGCGCGCCCCAGAAGATGCCGATGAGGGCCGGCGTCACTGCCAGGACGGCGATGCCGCCGTTGAAGAGCAGCCGGTCGTTGGAGGTGAGGAGGGCGTAGACGTCCTTGTTGTCCCGGGCCAGCCGGGCCAGGTGCGGCCCGGTGGCCGCGAGCCACACGCAGGCCGCCGCGACCAGTGCGCACACGGCGACCAGCTGGAGCCGGAACTGCCGCCAGGTCAGCCAGATCATCGGATCACCTCCAGCGCCGGCCCCGCCGTGGTCCGTGACGCGGCTCCTTCCATGTAGGCCAGGACCAGGTCCTCGAGGCCGAGGGACATGACGGTCCAGGCCGGGTCGAGGACGGGCGCCGCGGTGCGGACGACGTACGTCGACTGCCGGTCGGTGTGGCTCGCCCAGACGACGTGCTGGTCTGCGGGCAGCGTCTCCGGCTCCCGGCGAGGACCAGACAGCCGGTGGTGGGTGGCGAGCAGGTCGTCGACGTCACCGGCCACCCGGACCTGGGAGCCGACGAGGACGACGACGTGGTCACAGACCCGTTCCAGGTCNGACACCACGTGCGACGAGAGCAGCACGCTGATCTCCTCNTCCGCGACCGCCTCCATGAGCACCTGCAGGAACTCGCGCCGCGCCAGCGGGTCGAGGCTGGCGACCGGCTCGTCGAGGACCAGCAGCTCGGGTCGCTTCGCGAGCCCGAGGGTCAGGGCCAGCTGCGCGCGCTGGCCGCCGGAGAGCCGGCCTGCCTTCTGCTCGGGGTCGAGGCCGAGGCGGTCGATCCGGCGGCGGGCCGCGGCCTGGTCCCACCGCGGGTTGAGGTGCGCCCCCAGGCGCAGGTGCTCGGCGATCGAGAGGCCGGCGTACGTCGGGGTGTCCTGGGCGACGAAGCCGACCTTGGCGAGCTGGCCCGCGTCCGCCGCGGGGCGTCCGCCGCACACCTCGATGGTCCCCACTGTCGGGCTCAGCAGCCCCACGGCCAGGCTCAGCAGGGTCGTCTTGCCGGCGCCGTTGGGTCCGACCAGCCCGGTCACCCGGCCGGCCGGGATCTCCAGGGTGCAGTCCCGCAGCGCCCAGCGGCGTCGGTACTGCTTGCCCAGGCCGCGGGCGGCCACTGCGGTGATCATGCGATCTGCTCGTTCACGGACCGAAACGTGCTCTGGAAGAGCGCCTCGATGCTCTCCTCGTCGAGCCCGGCAGTGCGGGCCTTGGTGAGCCACCGGACCAGGTCGCGCCGCAGCGGCTCGTGCGCCGCCAGCGAGGAGTCGGTGAGGGTCCGGGTGACGAAGGTGCCCACACCCGGCCGGGCGGCGACCAGCCCGTCGCGCTCCAGCTCGCGGTAGGCCTTGAGCACCGTGTTCGGGTTGATCGCCAGGCTCGAGACGACGTCCTTGACGGTCGGCAGCTGGTCGCCCTCGACCAGCAGCCCGAGCCGCAGGGCGCGGCGCACCTGGTGGACCACCTGGAGATAGGGGGAGACACCCGAGCCGGTGTCCAGCGAGAACTCGATCATCGACACTCCATTGCACTAGTTACCTAGATAAATAGAGACATACGTCGACCCCTCCCGTCAAGAGGCAGGCGCCAAAAGGCAGGGCGGGGATCAGTACGCGCGCGCCAGCACTGCCACCACGCCGGGCTCGTCCTCGCTGTCGGGGAGGCCGCCGTCCGGGGTCTGCAGGCACCGCACCGAGACGCCGTGGTCGGCGAGCCGGGCCTCGCCCTCAGGTCCCAGCTGCGACCAGGCCATCCGGGCCCAGCCGGCGCGGCACGCCGCAACAGCCTCCTCGGGGCTCGACACGTCGACCGTCCGGTCGGCCATGCGGTTGGCCGCGAGCTCGAAAAGTCCCTGCTGGGTCTCGGCCAGCGCGGCGTGCGCGAGCTCGGCGGCCCGGGTCAGGGGGACGGTCTCCTTCGTGCGGTCCAGGCGCCGCGCCAGCACGACGTTTCCGTGGGCAAGGTCGCGCGGCCCGACCTCGATCCGGACTGGGATGCCCTTGAGCTCGGCGTCCACGGCCCGGCGGCCGAACGCGGTGTCCACGTCGTCGTCCAGCTCGACCCGCACGCCGCGACCGCGGACCTCCTCGACCAGCCGGCCGGCGACGAGATCGACATCGGATGACCGCCTGACCACCGTGACGAGCACCTGGACCGGCGCGATGGTGGGCGGAAGCCGCAGGCCGTGGTCGTCACCGTGGGCCATGATGACCCCGCCGAACATCCGGGTCGACGTGCCCCAGGACGTCGTCCAGGCCAGCGCCCTGCTGCCGACCGCGGACCCGAACGCGATGTCGAAGGCGCGGGCGAAGTTCTGGCCGAGCTCGTGGGTGGTGGCCATCTGCAGCGCCTTGCCGTCGCCCATCATCGCCTCGAGCGTGAGTGTGTTGACCGCACCCGCGAACCGCTCACGCTGGGTCTTCCGGCCCGGGAGAGTGGGGATGGCCAGCCGGTCGCTCATGTGGCGCCCGTACACCTCGTCGTGGATCAGCCTCGCGTAGTCGCGCGCTTCGCGCTCGGTAGCGTGCGCGGTGTGCCCCTCCTGCCAGAGGAACTCGGTGGTGCGCAGGAAGACCCGGGGCCGCAGCTCCCAGCGCACGACGTTGGCCCACTGGTTCAGCAGTAGCGGCAGGTCGCGGTAGGACTGCACCCACTTCGCCATGTACTCGCCGATCACGGTCTCGGACGTGGGCCGCACGACGAGCGGCTCGTCGAGCTCCTTGCCGCCGGCGTGCGTGACCACGGCCAGCTCCGGGCTGAACCCCTCGACGTGCTCGGCCTCCCTGGCCAGGTAGGACTCCGGGATCAGCAGCGGGAAGTAGGCGTTCCGTGCCCCGGTTGCCTTGATCCGCCGGTCCATGTCCGCCTGCATCAGCTCCCACGCGGCGTACGCGTAGGGGCGGATGACCATCGTCCCGCGGACGGGCCCGCTGTCGGCCAGCTCGGCCTTGGCCAGGACCTCCTGGTACCAGCGGGGGAAGTCAGCGTCCCGCGGCGTCAGGACGCCGCTCATGGTGCGAGCGCATGGACGTTCCGCTTGCCCGGACCCGGGCACGGCAGCGCGATCGCGGTGGATCGGCTGTCGTGGCTGCGGGAGGTCGGGTCGATGCGGAACATGGCCGTCATTATTCGACCGGAGTGGTGACTCGCCCACTCATTTTCGACGGCTCGAGGTGGCCACCTCAGCTGTCGTGGAGGACCGAGGCCAGCTCCTCCACACCGTCGACGAGGCGCGGTCCCGGGCGGGCCCACATGCCGTCGGCGTCGACCGCGTGGACGCGGATACCGGCGGGCAGCCGGTCCGCGACGGCCGAAGCCTGCCGCTCGGCGCCGCTGCGGTCATAGCCGCACGGCGCCACGACGACGACGTCCGGGCGGGCGGCGTGGAGGTCCTCCCAGAGGATCCGGACCGACTTCTGCCCGGCGACACCGAGCACGCACTCACCACCGGCGACCTCGACCATCTCGGGGATCCAGTGCCCGGGGGCGTACGGCGGGTCGGTCCACTCGAGCACCGCGACGCGCGGCCGGTCGCGGCCCATCGTGGTTCGCCACACCGCGGCCAGCCGCAGCCGCAGCGAGCTCACCAGCTCGGCCGCGGCCTCCTCGCGTCCGGTGGCCTTGCCGAGCAGCAGCACCGAGCCGAGCACCTCCTCGAGGGTGTGCGGGTCGACGGTGAGCACCTCGGCCCGGCAGCCGAGATGGGCGAGAGCTTCGTCGACGGTCGAGACGTCGACCGCGCAGACCGCACACAGGTCCTGGGTGACCACCAGCGTGGGGTCCAGAGCCGACAAGGCGTCGGCGGAGAGGTGATAGAGGTCCTCGCCACGGCCGACCGCGGCGGCGACGTGGTCGTCGATCTGGGCGGGCGTCAGCCCGGTCGGCAGCGCGGACGTCGAGACGACCGTGCGGCTGCGCGCCTCGAGCGGGGTGTCGCACTCGAAGGTCACGCCGACCACGTCGTCACCGGCGCCGAGCGCGAACAGGATCTCGGTGGTCGAGGGGAGCAGCGACACGATCCGCACGATCTCCAACCTTAGGGCGGTGGCAGAGCCCAGGCGGCGCCACCTGGCCTCTACCACCGCCCCTAGGCTCTCGCCCGTGACGGACCCGACGACGACCGTGCTGGTCCTGCTCGGGCTGGCCGCGGTGTCCGCCGGGTTCGTCGACGCGGTCGTCGGCGGCGGCGGCCTGGTGCAGCTGCCTGCGCTGCTGCTCGGGCTGCCGCACGCGGCGCCCACGCAGATCCTGGCCACCAACAAGCTCGCCTCGATCTGCGGCACGTCGGTCAGCGCCGCGACGTACTACCGCCGGATCAAGCCCGACCCGCGCACCTTCCTGCCGATGATGGTCGTGGCGTTCGCCGGCGCGTTCACCGGCGCGGCCGTCGCCGGCCACATCCCGCGAGACGCGTTCGAACCCATCGTGCTCGTGGCGCTGGTCGTCGTCGGCGGTTACGTCCTGTTCAAGCCCACGCTCGGGATGGCCACCGCGCTGCGGTGGTCCGGCCACCGCCACCTGGCCGCCGCCCTGGCCGTCGGGTTCGTGATCGGGTTCTACGACGGCGCGCTCGGCCCGGGGACCGGCAGCTTCCTCGTGTTCTCGCTCGTCGGCCTGCTCGGCTACTCCTTCCTCGAGGCCTCGGCCAAGGCGCGGCTGGCCAACTGGGCGACCAACCTCGGCGCGCTCGCCCTCTTCGTGCCGCAGGGGGCGGTGCTCTGGAAGGTGGGGCTGGTCATGGGTGGCTGCAACCTGGTCGGTGGCTACCTCGGCGCCCGGGTGGCCGTCTCGCGAGGTGCCCGGTTCGTCCGCGTCTTCTTCATCCTGGTCGTCAGTGCGTTCATCGTCCGGATCGGCGGAGACGTGCTCGGCGTCTGGTGACCAGCGCCGTACGCTCGACCGCATGAGCATCCCCGTCGACGTCGCCGATCTCGAGCAGGCTCTCGCGGACTTCGGCGCCGGCTACCTGATGACCGTGGGCGGCCGGGGCACCGTGAAGGTGGTCACGGTCGAGCCCACCGTGCAGGACGGCGTGGTCGTCGTGTCCGACCCGGGCAAGGGGACGATCGCCAACCTCGCCGACAACAGCAACGTGACCCTGGTCTTCCCGCCGCCGCTGCCGAGAGGGTTCACGCTGCTGGTCGACGGGACCGCCGAGATCGCGGGCGCTGACCTCCGGATCGCGCCGAGCGGCGCGGTGCTGCACCGGCCCGGCATCCACGCCGACGGCCCGCCACCCCCGTCGTCGGCCGGTGCGCAGACCGACAGCTGCGCCAACGACTGCGCGCCGGTCACCTCCACTGCATGAGGCCGCTCTGGCTGGAAGCCTTCCTCGACCTTCCCGAGGACACCTACGACGCGGGGGCGACCTTCTGGTCCGCCGTGACCGGCTATCCCCGCGGACCGCAGCGAGGTCCCGAAGGGCAGTTCGCGACCTTGGTGCCCCCGGAGGGTCTTGACTACCTGCGGCTGCAGCGCCTGGCCGACGGACCGCGCATCCACCTCGACCTGCACATGGACGACCCGGGTGCAGCGGCGGCCGAGGCGGCCAGACTCGGGGCCAGCGTCGCTCCGTCGCCGTTCGACGAGGTCGCCATCATGCGCTCACCGGGCGGGTTCGTCTTCTGCTTCGTCCCGGAGGGCGCGGGGGAGCGTCCGCCGCCGAGGACGTGGCCGGACGGCCACGCGTCGTACGTCGACCAGGTCTGCCTCGACGTCCCGCCCAGCCGATACGACGCGGAGCTGGACTTCTGGGCGGCCATCACCGAGTGGGACCGTGTCGACCCCGAGCCCGGCTCGGAGTTCGGGCGGCTCACCCCCGGGCCCGACCAGCCGTTGCAGCTGCTGGTGCAGCGG
>C688J18823_10001756_pt1 | contig 13481 bp, 18 predicted proteins | sample HopSoiMetagenom1_FD_18823 | JGI IMG/M metagenome (IMG submission 18823)
TCACGGGAATCGTTTGCAACCGTACGTCCTATCCTTCCGTAGAGTTGCATTCCGGCAGTCGGGAACCTAAGCTCTTGCGGCCAGTATAAATGAAAGTAGTCCAAGGAGTTAGAGTTGCTTAGAGTGATCCTTACTGCTCTGACGGTGACCCGCGCGGGTGATGGCCTGCCGGTCAAGTCCCCGACAGAGGTCGGCATGTCCAGCAGCCGTCTGGCCGCGATCGAGCGAGTCGTCGAGCGCGGGATCAAGGCTGGTGGGTACCCCGGCGCCTCGGTTGTCGTTGGAAGAAAGGGCGCGGCAGTGTTCGAGAAGGGGTTCGGGACGCTCTCGTGGAGCTCGAGCAGCACCGCAGTCGATGCCCAGCGCACCATCTACGACATCGCCTCTCTGAGCAAGGTCGTCGGCACTACGACGGCCATAATGATCCTTTACGATGAAAAGAAGATCGGGCTCGATGACCCGGTCGTGAACTACATCCCCACCTTCGGCGGCGGTGACAAGGACAGAGTCACCATCCGTCAGCTCCTGACCCATACCTCCGGCCTGCCGGCGGGGAGAGACATCTGGCGCATTGCCCAGACTCCTCTCGAGGCACGCGCGCTGGTTCTAAGCACGCCCCTCGAGGGTCGTCCGGGCGCCCAGTACATCTACTCCGATCTCGGGGCCGACATCCTCGGCCTCCTGGTCGAAGTCGTCTCGGGCGAGCCGCTCGACAAGTTCCTCACCCGTCGCGTCTTCGAGCCGCTGGGGATGAACGAGACCATGTACCGTCCTGCTGATTCCCTCCGTTATCGGATCGCCCCAACCGAGGTGACCCCGCCCCGCGGCTATCCTCTGCAGGGCGAGGTGCACGACGAGAACGCCTACGCGTTGGGCGGCGTCGCCGGCCACGCCGGTCTGTTCAGTACCGCTGCGGATCTCTCGGTGTTCGCGCAAATGATGCTCAACGGCGGCGAATACAACGGAGTCCAGATCATCAGCAAGCCGACCGTCGATCTCTTCATTTCGAGAGCTTTCGGTCACCGCGCACTCGGCTGGGACACCGCCGAGGGCGATTACGGATCCGGACGCTTCCTTGGACCGACCGCTTACGGGCACACGGGGTTTACCGGCACGTCTATGTGGATCGACCCCGAACGTGAGATGTTCGTGATTCTGCTTACCAATCGCGTCCACGCCGCGCGTGCACTGCGTCCGGCGAAGGTGATCTCGGATGTCCGCGCCGACCTTTCCGATGCCGCGGTTATGTCGGTTCTCGACGGGCCACCGCTGGCGTCGGGATCGCGCGCTTTCCGCGCGGATCGCGAAGTCGGCTGGAATCCGCCGCCACCGCGCGCCTCGAGACGCCGTCATGGGTCGTCAAAGCATCACACCATCGCCAGCGCGACTTCGAAGAGCCGCGCCAGCGCGAAGAAGAGTTCTTCCAGCAGAAAGAAGAGTAGCAAGAAGAAATAGGTCCGGACGCAGCGGGAAAAGGGTCGCCTCCGGCGGCCCTTTTTGTTTCGTGTGACTCTGGCGATTATTCGACAATCACCATGAGCGAAGAAACCCCTCCCGCACCTGCTGCAACCGAAGCTCCCGCAACGACCGGCGTCGTCTCGGAAGATCAGGTGAAGCTCGCGCTCCGGCGGGTCAAGGATCCTGATCTGCAGCTCAACATCATGGATCTCGGGCTCGTCTACGGTATTGCCGTCGATGGGACGACGGTCAAGGTCGATATGACGCTGACATCGCCCGCCTGTCCATCTGGTCCGGAGCTGATGACCAACGCCGAGAACGAAGTGAAGACGCTGCCCGGGGTTGAGAAGGTCGAAGTGAATCTGGTGTGGATGCCGTTCTGGACACCCGAGAAGATGGAGCCGCGGGTGAGGGCCTACCTCGGTTTCTAGCAACGCTGGCACGCAGCGCGCGCAAGTGAAGCGCGTGCGGCTTCAGTCTATTACAGCACTTGTCGGCGTCGTAGCGCTTGGCGCCTGCGCGAGCAATCCTCGCCCGAAATCGACTGCGTCATCCGACCGCGCGGCATCGGCGTGTCTCGATACACTGAAGGCGACGGACTCGATTTCGACCGTGGTCAAGATGTCGGTGGAGTCTCTCGATACCGGTGTCGTCCTCCCCTCGGATTTCGAAGGCCTGGTCGTCGAGGAATTTCGCCGCGCGTTCAGGGCCCCGTCCCGTCTTCCGCTGAGCGTCGTGGTGGGAACGCCGCCGTGCGATTCTCTTGGGTCGCGGTGCGCCAGTGCTTCACTCAATGTCGCCGCAATCGCATACGCCACCGCGCATAACGACGGCAAGCTCTCGGACATCGCCGTGGTTGACGCGTCTCTAACACCGAGTCTCGCCGACAGCATCGCCTCGGCGTTGCAAGCGGTGTCGAAAGCACGCGGAGGTCCTCCGACCGGCGCGGCCGAATCAGTTCACATCGTAATGCAGATCGGTCCCGAGGAGAATCTCGATACCGTCCCCGCGCTGCGGCGCATTCTGGCGGCGAAGGTTCCGCACTACGACCTGCCATTCAGATACGCCACCGCACCGGCTTCCGGAATAAATGCCAGCTATCCTTTTGCTGCGCGCGTGGCCGGTGTCGGAGACAGTGTGACCATCGCATTCACCGTCGACGCCGAAGGCTCGGTCGCTCCGGAATCAATGGAGCTGGTTCACGCCCGCTATAGAGATTTCGTCTCGAGTGTGCTCGGCGCACTCGGCGAGACGCGCTTTCATCCCGCCTATTTGGGAGACTGTCCGGTCGCGACGCGTATGAAGCAGAGATTTCTTTTTCGGCTTCCGGAGTGAGAAGTCTTCAGGCGCTGCCGCGGAGCGCCCGAAGAAAACCCTCGCCCATCTCCTCGATTTGCCAGCGGCGCAAATCGGGAACGTTCTTGAGATCATCCAGCGTCTTCGCGCCGCTGCGCGCGATGTTCTCAAGTCGCTCGCGTGAACACAGCACGCCAGGATCGAGCTCCAGGCGCGTGGCCGCTTCATCGCGCACGCTCTTGAGCCGAGCGACTCGCTCGTCAAAATCCCGATCCTTGTTCCATCGCTGACCGCGCGGAAACTTGGGGAGATCCGCTTCGGGCGCTTCCATGCCGCGGCGGATTCCNGCGACGATGTCNGCACCGCCACGATCGATCATCCCCTTGGGCATTCCCTTGATCGCGCTCAGCTCGGACACGCTCCGCGGGGCGCGGCGCGCTAGCTCCAGCAACACTTCATTGCCCATCACCCGAAAAGTCGCCCGATCGAGCTGGGCGGCGACCGTGTCTCGCCAGTTTGCAACTTCGCGCAGAACTGCCAGCTCCCGCCGGTTGAGATCCCGCGCGCCTTTGAGACGGAGAAAACCTTCCATCGCTTCCTCTGCCTCCCACCGAGTGCCTTCGAGCCGGGCGAACTCTTCCTCCGCCCAACCCCAGCGCCCGCGACGCTCCAGCTCAGCTTTCATGTGATCGCGAAGCTGGAGGAGATACCGCGTATCCTGAGCCGCGTAATCCAGCATGTCGGCCGTGAGTGGGCGCATCGACCAATCAGCGCGCTGATGTTTTTTGTCGAGCTTGACGTCGAAATACTGCTCGAGGAGCGCCGCCAGCCCGAACGATTTGATTCCCAAAAGCTGCGCCGCAACACGGGTATCGAAGATCTTCGTGACGTGCCAGCCGTAGTCCTGATGCAGAAGTCGGAGGTCGTAATCGGCGTCGTGAAAAACCACTTCGACGCTGGGGCTCTGGAGCAACTCCCCGAGTTTCGCCGGTGAGCCGATAGGCAGCGGGTCAATTATCGCGCTCCGCTCGCGGGTCGACAGCTGAAGCAGATAGATCCGGTCGAGAAAGCGATGAAAGCTTGCGCCCTCGGTGTCGAGAGCAAGCTCACTCGCGTCGGAGATTTGGTCGAGAAAGCGATCGACCTCAGACGATTGGTCGAGGTACTGCGCGCTCTCCGTGTTTGCGGGAGGCATCAACGAAATCTAGTGCCTTAATGGTGCCACGCTCTGGTATCGTTAACTTTCGTCGCTGAGTTCACCAAAGTCGAGAATGGCAGAAGACTTCAAGGTCCATATCTATCCGAGCGATTGTGATTCCGTTGGCCACGTGAATCACGCGCACCTGCTGACCCTCCTCGAGCGAGCCCGCTGGTCCGCCCTCGAGCGTCACATGTCCTACGACGAATACATGAGGACCAGTTTGTGGGCAGTAGTGCGGAAGGTCGAGGCTTCTTATCAGGCGCAGACCTTCCCTGGGGATGACCTCAGCATTCGCACCGGGCTTACATCGGTCGGCAACACCAGCTTCATAGTTCGGCAGGTGGTGCGAAATCAGCGCGACGTAATCGTCTGCGACGCTTCGATCGTCTACGTGACCGTTTCGCCGGACGGGAAGCCGATTCCCGTTCCCGATCAGTGGCGCACGTTATTTCCGCCATGGCCAGATGACAGCTGACCCAAACCGTGTCAGCGCGACGGAGTCATCGCTCTCGGCGCAGATCGGCGCGGTCCTTTTCCGCCATCGCGGCTGGCTGCCGCTCCTGTTCCTCGGCGTTCCACTCGTCCTGCCCGGATCGACTTCCCCATTTCGCTGGGAAGTTGGTCTCGCGCTCATCATAATTGGCGAAGCCATTCGCCTCGCCGGCGTGGCTGCCGCCGGCAGCGTGACCAGGCGGCGTTCGCGTAACGTACAACGTCTCGTCACCTACGGAATTTTTGCCTGGGCCAGAAATCCGCTCTACATCGGCAACTTTCTGATCTGGATGGGATTCGTCACCATCTCGGGCGTACTCTGGTTCCTGCCGATTGCGATCCTGCTCTTCGCCGTCGAGTACGAACTGATCGTTCGCTACGAGGAGGGCGTACTGGAATCGATTTTCGGACGCGACTACCTCGAATACAAGAACTGCACACCGCGCTGGATCCCGCGCCCGCCGAAAGGAGACGTACCTGTCGGCGAGCACCACTGGGGAGAGGCATTCAAGAGCGAGATCAGCACTTTCCTTCAGTACGCCGTTTTACTGCTGGCGTTCTGGATCAAGAGCCAGGTGATGGAGGGGAACGTTACGGGAGGAGCAGTTGGGTTCATTAAGCAGTTCTAGGCTTCTCCCATCTCGCAACTCACAGGCTAACCGCAACTGAACGGGTGCGAGCAGTGAGTAACTAATGGTGCGAGGCGCGGAGTTCACGACGTCGGGACGTCGCGAGGCGCCATTCTACCCACAAACAGTGGGTGTCACGCCAAGGAAGGACGTCACGACGTAGTGAACTTCGCTGCTTGACCCTTTAGTGTCTCACTGCTCGCATCCGTTCAGTTGTCGTTGCCCTGGGACCGGCAATCGACGCACACAGCCCGCGATCCAAAGATTCGCGCCTTGAGTTTGTCAGTGAACGACCCATAAAGGTGCTCATCGCACAACGCCGCCTTGCACGATTGGCACACCCCGCCCGCTCCCGCTGAGAAAAAGGTTCCGCATTTGTCGCACTGCCATGTGAACTGCGACTTGCGGAAGAATGGCGGCACTTACACGATCGCCAGGGTCTGGGAGCCGCTCCAGGAAGCGCTCGGCTTGAGCTCCACCGGGGCGCCGACCTGCGCTGCTTCGACGCAGATCATCCGGAGATAGTCCTCGGGATCCAGCCCGATGAAACCAGTCACCTTCTCGCGCCACGGGTTCCACACGACAGCGTCCTTGAAGCCGTCCGATTTGATCTCGATGCGGCGCTCGTTGCCGCGATCTTCGACTTCCACTTTTTTCGGCGCCTTGAGATATACCCGGTCGGTCTCGTCGGAGATCACGAGCTTCTTCGCCTCATCCTTCGTCTCGTTTCCGCCCTGGGTCTTGTCGAGATACCACTTTCCGGTGAATCCACGAATCGCCGACTCACGGATGTCCGCAACGGCGATGTACGTGTGAAGACCGGCAGTGAAACTGAAAAGCTCGTCACCGGTGTTGTAGGCTTCCAGCGTCACCGTCAGCGATTTGTCGTCGATCGCGACCGTGAGCTCCGTTCGGAAGTGGTAGGGGAAAAGCTCACGCGTCTTGTGATCGTCGGTAAGAATCAGCTTTACCGATGACGGATCGTCAGCGATGCCGCCCTCGGCCAACTGCCACTCGCTCTTTCGCGCGAATCCGTGCTGAGGGAGGGCGCCGAGATTGGAGAACTGCGGCCAGATCACGGGGATTCCGCCGCGAATCGGGTCGCCGGGCGCGAACGTCGCCGTCTTCCCCATGAACAGAACTTCCCTTCCGCCTGCCGGAATCCACGACGTGACGTGACCGCCATTCAGATAGACGTCTGCCGACGCTCCCGATGGATGCGAGAGCAGCACAGTGGACATTCCGTTCTTGCCGGGAACGATGGGAGGAGTCATAGAATCAGATATTGATGCCCGAGCACCGGATTCCGCCAGCCGCCTGGCAGCTGGGAATCGCTACCGGTTGGGCCGTCCCGGAGGATCGGGGCTCTTGAACACTTCTCGATTGATCTGAATGTACTCTTTCATGTTCGCCGGCACGTCCTCTTCCGGGAATATCGCAGTCACCGGGCACTCCGGCTCACACGCCCCGCAGTCGATGCACTCGTCAGGATGGATAAAGAGCTGATCCGGTCCTTCATAGATGCAGTCGACCGGACACACGTCTACACAGGCGCGGTCCTTCGTATTCTTGCAGGCTTCGGTTATGACGTAGGGCATGTCGTTCTCGTGTTACGGCAACGTCGTCAGGCAGACGTCGGCAAGCGATTCATGTGCGAAAAATAGACCCGCGAGGTTGAATAGCAACCGCGGATTCAGGGCTTGATTATTCCCAGAAAAATCCCGATCGACACCACCGCCGCGATCAGAAGGAAAAGACCGAGAACACGGTGGCGCATCCTCCGAACCGCGGCCCACACGTCTTCGTCTAAATAAAAGACACCCGGCGCTGCTTCGCGGATAACGGCGCGATTGCGCAGACGCCTCATGGCGAGGCTTTCGCCGATGCCCAACGCTGTGTAGCTCTGTGCCCGGTCCGGTGAAGTAGCACCGGCCGCACGAAAATCATCAATCACCTCTTGTTCCCGTCGGGCGATCACGGCGGCTACCGCTGCTGCTCCCATTTCGTTGCTCCGTTATTCTGCTGACTATTTTCGCCATGGCGGAAGATCACCACGCTTCTTTTCGATTTCGGGATTCTCCCGAAAAAGTGTAGCGGTGCGTCCGATTACTTGCACAACGGCGGCGTTGGTGGCAAGCGCCAGTGAATTCGCAACGTCCTTCGGCTTCACGTCGTCCTTCTTCCCGAGCTTCACCTTCACCAGCTCGCGGGTGCGCAGCGCGTCGTCGAGCGATGAGATCAGCGAAGGAGTAAGACCGTGCTGTCCGACGTGAACCGTCGGATCCAGATGGTGAGCCTCCGCGCGGAGCTCCGCACGCTCCCGGCCTTTCAATTTCTCATCCTGCCTGGCTTGGTAATGAAGCCCCGTACATCGATCGGAGTGCCATTCCAGTAATTTGCGTCGCTGCGCATGACCTGAAAATGAAGGTGAGGCGCGTCAGGCGATGCGTTCCCGGTGCTGCCGACAAATCCGATCACGTCACCTTCCCGAACCTCCAGCCCTTCCTTGACGTTCGGCGCGTACCCCGTGAGATGTGCGTAGTACTCTGTATAGCGGCCGCTGACGTCGGCGATGTAGATGGTAATCCCCCCTGCGCCGCCGTTGGCGAGCTTGATGATGCGACCATCCGCCGCCGCGAGCACGGGCGTTCCGCGCATCGCCATAATGTCGGTAGCCATATGAATGCGACCGCCGCTTCGCGCCTCGTGATATGAATCCGGCAGCGCCGAAGGCATGACGCCTTCCACCGGCACCATGAGAGGATGAGATCGGAAATAGGCGGAATCCGCGGGCAGCATCGGACGCATGTCGAGCGGAACCGCGTCTCCGGGTTTCGTGACCACCACCGGAGGCATGCGCGTGGACGTCGTCTCGCTCGGCGCGTGAAAATTGACGCAGGTGGCGGCGCCAACCACCGCGCAAAAAAGCGTGGCGCACAACCTCGATATGCGCGCGACGCTCAGGCCGCGATCGCAAAACCGCTCGAGATCAGCTCGCGTCAACACCAGCTAACTGCGGCTCCGCGTTACGTGCTTCCGCGAGGACCTGACCATTGGCGTCTCCTTGATTCTCGGCGAGCTCGCGCGCCATCTGCGCGATCCCGTCTTCAAGAGTTCGCGAGTGGTGCATTGAGCAGAACTTGGGTCCGCACATACCGCAAAACTCGGCGCTCTTGAAGTATTCGGCCGGGAGTGTCTCGTCGTGATACTCCTGGGCCCGCTCAGGATCGAGGCTAAGCCGGAATTGCTCCTTCCAGTCGAACGCGTACCGCGCTCTCGACAGCGCATCGTCACGATCGCGCGCGCCCTTTCTGCCGCGAGCGACATCCGCGGAATGAGCGGCGATCTTGTAGGCAATCACACCCTGCCTCACGTCCTCGGCGTTCGGCAAGCCGAGGTGTTCCTTGGGTGTGACATAGCAAAGCATGTCGGATCCGAACCAACCAATCATCGCCGCGCCGATGGCGCTGGAGATGTGATCGTATCCCGGCGAGATATCCGTCACGAGTGGTCCAAGCGTGTAGAACGGCGCCTCATTGCAAACCTCTTTCATGCGCCGGACATTCATCTCGATCTGGTCCATCGGAATGTGCCCAGGGCCTTCGACCATCACCTGAACGTCGCGCTCCCACGCGCGCCTAGTGAGTTCACCAAGCGTATCCAGCTCGGCGAATTGTGCTCGATCACTGGCATCCGCAATGCAGCCCGGCCGCAGGCTGTCACCGAGCGAGATTGTTACATCGTAGTAGCGAAGGATGTCGAGCACATCGTCGAAGCGTTCGTAGAGTGGATTCTGTTTGCGGTGCGCCATCATCCAAACGGCGTGCAATGAGCCCCCGCGGCTGACGATGCCTGTGATTCGTCCGTGCACCAGCGGCAAATGCTCTATCAGTATCCCCGCGTGCAGCGTCATGTAGTCGACGCCTTGCTTGGCCTGGTGCTCGATCATATCGAGCAGATCGTTCGCGGTCAGCTCCTCGAGCTGCTTGTCCCACTTTCCATCGGGACCTCCCTGCACCGCCTGATAGATCGGCACGGTGCCGATCGGCACCGGCGAAGCGGCGATGATCGCACGGCGAATTCCATCAATATTTCCGCCCGTCGAAAGATCCATCACGGTGTCGGCGCCGTACTTCACCGCAATCCGGAGCTTCTCGATCTCGCCATCGGCGTCCGACGAGACCTGCGAGTTGCCGATGTTGGCGTTGATCTTTACGCGAGAGACCTTGCCGATTGCCATCGGCTCCAGCACGCCGTCCAGGTGGTGAACGTTGGCTGGGATGATCAGACGTCCGATCGCGATCTCGTCGCGGACCATCTCGGGTGATAGCTCTTCGCGCTCGGCGACGAAGCGCATCGCGCTCGTGATCTCGCCTCGACGCGCGTAGTGCATCTGCGTGTGTGCTGCCCTTTCCATTGTCGACTCCCTACGCCGGTACTAACCGGATCAGGTTATGAGGGACTTTCTCAGCCTCGCGCTGCCGCCGCTGCTGCAGCGGCAATCCTCCGCGTGGCACCCCTGTCTGATTTGAATATATATGGTTACGAGCGCCGGCAATCGCCGCCTCTTGACGCCAGCGCCTATGATCTCGACACTGTTGCAGCCATTGCTCGCAGCCACGCTCACGCCGAGGACGGAATGCCGGTAAACACGAAGAAGGTGCTGGTCGGGGGACTCGTTGCGGGTGTCATCATCAACATCATCGATTTCGTTTCAAACGCCTATATCCTTGGCGCGCGGATGAAGGCCGAGACCGACGCGTTCAAACCGGGGTTGTCGGACACGATGATGCAGGGTAACGCCATGATCAGCTACATCATCATGGACCTGGTGCTTGGCTTCGCCCTTATCTGGACTTACGCGGCTTTCCGTCCCCGCTACGGTGCGGGTGCGCGAACCGCGACCTACGCGGCGGTGCTGTTCTGGCTGCTCGCGCTGATTTTCACCGCCGGATACAGGCAAATGGGAATCATGTCGTCAGGCCTGTGGTGGACGTTTGCGTTCGTCGGACTGGTGAACTTCCTTATCGCGGCGTGGGCGGGTGCGGCGCTGTATTCTGAGGAGTCTGGGGCGTCGGTCTAGCGACACAAAACCGGCTGTTTCAGTTCCGGTCGGTCGGTGCCAGTCGTCCTGATTATATGACCAAGCTATTCTCATTCGTCGGAGCGACCATCGGCAGTTATGCCGGATGGTACCTCGGCGCGAAGATCGGGTTTACCACTGCATTCATGGTAAGCATGGTCGGCACGGGCCTGGGGATGTACTACGGGCGACTGATCGCGCGTAACTACGGCGCGTAGGCGCAGCGAGTTCACGAAAGAAAAAAAAGAGGCGCGCCGGTTGGGCGCGCCTCTTTTTGATTCAGGACTCGCGGATCAGACCGACTGCTGGACCGTCATCGCCTGATTGAGCTTGAGCGAGATCCGGCCGCCGTTGGGAACGCAGCCATCGTACTTGCCTGTTGCGCCTGCTACGACAGCGCCCGCCGCAGCACCGGTCGCTGCGCCAATTACTGTCGACTTGGTCTTGTGCCCGAAGATCTGGCCGGCGATTGCACCGATGACGGCTCCAGTCGCGACCTTTCGCGCGTCGTTGCTGGCGTCGCCGTTACGGACTTTCTCGACCTGCGCCGCTGTCACGGTGGAGTTGATCGGGTACGTCTTGCCATTGAACGCAAGCGACCGAACGACGAACTCCATCTCAATGTTATCGTTGGCGTTTTCACTGCGCTTGAGCGATGTGATCTCGATCACCGCGGTGGCCCCGGCAGGAATTGCGACACCGTTCGAGCCTTGCACCGACTCGGCGACGCTGGCGGTGAACCTGTCGCCTACCTGGTACTGATTGGTGCAGACGCGCTGGCCTGAGTAGAGCGCGATCTCAGAGCCGCTGGCGATCGTTCCAACAGAATGCTCCGTGGAAGCACCGGAGGCGCTCTCAGTAACCGTGTTTCCATTAGCCGTTGTCACCGGAGCCGTCTCGACGGGTTGCCGAGTCGGGGTCGGATTCGTGGCGACGCGGTGCTGGGTTCTGCTGGGCGTCAGGATTTCCGAGGGCGTTTGACGTCGCGCGACTTTGGGTGTCGGAGCCGTTGGAGCCGGCGCCGGCGCAATAGTCGCCGGAACGTCCTTGAGCTCCGGCTGCGACATCGTATCGGCGTTCGCGAGCTGGAGGTCGTGCGCCAGCGAAGTGTCAGACGCCAGAGCGTCTTCTGGTTTATCGCCCTGCTTGCAGGCGCCAAGCGACAGGGTAGTCGCGAAGAGGACCGATGCGACGATCCTCGAGAAAGTAGACTTCATCATTGTCATCTCGGAGAGCGAAAAAAGGATGCGATCTTGATGACCGCATCCTTTTCGCCGGTTTAGCGGGGGAAGCGGCCGGTTGGTGGCCGGCTTGTGGCGCCGCCTCTCATGACGCCGCCCATGCCGCCGGTTCTGCCGCCGCCGTAGATAACCGGAATACGATTATTCGGCAGCGTGTTTCGTCCTTCGGTGCGTGGATCACAGTTGTCGCCATCGACGACACCACCGCGAATCACCGCACCCAGAATCGTGCCGAGGATCGCGCCAGCACTGGAACCACCACTCCTGACGCGGCCATCGTCACCACCAGACGACGAGGTGCTCGGATAGGATACCGAGGCGGGTTGCGGGCGTGGCGAGACCGGAGTGGGATCATCGGCAACCGGGGCCTGAGCAACGGTCTGAACTTCAGGCTCGTTGACAGTTGCCGGCGCCTCGGTCTGAACGACCTGCGGCGGCGACTTTGGAGCGGCCTTGTGGCGTCTCACCTTGTTTGACGGCGCCTGCTGTTTCGCGGGCGGAGTGGTCCGCTCGATCGCGGAAACTATCTGCTGGCCCGCATCCGGTGAGCTGTTGGCAAGCGTGATCCCGTCCGACGATGAAGCCAGCTCGAGGCTTTTCTTGAGATCATCATCCATCGAAGTCTTCTTCTCGCCACTGCAAGCGGCGAGAAGAACGACACTAGCTCCGGCAAGCAACAGATAATTCTTCCGCATAAAAAACTCCTTCCCAACGACAGGGAAATAACTGCTTTTGCTCGAAGTACGAATTACACCGCCCCGAAACATTTGACCGGTTCGGTGGCATCTATAAAGGCAACTCCAAAGCCTGCCGTTAACCGCTGGTTCAGGGGGTTAACTCTGGTTTCGTTTCGAGCGTGTCACCCCGCAGGGACAGGGCGTGTCTCCGTTGTGAGACGGAGAATAACACTCGGAAATCCGATACCTACCTACACCTTCGCTATGGTCGATCCAGCGCGCAATTTGGTTGCATCGCAGCACTGGATTGCTGGCGCGGGAGTCGCTCTATTCCGTCGCCCAAATGAGATACCCCATCATCGGTGCCAGAGTTGCGCGCGCAGGATTCTCAGCGTGCCTTGTTCTCCTCACGTCAGCCGCGCTGATGACCGCTGCCTGTAGTGGTGGAGGCGCCACGCGCATGGGCGCGTCGGAGAAAAAAGCGATCGCCGATTCGCTCAAGCGGCTCGTCGCCACCACGTACGATCTGTCGAAGCCGGATCCGGTGAAGCGCCTCATGAGTCTGTACCCGGATACTGGCAGAGTAATCTCAGCCAGCGGGGGCGTGATGACGACCACTCGCCCGAAGCTGGAGGAAGGAATCAAAGCGTTCTGGACTTACGTCGGCCAGAACATGCGGAACCCGGTTTGGCAATGGACATCGATGACAGTCGATGTGCTTGCACCGGACGCGGCTGTCATGACGAGCACCTATCGAATCCCGCATCTCACGCCGATGGGAATGAATCACGTCATCGGCGGCGCGTGGACGGCTGTTTTTCAGAACCGGGGCGGGCGGTGGGTCATCATCCAGGAGCACCTGTCGGACGTTCAGAGCAATCCGAACCTGCAGATGAACCAAATGGATATGACGACCCCGGCGACCTCAACCCCGCCGGCTCCCGCGGGATCCCACGGAAGCCCTTAGACCCGCAACTACTCCTCCGAATCGCCCCCGCTAGCACCAACAGATGACTTGAGCTGCTGGCCCATCTCGGCTTCGCCGCTGATGATCGAGCGCCAGGTCAGCTCTGGTCCGCGGCGGAAGCCTTTCTGGGTGACCTTAACTCCTTCCGGCGAAATCGCCACCATGTAGGCCTTACCATCGATTTCGATCTCGCGCTTCAGGGTCTTTTCGAGTTTCGTCGCCATGCCCCCTCCGGGGAGTTAATTGTGGGTTGGCGGTATTATACGCGTATAGGGTGCCGCCAACGAGCCCCTGGACCGTTTTCTGCCTGCCTCGAGTCACCGTAATGTAGCCTCACAAGCTCATCATTCGTCTTTAGAAACACGGAGATCGAATGGCTTTCATGGCTCTACAGGCCCCGGGCGACGACAGTGCCCACCTCATATACGAATTCGAGC
>C688J18823_10001759_pt1 | contig 13474 bp, 13 predicted proteins | sample HopSoiMetagenom1_FD_18823 | JGI IMG/M metagenome (IMG submission 18823)
TGCCGGTTGGCGTCCCCGAGGCGAGAGCAGAAAAGAACCAGGCTAAGCATGTAGTCCTGACTGCGTAGGGCTTGCGGACGCGGGTTCGATTCCCGCCGCCTCCACCAATTTCCTCTTAGGGGGAGGAAGCGCCTTGGAGCTCGTCAATCCGGTCCTGATCGGTGGCACGGTCGCGATCACGCTTTTCTTCGGCGTGCTGGTGGCGCTGCGGATCGGACGGGCTATCGGCGACCGGGCCATCGCGCGCTACGGCTCCATCGGCTCCACCATCGGCTCCCTCGAGGCCGCAGTCTTCGCGCTGCTAGGCCTGATGATCGCGTTCACGTTCTCGGGAGCGCTCACGCGCTTCGATACGCGGCGTGCGCAGGTCGTGCAGGAAGCCAACGCAATCGGGACGGCGTGGATGCGCCTCGATCTCGTGCCCGCCGCCGCGCAGCCGAAACTGCGCGACACGTTCCGCGCCTACGTCGATACGCGCATCGCGACGTACCGCAAGCTGCCGGACCTGCGGGCCGCGCTCACCGAGGTGGAGCGGTCCAAGCAATTGCAGGGCGAGATCTGGGCACAAGCAGTGGATGCGCTGCAGCTGCCCAAGGCGCGCGCCGATGCGGCAATCCTGCTGCTGCCGGCTTTGAACGAGATGTTCGATGTCACCACGACGCGGCTTGCCGCGACGCAACTCCATCCGCCCCTCATCATTTATGCAATGTTGATCGGGCTTGCGATCGCCGCGGCGCTCCTCGCCGGTTATCAATCGGCTGGGGAAAAGGGCTATGCCTGGATCCACAAGATCGCGTTCGCGACGATCGTGGCCCTCACCGTCTACGTAATATTCGAGATCGAATACCCGCGCCTGGGGTTGGTGCGCATCGACGGCATCGACCATCTTTTGGTGGACGTTCGCGCGGGCATGAAGTAGCCGCTGTGAGCTAGCGCACCACGTGCGGGTGCTCTCAGAAGCTTTTTGACCATTTCCCCGCGGGGCACCGGTACAGTCGGCGGCGCATGAACGATTTTCCCTACCTCCTGGTCCGCGCGGCACGCGCCCTTGGCACGATGCTGGCCGTGGCGACCCTGCTCGAGGAAGAGCCGCGCCAGGTCTACCGCTGGATTGCCGGTGTAGAGCAGCCGGACCCAACGCGCGTCGGCCAACTCACGGAACGGCTTTTGACCGTCGTCTAGGGCAGGCTGGTGCCTGCGTTTGGGCGGCACGCCTCCTGCGTAGATCGCGTCATGGTCACCTCCTGCGAAGAAGTTGCAAGCGCCGTGCGAGCGCGATAATGCGGTCATGAGCATTGCAGCCTTGAAACGCGCGCGCGGTCTCGTCGACCTGACCGCGGTGTCCTTCTCGAATACTTTCGTGCGCGACCTGCCGGCGGATCCGGTGCTGGTGAACGTGCCGCGCCAGGTGTCGAATGCCTGCTATACGCGCGTCGATCCCACGCCGGTGGCAGCCCCCCGCCTCCTAGGGTGGTCGGATCGGCTGGGCGAGTACCTGGGCGTTTCCCGGCCCGGCCCGCAGGCGCTGGAAGCGCTCGCCGGCAACCGCGTGCTCGCCGGCATGCAGCCGTATGCCGCGCGCTATGGCGGCCACCAGTTCGGCCATTGGGCCGGCCAGCTCGGCGACGGCCGCGCCATTACGCTGGCAGAGATGAATGCCACGGACGGATCGCGGCAGGAGCTGCAGCTCAAGGGGGCCGGGAAAACGCCCTACTCACGCACCGCCGATGGCCGCGCCGTGCTGCGCTCGTCGCTACGGGAATTCGCCTGCAGCGAGGCGATGTTCCATCTCGGTGTGCCCACCACGCGCGCGCTGAGCCTCGTCGGCACCGGCGAGGCCGTGATTCGCGACATGTTCTACGACGGGCATCCGGCGCCGGAGTCCGGCGCGGTCGTCTGCCGGGTCGCGCCCTCGTTCGTGCGCTTCGGCAATTTCCAGATCCTCGCGGCCAGCAATGAGATCGAGACGCTCAAGCGGCTCGTGGACTATGTCGTGCGCGAGCACTTCCCGGGCCATACGCCGGCAAGCTGGTACCGCGAGCTCTGCCGCCGCACCGCGGCGCTGATGGTCGACTGGATGCGCCTGGGGTTCGTGCACGGCGTGATGAACACGGACAACCTGTCCGCGCTCGGCCTCACCATCGACTACGGTCCGTACGGCTGGCTGGAAGGCTACGACCCGATGTGGACGCCGAACACCACCGACGCGCAGGGCCGGCGCTATTCCTACGGCAACCAGCCCGGCATCGCGCAATGGAACCTCGCGCGCCTTGCCGAAGCGCTGCTGCCGATTGTCGAGCGCTCCGAGCTCGAGGCCGGCCTCAACGCCTTTGCCGACACCTTCAACGAAGGCTGGCGCGACGCACTCGCCAAAAAACTCGGGCTGATCGGGCTCACGCCGGAGGATGAAGAGCTGACGAGCGGCGTGCTCGAGGCGCTGGCGGAGTCGGAGACGGATTTCACGATCTTCTTTCGCCGGCTCGCCGACGTGCCGGCGAATGGCGATTTGCTGGCACCGCTGCAAGGCGCTTTCTACGACGAGCAGGCGTCGCACGAGCAGCTGCAGGCTTGGCTGCGCCGTTACGTCCAGCGCATCGCCGCGCAGAAGGAGCCGGCGAGCGCGCGGCACGCCCGGATGAACAGCGTCAATCCGAAGTATGTGTTCCGAAACTATCTCGCGCAGCAGGCCATCGATGCGGTGGAGGCCGGCGATCCAGCGGTGCTCGAAGGGCTCATGCGCTGCCTCGAGCGGCCGTACGACGATCAGCCCGAGTTTGAGGAATATGCCGCACGCCGCCCGGAATGGGCGCGCCACAAGGCCGGCTGTTCTGCGCTATCGTGTAGCTCATGATCTCCACTCGCACGTTGCTCATCCTCGCCGCGCTCGCCGCGTCGCCGGCGTTTGCGCAGCAGCCGAAGACCACGGAGCAGCAGGCGCGCTCCTACATCCTGAGCGCATTCATGACAGGCGCGGCGCCGGCGGTCCTCGGCGACGACGTCAAGGTCCCGCCCACCATGCGCGAGCGCCTCGCCCTGACACCGGAATCGGACAGCCGCGCGGTGTACTTCGCGCTGGTGCGCGTGACCGCCGGCAAGTCGCTGACGGTGCGGCCGGCAAAGATCGACGAGCTGGAGCGCACCGAGACGAATGTGGAGACCGGCAAGCCCGTGTTCGCGCTGGATGTCAGCGATTCGACGTTCGTGCTGAAGTACGACCTTGGCCGCGACCTGGTCACTGACGTCGGCGACGCCACGCGGCCGGTAGCCGTGACCTCACCGGTGACTGCGCCCGAGCCGCCCCAGCCGATCGCCGAGGCCGAAGCGGCGAAGCCCGCCGCAGAGCCCGCCGTGCCTGCTGCAGCGGCGATACCGGCTGGGCCCGAGCCGCTGCCCGGCGCCCGCGTGCAGGTGATCGAGCCGCGCGAGCCGCAATTCAACAAGCCCGCCGCACCGCGGCCGGCAGCTGCTGCCGCGCCGGCGATGCCGGTGCAGATGACGCGCGAGGAGCCACGCCTGCCGCCGCTCAAGCCGAACGGCGCCTGCGTGATCAAGGCGGTTATGTCCGACCAGGATCTCGTGAACTGCGGCGCCAGGCCGCGATAAGCGAAACGCTCGAGAGCGCGAGCAACAGCGCAACCACGACTTTCGCGAGCGCGGCAGCCTCGGCGCCGAGATCGCTTGCCGCAACCAGCGCCACGCCGAGCGCAGCGAGCAGGAAACGGATGGCCCAGGAGAGCATCCGCCTATTAGGGCAGACGCGTTCGGCTGCCCGTTAGCACGCCGGCCCGGCCCGGGCATGAGCCGGAACGACCATTCCGCTCAATCCAGCGTAAAGCCCACCTTCATCGTCACCTGCCAGTGGGCAACCTTGCCGCCTTCGACCTCGCCGCGCGTGTCGATGACCTGGAACCAGCGCAGGTTGTGTACCGTCTGTGAAGCCTTGCCGATGGCGTTCGCGACCGCATCCTCCAGGCCTTTGGGCGACGAACCCGTGAGCTCGATGGTTTTGTAGACGTGCTTCGACATGGCGGCTCCTTTAGAAAAGCTGCTGGCTCGCAAGGCGCGCGCCAGCCGCGAGCGATTCGAGCTTTGCCCACATGATCGACGGATGCACGCGTCGGTGGAACGGGCCCTGGGCGAAGCCGCAGTCGGTGCCGGCCATCAGCCGCTCGGGACCGATCAGTCTGCCGATGCGCACCAGGCGCTCGGCGACGAGCTCGGGATGCTCGACGACATTCGTGGCGTGGCTGATCACGCCGGGCGCGAGGCGCTTGCCCGCCGGCAGCTTGACGCTTTCCCAGACGCGCCATTCGTGCTCGTGGCGCGGATTCGCGCCCTCGATGAGATAGGTGCCCGCCTTCACCTGCAGCACGAGGTCGACGACCTCCTTGAGCGCCACGTCGGTGGTGTGCGGACCGGGCCAGCTGCCCCAGCAGACGTGATAACGCACGCGCTCTTCCGGAATGCCCTGCAGCGCCTCGTTGATCAGCTCCACCTGCAAGCCGAGCCAGCGCCGGTAATCCGCAAAGCTCGCCGGCGGCACCATGCGGTCGTAGGTCACCGCGAAACGGGCATCGTCGAGCTGCACGTAAAGCCCGGCATCGACGATCGCCTTGTATTCCTCGCGCATGGCGCGCGCGATGGCCTGCTGGCACTCCTCGTCGCTCGCGTAGTACTCGTTGCGCCGATCCGGGATCACGCTCGAGGGCGCCGCCACCGGCAGGAATCCGTCCTTCACGCCCGCCGCCGACAGGGCCGCCTTGAAATTCGCGATATCCCGCTGCAGCTCTTCCTGGCCCGTGTACTGGATCGGTGCCACGCACACGGCTAGCGCGCCGCTCGCGCCGGCGGTGGCCGGCGGTCCATCGGCGCGGTCGAGCTCGGCATAGAACTCCGCAAAGCGCTTGCGATCGGCGCCGCGCGCGAAGGGGTTGCCGCCGGGCGGCGCCGCACGGCGCTCGAAGCCGGACAGGCGCTCGAGCGCGTATTGCGACCAGCTGATCGCTTTGCCGAACTCGCCGTCGCTCGGCACGTCGATGCCGGCCTCGGCCTGCTGCTTGACCACCTGCTTCACCGAATCGGCGAGCGTGCGGCGGTACGCCGACTCGTCATACGGCACGCGGCTTTGCCGGGCGCGGATGAATTCGAGGAGCGCCGGCGGCCGGATCAGGCTGCCGACGTGGGTGGTCTGGATGCGCGACATTGCGGACCTTTCAAGCGAGGGCCCGGATGTTATTACGCGAATCTAATTCCTACTACGGACGCGTCTGGCGCTCGGCGTCGTCGTCTTCGGACATGCCTGAGGAAACGGCACGCGCCTTGCCATCGGCGATCGGCGGCAGCTTGGGCTTTGCCTCCTCCGGGAAGCCGGGCAGCTGCGCGATGGCGGCGCTCCAGCTCGAGGGTTTCTTCGGCAGCGGATCTTCGTCTTGTTTCATGGCAGTCTCAATTGTTCAACGCCGTTTCCAGATATTCAAGCCGACGCTCGCAGAGATGCCAAGAGCAAGGGCCGCGCCCAGCTTGACGAGGAAGCCGGGCGCCCGGGAGGGTCTTCCAATGGGAGAGTTCGCCGCCGGCTGCACCCGGATCGCCGGCCGCAGCGCTACTGGCTCACGCGAGCCGCGCTCCTCCGCGTGCAGGCGCGTGAATTCCGCGCCGAGCAGGAATACCTGCGAGGAGTAATACACCCAGACCAAAAGCACGACCAGCGAGCCGGCGGCGCCGAACGCCGACGCGACGCTCGATCGGCCGATGTACAGGCCGATCAACACCTTGCCGATGGCGAAGAGCGCCGCGGTCACCGCCGCGCCGACCCAGACGTCGCGCCAGGCGATCCGCACGCGGGGAATAACCTTGTAGATCGCGGCGAAGAGCACCGTCATCAGCACGAAGCTGAGCGCCCAGTCGATCACATGCAAGCCCCACCAGCTGCCGAGCGCCGACACCACCGCGCTCAGCACCAGCGAAACCATCAGCAGGAACGCGATGGCGAGGATCATGCCGAACGACGCGAGCCGCGTGCGGATGAGCTTGAACCAGCCCTTGGTCTGCACCTCCTGCGGCGCGCGCCAGATGCGATCGAGCGCGTTCTGCAGCTCGCCGAACACGGTGGACGCGCCCATGACGAGGAGGATGGTGCCGATGGCCATCGCGAGCACGCCGCTTTCGGGCTTGCGCGCCGCCGCGACGAGGCTCTCCAGCGCACGCGCAGCGTCGGCGCCGACCAGTCCGGAAATCTCCTGGAAGAGCTCGCCGCGCGCCGCTTCCGCGCCGAAGAAGAAGCCGGCGACGCCGATCACGATGAGCAGCAGCGGCGCGATCGAGAACAGCGCGTAGTAGGAGAGCGCCGCCCCCATGCTCGGTGCATAGTCGGCGCTCCACGCGCTTGCCGCGCGCCTCGTCAGCCGCCACCCTTGGCGCAGATCCATAGACTGCCGATGCTGCGGGGTTCTACGCCGGGCGGCGATGCGCCGCCTGGAGTGCTTCCCATAGGCGCCGCGGCGTGGCCGGCATCTCGAAATGCCCGACGCCAGCCGGGCGTAGCGCATCGACGACGGCATTCATCAGCGCCGGCATGGAGCCCGTCACGCCCGCCTCGCCGACCCCTTTCGCCCCAAGCGGATTGAGCTTCGTCGGTACCGGATGCTCGAGGAGCTTCAGCCCCGCCACCTCGCCCGGCCGCGGCATGGCGTAGTCCATGAAGCTGCCGGTGAGAAGCTGACCGGACTCGTCGTACACCACGGCCTCGGTGAAGACCTGCCCCGCGCCCTGCGCAAGGCCGCCCTGCACCTGGCCCTCGACGATCTGGTGGTTGATGATGTTGCCGGCGTCGTCGCACGCGACGTACGACACGATCTGCGCATCGCCCGTCTCGGGCGTGATCTCCACCTCGGCGATGTGGCAGCCATTCGGAAAACACGCGCCGAACTTGTTCTGGTAGGCGAGATCGAGCGCGCCGCGGTTTGTCTTCGCGAGGTCCACGATCGAGATGCGCCGGTCGGTGCCTTTGATGCGGTACTCGCCGTTGGCGAACTCGATGTCCATCTGCGCCGCTTCCAGCGCCTCGGCGGCAACCATGAGGCCCTTCTTCACCAGCTCCTGCGCGCCGAGCAGGATCACGCTGCCGACCGCGAGCAGCGAGCGCGAGCCACCGGTCGCGTTGCCGGTTAGATAAAACTCCGGCCCTGCCGTGCGCAGGCGGATGCTTTGCATGGGGATGCCGAGCACGCCGGACATGATTTGAGCGAAGGTGGTCTCGTGCCCCTGACCGTGGTTGTGCGTCGGCGCATAGAGCGTGAGCTTGCCGTCGTCTCCCCAGCGCATTTCGATCTGGTCCTGCGGCGCGAAGCCGGCGCCGGTGGCCTCGATGTACGTCGACATTCCCCGGCCTCTTAGACGGCCGCGTTGCGCCGATTCTTTTTTTCGGCGCTCAAAACCGGCCCAGTCGGCGGCTTTCAGTGCTTTATCGAGGACGCCGGCGAAGTCGCCCGAGTCGTACTCGAAGCCGGCGGCGATCTTGTACGGGAACTGGCGGATGAAGTTGCGCCGGCGCAATTCCGACGCATCCATGCCGAGCACGTGCGCGGCATGCTCGACCAGCCGCTCGAGGGCATACGACATCACCGGCCGTCCCGCGCCGCGATAGGCGGCCATCGGTGCCGTGTTGGTCACCGCGAGGCGGATGCGCGCGTAGCTCGCCGGCACGTCGTAGACGCCGGAGAGGCAGTTCACGATGCCGAGCGTGTTGATGAATGGACCCGTGGGCGCGAGATAGGCGCCGAGGTTGGCGAGCATGTCGAAGCGCATCGCCAGGATCTTTCCCTGCGCGTCCAAGGCCAGGGCTCCTTTGGCCCGCACGTCGCGCGCCTGCTCGTCGGCCAGGAACACTTCGCTGCGCGTGCCGGTCCACTTCACCGCACGGCCGAGCTTCTTCGCCGCAAAAAGCGCGGCGCAGTACTCCGGATAGATGTTGAAGCGCACGCCGAAACCGCCGCCCACCTCCTCGGCGATCACGCGGATCTTCTCCGGCGGCACGCCGAGCACGGCCGAGAGCTGGTTGCGCATGATGGCGGCGCCCTGCGTGCACGCGTAGAGGTGGTATTGGTCGTCGACGAAGGCGGCAACGCACGCACGCGGCTCCATGGGGTTGCCGACCACGCGCGAGATGTCCACTTCGAGCTCGACGGTGCGCGCAGCCTTCGCGAACGCAGCCTTGGAGCCGGCGTCGTCGCCGGACTCGTAGTCCATCACCATGTTGTTCGGCACGGTGTCGTGCACGCGCGGCGCGCCATCCTTCAACGCGTCTTGCGCGCTGACGACGGCCGGCAGATCGCGATAGTCGACGACGACGAGCTCCGCCGCATCCTGGGCGATCGCGGCGCTTTCGGCGACGATGAGCGCGACCGGCTCGCCGGTGAATCGCACGCGACCCTGCGCGAGCGCGGGCCGGCCGGGGTTGATGAGCTCCATGCCGCCGCGCCCTTTGACGGGCAGCGCGCAGGGCAGCGATTTCAGCGCGCTCTTGATGTCTTCACCGGTAATGACCGCCACCACGCCGGCGTGGGCCAGCGCAGCGGCCGCGTCTAGCGAGACGATCTCGGCGTGCGCTCGATCGGAGCGCAGGAAATGCCCGTATGCCTGCCCGGGGAGGTTCCAGTCGGAAACATACTTCCCCCGACCGGTGAGCATCCGGTCGTCTTCCAGCCTGCCTTTCACGGTGTCAGCCCTTCGAGAGTGCGATGAGGATGCTGCACGGCGCGTAGTCGAGGAGCGAAGCCCCGACCGAGCCCTTCCACCAGCGCGCCGCAAAGGAGGTGGTCTGGTTGTGGCCGACCACGACCAGGTCTACGCCGGTGTTCTTGGCGTAGCGGCAGATCTCCTCGACCGGCTCGCCGACGGCGATCTGCCCCGCGGCGTTGAAGCCGCGCTCGCGCAACGTGCGGATGCCCTCGTCGAGTACAGCCTGGGTGCGCTTCTTCTCTTCCTCGAGGAGCTCCTCCGGCACGAAGCCTTCGGTGAGGAACAGGCTCGGCGGCATGCTCGCCACGGCGAGCAGATGCGTCTCGGCGCCGAGAAAGCTCGCGAGGTCCGCGGTTTCCAGCAGCGCCCGCTTGCCCTCCTGAGAGCCGTTGTACGCCAGAAGAATCTTGCGATACTTCATCCGCGGTCTCCTCTTTTCGCGCTCATTTCAAGAGCAGCCCCACCCGCTCTATGGTCGCACGTTCGGCGACAAACGTCTGCGACGCCCAGCGCGCGTAGTCCTCGCTCGACTGGTACCAGTAAAGCTGGTCGAGCTGCGAGAGCGTCTTCATGTGCTCCGGATCTTCCATCGCCGACTTGACCGCGTCGTGCAGAGCCTTCACCACCTGCGGCGCCATGCCTTTCGGGCCGACCAGCCCGTAAGGCGAATTCGAGACCGTGTCCACGCCGAGCTCCTTGACGGTCGGCGCGTTCCAGCGCGTGCGCCGGTCGCCGAGCGTGGCGAGCAGGCGCAGCTGCCCCGCATCGACCATGCGGCCCCAGCCGGTCGAGTCGACCTGCGCCATGACGTGCCCGCCGAGCAGCGCCTGCGCACCCTCGGCCTGACCCTTGAAGGGCACGTGCAGGAACTTCGCACCGGTTCGCGCCGCGATCTCTTCCATCGCGAGATGCAGCGAAGTCCCGCTTCCCGGCGTCGCGTAGGAGAGCTGGCCGGGGTTCGCCTTTGCATAGGCGAGCAGGTCGCCGAAAGTCCTGAACGGCGAATCGGCCTTTACCACGATGCCGAAGGTGTAGCCCGAGACACCGATGATGTAGGTGAAGTCGGCGAGCGGATCCCACTCCACCTTTTGCATGTGCGGCATGCGGAAGGCGGTAATCGCAAGCTGCGAGATTGTGTAACCGTCGGGCCGCGCCGTCTTCGCCATCGCCACCGGGCCGTTCATGCCGCTGCCACCGGGGCGGTTCTCCACGACGACGGCCTGGCCCAGGCGCTTCGCCGTGAGCTCGGCGAGCTTGCGCAGGTGCAGGTCCGTGCCGCCGCCCGCGGGCCAGGGGCAGATGAGCGTGATTGGCTTGCTTGGGAACGACTGGCCGAACGCGGGCGCGACGAGCACCACCAATGCAGCGAGCGCACCCAGGGCGATTCTCAACATCTCCTCCTCCTCGCGGGCGATTATAGCCAGCGCTCCGCCGTAAAATAGCGCCCCCCTCCATGCTCGATTCTTCCCGAAGCGACCTTGTCGCCGGCGTCGCCGGCGCCGGCACCATGGGCCGCGGCATCGCCCAGGTGCTCGCGCAATGCGGCGTGCGCACGCTGCTTTACGACGCGCAGCCCGGCGCCGCGCAGCGCGGCCTCGACTCGATTGCGCAGGCATGCGCCAAGCTCGCCGAGAAGGGGCGCCTTAAGAATCCGCAAGAAATCGTCGGCCGCATCGAGGTGGTGCCAGGCCTGCAGGCCTTCGCGAACTGTGACGTCGTGATCGAAGCGATCGTCGAGGACCTCGCGGCGAAGCGCGTGCTCTTGTCGGAGCTGGAGGCGATCGTCGGCGAGCGTTGCATCCTGGCGAGCAACACGTCGTCGCTCTCGGTGACGGCAATGGCGTCGGCGTGCAAGCGGCCGGCGCGCGTCGCGGGCTACCACTTCTTCAACCCCGTGCCGGTTATGAAGATCGTCGAGGTGGTCGACGGCGTGCTCACCGAACCGTGGGTCACCGATGCGCTCACCGCGCTTGCGCGACGCTTCGGCCATACGCCGGTGCGCTGCAAGGACACCCCCGGCTTCGTCGTCAACCACGCCGGCCGCGCGTTCGTGCCAGAGTCGCTGCGCATTCTTTCCGAAGGCATCGCCGATGCCGCCACCATCGACCGCATCCTCGTCGAGGCCGCCGGCTTCAGGATCGGCCCGTTCGGACTGATGGACCTCGTCGGACTCGACGTGGCGCATGCGGTGATGAAGTCGATGTACCAGCAGTACTTCGAGGAGCCGAAGTACCGGCCCTCCTTCGTCGCCGAGCCGCGCGTCGCCGCGGGCCTGCTTGGCCGCAAGACTAAGCGCGGCTGGTACGAGTACGCGCCCGACATGACGATGCCGGCGGAGCCGCCAGCGCCCACCCGCAAGCCGCAAAGCGCATGGGCGGTGCCGCAGCTGAAGGAAATCGTCGACGTGCCCTTTGCCGACAAGACGCGCGCCGAAGTGTGCTTCGTCGCGCCGCTGGGGCAGGATTGCACGGCCGCCGCGCTCGAGCACGGGCTCGATCCGGCGCGCACCGTGGCGATCGATCCGCTGTTCGGCTTCTCCAAGCGCCGCACGCTGATGGTCAATCCTCTGACCCGAAAAGAAACCCGGGACGCGGCGCATGCGGCCCTCGCCGCCGACGGCGTGCCGGTCTCGGTGATCCACGATTCGCCGGGCTTCATCGCGCAGCGCGTCGTCGCGCACATCGTCAACGTCGGCTGCGACATCGTGCAGATGCGCATTGCCTCGCCCGAGGACCTGGATCGCGCCGTGATGCTCGGCCTCGGCTATCCCAAAGGGCCGCTCGCCATGGGCGACGCGCTCGGGCCGAAGCACATCCTCGCCGTGCTGAATGCCATGCACGCGCTATACCAAGAACCGCGCTACCGCCCGAGTCCATGGCTGCGGCGCCGCGCCCAGCTGGGCGTGTCACTACTCACACCGGAGAACTAAGCATGCTCGACGCCTACATCTACGACGGACTTCGCAGCCCCATCGGCCGCCACGCCGGCAAGCTCGCGCCGCTGCGCCCGGATGACCTCGCCGGCGAGGTGATCAGGGAAGTCGTCAATCGCAACAAGATCGACGCGCGCGAGATCAGCGATGTCGTGCTCGGCTGCGTGAACCAGGCGGGCGAGGACAACCGCAACGTCGCGCGCTTCGCCGCGCTGCTGGGCGGCTTGCCGCCGACGACTCCCGGCTGCACGGTGAATCGCCTGTGCGCGAGCGGCCTGCAGGCGGTGGTGGACGCGTCGCGGGCGATCACCTGCGGCGAAGGCGACCTGTACATCGCGGGCGGCGTGGAGAGCATGAGCCGCGCGCCGTACGTCATCAGCAAGCCGGATGCGCCCTACAGCCGCGACAGCAAGATGTACGACACCACCATCGGCGTGCGCTTCCCGAACGCGAAGTTCATCAAGCAGTACGGCAACCACTCGATGCCCGAGACCGGCGACAACGTGGCGAAGGACCTCGGCATCACGCGCGAGCAGGCCGACGAATTCGCGCTCGCGTCGCAGCAAAAGTACGCCACCGCCGAGAAGGAAGGCTTCTACAAGGGCGAGATCCTGGCGGTGGCGCTGCCTTCCAAGAAGAAGGACGTGCCCGGCGAGAAGGTCGAGGCCGACGAGCATCCGCGGCGCGACTCGACGATGGAGGCACTCACCAGGCTGAAGCCGCTTTTCGAAGGCGGCGTGGTAACGGCCGGCAACGCCTCCGGCGTGAACGACGGCGCCGCCGCGTTGCTGATCGGTTCGAAGAAGTGGGGCGAGCAGCACGGCAAGAAGCCGCTCGCGCGCATCCGCGCCGCGGCGAGCGCCGGCGTCGAGCCGCGCATCATGGGCGTGGGGCCGGCCTATGCGATTCCACGGGCCCTGGAAAGAGCCCAGTTGAAATTGAGCGACATGGACATCATCGAGATCAACGAGGCCTTCGCGAGCCAGGTGCTCGGCTGCCTCAAGCTCATGAACGTCGATCTCAAGGACCCGCGCGTCAACCCGAACGGCGGCGCGATTGCCATCGGCCATCCGCTCGGCGCCTCCGGCGCCCGGCTCGCGCTCACCGTGGCGCGCGAGATGCAGCAGTCCGGCGCCAAATACGCCGCGGTATCGCTGTGCATCGGCGTCGGCCAGGGCCTCGCCGTGATCCTGGAGCGCACCTGATGAACGCGCCGATCAAGAAGCCGAAAGCGCAGTTCGCCTGGGACGATCCGCTGCTTCTCGACCAGCAGCTCACGCAGGAAGAGCGCATGGTGCGCGATGCGGCGAACGACTATGCGCAGGGCAAGCTCGCGCCGCGCGTGCTGGCGGCCTTCCGCGACGAGACCACCGACCCCGAGATCTTCCGCGAGATGGGAAGCCTCGGCATGCTCGGCCCGACGATCCCGCCGGAATACGGCGGCCCGGGACTGAACTACGTTTCCTACGGTCTCATCGCCCGCGAAGTCGAGCGCGTGGACTCCGGTTACCGCTCGATGATGAGCGTGCAGTCCTCGCTCGTCATGGTGCCGATCTACGAGTTCGGCACCGAGGCACAGCGCAAGAAATATCTTCCGAAGCTCGCCAGCGGCGAGTGGATCGGCTGCTTCGGCCTCACGGAGCCGAACCACGGCTCCGATCCCGGCTCGATGCAGACGCGCGCGAAAAAGGTGCCCGGTGGCTACTCGCTCACCGGAGGCAAGACCTGGATCTCCAACTCGCCGATCGCCGACGTGTTCGTCGTCTGGGCAAAGGAGGACAAGGACATCCGCGGCTTCATCCT
>C688J18823_10001760_pt1 | contig 13466 bp, 15 predicted proteins | sample HopSoiMetagenom1_FD_18823 | JGI IMG/M metagenome (IMG submission 18823)
TGGTGGCGCCTGAGGCGGCGCATTTCCGGGGGGTTCTAAGAGACACAATGTGTATTATGTTAAATCACTCATTCCCGCCAGCATATCCGCCGAGAAGAGACGCGGATTGAGCGGATGACGCGTGAGTTGCCGGTTCTCCCCCATCTGGCGGGCAAAGGCGAGCAGCCGGCGGAGCTTTGCCGGACTACTCGCGGGCGTGCCGGTGCGGTATTTCGGCGCCAAGCCGAAAGCGAGGAAGGCGCGGTCGTACGCGAGCTTCTGAAGCGCTTCGGCGAGACGCTCCAGGCTTTCGCGATCGTCGACGGGCTGCGGGGATTTGAGCAGGCGCTCCCACCCTGCCGCCTCTTGCGCGTACTGGACCGCCTGTAGCGGAGCGCCGCCAGCGAAGGCAAGCCATCGCTCGGCGTTCTGCACGCCCCGCGAGGCGAGCCAGCGAAGCGCGGCGTCGGCCGGCGGGATCGGAACGGGCACGGCGACGCAGCGGCTGCGCACCGTCGGCAGCAGGCGAGCCGGGCGGTGCGACACCAGGATGAAGATGGCGCCGGGCGGCGGCTCCTCCAGGCCCTTGAGCAGCGCGTTGGCGGCGTTCGGGTATAGGTCCTCGGCCGGATGGACGAGCGCGATGCGCAAGGCGCCGCGGTGGGAGCGCAGATTAAGAAAGTCGGCAAGGGCGCGCACCTGCTCCACCGTGATGACGATGCTCGGCTGCTTGGTGCGCCGGGCCGGGGCCTCAGTCCCCTCCTCCGTTTCCGCGTCCACCGGCGGCGTCTTGGCCAGCGCCTCGGGCTCGATGCGCCGAAAATCCGGGTGGTTGCCGGTGAGATACCAGCGGCACGCGTCGCAGCGTCCGCACGGGCGCGCCTGGGGGTCGGCGTGCTCGCAAAGGAGCAACTGCGCGAAGTACTCGGCGAGCCCGAGCTTGCCGATGCCGCGCGGCCCGTGGATCAAAAGGGCGTGCGGCAGGCGCTGGCGCGCTTTCTTGAGGGACTCGAGGACCGCTTCGTTCCAGGGGTGCATCAGAGGCTCGCGAGCGCGGCAGTGATCTGCTCGCGCACCTCACCGGCGCTGCGCGAGGCGTCGATGATGCGCATACGCGGCGGCTCGGCCCTGGCGAGCTCGAGGTACGCCGAGCGCACGCGCTCGTAGAAGGCGCGGTCTTCGCGCTCGAAGCGATCGAGCTTGCGGCCCGCCTTCGCGAGGCGTGCCGCCGCGATGTCGTACGGGCAATCGAAGACCAGGGTGCGGTCGGGCGCGAGGCCCGGATGCGCGGCTTGTGCGAGTCGCGCGATCAGGTCGCGGGGTACGCCCTTGCCGGCGACCTGGTAGGCGATGGTGGCGTCGATGAAGCGGTCGCAGATCACCCACTGGCCGCTCTCGAGCGCCGGACGGATGACGCGCGCGACGTGGTCGCTGCGCGCGGCGAAGATGAGCAGCGTCTCGAGAATCGGCGTCAGCGGCTCCGCGAGGATCACTTGGCGCAGCCGCTCGGCGAGGTCGGTGCCGCCGGGCTCCCGCGTGACGATGACGTGCGGGGCCTTGGTGCGCACCGCATCGGCGATGAATTCGATGTGGCTGGACTTGCCGGCGCCGTCGACACCTTCGAGCGTAATGAACTTCATTTCGCCGGGCGGCGGCCGCCGAGCTGGTAGCGCGTCACCGCCCGATTGTGCTCCTCGATCGTGCGCGAAAACTGGCTCGAGCCGTCGCCGCGCGAAACGTAATAGAGCGCGTTGGTCTGTCCGGGCCGCAGGGCCGCGTGGATCGACGCGAGGCCCGGCATCGCGATCGGTGTCGGCGGCAGGCCAGCGCGCGTATAGGTGTTGTACGGGCCGTCTTCGAGCAGATGCACTTTCTTCAGGTTGCCGTCGAACGAAGCGCCCAGGCCGTAGATCACCGTGGGATCGACCTGCAGGCGCATGCCGATGCGCAGGCGATTCACCAGCACGCCGCCGACCTGGTCACGCTCCTCCGCGCGGCCGGTCTCCTTTTCGATAATCGAGGCCATGATCAGCGCGTCGTAAGGCGTGCGGTATGGGACGTTGGCTAGGCGCGCCTCCCATTCGGTTTTCAGATGCCGCTGCAAGGCGCGGTAGGCGCGCCGGAGGACCGCAAGGTCGCTCGAGCCACGGGCGAAGAGATAGGTGTCGGGGAAAAACAGGCCTTCGGGATGCGACTCCACCGCCTGGATGCGCTTCAGGATCTCGCTGTCCTCGAGGCCCTGCGTGTCGTGGCGGATGTCCGGGCTCGCGTCAAGCACCGCGCGGAACTGAGCGAAGGTCCAGCCTTCGATCAGCCGGATCTCCGCCTGGGTGACATCGCCGCGCGTCAGCTTATCGAGGAGCTCGACGGGATTCAGTGGCTGCGCGATGAGGTAGTTGCCGGCCTTTACGTCGCGGCTGCGGCCGAGCGCGCGCGCGAGCGCCTCGAACTGATAGGGGCGCACCTTCACGCCGGCGCGCTCGAGTTGTGCGACGGCCGTGCGAAACCCGGCGCCCTGCGGAATCTCCACCTCGGCCGGCACGGTCGTCATCGGTACCGGTGAGCTCACGTACCAGGCGACGTAACCACCTCCGCCGAGCACCCCGAGCACCACCAACGCGAAAAAAGTTTTCAGAGTGCTCCGCGGTAAAATGATGAACTCCCGCGATTCTACGATGCAGCGCGCGCGCCTAACTCGCTATGGCTTACTGTCGGTGACAGGTCCCGACGCGCGTGGCTTTTTGCACGGGCAGCTCACCAACGACATCGAGAACCTCAGCGCCGATCGCTGGATGCTCGCCGGCTGGTGCTCGGCGAAAGGGCGCTTGCTCGCGACATTTCTGGTCGTGCCCTCGCCCGGCGGATTTCTGCTGCAGCTCGCGCACGATCTTGCAGAGCCGGTGGCGAAGCGCCTCGGGATGTATGTCCTTCGCTCGAAGGTGAAGGTCGCTGACGAGAGCGAGCGCTGGGCGCAATTCGGCGTCTGGGACGCCGATCTCGCCGGGCCGGACGTCGCATGGCAGGGCAACGTCGTCACCGTGCGCGTCGGCGAGCGGCGCTTCCTGCAGCTGGGAGCCGCGGCGGAGCTCGCTGCGCCCGCGAACGCCGACGAAGTGCAATGGACGCTGCAGGAAATCCGCGCCGGCCGGCCGCTCATCACGCGCGCGACGCAGGACCAGTTCGTGCCGCAGATGGTGAACTTGGAGATGATCGGCGGGGTCGATTTCCGCAAGGGCTGCTATCCCGGCCAGGAGATCGTCGCCCGCGCGCAATACCGCGGCCAGGTGAAGCGCCGCATGGTGCATGCGCGCGCGCCGGCCGGTGTCACGCTCGCTCCCGGCCAGGACTACAACGGCGGCACCGTCGTCGATGTGGCGTCGACGGAAAATGGCGCCGAGCTCCTTACCGTCGTTCCGGTCTGAACTACTACATCTATTACAAGGTGGAACTTGCGCGGCTCGCGGAGCTGCGCCCGGCGGTGCAGCGTCTTTTCGCGCTCGTCGAGCGCGAATGCGGTGTGCGCGGCCGCTGGATGCATCGCCGCGACGACCCGACTACCTATATGGAGGTCTACGAGGACGTGAAGGACACGGCGCGCTTTGAAGCCCTGCTCGAACGCGAGGGCGCGAAGCTGGGCATCCAGCGCCGGCTGGAACGCTTCGTATGTGCCTGATCGTCCTTGGCTGGCAGGCCGATGGGCGCCATCGCCTTCGCGTCGCGGCCAACCGGGACGAGTTCCATGCGCGGCGCGCCGCCCCGGCGAGCTTCTGGCGCGACCAGCCCGGCATCCTGGCCGGACGCGATCTGCAGGCGATGGGCACCTGGATGGGCGTTAGCCGAACCGGCCGCTTCGCCGCGGTGACGAACTACCGCGGCGCTGGCGAGCCGGCGGCCGAGGAGTCGCGCGGCGCGCTCGTCAGCCGCTTCCTTGCCAACGGCGCGAGCGCCGCTGGCTACATCACCGAGGTTTCCGAGCGGGCGTCGCGCTACAGCGGCTTCAACCTGCTGGTCTGCGACCGGGACGAGCTCTGGTGGATGTCCAACCGCGATGCCTCGCCACGGCGACTCGAACCGGGCTGGTACGCGCTTGGCAATCTCCTGCTCGATTCGCCGGACGTGCAGCCGATCAAGCAGCGCATCGCGCAGACGCCGCCGTCGGTAGAAGCCTCTTTCAGCGCTCTGAGCGCTGCGAAGATCATCGATCCGCGGTACGGCACACGCTGCTCGACCGTGCTGCTCGATGCCGGCGATACGGTGCGCTACGCCGAGCGAGCCTTCGCGGCCGATGGCGCGGACGCCGAGACGGTACATTTCCAGTTCTCAGCGCAGGGCTAACCGCATCTCCTGGTGCGGGATGCCCGCCTCCTNGTAGACCGGTCCTTTCGTCTCGAAGCCTTCGGCGCGGTAGAAGCCGACCGCATGAACCTGCGCCGAGAGCACCACTTCGCGGTCGCCGCGGGCGCGCGCGGCGTCGATCAGCCGGCGCAGCATCGCCCTGCCCGCACCTTGTCCGCGCCATTCCTTCAGCACGGCCATGCGGCCGATATGGCCGTCCGGCAGCAGCCGCCCGGTGGCGATTGCGAGTCCACCGGCGAAGGCGAGCGCATGCAGGCAGTGCGCGTCGTGCTCGTCCATCTCGAGGTCGGCCGGCACGCGCTGCTCCTCGACGAACACAGTGAAGCGGATGCGCTTTGCCTCGGCTTGCGCCGCGTTCCAGTCGAGCAGTCGGACTTCGAGCATCGAGCGAAAAGTATAATCGCCGCATGAAAAGCCTCTGGCGAGACGAGGAGGCCGGGCAGTTCTCCGGCCCGCTCGGTCCGCGCGTCTATACCTCGCGGCTGCTGGGCCGCGACAAGTCGCTTGTGCTTCATGGTGGCGGCAACACCTCGGTCAAGCTGCGCGAGAAGAACCTGTTCGGCGAGGAAGAGGACATCCTCTACGTGAAGGGCAGCGGCTGGGATCTCGAGACGATCGAGGCGCCCGGCTTCACTCCCGTCGCGCTCGGCTACGTGCGGCGCCTGGCCCAGCTCGGCGCGCTGAGCGATCCGCAGATGGTGAACGAGCTCAATACGCACACGCTGCGCGCCGGCGCGCCGTCGCCGTCGGTGGAGACCATCCTGCACGCCATCCTGCCGCACACGTACGTCGACCATACGCACGCGGACGCGGTGCTCTCGGTCTCCAACGCGCCGGAGGGCGAAAAGCGGGTGCGCGAAATCTATGGCGACCGCGTCGTGGTCATCCCGTACATCATGGCCGGCTTCGATCTGGCCGCCTATTGCGGGCGCGAGTTCCCCCGGCAGGCGGGCAAGAACACGATCGGCATGGTGCTGCTCTCGCATGGCATCTTTTCGTTCGGCAAGGATGCGCGCGAGTCCTACGAGCGCATGATCGAGCTGGTATCGATGGCCGAGGAATATCTTCAGCGCAAGAAGGCGTGGCATGCGGCGCCGCCGCCAGCGAAGCCCGCAGGGGCGAAGCGCGAGGAGATCGCCGAGCTCCGCAAGGCGATCTCTGACCAGGCGGGCTTCCCGCTCCTGCTGCGGATGAACGACAGCGCCAAGTTCCTTGGCTTTGCGCAACGGGTCGATGTCGAGCGGCTGTCGCAGCAAGGACCGGCAACGCCCGATCACGTCATCCGCACGAAGCCCTTCCCGATGCTCGGGCGCGACGTCACCGCCTATGGGCGCAGATACCGCGAATACTTCGAGCGGCATGCGGCGAAGGCGAAAGAAAAGAAAACCATGCTCGATGCGGCGCCGCGCATGGCGCTCGATCCTGCGCTCGGCTTCGCCGCCCTCGGCCGCACTGCGAAGGACACGGCGATCGTCGAGGAGCTCTACGACCACACGATCGACGTCATCCTGCGGGCCGAGGCGCTCGGCGGCTGGCGCTCGCTCGAGACGCAGCACACCTTCGACATCGAGTACTGGGATCTCGAGCAGGCAAAGCTTCGCAAGGCGGGCTCGCCCGCTGGGTTCACCGGCGAGGTGGTGCTCGTCACCGGCGCGGCATCGGGCATCGGCAAGGCGTGCGTCGAGTCCTTCCTCAAGCGCGGCGCCGCCCTGGTCGCCCTCGACCGCAATCCGGCGATCGAGACGCTCTGGAAGCGGCCGGATGTGCAGGGCATCGTCTGCGACCTGACGGATGCGAGCGGGATCGACGCGGCGCTCGATGCGGCGGTGAAGCGCTACGGTGGCCTCGACATGCTCGTGCTGAACGCCGGCATCTTCCCCTCCTCGCAGCCGATCACGAGCATCGCCGCCGACAGCTGGCGCAGCGCCATGACGGTCAACGTGGAGGCGAACCTGCTCGTGATGCAGGCGTGCCATCCGCTGCTGAAGCGCGCGCCGCGCGGCGGTCGAGTGGTGGTCGTCGGCTCGAAGAACGTGCCTGCCCCGGGTCCGGGCGCCGCGGCCTACTCCGCTTCCAAGGCGGCGCTCAATCAGCTCGCGCGTGTCGCTGCGCTCGAGTGGGCGAAAGACGGCATCCGCATCAACTCCCTGCACCCGAACCAGGTCTTCGACACCGCGCTCTGGACCGACGAGGTCCTCGCGTCGCGCGCCAAGGCGTACAACATGAGCGTCGAGCAGTACAAGAAGAACAATCTGCTGCGCACCGAAGTCTCGTCCAAGGACGTGGCCGAGCTCGCGGCCGAAATGTGCGGGCCCCTCTTCGCGAAGACCACGGCAGCGCAGGTGCCCGTGGACGGCGGGAACGAGCGAGTCGTTTGAAGAAACGGAAAAGCAGAACCCCGCGTCCGCCTGCGGCTCAGGCCTCCCTTGGCGGCGGGGCGAAAAGCGTAGAACCTATTCGGTGGCGCGGCGATCGGCTGGAGTTGCTCGACCAGCGGCTGCTGCCGGGCAAGAAGGTGTACGTCGTCTGCCGCACCGCCGGGCAGGTCGCAAAGGCAATTCGCGATATGGTGGTGCGGGGTGCGCCGGCCATCGGCGTCGCGGCGGCGTACGGCGTGGTGCTCGGCAAAGGCGCAGCGAAGGCGTACGAATTGCTGCGGGCCAGCCGGCCAACGGCGGTGAATCTTTTCTGGGCGCTCGAGCGCATGAAGCAGGCGAGCGAGCTGGAAGCAGAAGCGCGCGCGATCTACGAGGAGGATCTGGCGGCCAACCGGGCGCTCGGCGAACGCGGCGCCAAGCTGATTCCGGAACGGGCGCGCGTCATGACCCATTGCAACACCGGCGCGCTCGCGACGGCGGGACATGGCACCGCGCTCGGCGTCGTGCGCTCGGCGAAGGGCAAGAAGGTCTCGGTGATCGCCTGCGAGACGCGCCCTTATCTACAGGGCGCGCGGCTCACCGCATGGGAGTGCCTGCAGGAAGGAATTCCGTGCACGCTGATCACGGACAACATGGCGGGTCATCTCATGAGCCGCGGCGAGGTGGATGTCGTGATCGTCGGCGCCGATCGCATCGCCGCCAACGGCGACGTGGCGAACAAGATCGGCACGTATGCGCTCGCGGTGATGGCGAAGCGCCACGGCATTCCCTTCTACGTCGCCGCGCCGCTCTCCACCTTCGATGCGAAAATCCCGGACGGCTCGCACATCCCAATCGAGGAGCGGCCGGCGAACGAGGTGCTCGGCTACCGCAAGCTGCGCTGGGCGCCGAAGGGCGTGCAGGTGCGAAATCCGGCGTTCGACGTGACGCCGGCCGAGCTCATCACCGGCATCATTTGCGAGAAGGCCGTGGTGCTGGCGCCGGATCCCGAGAAGATCCGGCGCCTGATGAGCCGCTAACCGTCGCAGTCGGGCCGTAGCCGCGACGGCCCGTCGACATCACCGGTGAGGCAGCGTCCGGCATCCGGGTTGCGCTCGAGCTCGAACAGGATGCGCGCCGCGACGGCGGTGTCGGCGAAGTCCGAGAACACGCCGTCGATGCCGAGCCGGTAGAACTGCAGGTACTCATTCACCGGGTTCCCCTGATAGTCTGATACCAGGCGCTTCTGCTCGTTGCGGAAGGTCCAGGTGTGCACGAAAAGACCCACCTTGTGCGCACGGGCGATGACGTCGGTGGGTGGCAGCAGCTTGCGGCTCGCCTCCCCCGGTCCGGGAAGGCCCGCGTCCACCGAGCTTACGATGTATCGCTTCCATGGACCGATGCCGTCGGCGTAGCTCTTCACCTCGCGCAGGCCCGCGTCGGTGACGAGGTAGCCGAACGTGCGCGCAAGCAGGCGCGGATCGCCGGAAGCCGTCCAGTCGTAGGGGCGATCGAAGGGGGCGGTGTAGTCGAGCGTGCCGTCCCTATTCACGTCGTTCGCGTCGATCAGCTGGATCAACCGCACCGGCGTCATGTGGCGCAGCTCCCTCAGGTTCGACTGCTCGAACGACTGGATGATGACCGGCGCGTCGCGCCGGTTCCAACCGGCGGCGGCGAGGACGTTGACCAGCCGCTGCTCGATCGGCAGGCCGATCGACTTGTGGTAGGTCGAGTGCTTGACCTCGGGATAGATGCCGATCTGCCGGCCCTTCTCCTCGCTTTTCCGCTTCGCGAGCGCGATGATCTCCTCGAGCGTCGGGACTTCGAAGTTGCCGTTGAACTGCTGCAGCCGGTCGGCGAAGTCCTGCACCGCACGCAGGCGCTTGATCTCGGCCAGCGTAAAGTCGGAGGCGAAGAAGCCCTCGTCGGCCGCCCCATCGATCACCGCCGTGCGCCGGCGGGAAGCGAATTCGGGCCGGCTCGCCACGTCGGTGGTATTGAGGATGTTCGGCTCGTGGCGCGCGATGAGATGCCCGTCCTTGGTCGAGACGAGATCGGGCTCGATGAAATCGGCGCCAAGCTCGATCGCGAGCGCATAGCCTTCGAGCGTGTGCGCCGGCAGGTAGCCGTGGGCGCCGCGATGGCCGATGACGAGCGGCCGTGCGGCCGACTGCTTATCCGCCAGTGCCGTTGGGGCAAAAGTGGAGCAAAGCGCTGCCGCGGCGACCGCGAGCGCGCCGCCGAACTTAGCGAGTCTCATGTATTCCTCCCGTTGGAAAGCCGCGCCGGCTTAACGAGCGCTGGCGGGCAGAGTCTACTGCAACGCTAGCCGCGGATCTCGACTTCCGTGTACGGCGGCACGAGCTCAAACAGTTCGGCGATGTCCGCGTTGCGCATGCGGACGCAGCCGATCGAGCCGGGCTTGCCCATCTCCGCCGTCTCGGGGCTGCCGTGGACGTAGATATAGCGGCGCATCGTGTCGACGTCTCCCAACCGGTTCTTTCCCGGCTCGCGGCCCGAGAGCCAGAGGATGCGCGTCAGGATCCAGTCGCGGCCCGGGTATTTGGCGTGCAGCTCCGGTGTCCACACCTCGCCGGTCGGCCGGCGGCGTACGAACACGGTGCCCTGCGGCTGGCCGGCGCCGATCTTCGCCCGCACGATGTGGCAACCGCGCGGCGTACAGAAGCTGCCGTTCTTCTCGCCCAGGCCGCGCTTGGCGGTGGAGACGGAATAGCGCTTGAGGACCTTGCCGCCGTCGAGCAGGCGGAGCTCCTGCGTTGCCGGGTCGATCTCGATATTCATCGGCGGGCGGCGAAGAAGCGGCTGAGGATGGCACCGCAATCATCCGCGAGCACGCCGCCTTCGATCATCACATGGTTTTTGAGCACGAGCTTTTTCGGGTCCTTGGCACCGTACACGGCGCGCGCGATGCGCGCGTGGAACATGGCGCCGACGCACATATCGCACGGCTCGAGCGTCACGTAAAGCTCGGCGCCGGTGAGGCGGTAGTTCGAGAGGTGGGTGGCAGCGGCACGTATCGCCTGGATTTCGGCATGGGCGGTGGGGTCGTGGGCCCCGATCGGCCGGTTCCAGCCCTCGCCGACGATTTCGCCGTTGAGCGCGACGACTGCGCCGATCGGCACCTCGCCCTCCTCCTCAGCGCGGCGCGCGAGCTCGAGCGCGCGCCGCATGTAGTGCTCGTCCGTGCGGGTCAAGTCAGGAGCGGCAGCTGCCCGGGAGATAGCGTGGATCCAGATTGGTGCCGTCGGCCGACGCGCCACAGCGCCAGCCGTAAAGGCGCTTACCCAGATCGATCGTCGTGTCTGCGGCGGTGCTGCCGCTGATGAGAGGTGTCATGGTGATGATCTTGCCATTGAGCGGCCCGAGGTTCTGCAACGTGACGCTCACCATGCCGTTGTCCGAGGTGGAAAGCGACGCTACATACTTGGACGTAGCGCCTTCGCAACCCCAGTTGTTCGGGCCCGGTGCCGAGCCTGCGGCTAGATAAACCTCGGTCACCGTGGTGCGGCACGTGCTTAGAGCGAGGATCGCCTCGGACACCTTGGCGCGCAGCGAATAATTCTGGTAGCCGGGTAGCGCTACAGACGCGAGAATGCCAATGATCGCGACCACGATCAGCACCTCGACCAGCGTAAAGCCGCGCGTTGCGTGCGCCCGCATGCGGTAAACGGTACCGCCCACGCATTGCAGCACCAAGGATGTACTACCTTCGAGCCTGGCAGCCGCCGTCATTTGCGGTCATGCAGGACGAAAATCACGTCGCTTCGATGCGAATGCACCGCATTCAATGCGTCATTTTCCGCTCGGGAAAACACGCACTGCCGTGACGCGGCGCAGGTGAAAAAGGCGGCAGCCATCGCGTACTTCACCGCTTGAAGCGCGCCTCGCGCCAGGCGAGCGCGGCCTTCAGGCCCTGCTCGCGCGCAAGGTCCATGAAGGCGCGCTTGTCCGGCGAGCCGTGCGATTCGATGGCGTGATCGATATCGAGCGCCGTCGCCAGGGCCGCGCGCATGCCCTGGGTTTCGTAGGTGCGGTTGAGCGCCTTCTTGGTGTCGCGCACGAGATTGGGGTCAATCACCGCGATATGCCGGGCGATGGCGAGCGCGCTCTCGAGGTGCTGGCCCACGGGCACGACGCGGCTGACGATGCCGAGCGCGAGCGCCCGCTCGGCACCGAGCGTATCGTCGCCGGTGAGCAGCATGTCCTTCGCCGCCTTCGGCCCGACCATCCACGGCAGGAGTAGCGTGACGATGCCCGCCCCGAACTTGAGCTCCGGCTCACCGAACACCGCGTCGCGCGAGCACACCGAGATATCGCAGGCGAGAGCCATCTCGAACGCGCCCGCCATGCACGGCCCGTGGATAGCGGCAATGGTCGGCTTCGGCGAATCCCAGAAGCGCATCGTGGTCGAGAAATCGAGCTCGAGGATCTCGCGCCATACGGCAGCGCCCTCCGGCTTGCGCGCCATCTGCTCCTTGAGATCGAAGCCCGAGGAAAAGCCTTTGCCGGCGCCCGACAGGACAATGGCGCGCACGTCCCCGTCCGCCTCCAGAGCATCGAGCGCGTCGTGGATCTCCAGCAGCATGGCCTTTCCGAGCGCGTTGATGCGCTCCGGCCGGTTGAGCTGCAGGTGGCCGACATGGCGTTCCGTCTGCACGCGGATCGATTCGTAGCTCTTCATGCGGCCTCCTCCGCCGGCGTCAGCCTTCCTTCGGCCAGCATCGCCGAGAAGCGCCCGCGATCGGCCTTGCCGGTGCGGCCGGCCGGCAGCTCAGTGGCGAAGTAAAGCACATCGGGCTGCTTCCATTTCTCGAGGCGCTCGCGCAGGAAGCTCCGTAGCTCCGCGGGCGAGAGGTCATGCTCGCGCGGAACGATGAGCGCGTGGATCCGCTCCCCCAGCCGCGCATCCGGCCGTCCAACGGCGAGCGCCGCGGCGACTTTGGGATGCGCGCTGCAGGCAAACTCGATCTCCTGCGGCGCGATCTTGTTGCCGCCGCGGTAGATGAGCTCCTTCTTGCGTCCAGCGATGGCCACCACGCCGGCATTGCGCTCGCGTGCCAGATCCCCGGTGGCGAGCCAGCCGTTGCGTATCGGCTGCAGGCTCGGCTCGTCCAGATAGCCGCTCATCAGGTAGGGGCCGGCGATCTGCAGCTCACCGATTTCCCCCGGGGCGACCGGTGTCCCGCTCTCGGCGACGATTCGGTAGCGCACGCCGGGCGACGGGCGCCCGATGCACCCGGCGTAGCGCTCGGCATCCGCGGGCATCAGGAAGAAATCGCAGGTCGACGTCTCGGTCAGGCCGTAAATGTCGATCAGTTGAGCGGGCGCGAAAAGCCCGCGCAAGGTGGCCCCGAGTCCCTGGCCGAGCGTCTCGCCGCCGATCAACACCTGGCGCAGCGCCGCGACACCGGCGAGCGTGCGGCCTTCCGCCTCGAGGCGCGCCGGCGCGAGCTCGAGGATGAGGCTGCGCATCATCGTCGGCACGACCGCCACGCGATACGCTTGCTCATCGGCGAGTTCGCGCAGAAAGCTGCGGGCGGAAAAGCGCTCGCGCGCGAGCACCACGCCGCCCTGCAGGAGCGTGAGCAACGCGACCCAGATGCCGAAGCTAAAGGTGATGTTGAGCACCAGCATGGTCCGCTCGCCTTCGGCAAAGCCGAGCAGGCTCTGGACAGCCGCGAGTTTGCCGGCGAACGCGCGATGCGAGAGCACCGCGCCCTTCGGCAGGCCGGAGGAGCCAGAGGTGAAGACGACCAGCGCGGCATCATTCAGCAGCGAGCGCTCCGGCGGTGGCGCGTGGCCGATCTCGCGAAGCGTCACGTCCCATTCGAAGCGCGCGCGGGTCTTCGCCGCCATCTGCGCCACTGCGGCCTCCGGGGAGGTGCGATGCACCGGCACCACCACCCCGCCGGCGAGCCATGTGCCGATGTAAGCGGCGAGCTCGACCGGCCGGTTGGAGACGCGCACATGGACCGGCTCACCGGGGCGCAGGGCGGCGCGCGTGAGGACGTCGCGCACGGCGTGCGCAGCGTCGAGAAAGTCCGCGTAGCTGAGCGATGGGAAGGCAGGGCGAGCGGAAAAACGACGCGCTGCGTTCGCCAGCAGCGTGCCGAGGTTTTCAGCCAGTCCATCCCCTATTCCCACTCGATGGTGGCGGGCGGCTTGGACGAGATGTCGTAGGTGACGCGGTTGATGCCGCGCACCTCGTTGATGATGCGGTTGGAAATCCGCGCGAGCAGCTCGTGCGGCAGCGGCGCCCAATCGGCGGTCATGAAGTCCGTGGTCTGCACGGCGCGTAGCGCCACGGCGTGCTCATAGGTGCGGCCGTCGCCCATCACGCCGACCGAGCGCACCGGCAGGAACACCGCGAAGGCCTGCGCAGTCTGGTCGTACCAGCCGGAGGCACGCAGCTCGTCGATGAAGACGGCGTCGGCGCGCTGAAGCAGGTCGACGTACTCGCGCTTCACTTCGCCCAGAATCCGAACGCCGAGGCCCGGGCCCGGGAAGGGATGGCGGAACACCATCTCGCGCGGCAGGCCGAGCGCGCGGCCGAGCTCCCGCACTTCGTCCTTGAAGAGCTCGCGCAACGGCTCGAGCAGCTTGAGGTGCAGCGTCTCGGGCAGGCCGCCGACGTTGTGGTGCGACTTGATGTTCTGCGCCTTCTTGGTCTTCGACCCGGCCGACTCGATGACGTCCGGATAAATGGTGCCCTGCGCCAGCCACCTTGCGTTGCGGATGCGGCCCGCCTCGCGC
>C688J18823_10001761_pt1 | contig 13466 bp, 17 predicted proteins | sample HopSoiMetagenom1_FD_18823 | JGI IMG/M metagenome (IMG submission 18823)
CGCCGCGAGGTGAAGTCGCTACCCATTATGCCAGGAAGCGACGAGCCTGCGCTCGCCATGTTTAGGAGAGCCTCCCGGCAATGAGTGGGGTGTCGAAGGCTCGGCGAACCTATCCGTAATCACCGGATCGACCAGGAAGGGCAGGCGATCTTAAGCGATCGAATAGCTTACCTTCACGCCCGTCCAAGCCTGGATGTCCGTCACTTGCCGGCGGCCTGCGTCTTCGTGAACCCTGCTTCCGTCCGGGGCCTTTCTTTGAGAATGAGGCCCGGTGGCGAGAGTATCACCTTCATCCGCACGACTATCGGCATGTCCACCTCTACGTGATGCAACGAGGGCTGCTCCGTTTCTCCAATGGGCCTGGAGATGGCTTTGTTCCGCCACGACCGCCCTGGACGGGACTATCAATCGAGGTGGGGGCCGGATCGGTCCTCGCCCACCCACCCGTCCACCTCGAAGGTGGGGGATTGGGGCTGGTTCGAGAATGACCAGCGTTAACTCAAGCTCCCGCAACCGCTCTGGCGGTTCATCCTCACGCCATACGATCCAACTTCGCCGCCATTATGAAATCGTTCTCGTGCAAGCCCTTGATCTTTTTCGTTTGTAGCGACACCGTCGCGTAGCCCCAGCCGAAGCTGATATCCGGGTGATGGCCCTCGGCCTCGGCGAGGTCAGCGGCTTTCTCCACGAATGCGAATGCTCCAGCAAAGTTCTTGAACTTGAAAGTCCGCTCAATACGTCGCGCTTCGTCCTCAACGCTCCATTCGGGCGTCTGACGTTGATGAGTAGCGACCTCTTCGGAAGTAAGCGGCGGTATGCCGCCACGGCACGGCGTGCAGGATTTCGCGACTAGGGATGAGGCTTCCAGGGCCATAGGCACCTCCCTGAGGAGGGGGCCTCATCTGGCCCCCTCGAAGCAAAGGTTAGAAGTAATAGGGGGTGTTCCAGTAGTCGTGAAGTTCCCGCTCTCGCTGCCGGTCCGACCAATCGTAGTCGCGCTCACGGTAGAAGCTGGGAGCACCACGAATCTGGTCTTCGGTGATGTCGGTCTGAAAGCCGCCGCGGCTGGTATCATAGTCCAGCTTGCTCCACGGAATGGTGTGCTCCTCGCTACCAAGGCCCAAGAAGCCACCGAAGGACAAGACCGTGTAAGCCACTTTCCCGGTCTTCTTGTCGATCATGAGCCGCTTGACGGAGCCGATCCTATTACCATTGCGGTCGTAAACAGCGGTCCCCTCCACACGATCACTTTCGATTAGGGGTTTTCCAGTCATCACGCCGGGGGCGTCAGTTCCAGCCATAGTTCCCTCCTGGTGAAGAAGCTTGCTCAAGTCGCCAGAGCCGCCACCGAGTGACGTGCTCACGGCAAGAGGCTCTTGCGTGGGTTCCCACGAGTGCACCGCCTTCTGGGCAGCCGGGACATCAAGCGAGCTTCGCGTCAGCATAACCTCAGGTGAGAGGCTTCGTTCCAGAAATCCCCCGCCTCGGCGGAAATCGCTGACCACCGGCGTGCGGACCGTAGACACAGCCCGACCGTGATCATACATCGAGCCCGCTCTCCCGAAATTGCGCGACTGGTCCATCTCTCACCTCTCCGGACAATCATGAAACTTTCAACGCGACCGTTCATGGTCGAGGTCAAGAACAGGAAGCGGGCGACATCGCCGGCGATGGCCTCATCGTTTACTCGTCGAGATGACTGGCTTGATCCCATTTCTCCCGATGCTCTGCCTCAGCGCGATGTGCATGAGGGCCTCACTGTCGCTCCCGCTCAGAGTGAGGCGCTGCGAGAGGCAGAAAAGGTCTTCCAGGGCCTCCGAGGCGGCGCTCAGCCTGCCCCCGCTGAGAGGGAGCCGACAACGGCGGCGATCTCCTCTGGGTCTGAGGCTGTAAGCCCTAGAGTTCTGCCTGACTTGCGTGCCGCCGCCTGCGAAGAAGAGCGAGAGGATGTTCGCAATCCAAGACGGAACGGTGCCTCGAACCGCTCGACCGAGGATCAGCCCCGCAAGAAAGCTCCTGCTAAGCCGGCCCAGGTTCCTGCCGCTGGACCTATCATCGAGGCCGCTCCGGCCATGGCGTCCAGTGCTCACGCCGAGGCGGCTATGGCGCTCAGTCGCCGTATGAGCGGACCGAGAACGAAGCTTCCTCCTGGCCAACGCTGGAGGGAGCGGCGGCTACCGAGGGTCTGTTGGGATCGTAGGACCTAATCACCTGTGTTCGCGAATTCTCGCAGCCATCTCCTCCTGACGGACACCCCGCGTGTGCTACACAGAGGGGCGGCATAGCCGCCCCACGACCAAGGGGACCACCATGGCTCTTCAGATTGGCGACACGGCACCAGATTTCGAAGCGGAGACGACAGAAGGTCGAATTCGCTTTCACGACTGGCTTGGGAACTCCTGGGGTGTTCTCTTTTCGCACCCGAAGGATTTCACCCCAGTCTGCACGACGGAACTCGGCTACATGGCTCGGATCAAGCCGGAGTTTGACCGCCGCGACGTCAAGATCATCGGGCTCAGCGTCGATCCCGTGGATAATCACGCACGGTGGGCGGATGACATTCGCGAGACGCAAGGACACGCCCCCAACTACCCGATGATCGGCGACACTGACCTGAGCATCTCAAAGGCTTGGGGTATGCTTCCGGCGAGCACTACCGGCGATGCCTCGAAGCGCACGCCAGCCGACAACCAGACGGTCCGGAACGTCTTCGTGATCGGGCCGGACAAGAAGATCAAGCTGATCCTGGTTTACCCCATGACCACCGGCCGGAACTTCGACGAGGTCCTTCGGGTCATCGACTCCCTCCAGCTAACAGCGAAACACAAGGTTGCGACACCCGTGAACTGGAAGATGGGAGAGGACGTGATCATCGCAGGATCGGTGTCGGATGAGGAGGCGAAGAAGACCTATCCAGATGGCTGGAAAGCCCCGAGACCCTACATTCGAATCGTACCCCACCCGACGAACCCCTAAGATGTAGGAGACGGCGTTATCGGGGGGAGCCATGATCTTCCGTCAAATGTTCGACAGCACGTCCGGCACCTACAGTTACCTTCTGGCCAGTCGACGTGGTGGCGAAGCCCTCATCATCGATCCCGTGCTGGAGAAGGTGGATCGCTACCTCCAGCTTCTGCGCGAGCTGGACCTGAAGCTCGTCAAGGCTGTGGACACCCATCTCCATGCCGATCACATCACTGGGCTCGGAGCCCTCCGAGACCGGACGCATTGCATCACGGTCATGGGGGAGCAGAGTGGCGTCGATGTCGTCTCAATGCGGGTGACGGAGGGCGACAAGGTGGAGATCGAGGGCGTCGCTCTCGATGTGCTCTACACGCCAGGACACACGGATGATTCCTACAGCTTTTTGCTGCCTGACCGGGTGTTCACGGGCGACACGCTCCTGATTCGAGGCACGGGTCGAACGGACTTCCAGAACGGCGATCCCCGCCAGCAGTATCAGTCACTCTTTGGCAAGCTGCTCAAGCTGCCAGATGCCACGATGGTGTTCCCGGCCCACGACTATAAGGGCGATACGGTCTCGACCATCGGAGAGGAGAAGGCGTTCAACCCGCGCCTTCAGGTGAGGTCCGTCGATGAGTACGCGGACCTCATGAATAACCTGAAGCTGCCAAATCCGAAGATGATGGACGTCGCGGTGCCCGCCAACCAGCATGTCGGTCTCGTCCAGGAGGAGATCGCGAGACGCGGCTGGGCCATGAACCCGAGTGAGGCTATGGGACTGCTCGGGAAGCCTGATGTGGTGTTGATCGATCTTCGTGAACCGCGCGAACGCGAGAAGCACGGCACGATCCCAGGATCACTCCATGCCCCTTACCCCGATCTCCAGGAGAATGTGCGCCCAGGTGGGGTGCTCTACGAGCTTGCGGCTGCGACCGGCAAACGTCTCGTGTTCTACTGCGCCTTCGGCGAACGATCAGCGATGGCCGTGCAGGCCGCGCAGGACGCCGGCATAGGGTCATCTTGTCATATCCAGGGTGGCCTCGGAGCGTGGAAGAAGGCCAATGGGCCCGTGGTCGGATATTGATGCGAGTACTCTCGCCGCGAACGAGCGAGGCACACCGAGAAAATGTTCAGTCGGAACGACCTACTGAAATGAGAGCCATGCCGGAGGGTAACCCCCCGACTCCACTTGAAGAGATGCGGACGAGTGCCTGCACTGCGCAATCGTCGACATGGTGGATGAGCGGATTGCCGCCGGCGGTGCCGACGCTGCGAACCTTGCAGCCCTGATCGCGGAGAGCCTCGTAGACGTCATCCTACGGGTGCCGGAGGATGAGCAGGCGAAGCTTATGGCGCACACGTTGGCGGCTCTTGGGGGACTTCTTTCTTCAGAAGAGCGGTGCGGACGAAGGTAGCTCCGGACCAACGCACTAAAGACGAAGGCCCGGTAACGATTCTCCGGATGTGTGAGCGGAGGTGCGTCAGGGGCGACCTGGAACGAGTGCAGCAGCGGCCCGTTCACCTTTCGGCCGGGTGTCGGGTTGAGAAGTTGTGCTGCCCGTCCGTGCCCTACCTCCTCAGAGGTTCTCACAGGAGTAAGATCGTGCCCGGAACTGACAAGGCTCTTCCAGAGAACTCGCAACCGAACCTGAACAAGAAGCTCGATCGTGCGGTCGAGGAGACGTTCCCGTCGAGCGATCCTGTTTCAGTGAGCATCACGAAGGGCGGTGCCATCGACTATGATCATGATGATGATGAGGCCGAAGACCCCTCAATCGTCCGATCAAACCTTGGCCAGCAAGACAAGTCCGAGAGCCTCCTCGACCAAGCCAAGGAGAAGCTCAGTGACGTGGGGAGCACCGTCTCGGAGGCCGCTCATGAGGCCTACACCGAGGGCAGCCGTTATGTTCGGGAAGCGGTGGGCCATCACCCGGAGATGGAGCGGTACTACCGGCAAGGCACGGAAGCAGTCCGACAGCAGGCTTCCGACAACCCGTTGTTGACCCTACTCGTAGGCCTTGGGCTAGGTTATGCCCTGGCCTGGATGATCCACGGCACCGCATCCGGCGGCGCGAGGGGCGTACCCGATTATGCCAGGACGCGACGAGTCTACGCTCGCCACAGAGAGGACTGAGCCTAGCTCGGGATGAAGTTGAGGTGGTGGATGACGGTGCCGCATCGGGGCCGCGCCCCATGCGAACAGTCGCCGGGCTGACCTCCGAGGCCGAGGAGGCAGGCCCAAGCTCGTCGAATTTGGCCCCCGGCACTTCGTCCGGCTGAGCGTCTCGTTATGGCAGCTTCAAGCGCGACCATGTGCTCGCGGTGCTCGGCGAACTGGTAGGGCGCACCTCTGACAGGGGCTTCGAGGACCTCGCCCAGGGCGCTCGACTTGTCCTGGACGCAGCGCGTGAACTCTGGCGCGAACAAGGGAAGCTGGCAGAGGACACCGCGCCCGCCGAGGCAGGGCCGAGCGCCGGGTCGGGAGAACGCCCCTGACCAGCTGTAGCTTTGCTCCAGCAGGGCGGCCGGCGGCGTTGAAGGCTCCCGGCAGGGAGACGGCCTACCGACGAGGCCGGCCATCACTGCCTCAGCCGGCGAGGAAAAGCCCGTGACGGAGCAGGGCGGGAGCCGACGCCGCTGGTGCCGGCCGTCCAATTGGGTCTTCCACCTCGACCCCCAACCATTCGGTGCGAGCGACGGATGTTCTTGCGTTCCGTACTCAATCGTAGCCCAATATCAGGGGGGCATCCCGTTTGAGGGAGGCCGTCATGAAGACCTTCTACGAATTTCGATCCGAAGCCGACCCTGACCTGCACGGCTTCACAGACGAGGTTTCGGGGAGCAAGTTACCTTCCGAGAACGGACCCTGGACTTTCATCCGTCAACTAGCCTCGGAAGGAGAGTGGCCCTCCGGGATTAGCAAAGCGGTGACCGCTGCGGGCGTGCTCGAAAACGGCTTCAGTCTCTCGAATTACAGGGCCGCCAAACCAATCATCGCAAGTGACCGGGTGGAAGGTTACGGCGGTCTACGATCCGTCGGGAAGCCGCATCGGGACCATCAGGCGGTTGATGATCGAGAAGGTGAGCGGGAAAGTTCTGTACGCCGACATAACGTTCGGAGGCTTCCTCGGACTCGGGGAACATCACCACGCCATCCCCTGGGAGAAGCTCAGTTACGACAAAGGGCTCGGCGGATATCGCACCGACATCACAGCCGAGCAGGTCAGGGGTGCTCCGGCCTTCTACGGCGATGAGATGGTGTGGCCCGATCGCGAACGCGAAAATAAAGCCCGTGATTATTGGCGTTTACCGCCGAGTTAGCGGTATCAGCTTGCGACCCGAATTGCATTTGATTGGCTGCCCCGTACGCACAGGTAGAGCCTCTGCACGCGCGAGGGTTAACTGTCATTCGAGCGTAGCCAGCGTTCCGATCGTGATGGAGTTTTCGAATGCCTCACTACTGCCTTGGGCCGCAGGGTGCCGAAACCAAGGATCAGGTGTGTGTGGGTAGCAGCGTCCTCTGAAAAAGAGGCTCGGCGATCCGTGGCGCTCTACCACGAGCCAGATGCCCTCGATCCTGAGAAGTGGTTTTGTCGACATGACGCTACTCGGTCGCCGCCGCCCGGGGTTATCCTGACCGGTGGCGGCAGGACAATCACAATGGCGACAGGCCCGTAAAGGAGGAGCGATCACTGCCTCCCGCTCTCGCCCTCGCTTTGCCGTATGATTGACCAGGAATACGATAGGAAGCCTGGGGGGCAGAGGAACATGAGCTGACACGTCTTACGTGACCAACAAACATGGTCGGGGTGGCGCTACTCCCTCAGGCTATGTGGGAGAGAACCGATGCAAGACAAAGAACGGCCCGACTTGGTCGGCCTCAGCGCCGAGATCGTGTCAGCTTACGTTGCCAAGAACCACATTCAAACGTCGGAGATACCACAGCTGATCGCGAGCGTTCACGACGCCCTCAGGAATGTGGCAAAGCCTGCGCCGCAGCCCGAGAAGCATGAGCCGCCGGTGCCTATCAACAAGACGATCCGACCCGACTACATCATCAGCCTTGAGGACGGTCGGCAGTACAAATCGCTGAAGCGCCATCTGTCGAGCCGAGGCCTCACGCCGGAGCAGTATCGCCAGAAATGGGGTCTACGAGCCGATTATCCGATGGTCGCGGCCAACTACGCCAAGACTCGATCAGAGTTGGCGAAGGCGATTGGCCTCGGCCAAAAGAGGAGAGGGAAGCGAGCGGCCAAGAAGGATTCCGCCGCCTGACGCCTTCCGCCATGCTTCCCTAGTACCTCTTCCCCGACTCAGGCGGGAGGTCCCTCGGCTGATCCTGGTCCTGCTCCAGCTGATCCGCGAGTGAGCGAAGTCGACGCACCGCATCGGGACGGGTTCTCAAGCCAACCCAACTCTTCAGGGCAACCGTCAGCATCGTCTCGGTGACGAGCGCCGGGTCGTAACCCTCGGTCAACAGGCGTTTGCCGATCACACGCCAAGCATTTGACACTTGCTCGGATATCGCTTCGTCGTTGTCCCCGTTCAACCCCTCTCCACTCAACCGAGACACGAGCTATCTCTCTTCCAAAAACTTCAATCTGGGCAGCGTGACCTTCTTAGGCTGGTTCGCCTCGGCCTTGGTTTGCACCTTCCGTTGCCGTTCCTCTTCCATCCGTTCGTAAATACGAACGGCTTCAGAGTTTGCAGCTGCTGCGCTAGGCTTTTTTTGCCCATGCTGTCTGATCCCTTGTGCTGTGACGGATGCTGCGCTGGAAGTTACCCATCAGGCGGCGAGCTTCATCGTCGGCTGCGCCAACGCAAAAGAGGGCAGCCATGCCCCCCTTTTCGTGCGCTTAGACGGATCGCTCAGGCTTCCCAGCGATACTTGCCACGTCCCTTGCCGGTCTTATCAAACGTGATCAGGCCCTTGCGGCGCATCGCGAACGTCGCATTCAGGAGCGACTTTTCATCGAACTTCGGCAGAGCCGCTTGGAGACGATCCATCGTGAGACCCGTTCGGCGCTTCTTCAGCACATTCGAGATCGCCGTCTGAACCGGTGCGGGACGGCCCATTGGCCGACCAGCGGCGGTCCTGGTTCGAGCCGTCGCTGCTTTCGTAGAACGACGTCCGCTGGTAAGTCCGCCGTTCTGTACGGCCCTAATCGCGTGATGGAACTTGCGCTCGATCTGCTCGATGTCCCGGCGAGCACTTTCCAGAGTGCGGCGGATCAGAGCCTTCGGTTGATTCTGCTGACGTGCGTTAGCCATTTCCAGTGTAACTCCTTACGTGGGAGGCGCGCACATGTGGTGCGCAGACTGAAATGTCAACACCACGAAAGGAAAATCGCTAGGCGAACGAAACAGAAACTCACCTCGTAAGCTTCGTTGAATCCACTTAGCAGCACGATTACGAGCGGTTCATCGCTGAGTTGGCGTGGTGCTGCCCTCTGCCATCTTGTCGCACCATGAAAATGTACGTGAAACTCACGTCGCTGCGCAAAGTGTGAAAAATTGCGCTGAGTAGCGGCAGCTACTCCTCCCCGGACGCCACTGCCTTCGTCATATCTATGATGCGGCGGCGGACCTTGGCGTCCTTCACGGCCATGAAGACTTTGACGAGTTCCAGGCCGTCTGAGGTGGCCAAGAAGTCTGTCATCGCCCTGGAACTGGTGTCTGCGAGCGGCTTGCCCGAGTCCGGCCCCGAAGGCACTCCTTCGTAAAAGAACTCCACCGGCACCTGAAGAAAGCGGGCGATCTGGTGAAGACGGCTCGCGCCCATCCGGTTCATGCCCTTCTCGTATTTCTGAATCTGCTGGAAGGTGATGCCGCAAGCCTCCCCGAGCTTCTCCTGGCTCATGCCGACGAGCATGCGCTGCATGCGCACTCGCGAGCCAACGTGACGGTCAACGTCCTGAGGCTCTTTCGTCGGTGACCTGGCGGTCATGCCTCTGGGTTTTGGTCCAGATTTCCCAGCCTTGGTACCAGTTTCGCTTCGCGCCATGAGCTTGTTCTCGCCATGTTCATGATCTGGAGCCGCATTCTAAAGATGACACTCATTCAACAGCAACCCTGCATGTGCGGCACGCACTGAGCGGATCAGGCCTGGAAGGGGATCTCCGGGAACGTGGCAATCGAGACGGGCAACTCTCCGACACGCTGCACCATACCATTGACTCGGGCTTAGAATCCTATATGTCTTTGTTCCTACCTTAGGAGAGAAATTATGAAGCACACCCGACTTGTCGTTCGTCTCACCGGCCTTGGGGAAGCCCAAGCTGAGGGCGTAGTGGCCGTTCTCGCGTTGTTCCTTCTGGTGCTCGCGACGGCAGTGCTGGCGCATTGGGCATGAGGAAAAGGACACATGGACACTGATCAGGAGAAGCGATCCGATTTCGCGGCCATCGTCTCCGGTACGCCGAATCCGACTTCCGCTCACGAAGCCGCTCGATTCATCGCTACGGTGTCCTTGAGCCTTGGCGCACTCATGCTCTCGCTGTTCGGCATCATCGAGCGCATGGTGACGTTTGAGAAGCTCGCGATCCTGAATGAGTTTGCGCTACTCGCACTCTTACCCGGAATAGCTACGCTTGCCTTTTTGGCCTGCGCTCGCGCGATCTCCTGGATGATTAGCTACATGACCTTTGACCAATGGCACGCTGTCGTGCCTCAGGACCGCTGGGATCGGACGCGCCGCCTTCTCGAAGAAGGCAGCCAATTCCAGTTTAGGATCACACTAATGGGCGGAGCTTACCTGCTGTTCACGCTCGTTATCACGGCCCTGGCAGCGACAAGCGCGGGCCTTGCGTTCGGACTATCAGCTCCCGAACTCGGCTTCAGCACGCTTTCATTCGCAATGTTTGGCGGGGGCATCACAGCCGTTCTGGTCCTCTACGAGATGCTCACGCGAGACGGGGTTGCGAAAACGAGCGCCACAGGTGCATTCGTCACCGTGCTAATCGTAACCTTAGTCGCGGACGTGCTCTTGTGAGATCCCGTACCTGCCCGTCAACCCTTGCGCCAGTTGAGGGTAGGTGCAAACTCGTGCGATAAATACGACTGAAGGATACAAGAGCGCTGGGTTTTGCGCCCGCCTCAGCCGCACCGATGGCCTACAGCCACTCCAGCAGACTTATAATTACGGCTTCAAGTTCACCTTGGGTAATGTGGTTGGTATGGACACCGCCGGCCACGTCTTTTGGCAGCGCGTCGCGAGCCGGATTAGCTACTCGGCCTCTCGCTGGCCTTGCTTCGCTAGAGCCCGCTCGATGCGACGGTCCGGGATGAGCCAAATGAGCGCCACGAGCACGTAGATACCACCCGAGATCCATTGATGCAGGAACGCAGCCGGAATGGCGATGGAATAAAGGAGTGGAGACAGCTTGCCTTTGAGGTCCCGTCCGACGGCGGTGGCTACCAACGAGAACTCGCCCTGCTCTGCGATGATCACGCGCTGCAGGATCCCATAGGCGATCGCCGCCGCCAGCAGGACCACGCCGTACAGCGCCGTTGGCGCCGGCGCGAAATTGTTTTCGCCCATCCAGCCCGTGACGAAAGGAATGAGGGACAACCAGAACAGCAGATGCAGATTTGCCCACAGGATCGCTCCGTTTACGCGTTCGGTGACATGCAGCATGTGATGATGATTGTTCCAGTAGATGCCAAGATAGACGAAGCTCAGCACATAGCTCAGGAACACCGGGAGCAACGGCCACAAATCGGCGAGGCTGGCGCCGTGCGGCGCTTTCATTTCCAGCACCATGATGGTGATGATGATGGCGAGCACACCATCGCTGAACGCCTCCAATCGGCCTGAGCCCATGACGCCTCCTCTAGCGAATCCTGCGCCTCTCATAGAGCCACGTGCAGGCGTGGTCTTCGGGGTACTTTACTTCCATTGCACCATGTTTGGCCGGACGAGGTGGCGACCGCCAAGGCGCAAATCCAACCTCTGCGTGGGCCCAGCGGCAATAACCCCTCAGGCCGTGCGGTTGCGTGGCGACGGCACTCCCTTGTCACTGAACTGGCGGATAATCCGCTCACCACCGTCATCGATGTAGCCCTAGAGCCTGACGGCTCTACAGCCGCATTTTTTCCCTTAGGGGGCGACCCGAACCGACGTCATCATTGGCTTTGGCCCTGAAAAGTCCACTCTCGCGGCCGCTTGTTCAGCACCGCGACGTCAGGGCTGTACTCGGCTTGGGCCGCTGGCGTGGCTCCGGTAAGCGTCCGCCCAGTACCCGGGAAGTTGCATTCGTACGATGAGTCAAGGCAAGCTCTGAAAGTTATTCTGCGGAGCTAAGCGGTGGCCCTCGACTATCGATCTGAAGTCAAGCGCCCGGTGTCGCTTGCCCTTGTGGCTTTGGCTGTTCTGGGATGGATCGTCGCCGGTGTTGTGGTCATTCAGCAGACCCGGAAGGCGCACGAGCGGCGTCACGAAATCCGGCAGCTCACAATTAGTCAGAGTTCAGCTCGCGCTGAGGCGGAGCAACTTCGCCGCGCCAACGGGGATTTGGCTGCGCTGCAAAGCAGAATGGCGGCTGCTCAGCAACAGGCCTCCCGAGCCGAACAGGCGAGCACGGAGGCTGAGGCTCAGGCGGCTCCCGTTAAGCAAGCTCTTCAGAAACAGCAACAGGCCGCAGCGGAGGCCGCGAAGGCGGCTGACGACGAGGCGAAGCGTCTTGCCGAACTGCGGCGTGAAGCTCAAGCCATTGAGAGCCGCTTAGGAGCTCTCAAGAGCGAGGTCGATACTGTAGAGCAAAGCATCACTGATCGGAGCAAGGAGCTTGCCGAAGTCGGTAATCGGCTGGAGGATGCGCGACAACAAGAGGTGAAAGCCCGCCAGGACTTGGTTAGCTTAGGGCAGGAGATGACGGCCAAGACGAGTGAGCTCGCTCAAGCCGAACAGCGCCTGCAGCAAGCCCGAGAGCTGGAGGCTCGTCTTCAGACGATGCGTCGTGAGATGAGCGATACCGAGGCGAAGCTGGGTGAGGCGCGGAAGCAGCTTGCGATANCGCCAACGACGCCGAGCGAAGGAACGGAGGCTAAAAAGGAGTAAAGTAGCCAGCCAACGATATGTGTCGTGCGTGTCTTAACTCCGCAGTCCCGACCCGAGATGTCGGCGAGAAATGTCATTCGTCCGACTCAGTCGCCGGGCAGGCAACCTATCACAACGCGAGCCGCTGTCCGTTTCAGGCCAGCACACTCGGAACTCAGCGAGCACCGAGTGACAAATCGAAACCGCCGCAGCACTGACCCCGGGCCGCCAGCTTAGCGGTTTATTGGGTCCGCCATCGTTGACAGCTGAGGTGTCGAGGGATCACCATTCCTGTGGGGGTGAGCCTTAAGGATGGCTGCCATGGATGGCTTCGATCACATTCTGAACTGGAAGCTTAAAGGCTGAACAGGCCGAAGCCAGGACCATTAAGATCAAAGCCGGAAGCTGATGCGGCTGGTCGAATGGGCGCTTCTCACACCCGCGAGCATCGCTGCTGCCTAAGCCGGGCTTGGGCGGTACTTCTGAGGAGTCGGCGAGGCCGCAGACGGGCCGTCTACAATGTAAGTTCAAGGGACAACCACCTGAGAAGATTCATGGCGATACACTATTCCTCGATGCCAAGCGCACCAGCTGCATCCATTCGTGGGCGCTCCGCAAAAGATCGGTTTGTTCGCAGGTTCACTGATGATGAACCGACACTGAGCGGGTCCAATCCGCATCAATGATACCGCGTGCTTCCGGTCGGGTGGAGGGTCGCAGGTGAGCGTTGTGGCCATGAATCGATCCATCCCTCCGGACAGAGAGCGTCGCTGGTATCGACGTTCTTTGGGAAGGGCACCGTCTCCACGAGGCACCCTCGCTCATTGTGAACGGAGACAGTCCAGGCCGACCACCCGTCGTAAGTGGGTAGCGCACTCATCAGCCGGTCCGCAGCTTTCAAAGCCCACCACAACACCTCCGAACCATCGGCCTCAATGCCTTGACGGTCGAGGACAAGGTCTAGCCCATCGCTACAATGAAAATAGAACCTCTTCAATTCGCCCTCCATCAATCGCGGGGCCTCAGCTCGCGAGTAAGATTCGTTCTATAGCTTTCAATTGATGAGAACCTGCACGGTTAACATAGGTGAATCCGGCCGGCGAACTGCCGCCCTTTTCCCCATTATCCACGCAACTCACACGCGCGCGTAGTGCGGTCCGGAGTGTTGCCGTGGCCCAACCCTCGACGGGTAGTCGCCCGACGCACCCGGTCCTATATCCTCGCGTCAGCAGGACGCCATGGCGTTCGAAATCACAGGTCACAAGCCTGGGCTGGAGGGTGCGTTCGTGCGCACCCAGGCGCACACTGCGGCTGATGCGCTTCGCTTCGCCCGCGAATGGCGGAGCGGACTGCAGTCTTACGACATCGACCGCTTCGGGATGATCGTCAGAAGATGGCCTGCATGCCGACCAGAGCTAAAGGCCAGAAGCGCCCCGCCGATGCGGCCTAACCTCGCCGCAGGCTC
>C688J18823_10001763_pt1 | contig 13457 bp, 10 predicted proteins | sample HopSoiMetagenom1_FD_18823 | JGI IMG/M metagenome (IMG submission 18823)
GGCGCGCAACGCGGCACGGTCGAATGTCGAGTTGAGGCTCGTCGTCTCGACCTTTGCATCACGGACCGTGCCGTCGCGGTCGATGACGAAGTAAATCGTGGTCGTCGCGTTGGTGATCTGCGGCCGCAGCCACTTCTGTCCGACCAGCGTGTGCATGCGATCGATGTAGATCGGATAGGGGAAGTCGCCGCCTTCGAGACCGGTGATACCGCTGCCTCCCTGCGGAACGGGCGGCGGACCGGCGGGCGGTGTGACGACTGGATTCTCCGCCCCTTTTTTCGTCGATTTGCCGAAGGGCGAAAGCGGGACAGCGTTCGCAACCGGCTTCGCGACGGACGGCTTGACGTCTTCGGCTTTCGGCTTCGGCGCTTCGATGCGCGGCTTCTCCGGCGGAGCGACAGGTGCCGCCGGCTGCCGTACGACCGGCGTGACAGGCGCAGGCGTCTTTCGTAGGTCGCGCATCGGTGCGAATTTGATGTTGAGCACCGACACCGGCATCGCACTCTTCGTGTGCATCGCGGTCCAGACTCCGAATGCGGCGATGCCGCCGTGCATCACGAGAGAGAGGATGAAGATGGCCGGCATCCAGCCGGTGTCGAGGCGCGCACGCGCAGCGAGGATGTCACCGACGCGATCGTCCATCCCGCTCCCCTGGTTGAGTCACCATCCCGAGCTGCTCAACCCCGGCCCGATTCATTACGTCGAGCACTGTCACCACGCGTCCGTACGGCACGCCTTTGTCCGCTTCGAGCAGCGCACGCTTCACGCGGCGCGCGCGGAGCATCGTGCCGAGGGTCTGCTCGAGATTCGTCGAGCCGACAGGCGTGTCGTCGACATAGACCGCGCCGCTCATCGCGATCGTGATCTTCGTCGGATTGTTCGACGCCAGCTCGAGACTGCGGCCTTCCGCGGTGGGCAGCGCGACGGTCAGTCCCTGCGTGAGCATCGGCGCCGTGATCATGAAGATCACGAGGAGCACGAGCATGACGTCGACGAGCGGGGTGACGTTGATCTCCGCGAGATCGGACATGTCGTCGCTGTCGGTTGGGCGAAACATTCCTGTTATTAGACGCGCTCAGGTGAAATTGCGTTCTGTCAGATTGAGAAACTCGAGCGTGAAGTCTTCCATCTGGCCCCGTGCCTGACGCATGCGCTGCACGAAATGGTTGTATGCAAGAAGCGCGGGAACTGCGGCGAAGAGGCCGGCGGCTGTATTGATCAGCGCCTCACTGATTCCCGGCGCGACGGCGGTGATCGACGTCGTTCCCATCGTGCCGATGGTGGTGAACGCTTCCATGATTCCCCACACCGTGCCGAAGAGTCCGATGAACGGAGTGGCCGCGGCGGTGGTGGCAAGAAACGGGACGAAGCGCTGCAACCGCGCCGATTCGATCCGCGTGGCGCGAATCAGCGAGCGCTCGACCGAATCGAGCGAGCGCACTTTGGTGTCGCCGTGCGCGATCTGCGCTTCGATCTCCGCATAGCCCGCTTTGAACAGCCCGACGAGCGACGAATGCACGAGCTCTTTCGTCGCCGCCTGCACGTCGGCGAGACGCTTCGCTTTTCGAAACGCGAAGGTGAAGCGACGCGATGCGCTGTCCGATTTTCGGAACCGCTGCCCGACGACGATCATCGTCGCCCATGACATCACCGAGAAGAGAAGGAGGATGGTCAGGACGGTCTTCCCCACCACCCCCGTATGCAGAAACGCCGTCCAAAGCTGCACGGAAGGAGCGTATACGAAAACCTGAAACCTGAAACCTGAAACCTGAATTAAAACCTGAAACCTGAAACCTGAAGAAAGCAGTGAAACTTGAAACAGCTACGCCCGATCACCGGCGTGCCGATCCCTCGGGGTCCAAGCCTGGGATCGATCTTCTACGCCGATGATCGGGGCGTTCTTAAAAGCTGAAACCTGAAAGCTGAAACCTGAAGAAAGCAGTGAAACTTGAAACAGCTACGCCCGATCACCGGCGTGCCGATCCCTCGGGGTCCAAGCCTGGGATCGATCTTCTACGCCGGTGATCGGGGCGTTCTTATTTCAGGTTTCAGGTTTCAGGTTTCCGTTGGGGCGTTCTTATTTCAGGTTTCAGGTTTCAGGTTTCAGATTTCAGGTTTCAGCCTTTGCTCACGCCGTCAGGCGTACCGGCTCGTCCGCCACCAATTCATGCGTGAGCAGATAAAACTCGATGTCATCCATCGATAACGGGTAGAGCACGCGGCCGTCTCCACGCGCAGTGGCGCTGAGGTAGCCGGTGCCGTCGCCGCGCACGATCAATACGTCGCCCTGGAACTCCTGCGGCAGGCGGGCGAGGAGCTCGAGGCAATCGCCGGCGGAGGCGCTGCGATCGATCACCACGCGCTCCACGTCGCGATCGAGCTCCGTCACCGCGTTCTTCAGCGCGTACTCGAGCATCGCCACGGCGCGCACGAAGATGACCCGCGTCGATGCATCGGGCGAGCAGTCCCAGTCGCGTGACGTGATCGCCGGATTTCGATTCACCAGCGTGATTCGCCTCTGGTCGTGCATGGCGATCTCCTCAGAAGTGCAACTGCGCGAGTACGACGGCGGCGACGAACGCGGGAAGCGACATCGTCACGATGACGCGCCAGCTCTGACGGCCGCCGCGGATGTCTGAAACAGTGCTGACGAGAAACTGGGTCATGATCGTCTCCTTAATTTATTGCTGCTTCGGCAGAGGGATGGTGCGCATTCCGAAGTTGTCTTTGGGCCAGAGGTTGAGCGGGAGAGCGCGGCCGTTCACTTCGTACTCCTTCGCGCGCGTCGACACGAGCTCGATCGAGCCGTTCGCCGGAACGCGATATGTGTCGCCGTCGTAGCGGAACTCGGTGCCCGGATCGCCGACGAAGCGGTACGACACGGTGTCGATGTGGCAGGTCAGGCTCTTCACCTGCGGCGCCGGGTGGTAGCGCTGTTGAATCAGTCCGACCAGATCGATCTTGATGCTGAGGGCGGCGGCGGTGAGGATGGTGAGCAGCATGTCGTTTCTCCTGCCGCTCCCTTAGGTCAAGTGCTGGACCACCTGTCCGAAATCGTGTAAGTGGCTTCACATCATCAACTTAGAATTTTTGATGGCTTTGCGCTGGCGTTCAGAAACTGGACGGGCGTATGATTTCCGTGAAATGGCTGATGAACTTCGCGACCGCATCCTCATCATCGATGACGAACCGTCGATCGTGGCCGGACTCGAAGCGCTCCTCTCCGAAGACTGGGACGTGCGCACCGCGGGCGACGGCCGCGAAGGCCGCCGCGTCTTCGCGGAGTTCTCGCCCGACGTCGTGCTGCTCGACGTGCAGCTGCCCGACGTCAACGGCATCGATCTGCTGCACGAGTTCAAGATGTACGCGGAGACGACCGCGGTCATCATGATGTCCGCGCACGGCACATTTGAGCGCGTCGTCGAATCGATGCGCCTCGGCGCCGAGACCTTCCTCACCAAGCCGTTCGAATACGAGACGCTCCAGCTCACGCTGCAGCAGGTGAAGCGGATGCTCGCCACGCAACGCGAGCTGCTCGCGCTGCGGCGCACCGAGGCGAAAGATGTGGAGCGCTTTCCGGGCGTGTCGCCGTCGATCGTGCAGCTCAACCAGATCATCGGACAGATCGCGCGCGCGCCGTCGCCGGTGCTGATCGAAGGCGAATCGGGCACCGGCAAAGGGGTGCTCGCGCGGATGATTCACAACCGCTCGCCGCGGTCGCGCGCGCCGTTCGTCGATCTGAATTGCGCCGGCTTGTCGAAGGAGCTGCTCGAATCGGAGCTGTTCGGACACGAGCGCGGCGCGTTCACGAACGCGATGCAGACGAAGCCGGGACTGTTCGAGATCGCCGGCGATGGGACGCTCTTCCTCGACGAGATCGGCGAGATGGAGCTGACGGTGCAGGCTCGCTTGCTCAAGGCGCTGGAAGAGAAACGCTTCCGGCGCGTCGGCGGCATTCGCGATCTGCGCGCCGACTTCCGCCTGGTCGCGGCGACGAATCGCGATCTGCTGGCCGAGGTGAGCGAAGGGCGCTTTCGCGGCGATCTCTACTATCGATTGAACGTCGTGCGCATCCGCATGCCGCCGCTGCGCGAGCGGCTCGAAGATGTGCCGATCCTGATTCAGGCGATGCTGCCCGCGCTGGCAAAGGAGATCGGGCGTTCCCTGCCGAAGGTGAGCGGCCGCGCGATGAAGAAGCTCGCGAGCTACGCGTGGCCCGGCAATGTACGCGAGCTGCGCAACGTGCTCGAGCGCGCGCTGCTGACGCTCCCGGGCGACGAGATACGCAGCGAGGATCTCTTGCTCGAGTCCGGTGCAACTCCCTCGCTCGCATCGGCCTCAGGCGGAATGCCGGCGGAGGAGTGGGAGATCCGTCCGCTCGACGAGGTGGTCGCGGACTACGTGACCGCCTCGGTGAACGCGACCGGCGGCAACGTGCGCAAAGCGGCGCGGCAGCTGAAGATCAGTCCGTCGACGCTGTATTCGAGGATGAAGACGAAAGTGTGAATTGCAGGTGGTGATCATGAACCAGGTGATTCGCGATCTTTACGAACGAGCCTCAGAGCTCACGCCCAACGACCGAGCCGAGCTGCGCCGGGCTGCTCCTGGACAGCCTTGAAGACCCCAGGAGCGCGGCCGTCCCGGCCGCAGCGATCGGGCGTCTCGCCCGATCGCGGGGAATCGGTCGCCGGCCGGGACGGCCGCCGACTGCGGGCGGGACGCCCGCGCTCCTGCAACCGACACAACGACTACCGCAAGATCGGCGACGCGATCCGTCGGCAGGGGATTCCTCACACAGCTCACCTAACGGCCGTTCGGTTGCTTTCGGACGATCCGGAAGGATATAATTCCATCGTTTTACTGTGCGACGCCCTCCTGTCACAGACCCGGTGATTACTGCTGCGCCGTCCGGAGAGATCGTTTTCTGGAGTCGGGGTGCGCAGCAGACATTCGGTTATTCGGCCCGCGAGATGGTGGGGAAGCCTCTGTCGGCGATCCTCCGTCTGCCGCGGCTGAAAACCGGTGGCTCGTTCCGCATCGACGCGACGCGCAAAAACGGGCAGTCGTTCCGCGCCGGCATCGTCGTCGAGCCGTTCGACTCGCTGATCTCGATCAGCGTCCGCGACGAATCGCGCGCGACGCTCTTCGCCGATTTCGTCGACATCGTCTCGCAGCACGCGAGCTTCGCTGCCGCCGCGCCGCGCGTCGCCGAGTCGATCGGCCACGCGCTCGGATTCGAGGCAGTGGCGATCTGGGCCACCGACGAAGAAACGCCGCAGCGCACGGTTTGGTGGAGCGCGACCGGCGGCGCGGTGCGCGAGAGCGGACTCGTCGACCGCGTGCGGCGCAGCGGCGAGCGCGCCATCAGCGGCGATGCGATGTTGTTTCCGATCATCGATCGCACCAGTGTCGCGTTCGTGCTGGAACTGTTCGGCGGAACGGAGAGTGTCGCCGACGATGTCGCACGTATCGCCGCAACCGCGGAGCGATTCGTGTCGCGCATGTTTACCGAAGCGCAGGAGCTGTCGGAGAGCGGCGTGTTCGAGATGGGGCCGGGCCGCGTCGTGCGCGCGTCCGACGGCCTCTATCGGATCTTCGGACTGGCGCCGCAATCGCGGCCGCTCACGCTGCACTACTTCTTCCGCCACACGATGGCCGGCGATCGCGATCGATTGCGCGGCGCGATCGAGCTCGCCCGCCAGCGCGGCTCGCTCGAAGTCAAGCTGCGCATCCGCTGCGACGACGGCGAGATCCGCTTCCTCCGCGTGAACGCGAAAGTGCGCGAGCTGCGCGTGATCGGCAACGTGCAGGACATCACGGAGGAAGAAGCCGCGGCGCGCGAGCGCGTCGAGCTGCAGCGCCAGCTCGGAGAAACGCGCCGCCTCTCGAGCCTCGGCAGGCTCGCCGCGACGATGGCGCACGAGTTCAACAACGTGCTGATGGGCATCAGCACGTTCACCGAGGTGCTGCGGCGGCGGACGGCGGGCGAGGTGCACGTGCAGAGTGCCGTCGCGCAGATTCAGCAGTCGCTCGGCCGCGGACGGCGCATCACGGACGAGATCCTGCGCTTCACGCGCGAGCCGGCGCCGTCGATGTCGACGATCGACGTAGCGCGCTGGTTGTCCGACTTTTTCCCCGAGGCCGCGGCGCTCACCGGCGCGCGCGCACAGCTGGAAGTCGGTCATGACCTGTTCATCCGTGGCGACATCGCGCTGCTGAACCAGGCGCTCGCGAACCTCATCATCAACGCACGCGACGCGGCGCCCGAGGGAGGGATTCGTATCGTCGCGCGCGCGACCGGCGACGAACGCCTCGATCTGATGGTCGCCGATCGCGGCACCGGCATCGCACCCGAAATTCGCGAGCGCATTTTCGAGCCGCTCTTCACGACGAAGCGCAGCGGCACGGGACTCGGACTCGCGGTCGTGCACCAGGTCGTGAGCGCGCAGGGCGGGACGATCCACGTGGAGAGCGAGATCGGCCGCGGCACGGAGTTCCATCTGCGTTTCCCACTGTTCGCGGGCGACGTCGATCCGCACGAGGAGCCTCGCGTCGCGAGCGTGCTGCTGGTGGAAGACGATCCGGCGGTCACGCTCGCGCTGCACGCGACTCTCGAAAACGAGGGGATCGACGTGCGCACCGCGACGAACGGCCGCAGCGCGATCGGCTCGCTTGCGAAGCAGACGCCGGACGTGGTCATGCTCGACATCGGTCTGCCCGACGTGAGCGGCGTCGATGTCTACAACGAGATCGCGACGCGCTGGCCGCGATTGCCGGTCGTCTTCATCACCGCCGAGCTCGACGACACGGCAGTTGCGCGATTCCTGCGGCAGCCTCACATTGGTTTCTTACGGAAGCCCTTCGAGGCGGAACAATTGCTGGAGACTTTGTCAAGAATTACTGCTATAAAGCGTTCGAAAACCGAACGAAATCCGGAACCCGAACGGATTCTCAAGGCTCGTCGTAGCAGGTAAGTGTTTCCCGCTCTTCCAGTTACAGTAGCCCCGGCGGCTGGCATGCCGCTTGTTCCAATCACAGCCGATCCAGATGCGCACAGCGACTGCCGTTGGCCTCTTCTATTGCTCGGAGGATGAGCTGGCCAGCGTGCGGCGTCATTTGCCGCAGTCGGCGACCGTCGCGCTGTACGCCGATGACGGCTCCGACGCAGCGTGTAATTTCGCGGTGATCGGATCGGCGGCGGTGAAACGCCGCGCGGTGCTGAAGAAGCTGCGCGAGAAACTCGGCCCAACTCCCGCCGTCCTGCTGATCGATCGAAACGACGACGTTCCGCCCGCCGCCACGGACTTCCTCGTGCTCGCGCATTCCGAGCTGCATCAGCTTCCCTCGATGATGGATCGCGAGCTGCGCCTGCAGCGCATCGAAGCCGCGCTGCGCGAGAGCGAGCGCCGCTATCACGATCTGCTCGAGAACGCACACGAAGGCGTCTGGATGTTCGATCGCGAAGGAAACACGACCTTCGCCAATCAGCAGATGGCGCGGCTCCTCAACACATCGATGCACGTGCTGCGGCGCACGTCGTTTTTCGAGTTCATCGATCCGGCGCAGCGCGCGGTCGCGTTGACGAAAGTGCAGGGCGTGCGCGATGGAGCGGCGGAGCCGCACGAGCTGCGGTTCCAGCGCCGCGACGGCACGTCGTTCTGGGCGCTGGTCTCGTTGAGCAGCGTGCACGAAGGCGACGAGTTGATCGTCGTGGCGCTGGTCAGCGACATCACGGCGGGCCGCCGGATGGAAGAAGAGCTGCGCGGCCGGGAGATGCAGCTGTCGATGGCGCAGCAGCTCGCGCAGGTCGGGAGCTGGCAGTGGGACGTGGAGAGTGATGTCGTCACGATGTCGCGCGAGCTGCGTCGCGTGATCGGCAGCGGCCTGGCGGCCTCGATGAAATTGCACGAGGCGCTGGCGCTGGTCGAGGCGGACGAGCGCCCGGCGGTGCTCGCCGATCTGCACCGCGCGGCGGCCGACGGCTCGATGTTCGATCGCGAGCTCACCGTGAGCCTCGACGGCAAGCGGCTCGTCGTGCATGCGCGCGGACAGCTGGTGAAGGACGCGCGTCCGCGCCGGATGATCGGCATGGCGCAGGACATCACGGCGCGCAAGGCGAACGAGTTCGCGCTGCAGGAGAGCGAGGAGCGTTATCGCACGACCCTGGCGAACATCCCCGAAGTGATCTGGCGCGACGACCTCGCCGGCAAGTCGTCGTACCTCAGCGAGAACATCGTCGACGTGTGGGGCTACACGCCCGAGGAGCTTCGCGACAACGAGCTCGAGATCTGGGCGCGGCACGTCCATCCCGCCGATCGCGACCGCGCGCTCGCCGCGTACGAAGCGCTCTTCCGCGACGGCACGAAGTACGACGTCGAATATCGATTCCTGCGCCGCGACGGAAAGTGGATCTGGATTCACAACCGCGCGGAGATCAAGGAGATCGACGGACAGCTGCATGCGTTCGGCGTGATCTCCGACGTGACGGAGCGCCGTCGCGCGGCGGACGAGCTGGCGCGCTCCGAGGCGCGGTACCGCGCGCTCTTCGAACAGGCGGGCGTGATCATCTACACGACCGACGCGGAAGGCCGCTTCACCACGATCAACAAAGCGTTCGAGCAGTTCACGAAATGGAGCGCGGATGAATGGATCGGCCGGCCCGTCTCGGAGTTGATCGAGCCCGATCCGGCGGACGAATCGATCGGCCGTCTGCGGGCGAAGGACGGCAGCGAAGTCGTGCTCGAGCTCTCGTTGCAGGCGCTGCGCATCGATGACGAAGTGCTCGGCACGCTGGCCATCGCGCGCAACGTGACGAAGCGCCGTCACGACGAGCTGGAGCGCGAAAAGGAAAAGCGTCTGGCCAGCCTCGGACAACTCGCCGCGTCCGCCGCGCACACCTTCAACAACGTGCTGATGAGCATCCTGCCGTTCGCCGAATTGCTGAAGCGCCGTGCGCCGGACGATCCGAAGGTCGACATCGCGACGAAGCACATCTTCCAGGCCATCAAACGCGGACGGCAGGTGTCGCAGGAGATCCAGCGGCTGGCGCGTCCAGTGTCGTCGCTGTCAATCGTGACGATCGATGTCGCGCACTGGGCCGCGGAGGTCGCGCGCGAAACACGAGCCAGCCTCGGGCTGGCGTATCAGATCGACACGAAGATCAAAAGCGCGGATCTGTTCGCGCGTGCGGATGAGTCGCTGCTCAAACAGGTAGCGACGAATCTCATCGTCAACGCGCGCGATGCAATGCCGAACGGCGGCCAGTTGGTGATCTCGGCGTCACGCGCGGAGAACGGACAGATCGAGATTGCGATCGGCGATTCAGGTCCGGGCATTCCGGAGAATCTGCTCGATCGCATCTTCGAGCCGCTCTTCACCACGAAGCGCTCCGGCACCGGCCTCGGCCTCTCCATCGCGCATCAGGCCATGGTGCAGCAGGAAGGCTCGCTGCGCGTGTCGAGCAAGGTGGGCGAGGGGAGCACGTTCACCATCGCGCTTCCGTCCGCTGCCGCACCCGCGCCGGCGGTGGAGGAGCAGCGACGCTTCGGGCCGCGTCGAATCGTCCTTGTCGAAGATGATGAGTCGGTCGGCGAAGGGATCCGCGCGCTGCTGGCGGATGAAGGTTACGAGGTGCACCTCGTGACGACGGGCGCGGCCGCCATCGATGCGGTGCGCGCGTTCCAACCGGAGCTCGTGCTGCTCGATGTGAACCTGCCCGACATGAGCGGCTTTCAGGTTTACGAAGAGCTCGAACGGCTCTGGCCGCGACTGCCGGTGATCTTCTCCACCGGTCACGCCGATGCGCGCGCTCTGGGCGAGGCGCGGCATCGGAACGTGCCGTCGATCATGAAGCCGTATGACATCGATGAGTTGCTGGCCGTGGTGTCACGCGTTCGGGTGCAAGAGACTGAGAAGCTGAGAGACTGAGAGACTGAGGGGATCCCTGCGGCGTCTCTCAGTCTCTTTGTCTCTCCGTCTCTTTGTCTCTCAGACTGAGAAACTGAGAGACTGAGAAGCTGAGAGACTGAGGACCCCGCGCGTCTCTCCGTCTCTTTGTCTCTCCGTCTCTCCGTCTCTTTGTCTCTCAGTCTCTTTGTCTCACTGTTCACTATCAAAAATGAACACATCCGTCCCCACCCGCGCGGCTCCATAAACCGTTTCCAGCATCTCGTCCGGCAACCGGATGCAACCGTGCGAGACGCTGCGGCCGATCGAGTCGATGTCGTCGGTGCCGTGGATGAGGATGCCGTCGCCGAGGTCGAGAGCGTACTTGCCGAGGTGTCCTTTGACCATACGCTTCGGTGAATCAGGCGGCGGAACTCGTTCACCCGCTTCGATGAACGCCCAGTCGGGTTTGCGCCAGACCGGATCATCGATCTTGCGCAGCACTTTCAGATGTCCGCGCGGCGTGTGGAAGACCCACTCGTCGTCGCCTTTGACCAATGTTTTTTCGCTACCGGTGGCCGCTTTTGATTTCCGGACGAGCTGTCCGTCCCGGAACAGGTAGGCGGTATTTTTTTTCACGTCGATGGTGATGATGGTCCCGCTCCGCGGTGCCTCGGGCGGAAGTCCTTCGATGTTCGTGTCGTTCTGATCGCTGCATCGCAGCTGGTACCAGCGGCACGGAGTTGATTGAGCGAAGAGCGTTGGAGAGAGTGTCAAAATCGCTAGCAGGATGGCGGTTTTCACACTCTCCTAAATTGCGAAATCAACGCCAGAATGCTACGCTGCCGAAGCGCTAAGACCCCGTAGCTCAGCAGGATAGAGCAGGAGTTTCCTAAACTCTTGGTCGGAGGTTCGAGTCCTCTCGGGGTCATCCGCAGCGCCCCGAATCAGACCTTCACGCGGGCCCGTTCCTTGTCCTTCCGATCACGCAACAGGATCGATGCGACGAGATAAACCCCGGCGATCGCGGCGAGCAGATATCCGATGATCGCGATGATCGGATAGCCGAACAATCGATGCACCGTCTCCACGCGCATCATCAACGACGATGCGACGAGCAGCGCGGCGATCACCAGGCCGACCGTGATCCGATTCGCCACCTTGTGAATGCCGCCGAGGAACTCCTCGGCCTGCGTGAGCTTGACGCCGAACGTCAGCTTGCCGCCGGCGGTGAGGTCGAGGATCTCGCGCGAACGGTGCGGCAGGTCGTGCACGAGCTGATTGAGATCGAGCAGCGCCGGATAGAAGTTCTGCGGATCGAACTTCTGCTTCAGCTTCTGCGTCATCAGCTCCTGCGCGTATTCACGGATCACGCGCTGCGGGTCGTAATTCGGATCGAGCTTCTTCGTGATCCCGTCGAGGTTCAGCAGCGTCTTGGCCAGCATCGCCATCTCGGCCGGCACTTTCAGCTCGTTGTTGTTCGCCATCGCGATGATGTGGAACAGCACCTGTCCCGTGTTCACCGCCTGCGGATCGGCGTCGTGGAAGTTCGCGACGAGCGAGGAGATGTCGCGATGGAACTTCGTGATGTCGAAACGCTCCAGAACCTCGGACATTCGCACGCACGACTCCGCGACTTCGACGCCGTTGTTCGACGAGATCGCGAGCAGCAGCTTGATGATCTCGTCCTGCATCTCCGCCGTGATCCGGCTGACCATGCCGAAGTCGATGAGGACGAGCTGGTCCTCGCGGAGGAAGACGTTGCCCGGATGCGGATCGCTGTGCCAGAAGCCGTCGACGCAGATCTGCTTGAGGTACGCGCGCGTGAGCACCGCCGCGAGCTCCGCGTAGTCGCGATCGATGATCATCAGCGGTGTGAGCTTCGAGACTTTGCGGCCCTTCACCAACTCCGTCGTCAGCACGCGCGATGAGCTGAAGTCGTGGATGACCGAGGGGATGTAGATCTCCGGAAATTGCGCCAGGTTCTGGCGGAGCAGATCGGTGTTGCGCGCCTCCTGCAGGTAATTGAGCTCGTTGGTGAGCGTCAGGCGTACCTGATCGAGCGTCGCGACGAGATTCATCTTCCGTCCGATGTCGGAGTGTTCTTCCATTGTTTGGGCGATGTCGCCGAAGACTTCGAGATCGTGCTTGACCTGCTCGCGGATGTTCGGCCGCTGCACTTTGACGACGACTTCGCGTCCGTCTCGGAGCACGGCGCTGTGAACCTGTCCGAGGGAAGCGGCGGCGAGCGGCGTGGAATCGAACGATTGGAATGCTTTCGAGATCCGAACGCCGAGCTCTTCCTCGATGATTTTCTCGACTTCGGCGAACGAGAACGGCTCGACCGAGTCCTGCAGTTGCTCGAGCTCGTCGATGTACTCGCGCGGCACGATGTCGGGACGCGTGGAGAGGAGCTGGCCGAACTTGACGTAGGTCGGTCCGAGCTCTTTCAGCGCCGTCGCGAACGCCTGCGCGCGCTCTTTGACCTCGGGCTCCATCGGTCCCTCGGAGGTGTCCGCAGAAATGATTTCATCCGGATCGAGGGTTAAGTGGAAGTCCTTCCTCCCGTACTTTGTGAAGAGCACGAGCAAATCGCGGTAAGCGGGGAGGTTACGGGTTCGCAGCATTCGACATGCTGCTTGTGCAAAGGGACTGCCGGGCCGGACAGCAGGTGTCGGGCGAGCGCAGTCGAGCCATCCCCGCGTCGCGCTGCACGGGATCCCTCGACTGCGCTCGGGATGACACGAAGGGGTCGAATTTTTGCGTTGATGTGGGAGTGTGTGGGTGTACGACAACCTCTCAGGTTGTCGGGGATTCTAGGGACAAGCTGAGAGCTTGTCCTACACCACACCCTGCTGTCCGCTGTCCGCTGTCCCACGTGTTACGATCTCCCGATTACTCGCAAGGAGCACCTTTCATGTCCAGTAAGCGCCATTTGTTCACGTCGGAATCGGTGACCGAGGGTCATCCGGACAAGATCGCCGACCAGATTTCCGACGCGATTCTCGACGCCGTTCTCGCCGAAGACCCGGTGGGCCGCGTCGCGTGCGAGACGCTCGTCACGACCGGCCTCGCCATGATCTCGGGCGAGATCACCACCCGCACGTATGTCGACTTCCCGTCGATCGTGCGCAACACGATCCGCGAGATCGGCTACACCCGCGCCAAGTACGGTTTCGACAGCGAGACCTGCGCGGTCATCTCCTCGATCGACCCGCAGTCGCCCGACATCGCGCAGGGCGTCGACACCGGCGGCGCCGGCGACCAGGGCCTGATGTTCGGCTTCGCGTGCCGCGAGACCGCCGAGCTGATGCCGCTGCCGATCGCGCTCGCACACAAGCTCGTCAAGCGCCTCACCGAAACGCGCAAAGCGGGCGAGCTCGACTTCCTCCGTCCCGACGGTAAGTCGCAGGTCACCATCGAATACGACGGCAAGCGTCCGATCCGCGCCAGCGCGATCGTCATCTCGACGCAGCACTCGCCGAACGTCAGCAACGCCGACCTGCGCGAGGCGATCATCGATCAGGTGATCAAGCCCGCCGTGCCGGCCGAGCTCCTCGACAAAGACACCG
>C688J18823_10001764_pt1 | contig 13450 bp, 14 predicted proteins | sample HopSoiMetagenom1_FD_18823 | JGI IMG/M metagenome (IMG submission 18823)
TCGCGGTGTCGATCTTGAGGATCTTCGCGTGCGAGTGGTCGGCGTAGCGGAACTTCGCGTGGGCCATGCCGGTGAAGCTCAGGTCGGCCGTGTATCGGCCGGTACCTGTGACCTTCTCCTTGCCGTCCTGCCGCAGGAACCCCGGGGCCGTCTGGACCGTGGCCAACGCGCGCCCTCCTTCCGCCCGAAGGCGCATCCTATCCGGCGGCCGACCCGCCCTCCAGCCCGAGGTGCGCGATCGGCTCGTACAGAGGATGCGGTGAACCGGGATGGCTCCGGAACAGGGTGACGGCCTCGACCGCAACACCGGTATCGAGCGGCGCAAGCGCGAGCGCGTCGTCGGTGAGGCGAACCGGCCGCGTGGCGCGCGCGACGGTGATGTGAGGGCGGAAGGGCCGGTCCTCGCGCAGCCGGTCGGCGAGGCCGGCACGGACGCGGTCCGCGAGATCGGCCAGCGCGTCCGCGCCGGCCGCGAACCCGACCCACAGGACGCGCGCCTTGCCTCGCTCCGGGAACCGGCCGGCCGCACCGAGCCGCGCCGCGAACGGGGCGGCGGACGCGACGGACGTGGCGAGCCGGGCCCGGATCGGGTCAACCTCCTCTGGGGGGAGCCATCCGAAGAACGTCAGCGTGAGATGCAGGTTCTCGGCCGGCACCCACCGGAAGCCCGGGATCGTCGTACGGAGCGGCGCCGTCGGTCCTCGATCGCGGTGCGTGTCCCGGCCGGCAGATCGATCCCCGCGAACAACCGGACCTTCGCGGCGTCGCTCACTCCGGCAGCGATGTGCGCGGCAGCGGCACGCCCTCGAGATGGCGCCGCACAAGATCGAGCCCGGCTTGCTCGGCCCACCGTCGGACACGGTCGCGCTTCCCGCGCGAGACGAATCCGCGAGCGTGCGTGAACCCGGTCGCGTCCGCGAGCGCCACCCAGATCGTGCCGGGTGCGGCGCCGTCGTGCGGCTCGGGGCCGGCGGCGCCGGTGAGTGCGAGCGCCACGTCCGCGCCGTACACGTCGCGGGCACCCGTCGCCATCGCGAGCGCGCACGCCTCGGTCACGGTGCCGGCGGCGAGCACGTCCGCGGGAACGCCCAGCACCCGGCCCTTCGCCTCGGCCGTGTAGACCACCGCAGAGCCGACGAACGACGCCGACGCGCCCGGGACGGCGGTCAGGCGCGACCCCACGCCGCCGCCGGTGAGCGATTCCGCGCACGCAAGGGTGCGGCTCCGAACGTTGAGCAGCCGCAGCACCGCCTGTTCGAGCGTCTCGTCGTCGGCGCTGAAGACGACATCCCCGAGCCGTGCACGGACTTCCGCAACGACCGGATCGGCCCGCGCTTCCGCGTCGCCCCGTGACGAGGCCTTCGCCGTGATCCGGACCTTCACCTCGCCCATCGACGCGAGGTACGCGATCGTCGGATTGATCGACGAGGCGAACAGGTCGGCGAGCCGTTCCGCGACCGCCGATTCCCCCATGCCGGCGCACCGGAGGACGCGCGACACGATCACGTCGCCCCCGGCGAGCGCGCGTAGCTCCGGCACGATCGTCCCGCCGATCATCTCCTGCATCTCGTCGGGCACCCCCGGCACGGCGTACATGCGCGTGCCGTCGACCCGCAGCGCGAGGCCGGGCGCCGTGCCGCGATCGGGCACGATCCAGCGGGCGCCCTGCGGCACGTAGGCCTGGCGCAGATTGCTCTTTGGCATGGCGCCGGTCGTCGACCAGCGACGGAACTTCTCGCGGAGCATCGTCTCGAGCTCCTCGTGGAACACGAGCGGCTGGCCGGCGAACGCTGCGATAGCGTCACGCGTGATGTCGTCCTCGGTCGGGCCGAGACCCCCGCTGACCAGCACCACATCGGCACGCCCGGCGGCGAGCCGCAGCGCCTCCACGATCCGGTCGAGGTTGTCACCGACCGCCTGGTGGTTGGTGACGTCGATGCCTGCGTCGGCGAGCCGTTCGGACATCCATCGCGCATTCGTGTCGGCGATCTGGCCGAGCAGCAGTTCCGTGCCGACAGCGACGATCTCGGCCCTCACGAGGTGGCCACCTGGTGCCGTGTCGTGAGGAAGTACTCCAGACCTGAATAGACCGTCAGCACGACGGCCACAACGGTCACGGCGAGCACGATGCCGTCCCACGACGTCGGCAACGGCGCGATCGCCATGCCGACAGCAGTGAGCTGCGACACGGTCTTAAGCTTCGCCACGCGCGAGGCGGGCATCGAAACGCCGCCCCGTTGATCGAGCCGCCAGCGCAGCCAGGTCACGGCGACCTCACGCGCGACGATCACCGCGCTCGCCCACCACGGGAACTCGCCGCGGAGCGACAGCACGACCGCGGGCACCGCGACCAGGAGCTTGTCCGACAGCGGATCGAGCCACGCACCTGTGGCCGTCGTCATCTCGTGGCGACGCGCGAGGTAGCCGTCGAGGAAGTCCGTCGCGGCGCCGAGGACGAAGATCACCGCCGCGCACCACCGCGCGGGGTCGGTGTCGCGGACGATCAGCGCCACCACCGCGGGGATCAACGCGATCCGCACGACGGAGACCACGTTCGGCCAGCCGAACCCGAACGGATCGTGACGCGGCGCAGGCTCGCTCATGTGCTCGCTCCGGTGTACGTCTCCGACCACGGCTTGCCGGCGCGGCCGGGCGTGCCCACGTCGTGCCCGTCGACGACGAGCCGGACGGCGCCGCCGTCATCGACCGCGAGCTGCAGCTCATCGTCCGCGATGAGCGACACCGACTCGCCCGGCCGAAGCGCCGTCGGATCTTGCGCGGCGCCATCGATGACGGCCGTCACGTCGACCGGTGCGGTCGCCGTGACGACGACGTCGACGCCCACAGCCGGCGAGGAGACGCCGGACGCCGGCACGAACGAGGGAGTCGTGATGGCGCCGGCGGGCGGCGCTCCGCTCCGCGACACCAGTCCGAAACCGATCAGCCCAACGAGGATGACCGCGGCCGCGATCAAGAGGAACTTCTGGTTGTCGCGGACGCGGCTCGCGGCGAGCCCGCGCTCGACCCTCCCGAGCTTGCCCGGCGGCTCCGGCGGCGCAACCTCCTCGCCGCGTTTCGTGTAGACCGACAACACCCGGTCGGGTTTCAGCCCGAGGTACTGCGCGTAGGTCCGGAGCATGGCGCGCGCGTAGACCGCGTCGCCGAGGTCCTCGAACGCCTCTGCCTCGAGCGCCTCGAGCTGCTCCGGACGGAGCTTCGTGTCGCGGGCGGCCTCGTCCATCGTGATCCCCCGGATCTCGCGGGCACGGCGCAGCGCTGCGCCCACTCCGATGGTGCCGGCCATGACCAGCCATGCTACCTGCGACCCTGTGGCCGTCCCCGCGTCGCTACACTTCGCGGATGGCGCCGGACGTCCTGACCGTCGTGGTCGAGATCGCGAAGGGCTCGCGCAACAAGTACGAGTTCGACCACGACAGCGGCGCGATCTACCTCGACCGGATGCTGTTCACCTCGATGCAATACCCGGCGGACTACGGGTACATCGACGGCACCCTCGGGGGCGACGGCGACCCGCTCGATGCGCTGGTGTTCGTCGGCGAGCCGACCTTTCCGGGGTGCCGGATCCGCGTGCGCCCGATCGGGATGTTCCGGATGACCGACGAGAAGGGTGAGGACGAGAAGATCCTGTGCGTCCCGCTCCGCGACCCGATGTGGTCCCACGTCGACGGGCTCGAGGGCATCCCTCAGCCGATCCTCGATGAGATCGAGCACTTCTTCCAGGTGTACAAGGACCTCGAGGGGCACGCGGTCCAGACCGACGGATTCGAGGACGTCGCGGCCGCCGAACGGGTGGTCGACGAGGCGTTCGCGCGCGCCGTCGTCGGGCGATGACGCGCGCGCTGGCGCGCGGCGACCGGGTCTTCATCCGCCATCCAGATCCTGACGACGCGACGGCGTTCGTCGCCGCCGCGCGCCGTTCGCGACGCCTGCATGGGGCCTGGGTGCAAGCGCCCGACACGCCCGAGGCGTTCGACGGGTACATCCGCCGGTCACGTCGCGCCGACCAGGCGTGCTTCCTGATCTGCCGATCGAACGGCGGCGACATCGCGGGGGTCGCCAACGTGTCGGCGATCGTGCGCGGAGCCTTCCAGAGTGCGTTCCTCGGGTACTACGCCTTCACGCCGCACGCGCGCAAGGGCTACCTTCGCGATGGGCTCGAACTCACGGTGCGGTATGCGTTCGAGCGGATCGACCTGCACCGGCTGGAGGCGAACGTCCGTCCCGAGAACGTCGCGTCGGTGCAACTGATCCGATCGCTTGGCTTCGAGCCGCGGGCGCGCTCGCCGCGCCACCTCTACCTCGACGGCGACTGGCGCGACCACGTCGGCTACATCCGTCTTCGCGAACCGAGCCGGCCGGTCGTCAGCGCTTCGGGCGGCATCACGCTGCACGACGTGACGGCCGACGACTGCGGCGCGTTGCTCGAACTGCGCGTCCGGCGCGATCAACGGACGTTCGTCGACGACATCGCCGAGTACCTCTCGATCTGCCTGCTCGAGATGACATGGCAGCCGCTCGCGATCCGCGCGGGTGGTGAGCTGATCGGGTTCGTGATGTGGTCGCGGTCCACGACCGACGGGAGCTACTGGATCGGCGGGTTCCAGATCGACCGGCGGCATCAACGGCGTGGGTACGGCCGCTCGGCGCTCACCGCGCTGATCGAGGCGCTCCGTGCCAAGCCCGCCTGCCGCCAGATCGTGCTCACCTACCTGCCGCGCAACAACGTGGCGCGACGGCTGTACGCGTCGCTGGGGTTCGTCCGGGACGGCGAGATGCTCGGTGACGAGGTGGTCGCGCGTCTGGCCGTTACCCCGCGTGCCGGGCGCAGGGCCTAGGCCCGAGGCACGACGTGGTGCGCGGGGAAACGAGCCGTCCGCTGGGTGCGGCCGTCCCGGTCGGGCCGTAGCATCGCGGTCCTACAGGTCGTTCGAGCCGGGGGGGCGCGTGCGGGCACGTGATGATGAGGTGTACCGCGACGAGTCGCCGCTCGCCGGCCTGCGCGACCGGATCCTGGCGCCGGACGCCCTTGCCGAGGGGCCGGTCCGCTTCCTGTTGATCTCCGGGGCTCGCGACGACGAGAGCTGGGGGCTGATCGGCGCGTTCTGGCTCTCGATCGACGGCAAGCGCGGCGGATTCCTCGTCGCCCCCGAAGCGATCTGGCCGGGCTCCGAGATGGTGCGCAACGTGCGGAGCGCTCTCGTCCGCGGCTGGAGCCACGAGCAGATCTACCGGTACTGGCAGGCGCAGGTGGGCGCCGCCGGTTCGATCATGATCGACCCCCAGCAGCACGCCGACACGATGTTCCAGGTGGCGCGCCGCGTCGGCGCGCTGTAACCCTCAGGCGCTGCGGCGCTCTTCCCACTCCTCGGGCGAGACCAGCACGTCGCGTGCCTTCGAGCCGAGCGACGGGCCGACGATCGCCTGCTCCTCGAGGAGATCCATCAGGCGGCCCGCGCGGGCGAACCCGACCTTGAGCTTGCGCTGCAGCATCGAGGTGGATCCGAGCTGCGAGCGGACCACGAGGTCCGCGGCCTGCTCGAGGAGGTCGTCGTCACTTCCGAGCCCACCCCCGCCGGAGCGCTCCGCCTCGGTCGAGGGCAGGCCCATCCCCTCGACGATGTGGTCGTACGAAACCTCGCGCTGGCCCCGGATGAAGTCCGTGATCCCCTGGATCTCCTGCTCCGTGACCCAGGCGCCCTGCAGCCGGACCGCCTTGGACGCCGAGGCCGGCGCGAAGAGCATGTCGCCGTGGCCGACGAGCTTCTCGGCCCCGTTGCTGTCCAGGACGACCCGGGAGTCGGCCTGCGACGACGTCATCAGCGCGATGCGCGACGGGATGTTCGCTTTGATCAACCCGGTCACGACGTCGACGCTCGGACGCTGCGTCGCGACCACGAGGTGGATCCCGACGGCGCGCGCCATCTGCGCGATCCGGCAGATCGCGTCCTCCACGTCGCGAGGCGCGACCATCATCAGGTCGGCGAGCTCATCGATCACGACGACGATGAAAGGCAGGTGCTCGTACCGGTGCTCCATGCCCGGCGGGATGCGGAGGGTCCCCTCACGCAAGCTCTCTTCGTAGCCGTCGATGTCGCGGACGCCGACCGTCGCGAGCGTCTCGTACCGCGTCTCCATCTCCCGGACGATCCACTGGAGCGCCTCGGCCGCGCGCTTGGGATGCACGATCACCGGCGACAACAGATGCGGCACCTCGGCGAAGTGACTGAGCTCGACGCGCTTGGGATCGACGAGCACGAGCCGGACGTCATCCGGCGAGGTCCGCGCCAGCAGCGACGTGATGAAGGAGTTGACGAGGCTCGACTTGCCCGCGCCGGTCGCTCCGGCGATCAACACGTGCGGCATCGTCGCGAGGTTCACCATGCGCGCACGGCCGTGCACGTCCTTGCCGAGGGCGACCTCCAGCGGATGGGTGACCTCGCGGGCGGCGGCCGACCGAAGGATGTCGCCGAGCATCACGAAGTCGCGGTGCTTGTTCGGCACCTCGATCCCGATCGCCGATTTGCCGGGGATCGGCGCCTGGATACGCACGTCGGGCGTTGCGAGCGCGTACGCGATGTCGCTGGACAACGCGAGCACCTTGTTGACCTTGGTTCCGGCGGCCACCTCGACCTCGTACATCGTGACCGTCGGCCCTCGGTGCGCGCCGGTGACCCGGGCGTCGACGCCGAAGGTCCGAAGCGTGCGCTCCAGCGCCTCCTGCATCTGCTCCTGGTCGGCGTGGTCGGCATTGGCGGGTGGCGCCTCGCGGAGCAGATCGAGCGGTGGCAACTGGTAGGAACCGTCGCTCGGCATCGCGGCGCGGCCGTGCGCGGGGGAGACAGGGTCTTCGTCCTCGTCGTCGTCGAAGCCCTCGTCCTGCGTGTCGCCGTCGAACACCGAGGCCTCGTCGTCCGGCACGTCCCACGCGGCCTCGGGGACGGAGACGACGTCATCACCATCGGGCGCGACGAGCCCGAACGCTTCCTTGATGTGGCGGAGCCGCTCCTTCTTGAGCGCCGGCGGTTCTACTTCGGTCGGTGGCGCCTCGAACCCGATCTGCACCGGAGCCTCGTCGGGCTCGACCGGTTGGTCTTCGACGTCGGCCGCCGTGAAGAAGTCGTGCAGCGTCGCCCAGACCGCCGCGATCGGCGTGCCGGTGAAGATCAACGCACCGAGCATCGCGAACCCGAGACAGACGATCGCCGCGCCGATCGGCGAGATGACACTCGATAACGGGCGTGCGACCAGCGTGCCCACCACCCCGCCGGCATGCGCGACCGCGTCGTACCCCGCGGTCGCTGCGGGGTTGCCACCGAGCAGCGACAACAGCCCGAGGATGCCGAGCCCGAGCACCGTGAACCCGATGAACATCCGCACGCGGTCCTCGCGCGCGGTGTCGCGCAGCAGCAGGATCCCCCAATAGATCCCCATCAGCGGGAACGTGATCGCCGCGACGCCCCACGCGCCGCGGAACAGCCACCCGAGGAAGTCCCCGACCGGTCCGGCCGCGTCGAACCACAGGCCGAGCACGGCGACGAGCGCGAGGACGCACAGGAAGATGCCGAGCGCGTCGCGTGCGTGCGGCGACAGGATCTGATGGACGGGGGTCCTCTGCGGTGCCTTCTTCTTGGCGGGCCGGCGGGCGGGCCGCTTCCGCGAAGAGGCGCTGCGGCGCTTGGTTGACGCGCGGCTAGAGCGCCGCGAGGGGGAAGTCTTCGTGGCCATGGGGAGGTCAGTCTGACGGGTCACGGGACGGCTGCAAGCAACCCCGCCCCTCAGGCCTCCATGATCACCGGGAGGATCACCGGCTTGCGCTGTGTGACGTCCACGAAGTACCGCTTCAGCACCCTTCTGATGTTCTGCTGCAAGGCGGACGGGTCGGTGACCTGTGCGTCGGCCGACTCCTCGAACGCCGCGATCACCCGGCGACGAGCCTCCTCGAGGATGTCGCCGGAGGTCTCCTCGTGGACGAATCCTCGGTTGACGACGTCTGGACCGCCGACCAGCTCGCCGGACTGCGCGTCCACGGTGACGACGACCACGACGACGCCGTCACCCGCAAGCTTGCGGCGGTCGCGGAGCACCTCGCCCCCGATGTCACCGATCCCGAGCCCGTCGACGAACGTCATGCCGGCACGAACGCGCTCACCCTTCTCAACGCGTTCACCGATGTCGATCACGTCGCCGTCCTCACAGATGAAGATGTTCGTGCGCGGGATGCCGACCTCCTCGGCCAGGCGCGCGTGGTGCTGCAGGTGCCGGCGCTCGCCGTGGACCGGGATGAACCACCGCGGTCGCACGAGCGACAGCAGCAGGCGGAGCTCCTCCTGTGCGGCGTGGCCGCTCGCGTGCACCGGATCGGACGGCATGTGGAAGACGTCGGCACCACTTCGGTACAGCGAGTCGACGACGCGGTGGATCGCGGGCTCGTTCCCCGGGATCAGGCTGGACGACAGGACCACCGTGTCGCCCTCGGAGAGTTTGACCCATTTGTGCTCGCGCGCGGCCATCAAGCTGAGCGCCGAGTAGGGCTCCCCCTGGCTGCCGGTGCAGATGATCACGACGCGGCCGGGATCGAGCGCATCGACCTCGGAGATGTCCATCACGTCGCGATCGTCGAGCCGCAGGATGTCGAGGCGGCGCGCGGCCGCGACGGAGTTCTGCATCGAGCGCCCGAGGAACGTGACAACGCGCCCGTCGGCGATCGCCGCGTCGACGATCTGCTGGATCCGATGGATGTGGCTCGAGAAGCACGCCGCGACCACGATCCCCGGGGCGTTGGCGACGATGTCGCGCAGGATCGGACCGACGCTTCGTTCGCTCATGCTGTGGCCGGGCTCCTCGGCGTTGGTCGAGTCGGACAGCAGCACGTGCACGCCGCGTCCGGCCTCCTCCGCGAAACCGTGCAGGTCGGTCGCGAGCCCGTCGATCGGCGTCGGGTCGAGCTTGAAGTCGCCGGTGTGCAGCACGGTGCCGGCCGGTGTGTCGACCGCGATCGCGAGCCCGTCCGGGATCGAGTGGGTCACGTGCAGGAACCGCATCGAGAACCCGTCGATCACGAGCGATCCGCCCGGCTCGGCGACGATCCGGTCCGCGAGCCCCGTCACACCGTGCTCCTCGAGCTTGCCCTGCAGGAGCTCGAGCGTGAACGCCGAGCCGATGACCGGGACGGGACGGCCCAGGTCACGCAACAGGTACGGCAACGCGCCGACGTGGTCCTCGTGTCCGTGGGTGAGCACGACCGCCGCGACCGCATCGGCCCGGTCGCGGACGAATTCCATGTCGGGCAGCACGAGGTCGATCCCCGGCATGTCCGCCGACGGGAACGAGAGCCCGACGTCGATGATCAGCAGGCGACCGTCGACCTCGAGACACGCCATGTTGCGGCCGACCTCCCCGATGCCGCCGAGGAAGATGAGCCTGCAGTCCGCCTCAGGCAAGGAGACCGGCATCCTCGAGCGCCGTGCGCACGCGCGCCGATTCCGCGGCGGTCGCCGGGACCAACGGCAGCCGCGTCGGGCCCGCGCTTCGACCGAGCATGTCGAGCGCGGCCTTCACGGGGATCGGGTTGGACGTGATGAACAACGCGTTGAACAACGGCGTGAGCCCCTCGTGGATCTTGCGCGCGGCGGGGACGTCGCCGGAGGAGATGAGGTCGAGCATCTGGTGGATCTGGCTGCCGACGAGGTGGCTGGCGACGCTCACGACGCCGACGGCCCCGAGGCACGCGTAGCCGAACGCGGCCCAGTCGTCGCCGGAATAGACCTCGAACCCGTCGGGTGCCTGGGCGATCAGCCTCGACACGGACTGGAAGTCCCCGGTGGAGTCCTTCACCGCGACGATGTTGCGGTGGCTCGCGAGCTCCAGCAGCGTGTCGTCCTCGATGCGGAGCGCCGTGCGGCCCGGGATGTTGTAGAGGATCACCGGGACGTCGGTCGCGTCGGCGACGGCGGTGAAGTGCGCGGTCAGGCCGCGTTGCGGCGGCTTGTTGTAGTAGGGCGTGACGACGAGCAGCCCGTCGGCGCCCACGCCCGCGGCCGCTTCGGCGAGTTCGAGCGTCTCGGCGGTCGAGTATGTGCCGACACCGGCGATCATCTTGCCCTGCCCTCGTACCGCCTCGGCCACGGCCCGGAACAGGTCGATCTTCTCGGCGTGCGTGAGGGTCGGCGACTCTCCGGTCGATCCGGCGGCGACCACCGCATCCGATCCGTTGGCGATCAGCCACGCCGCCAGCTCCTGCGCGCGGTCGAGGTCGAGCCCGTGATCGGCCCGGAACGGCGTCACCATCGCGGTGACGAGGGATCCGAAGGTGCCGGTCATCGTGAGGNAGCCTCCTTCCCCGGCCGCNCCCCGAGGGGGCTGCCGGACGGGCCCTATGCTAGCCGCCCATGCCACGGATCTACACGAAGACCGGCGACGANGGCACGACCGGGTTGTTGTTCGGCGGGCGCGTTGGNAAGGACGATCTCGTCACCGAGGCGTACGGGACGACCGACGAAGCCGTGGCGGCCCTCGGCGTCGCGCGCGCGCTCACCGACGACGACGCGATCGCGGACGACGTACTCGCGCTGCAGCGGGAGCTGTTCGTGGTTGGCGCCGACCTCGCCACGAATCCCGAGGAGCGCGGCCGCTTGGAGCCCGGCATCTCGCTCGTCACCGACGACATGGTCGACGCGCTCGAGGAGCGGATCGACGCGTTCGTCGCGGAACGCCCGTTGCCCCGCGTGTTCATCGTCCCGGGATCGAGCCCCGCGAGTGCGGCGATCGACCTCGCGCGGGCGATCGTGCGTCGCGCCGAGCGCGCGGTCGTCGCCTTGGAGCACGCGGATCGTGCGCCGAACCCAACGGTGCGGGTCTACCTCAACCGGTTGAGCGACCTGCTGTTCGTGTTGGCGCGTCGACAGGCGGGCGAAGGCGAGCCCGTCAGCCGCTGACCGGCTACCGGAAGCGCAGATACAGCCACGGCGATGTGCCGCCGAGGTGGTCGTGATGCGTCGACAGCGCAACGTGCACGCGGAAGTTCACGTTGCGTGAGCCGCGGATCCGGAACCCGGTGATGCTCGAGGCGTTGAGCCGGAACGACTTGCTCGCCGACTTCCGCCATCTGCCGCTCGTGAACATCTGCAGGGTCGCGCGCACGGCGAAGCCCTTGTGGTTCGGAACGACCCGCACGTAGCACGACGCCGGTTCGCCATGACGGTAGACGTGGACCCTGCCCGACATCGAGCCCTTGAGCATGTGCGCGCGCACGATGACCGCAACGCGGGTCACGGCAACATCGTGCGCAGCGCGATGCGCGACGTCTCCGTGGTAGCGAGCGATGAACGTCGTGTCCTTCGAGGGCGTGTACGTGGCGTGCAGGTCGCGGTGCCGCCCGGCCTTCGCCTCTCGGATGAGCTTCTCGCTCTCCCCGTCCGGCTTCGCGTAGATCGCCAGGATCCGCGAGTCGGTGCCTCGACCGAGGTGAGCCGTCAAGTGCACCGACGCGCCGAACGTGACGGCGTGAGCGCTCACCACGAGAGACACGTGCGACGCGTTCTTCGAGACCGAGACCGTGTCGGTCGCCTCCGCGGGGTCGTAGGTCGCGTCCCCAGCGAACCAGGCGTGGTACGTCAGCGTCCCTTCCAGTGGGGCGGTGTCGGCGAGCGAGTACGAACCGTCGGGCGACGACGCGGTCGTGGCGTCTCCGACGGGTTGNCCCATGCCGGCGGCGTCATCTCGGGTCAGCGTGATGGTCTGTCCGGCGCTCGACGACGAGTCCGCGAACGTCAGGCTCCCCGACAGAACGATCTGATCGCCCACCTTCGCGGTCGACGGGCTCGCATCGAGCGTCAGCGTCGACCCGGTCGTCAGGGCTGTCGCAGCCCGTGCCGTCGTCGGGCCGGCGACCTGGATGGCGACAAAGAGCCCGACGGCCAACGCGATCGCACCGGGGCGGAGGCGGCGGCTCGTCATGAGACCCACGCTAGGCAAGCCCGGTTCACGGTGGCAACCGAACCGCTAGTGCTCGATGACCTTCGGACCGAGCGCACCCCAGTTCACGTCGCCGAGCGTGAGCACGACGAGCCCAAGGTCGTCGACCGTCAGGCCGTCCGGGAACGTGACCGTGTAGTCGCCCGACTGGCCTGGGTCGAGCGTCGCGGCGCCACCGGCTTTGCCGTCAACGTGCCGCTGGTCGCTCGTCACGATGTACACGTCGGGCGCGCCGACCGGCCGGTCGCTGCCGTTCTTCACGTGTAGGGTCGCGGGGCTTCCTTCCTTCCAGTCGAAGGTCGCCTTCACACCGAGGTACTCGTAGGTCCACTCGCCCGGGACGATCGTGACGTCGGTCGTCTTCGTCGGCGGCGCGGTGCCCGGGGTCGTCGACGTCGTGGTCGTGTCGGACGGGCCGCCGTTCGTGCACGCCGCGCCGAAGACCGCGGTCACAGCAAGCGTGAGAGCCAGGCTTCGGGCGCGCATGGATGCGGCATGATACGCGAGCCCCTCGAGCCTGCCGGCTGCTGAACGGAAACGCCACACACCATCGGAGGACGCGTTGGAACGGCTTGAGCTTCGACGCCACGCGGCGCGCGACGGCGAGAACGACGCACTATCGCCACGCGGGCGGTCGATGGCCGAGGACGTCGGCCGCGCGAGAGGTGTCCGCTACGACGCCGTGTTCGTCTCGCCGGCCGAGCGCGCGGCCGAGACGGCCGCGTGGATCCTTCGAGGCGCGGCGCAACCGCTGCCGACGGACCACGCCGTGATCCCCGGCCTGGCGGGTCAAGACGCGAGCGGCGGCTCGCCCGAGGGCATGGCCGCCGGCGTCCGGGCGCTCCTCGATCAGCTCCCCGGCGGCGGGATCGGGCTCGCGATCAGCCACACGCCGCTCGTCGAACGCGCCGGTGCCGGCCTCACCGGACGGACGGTCGAACCGATGCGGGAATGCGAGGGGCTCCTGATCACCCGCGCGGACGACGGAACGATCACCGTGGAAGAGCTGCGCCTGCCCGCGCTCGCGTGAGCAGCGTCGCTCGCGGGACGGCAGCCCTGCGCCTCAGAAGTAGAACACCGGCCACGGGGCGCGATCGGAACGGAAGAGGCGATCCGCGACCGCGAGGGCGCCCGGCGTCACCTCGTCCACGCGGTTCGCGCCGGCGAGCGCCGTCCACGTCACCCCGCCGACGTAGGTGGACCCGACCGCGTTGGGGGTGCACCGCAGGTCGGGCTCATTGTCGGTGCGCGCGCACGCGCCCAGTCCGTCCTCGACCTCAAGCAGGAAGGTGCCGCCCGCCTGCGGACGGGAGGGGTCGACCACCTCGACGGCGAGGGCACCGCTCCCGCTGTATCCCCGCGCCGACCATGCCGCCGCGACATCGACCGGTCGCAGGAACAGCCCGTCCTCCAGTTGCGGACGGAGCGCGCGCGGCTCCTCCACGAGCCACTGCAG
>C688J18823_10001765_pt1 | contig 13447 bp, 7 predicted proteins | sample HopSoiMetagenom1_FD_18823 | JGI IMG/M metagenome (IMG submission 18823)
GCGCGCGCAGGTCTCGCGCCGGGGACAGAGGCTGGATGAATCCAAGCCCGGTTCGGGGCTGGGGCTGTCGATCGTGGTCGATCTCGCCGCCCTTTATGGCGGGAGCCTGACGCTTGGTAGCGCGCCAATCGGAGGGTTGCGCGCCGAACTGGTGCTCCCGGCCGTTTGAGAGGCGCAATATCGGGCCAGTGGCCGGGAGCGCTGCCGCCACTTCCTAAACGTGTTCTTAACGCCGCGGCTTCTAACATGCCATCGGACGGTTTTGCCGTTCTTCGACACAGCATCCGTACCGGGCATGAGCGAAACTTCCATCGAGCGGCTGAGGGATTATCTCGCACAGCTTCCGCCGCAGGCGCAGGCGCTGCTCATGCGGGAGTTCGAGCGCGCCATCGAATCCGGTGAAGACACCAAGGTTGCGACCTTTGTGCTGGAACAGTTGCGAAACATCGTCCGATCGACCGGCGCGGAAGCGGGGGCTCGTGTAGAAGACCCGGCACGCCTGCTGTTCCGACCGCTCGAGCCGTTTCTCCTGGAAGGCAGTGCTCCGCCACGTCCAGGTCAGATCCGCCGCTCCTCGCTGATGCCGATCTGGCAGTGGTTGGGGCGCGACGGTATCCCAGACGAGACCCGCGAATTCGAAGCTGCGCTGGCAAAATTACGCCAGGCGGGAAGCACGTTCGAACTCGAAGCCATCGTGCGCAAGTTCCAGCTCGCCGCCGCCAACGCAATCGTCAAGGTCGGCGCCCCGGTGCAGGCCGGTGACAAGCAACCCGGGCTGTCCCGGGTCGGACCGCCCAACGTGATCGAGGATCTGCTGCCGATCGGCTCTGTGTTGCTCGCGCGCGAAGCGCTGGACACCTTCAATGGCAAGCTGCCCAGCTATTTGCGGGTGTTCGGAGATTCCCAGATCGCAACGGTCACCGCGGCGCTGAACGGTGCGTCGCTGCAAACCACCCAAATGCTTCCTTTCGCGCTGTCGCTCGTTATGCAGCGGCTGACAGCCCCGTGGCAAATCATCTGTATCGCGATCAAGATGGCGGCGTCGGACGATGAAATTCGTGTGGCCGCGACGCCTTTCGGGGTCGCGGTGACCATCGCACTGCACGATCTGTCCTGTCTGGCGGCCAACCTTCGAAAGGACATCAAGCGCGGGCAATTCGAACACGTCCCCGAGCAGCTCAAGACCCTTCATGAGGGCGTGCGCGGACTGCGAACCGAACTCGATTTGCGGAATGATTCAAACTGGGGCAAGCAACTGACCTCGATCCGCGCCGATATTTCCAATACGCTGCAGTCGGAAATAGACAGCGTGCCGGGCCGCGTCCGGCGTATTCTGCGTCAGCGTGCGGACAAGGATATTGCCGCGGCGGCAAGAATTGACAACAGCGAGGTGGAGGAAGCCGCCGCATTGATCGATTTCGTTGCATTGTGCCGCAACTACGCCAGCGAACTGGCGATCAACGAGGTGACATTACGGACCTATTCGGACCTGCAGCAGTATGTCGAGCATTCAACCGAGGCGTTGGTGCAATCGCTGCGCGGGGGAGACGCCAAGGCGCGCGCGTACCGGCAGATGCAGGTTGCGGCCGCCATTCGGTTCTGTGACGTCTTGTTCGGTCACGACTATGCGTCGCTGATGAGCCGCGCGGCCGAGAACGCCGTCGTCGGAGAGCGGAAGCCCTCGCGCGCGGGATAACGTTCACGCGGGCAAGTCGCCCGCACGCGCCTCGCTGCTCCATTACGAAAGTTTAATCCTGTCTCCAGCGCGCCGTAAGGCGCAAGCCCCCATCTTGGGAATTGTAAGGGTGCTCGCCCTCATCGATTCAGGCCTGGAGATTGCTGCATGAACGACCGTCCGACCGACCTTTCGTCCCGTCCACCTTTTACACCGCCCCGAACTTCGCCGTTCTCGTTGCGTAAGTTCGCGCTGATGGCTTCGGTTGTCGCCGGACTCGGCGCCGGCGTTTATGGCTTCGGAGCCAGCAATGCCCCCGCCGACTTTTTCGGCAGTCCGGCGCATGCCCAGGTCAACAACGAGGTCAGCAAGATACAGAAGCCGGTCGGCTTTGCCGACATCGTTGAGCGCGTGAAGCCCTCGGTCATCTCGGTGAAGGTGAACATCAACGAGAAGCTCGCAAAAGACGACAGCGGCAATGACGATGCTTCGCCATTCCAGCCCGGCTCCCCGATGGAGCGCTTCTTCCGCCGATTTGGCGGCCCCGACGGCATGCCGCCCGGACTGCGGGGAACGCCGCGCGGACGCGGCGCCGTAACAGGCCAGGGTTCCGGCTTCTTCATTTCCGCCGACGGGTATGCCGTCACCAACAACCACGTGGTCGATGGCGCCGACAAGGTCGAAGTGACGACCGACGATGGCAAAACCTATACCGCAAAGGTGATCGGCACCGACGGCCGTACCGACCTGGCCTTGATCAAGGTCGAGGGGGCCTCGAACCTTCCGTTCGCCAAGCTTTCGGATGGCAACCCGCGCATCGGCGACTGGGTGCTCGCGGTCGGCAATCCGTTTGGCCTCGGTGGCACGGTTACCGCCGGCATCGTCTCGGCCCGGGGACGCGACCTCGGAAATGGCCCCTACGACGACTTCATTCAGATCGACGCGCCGGTAAACAAAGGGAACTCCGGTGGACCGGCTTTCAATGCCGACGGCGAGGTGATGGGCGTCAACACCGCCATCTATTCGCCTTCCGGAGGCAGCGTCGGTATCGCGTTCTCCATTCCGGCATCGACGGTCAAGAGTGTGGTCGCCCAACTGAAGGACAAGGGAACCGTCAGCCGCGGTTGGATTGGCGTCCAGATTCAGCCCGTCACGAGCGACATCGCCGATAGCCTCGGACTGAAGAAGGCCGAAGGTGCGTTGGTCGCGGAACCCCAGGCGAACGGCCCGGCGGCAAAAGCCGGTATCGAGTCAGGTGACGTGATCACCGCCGTCAATGGTGAGCCCGTAAAGGACGCGCGCGAACTCGCCAGGACCATCGGTGGTTTGCCGCCGGGCAGCGCGGTGAAGCTCACCGTGGTGCATAAATCGCAAAACAAGACGGTCGATCTTACGCTCGGTCAGTTGCCGAATTCAGTGGAGGCGAAGGCTGACACTGACAACAGCGACAAGGGCAGCGCGAGCCGCGGCACCGACGTTCCGAAGCTGGGATTGACGCTCGCACCGGCCAACACCGTCGCGGGAGCCGGCAAGGATGGCGTTGTCGTCACGGAGGTAGATCCGAAGAGCGCGGCAGCCGAGCGCGGCTTCAAGGAGGGGGACGTTATTCTCGAGGTAGCGGGAAAGAGCGTCACCAACGCTGGCGATGTTCGTGAAGCGATCAACGCGGCGCGAACCGATAACAAGAACAGCGTTTTGATGCGGGTGAAAAGCGGCGGCTCGTCACGTTTCGTCGCGGTGCCACTCGCAAAGGGCTGAGCGATCGCGTGATCCGGAAACGGAACCGGGTGACGAAAAGGATTTGGCCATGATTCCACCGAATCTCGGGGGATCATGAGTCAGCAGAGACGGAGGGTGTCGGCGGCAATGTCGCCCCCGCCGGCGACGCTCTCCGGGGGGCGGGTCCAAAGCTCGCTCCCAACAGTTGCCTTCCGGTGGAATACGCCCCCCTCCGTCGGAAGGTTGAAAGGGCGGTGAGGTCCCCCCAGCTTCACCGCCCACTTCTTTGCGCAAGAAGAGTTGGCGTGGTCGGCTTGCATGAGCATGCCGACCGCGCCATGGTGATAAAAGGCTGACCCATTGAGTGCAACCGACCCGCAGATGCGCCTCTTGATTATCGAAGACGACCGTGAGTCTGCCGACTATCTGGCAAAGGCGTTTCGGGAAGTCGGCTACGTCGCCGATCTGGCCGGGGATGGCGAGGAAGGATTGGCGCTCGCCGAAACCGGCGACTACGACGTGTTGGTGGTCGATCGGATGCTGCCGAAACGAGATGGGCTGTCCTTGATCGGCGCGTTACGGGAAAAAGGCAATCGTACTCCCGTGCTCATCCTCTCGGCGCTCGGGCAGGTGGACGACCGCATCAAGGGCCTGCGCGCTGGCGGGGACGACTACCTGCCAAAACCGTATTCGTTTGCCGAGTTGCTGGCGCGCGTCGAGGTGCTATCTCGCCGCCGTGGTGGTCCGGCCGAGGAAACGACATATCGCGTCGGGGACCTCGAACTCGACCGTCTCTCTCACCGGGTGGTGCGTGGCAAGGAGGAGCTGACCCTGCAGCCGCGTGAGTTCCGGCTGCTGGAGTATCTGATGAAGCACGCCGGACAGGTGGTGACGCGCACCATGCTGCTTGAAAATGTCTGGGACTATCATTTCGATCCGCAGACCAACGTGATCGACGTGCACATTTCGAGGCTTCGCTCGAAAATCGACAAGGGTTTCGAGCGGCCGCTGCTCCACACCATCCGCGGCGCGGGATACATGATTCGTGACGGCATTCGGTAAGCTGATCCGAACTACTGCGTTTCGGCTGACGCTCGCGTATCTGTTTCTGTTCGGTCTGTTCGCCGCCTCTCTCCTGGGGTACTTCGCCTGGAATACGCGGCGGCTGATCACGGAACAGATCACTTCGACGGTGAACGCGGAAACCGCTGAAGTAGGCGACATCTTCGGACGGCGCGGGCTGCGGGGGCTGGTACTCACCGTCGAGAACCGCGCGCTGCGACCCGGCGCCAATCTTTACCTCGTGACCACGCCGAACGGGCAGGCGATTGCCGGCAACGTGGGCTCGCTGGCAGCCGGCGTCATGGCGCAGACCGGCTGGTCCGAGACTGCCTATCGGCGGCTCGACGAGCAAGACAAGGCGGATCATCGCGCGCTGGTGCGGGTGTCCGAATTGTCTGGTGGATTCCGCCTCCTGATCGGGCGCGATCTCGAAGAGCGCAAGCGGCTGTTCGGCATTGTTCTCCAGGCGGCGCAATGGTCGTTACTGGTCGTCGTGGTGCTTGGATTGGGTGGCGGCATCTTCGTCGCGCGGCGAGTGTTGCGTCGTATCGATGCCATTACCGGCACCACTCAGCGCATCATGGCGGGCGATCTGACCGGGCGGCTGCCGGTTGGGCGAAGCGGTGACGAACTCGACCGTCTGGCGGAAAATCTGAACGCCATGCTGGAGCGGATCGAAGCCCTTATGATGGGGCTGAAGGAAGTCTCCGATAATATCGCTCACGATTTGAAGACGCCGCTTACGCGTTTGCGCAATCGGGCCGAAGAGGCACTGGCGACATCCGGCAATGAGGCCGAGTACCGCCATGCCTTGGAACGCACTATCGAGGAATCCGATGGACTGATCCGTACCTTCAACGCGCTGCTGATGATCGCGCGCGCCGAGTCCGGGCAGGCTCGCGGCAACATGGATGATTTCGATGCCGCCGAAGTCGCGAGCGGAATTCAGGAACTTTACGAACCGCTCGCTGAAGAGGACGGCATGACCTTGCGGGTCGAGACGGCCCCGACAGTGCTTCGAGGCAACCGCGAACTGATTACCCAGGCGCTCGCAAATCTGGTCGAGAACGCGATCAAATACGGCAGGCCCGCGGCGTTGGCCCAGCCACTGAGCGCCGGCGCGGCGGTCGCCCCGGAGAGCAGGGAGATCTTGATCGAGGCCCGGCGCGAGGGCGACCAGGTGCTTCTTAGCGTGACCGATCATGGGCCCGGGATTCCGGAAGCGGACCGCGAGCATGCGGTGGAGCGATTTGTCAGGCTCGAGGCGAGCCGCACCCTGCCTGGGTCCGGCCTCGGACTAAGTCTGGCGTCGGCCGTGGCGACCTTGCATGGCGGCGAACTCAGGCTCGGTGATGCCCACCCCGGGCTGGCTGCGACATTGGTCATTCCCGCGAGCAGTGGCGACACGCTTGCGGCTCAAACGTCCGATGTGCCACAGAAGAAGGCATGAACTCATCCGCGAAGGGCGACGCGGACCAACATAGTCTGGCCGCGCGTTTCGTGGACGGACCGCATGTGTCCGCTCCCGATATTGCCGAGCAGCGGCTGGCAGACTGGGTCAACGATCTTGCGCCGGAACAGGCCGCTGCGCTCGATGATCTGACCGCGCGATTTCCACGCGCGAGAACCGTTCTATTGGGGATCGCGGAAGCCTCTCCCTATCTTTTTGATCTTGTCCGCATCGATGGCGCGCGCGCGCTCCGGTTGCTTGAATGCGAGCCCCACGGCCATCTGTCTCAACTCATCCAAGAGACCTGCCGACTGATATCGGGTGCAGCGAACGAACCCGAGGTCATGCAACTGCTGCGGCGCATGAAAGCGGAAGCCGCACTGTTGATTGCGCTCTGCGATATCGGCGGCGTCTGGCCGGTGATGCAGGTCACGGCGGCGCTCACCGATCTGGCGGTCGCCTCGGTCCGGGCCGCACTCCGTTATGTGTTGCGCCAGGAAGCCGCGCGCGGAAGGTTGTCGCCGCCGGACCTCGATGCGCCCGAGGAGGACAGCGGTATCGTCGTGCTTGCCATGGGCAAGATGGGCGCGGGCGAGCTGAACTACTCCAGCGACATCGACCTGATCGTGTTCTTTGATTCCGCCGCGCCGACGCTCGCGCCGGATATAGAGCCCCAGCCGTTCTTCGTTCGCGTGACCCAGGCATTGGCGCGGCTCCTCCAGCAGCGCACCGGCGACGGGTACGTTTTTCGGGTCGATCTGCGGCTGCGGCCGGATCCCTCATCGAGCCAGGTGGCGATTTCGATGGAAGCGGCGCTGCACTATTACGAGCGGGAAGGGCGGACATGGGAGCGGGCCGCCATGATCAAGGCGCGGCCCTGCGCTGGAGACGTAAAAGCCGGCGAAGCGCTGATGGCCGAACTGGCGCCGTTCGTCTGGCGAAAGCATTTGGATTTCGCGGCGCTTGCCGACGTTCACGACATGAAACGGCAGATGCAGACCTTTCGCGGCCAAAGCGAAATCTCCGTCGAAGGTCACAACGTCAAGGTCGGCCGCGGCGGTATACGGGAAATCGAGTTTTTCGCACAGACGCAGCAGCTGATCGCGGGGGGCCGGCATCCTGAATTGCGGGTGCGGCCTACGCTCGAAGCGTTGGAGGTGCTGGCGTCTAACAACTGGATCACCTATGAGGCGCGTGACGAACTGACGGAGGCGTACAAATTTCTTCGCCGGGTCGAGCATCGGCTGCAGATGGTTGCCGACGAGCAGACCCAAGTGATTCCAGAGGATGTCGAAGCCGTGGAGCGGTTCGCCTGCTTCCTCGGTTATAGCACCCGGGCGGCGTTCGCGAGCGATCTGCTCGGGCACCTGAACGTCGTGCAAGGCCATTATGGCAAGCTGTTCGAGGGCGATCCGAGCGACACGGAGAGGCTTCCGCAGATCAACTATAGCGCCGGTACAGACGACCCGCGCCTGCTCGATCATCTCGCGAGCCTGGGATTCAAGAAGCCGCTGATGGTGGCTGAAACCGTGCGACAATGGATAGCCGGCGAGTATCGCGTGTTCAGGTCGGAATCGACCCGGAACGCGTTCATCGAATTCGTCCCGGCGCTGATCGATGGGCTTGCGCACGCGGAAGAGCCTGACGGCGCGGTGACAGGGTTCGATCGTTTCCTCCAGGCGTTGCAGCGGGGCGGGCGGCTGATTTCCCTCCTTAGCCAGAATCGCGACCTCGTTGCGTTGCTGGCGCTTATTCTCGGCGCGGCGCCTCGCCTCACCGAAATGCTCGCGCGGCAACCGCAAATCATCGACGGGCTGGTTGACCCCCGCTTCTTCGGCGCCATGCCGGATAAACGCGAACTGTCGGCCCGGCTCGCAGCGACCGTGGCCGATGCCAGTTCCTACGAAGAGTTCCTAGATGGCTTGCGTTTATTCGGTCAGGAAAGTCTCTTCCTGATCGGTACGAGAATCCTGTCCGGAACGGTGTCCGCCCAACAGGCCAGCGTCGCATTTGCCGACGTGGCGGAAGGCATCGTCGATACCGTGCACGGCTTGGTGACGGATCGCTTCGCGGCTCAGCACGGCCGTATCCGGGGACAGCAGACCGCAATCGTCGCCATGGGCAGGCTTGGCAGCCGCGAGATGACGGCCTCATCGGATCTCGATCTGATCCTGTTGTACGATTTCGATCCCGAGCATCCCGATTCCGACGGCCTTCGATCATTGCATGGCGCGCAATATTTCGCGCGCGTTACTCAGCGGCTGATCAGCGCCTTTACCACCCGGACAAACTACGGCGTGCTTTACGATGTTGACATGCGGCTGCGCCCCTCCGGACGGGCAGGCCCGGTTGCCTCTCACATCACGTCCTTTGCCCAGTACCAGGATCAGGAGGCCTGGACCTGGGAACACATGGCCCTGACCCGCGCCCGCGTCATTTCAGCAACGCCCGAGTTCCGGGCCAGAATAGAACGGATCATACGAGACGTTCTTGTTCGTCCTCGCGATCCCGTCATCATCGCCAACGACGTAGCCGAGATGCGCCGCGCCATCGCGCTGGAGAAGGGGGAGGGCGACGTCTGGGATCTGAAATATGCTGCCGGTGGACTGGTCGATATCGATTTCGTGGCACAGTACCTGCAGCTCGTGCATGCCGCCGAAAAGCCGAATATTCTCGATGTGAGCACGTTGCGCGTGCTCGACAATGCGGCCCGCCTCGGGCTGCTGCCGCAATCGGCCGCCGAAGTGCTTCGTGCGGCGGCGCATCTCTATCATGACCTCACTCAGATTCTGCGGCTTTGCGTCACTGAACGATTCAAGCCCGAAACATCCGGGCAAGCTCTATTGCGAGTGTTGACGCGAGCCGGCGATGCTCCGGACTTCTCCGCGCTCGAAGCTCGGGTCAAGGAAAGCCAGGCCGAAGTGCGCGGGGTATTTCACGAGATTCTTGAGGGCGGCGGCTAGGCCTGGTCTCCGGGCGTCGCATGGGGCCGCACGCCCGCGGCTCGGTAGAAAGCCCGCGTTGTTTCAGGCTGCGGCGGACATTTTCGTTCGTGCTTTGGTGCCGTCGCGAGGCAGCGACACACAAACGACCGTTCCGGCGCCGAGCTTCGAGCGCAGTCGCATCGATCCGCCGTGCAGGCTGGCCAATGACCGCGCGATCGCCAGCCCAAGCCCGGAGCCATGATAGGTCTTGGTCAGCTGACTCTCGACTTGCTCGAATGGCTTTCCGAGGCGCGCCATCGATTGCGGCGAGATACCAATGCCGCTATCGGCAAACATCAGCATGATCTTGTCGTCGAACACCCGGCTGCGCACGACGACTCTGCCGCCGTCTGGCGTGAATTTGACGGCGTTGGACAACAGATTGACGATGATCTGCTTGGTCGCGCGGCGATCCGCCACCACCGGAATGCTGCCCTCTATGTCGGTGTCGAGGACGAGATGCTTGTCCTCCGCCCGCCCGGACACAACGCGAAGGGATTCCGCCAGGGTCTTCGACAGGTCGAGCGGCTCCAGATCGAGTTTCATCCGACCGGCCTCGATCTTGGACATGTCGAGGATGTCGTTGATGACTTCAAGCAAGTAGTGCCCGCTGGTCAGGATGTCGTGACAATACTCCTGGTATTTTTCGGAGCCGAGGGTACCGAACATGCCGCTGCCCATGATCTCGGAAAATCCGATGATGGCATTGAGCGGCGTTCGCAATTCGTGACTCATATTGGCGAGGAATTTGGATTTGGTCTGGTTGGCTTCCTCGGCGCGGGTCTTTTCCTGGGAGTATTTTTCGGCGAGATCGGCCAGTTCCACCGCCTGCCGTTCGAGTTCGGCTTGCGAGCCTTTGAGATCGATCACGGTAGCTCGCAGGCGAACGTCGTTTTCAACGAGCTTCTGTTCGTGCGCCTTGATGCGGGTGATGTCGGTGCCGACCGAGACGTAGCCTCCGTCCTTGGTCCGGCGTTCGCTGATATGCAGCCAGCTGCCGTCTTCGAGCTGCGCTTCAAAGGTGCGGGCGCCCGGTGCATGGGCACCGCTTTCATGCAGCCGCGTGCGCACCTCCGGCATGCTGCCGACTTCGATGATCGTCTCATAAGAGGTGCCCGGCGTCACAGCCGTATCCGGCAGCTTGTGCAGGCGCTGGAAATGCGAGTTGCAGAGCACGAGGCGGTCGCCGGCGTCCCATAGAACGAACGCCTCGGGGATCGTCTCGATCGCGTCGCGCAGCCGCAGGTCGGCTTCAACCGTCTTTTCGGCGAGGCTCTTTTGCTCCGTGATGTCGACGGCAATCCCGATCAGGTGCAGGCCGGTATCGCCGGCACCGTGACTGAGCTCGCAGCGCACGCGCAACCAGATCCAGTGACCGTCGGTATGCTGCATGCGGAACGTCTGATCGATATGCTTGATCTTCAAGGAAACCAGCTGGTCGGCGATGGCGAAAAGATCGATATCATCCGAATTGACCAGCGCGTTCACCTCGCCAAAGGTCAACAGATCGCTGCGCGCGTCGAGGCCGAGCAGGGTGAACATCGATTGCGACCAGAAGATCCTGCCGCGCGACAGGTCCCAATCCCACAACCCGCACCGGCCACGGTTCAGCGCGGTGTCGATCCGTCCGCGAACAGCGTCATTGATGAGGTCGCCTTCACGAGCGCGCGTCGATTGCCAGTGGAATGCAAACCCCAGTATCAGTACGACAAAGCCCGTGGTCGCCGACAGCGTGACCGATAGCGCCGCTTCGGACCGCCATAGCGATCCCTCTCGTTCCTGGATGATGATGACCTGTCCGGGCAGCGATTTCACGATCTGCTGAACGGCGAACGCGCTGCTGCCGTTCGGCAGCGTGATTTCGGTCACCCCACCCTGCTGCCCCGGCGCAGTGAGCGGCAGTGCCGCGCTGACGACGTCGAGGATGCGGCCGGTGTCACCCAGTCCGGCATCGATGGGCACGCGGGCAAGGACGCGCTGGTCGGCGCCGAGGACAATAACGTGACGTCCGGGGGCGACACCCCAGCTCGGAATAAGGCCGGGCAACAGCAGTTGCAGGCGATCGAATGTTGGCTGATGATTTTGTCGCCCTGAGGTGATGCGCTCCAGCCGTTCGGCGAGCACATCGGCAAGCGCCGCGAGATCGCGCTTGTCGATCCTCGCTTCTGCCGGTTTTGATCCACCACCTGCACGAACGCGCCAAGACAGATGGTGATGAGAAAGGCGATGATCAGGATGGGTACGGCGCGGCGAAGCGCAGGCTCCGCTAACAAAAGTCTATGGTAGGCCGGTTTCGCGATCGATTGCGCCAATCCCTTGATCGAATCGGATTGGACGCACGCGCTCGCCGCGTGTGCGCGCGACATGCCGTTGGCCCCCTTGGAAACTTGCTGCACCCCGTTCGGAACGGCACTTCGTGTCCAATTCCGAATCACAGCGATTTGAATCCAGTTTGCTCAGCCTGTCGAGAGTCAACAATTCGTTAATTGAAATAAATGTTGTCCCACGAAGAATCTCGCCGTGAAAAACGAGTCCGAAACAGGAACGTAACGTGCGTTTCGGATCGTGTCAGCCGTCCGGCGGTTCGGCGTGGCTGATGACGCGCTTCACGGTCGGAAATGCGCGACGCAGCGCGCGCTCGATCTCGTCGACGTTCTCGTGAACCTTGATGACGCTCATCGAGGGGGCGGCGCGGCAATGAAAATTTACGATCTCGCCGGCATCGGTATCCCGAACACGCACGTTGTGAATGTCATGGATGGATGTATCGGCCGCAAACCGCGAGAGGGCGTTCTTGATGGTTTCGATGCGCTCCGGCCCCGCGTCGCTTCCCAGCGGCAATTCCGGTTCGAGCGGTTCGATGTGAGTGTCGACCTCGACATCCTCACCGAATTCCTCGCGGATGTTTCGCTCCAGCTCATGAGCGATGCTGTGCGCGGTGGTGAGCGCCATCTCTCCATCGACCTCNAGATCGATGCTGACCGTGAGCCGGTTGCCGAGATCGTGCACCGTGACGTGGTGGACGGCGAGGCCGGAGTTGCGGGCGATCACCATGATCCGCTCGCGCACGCTCTCATTGTTGCGCGCGACCGGCACCGCCGTGAACGTCAGATCGGCGTCTTCGAGCGCGTTTGAAACGGCGGCCTGCGCCTGTCGTTTTATTTCCTCGACGCGGTCGATGGGGTAGGTCCGCGGCACCTGTACCACCGCGTCAATGAAGTGCCTGGAACCCACCATTCGCAACCGCAGCCGTTCGATCTCGAGTACGCCCGGGATTGCCGCGATCGCGGCCCTGGCTTTCTCGGAGGCACCTGACGGAGCCCGATCGAGCAGGGTTTCGACGGTGGATCGCGCCAGCCGCAGACCCAACAATGCAATCACGATGGCCACGCCGATAGCGGCTGCCGCATCGCCCCAGGCATATCCTAGTCCCGCAAGCGCGAGGCCTATGATGACGGCGATCGAACCGAGAACGTCCGATGCGAAATGCAGCGCGTCTGCGGCCAATGCCTGGCTCTTGGTAGCGTGAGCCGTGCGGTGAAGCGCGCGAGCGCGCCAGAAATTCACCGCGATATCGATCAAGAGGACGACAAACGGAACCGCCGTGATGGTCGGCGGCGTACCGCCGTCGCGCAGACGGCTGTATGACTCGACCAGAATGCCGCCCGCCAAGACGTACAGCAGGGCAATGACGCCGAGCGCGGAAATACTCTCAAGCTTGCCGTGCCCATAATGATGTTCCTCGTCAGCGGGCCGGTCGGAAACACGGACCACCAACCAGGTGATAATGGTGGCGACCACATCCACCGAGCTGTGCAGCGCCTCCGAGATCAGCGCCAGGCTGCCGATAGCAATGCCGACCACAAACTTGGCGGCAGCCATCCCGGCGCTCGCAAAGACGGAAATCGCCGCTACGCTGGATTTCTCGTTATGAACGTGATTGCTCATGGATGCGGGTTTAGCAGCCCGGCAATCAACATTAAAGCGCCGATCGGATCGGCAATGCCGCCCGTGTTTGTCGCGAACTAATCCGAGCGAACGCTAGAGTGAATGGATCGGATCAACTGTTCTTGACCATCATGATGGTTCGCGGACTTACAGCGTGACGACGATCTTGCCGAGGTGGCGGTTTGCTTCCATGTGCTCGAAAGCCTTGCCGATATCGTCGAACGAAAACACCTTGTCGACCGGCAATTGCAGCTTGCGCGATTCTACCGCCGGCCAGATGTCCTTGCGTACCTCGGCGAAGATCTCGCGGATTTCCTCGATCGAGCGCGTGCGGAAAGTAACCCCCACGTAATGAATGCGCCGTGCCGCGTGCAGGTCAAAATTAAAATCGGCATGCGTGCCGCCGAGCCGGCCGACATTGACGATCCGCCCTTTCACCTTGGTGGCGGCGAGATTTTGCGTGGCAACTTTGCCGGAGACCTGATCGACAATCAGGTCAACCCCTTCGCCTCCGGTGGCCTCGAGCACCTGATCGACCCAACCCGGATCGCTGGAATCGACCGCCAGATCGGCCCCGAATTCCTTTAGCCGCCCGCGCCGCGCCGGGTC
>C688J18823_10001766_pt1 | contig 13440 bp, 8 predicted proteins | sample HopSoiMetagenom1_FD_18823 | JGI IMG/M metagenome (IMG submission 18823)
AGAACCTTGGGTAACATCTGTGAACTCACGTACTGGCTGAGCATCCGCTCGGTCTACCACGGGGTCAGCCTGTTCACTCCTGACGGTGTGCACATCTGCGGGACTTCCCGGTGCAGCAGTACTGCTGGCAAGCTGTGAGCTGGGTAGTTCGGGCTCATAATACTGCTGATCGTCTTGCCGTCTTATCCCGAGCAGCTGGCCGATGCGCCTGAAAAGCGGCATCAGTACGAATTCACGTTCTGGCATGTAGCCGGAATCTACCTCTGTGTTGGGACTGTCATAGACAAAACTTTTCCGCTCGGATGAGCCGGAGCTATTCAGCGTCTGCGCATGCTCGTCCGGACCACTTGGCGCCGTCATAGAAATGAAAGGCCTTTCGTGCAGATGGGAGACAAATCCTCCCAGAATCGACGGGAGCAGGCGTCTAGGCTTAGATGCAGCTCTCGCTTCTCTGGTCGTCTAATAAGTATATGAACTCGGGGAAGGAATTGGAGTTGCGCTAAGACAGTCAAAATACGAGAGCTCTCGGCCAGTGGGAGCGCAGGATGGACGATTCCGAGCTCGCGACAGAGAAGTCGGGTCGCTCGAAGCTAATCAAGGAATTTAATTCACTTCCGCGTAGTCGTTGCCTTCGGCATACTGCAGTCCCGCGATCATCTTCGCCCGGTACTGCACTTCGAGGTATGCCTTGAGGATCTCGATGTGCATATGCTCGCGCTCTACTGCACGAGTGCAGGAGGTGCGGGCGTCGTCAAGAGCGAGGTAGCGGTCGTGTGCTTCAAGGAACTTCGAGAGAGCAGTGGCAGATGTCATGTTGCATTGAATCTAGAAGCTGGGCTGCAACGGCGGCTATCCTAGAAAAGCCTTAGTGAGCCGGAGGAATGTAGCTTTAGACCGAAGTAGAGCTTGGGGTAAGGTGCCAAAATTTGTCATTGAGCTGGCGACCCCGTTTTTGCTTGTGAGCCAGCAGGAGCGCCGCTGCTATAGGCCTCCAGTATGGCAGCCGCGCGGTTTAGCGCCTCACTCAGGACGGTAAGCTGCTCGATGGTTCGCTGCGAATTGACGGCATCAATAGCCTCGTTCACGCCAGGGATGACGACTGCCGCATACCCTGTGTATTCCCCCGGAGCATAGATGACGTGACGGAACCATGGACGGTTCGGGAGACCTTCGCGAATCAACAGCGCACGCTCAGCTCCGGACAAGGCCTTATTGATGCGGGCGAAATCGCTAACTGCGGCGCCTTGCAACTGCCGTATCTGGGCACCCGCTTTCTGAAAACGCTGGGCCGCAGCGAGCGCGTCTGCAAATGACACTGATTGTGCGCCAAACGTCTGTCGTGCTTTCGCGTCTGCCTGTTGCACGTAGATCGCGATCTCCCTGCCATAGAGCTCGTAATCTTCAGGAAGATAGTCTGCCGCGGCCATGTGCAGCAGTTGAACACCGAAGACTCGCGCCATCTGCTGCTCGTATTTGAACTCTGGGTCGGCGAACCTCTTAAACCACGCGAAATTGTCGAAGACAGAGTGATAGACGCCGTACGGTCCACCGGAACCGATATCTGTTGCTGGCACTCCGAGCCGTTGCAGAAAGACCGAATAATCAGAGCCGCTGCCGAGATCGCCAACGTCAACATCGTTCTCCACCTTCGCTGCCGGTGGACGATTCTGTGATCCGCCCAAATCAGGGGACAAGTTCTTCACTCGCTCGCGCTCTCGCGTGTCCCTCCAGACCTGGTAAACAGTGCCACCCCTAACGCTCGGCACCTGCTTGGTTACATCACGGACAAATTGTTTCAATGTGGGAACAGCGCTTGCGCCAAAGTTTGGTCCGGCAACCCCCACGTCCATATTGAAGTAGGCGATAGCATTTTCGAGTTCCGGCCCGTGCTGCTCGCCCCATTCAGTGGAGCCGATCATGCCTTGTTCTTCGCCATCCCAACTGCAGATGACAATCGTGCGCCGCGGTTTCCATCCTGCTTTCAACAGATCGCCGATCCCGTGCACCGCTTCCAGCATCGCGGCTGTGCCGCTATTCGGATCAACCGCGCCGTACACCCAGGCATCGCGATGGTTGCCGCCGATGACCCACTCGTCAGGAAATTCCGTTCCGCGCACCGTGCCGATTACGTCCCAAATGATCTTGTACGGTGTGTTCATCTTCACGTGCATCTTCAGACGCACCGGTCCGGGGCCGACGTGGTAAGTGAACGGCAGCGCGCCCTGCCAATCACGAGGCGACTCCGGTCCACTGAGGTTCTGCATGATAGGCGAGGCGTCTGCGTGAGAGATTGGCATCGTTGGAATCTTCGGCAGATCGACAGCCGACGAGGGAGAGGTCCGTTGCGAATCAGGCAAGCTCGGCACTGAAGCGATGCCCGGAGTAGTCGGATCACCCGCGTACATGAACGTGTAATCGACCGATCCACGCTGTATGCCTGTGGCCGGGCGGAAGGGGCCTTTGGGGTACATATCCCCGCGGTAATAGCCGTCGTCGATGGGATCGGAGTAGATGATCACGCCGGTGGCGCCGTGCTCCTGGGCGACGAAGCTCTTCACTCCGCGATAATTTCCGCCATAACGAACGAGCACGATCTTGCCGCGGACATCCACCTTCATAGTNTCGAGTTGCTTGTAGTCCTGAGGACTGCCGTAGTTCGCATACACCACATCGGCTTCCACATCACCTGATGGCGAGTAGGCGTTATAGGCCGGCAGAATGCGGGGATCATCCTGGTATTGATCGCCTTCGACATGTTCGCGACTGGGTCCGTGCATCTTCGCAGTGGGCGGCGCAGTAATGTCAAGGCTTATCTCCTCGGGAAATGACAGCAGCACCTTGTACTCGACAATTTGTGTGTTGAGGCCGGCTGCGCGGAATTTTTGCGCTACATACTCAGCAGTGGCGCGGTCCTCAGGCGAGCCCGCAACGTGGGGCGCCTGGGTGAGGATGCGCAGATGCTCTTCTGCGAGACGCGGATCAGGCGATTGGTTGAACTTGCGATCGATCTCCGCCTGACGCGAGAAATCGCGGAACCCGAACACCTGGTCGGATCCGGCTTGCGGCACCTGAGGAAAAGCAGCGAGAAGGAGAATAGGCAACAGCAGGACAGAGCATAGTCGCCGACGATGTTCAGACAAGTACAAGCTCCGATAGGCAATCAGGAAACAGACGAGGGTAACACCGGAGAGCTGCGCCTAACCTTACCGTCGCACAGGCCCTCGCAGCTCTGACTCTATCGCCATAACTGTACAGGCGACGGCGCGGGTGCCCACTGCATTGTTGTTAAAGAATCTCTCGCGAATCCCCTACGCGCCGGGTCACGCGCTCGCGATCGAGATACTCGAGCAGCGGGATCGCATGCTTCCGGGTTACGCCGATTAAATCCTTGAAGCGGCCCACGTCGATCTTTGTCGTCCTACTCTTTTCCGCCTTTAGTGTGCGGCGCAACTGCTCCAACGCACTTCGATGGAATACCAATTCGTCTCCTAACTTGACTAGTACGCCATCGCGCAACAGCAAGGTGACGATTTTGTGGCTGCGCGCCTGATCGATGGAGAGCGATGCGAGCACGTCCTTCAGCAGCGGCACTTTCAAACCTGTTGAGAGGAATGCCTGTTCGATAGTCTTTCGCGCGCGTTCTTCCTCGGGACTCATACTGACACCGCGACCTGCAAGGCGCACCTGCTCGCCTTGGACTTCGATTTCTTTACCGGCAGCGAGCTGAGTCAGCAAGAAGGTGAAGACGGTCTCGTCCAATTGAAGCTTCTCCCGGAGCGTCTCTTTGGCGATACCAGCCACGAGCGGATTCCCTTTATGGAACTTATCGATTTGGGCGAGGAGCTCCTTGGTTGTGTCCAGTGCCGCTCGCTTAGAGACCAAAAGATCCGCGGGAACGAAGATTCGTCCAGCATCGAGCAGTGCTTTGGCATCGACATCGATTTCGGCGCGAGTGCGGCCCGTCTCCTTCATCGCGTTCGCTCTGGACAATCCCTTGGAGCCGCGTCGCTCCACTCGCAATGCCAGCGCTTCGATAGGTTGGGACTGCTCGAGGTGGAGAAGAAACTCCCGCACGCTCTCCCTTTGCCTGGAGCTGCGACGCAGGGGGAATGCGTCGAGAACCACACCGCCGCCGATGGTGATCACCGGCGAGAACTGCCGGATGATGAAGCGATCCCCAGGGATCACCAACAGTGGCTCCGCCAAGAGCAGTTGCGCGAGCACGCTGCCGCCTGACTCCACTTGTTTGCCGTCGAGGAGTCGGACTTGTGCGACCGTTTCCGAGGCAAAGCAGTGAAGGTGTACACGCGCCAGATGCTTCAGGGGCTTCGCGTCAGCAAGCAGTTGCAGGCGCACATCGATCTGTCGTGTGGCTTCCAGAGTTCCCGGTTCCGACAGCATCATGCCGCGCGCGAGTTCTTCGATCGGGATTCCGGGTAGGTTCACAGCTGTTCGCTCTCCGGCGCGCGCTTCTTCCGCCGCTGTGCTGTGCACCTGGATTCCTCGGGCGCGGACGCGCCTACCCACCGGGTGCAGTTCGAGTTCCTGCTCGCGATGGATAACGCCAGCGACAAGCGTCCCGGTGACCACCGTCCCGAAGCCTTTCATCACGAAGGCGCGATCGATGGGCAGGCGGGCAAGCGCGCGCGCATTCTTTGTGCCTGCTTCGATAGCGCTGCGCGCAAGCTCACGCTTGAGCTCCTCAATGCCACTTCCCCTTATGGAGCTCACCGGCACGACGGGTGTGCGCTGGGGATCGAGGAAGGAGCCGCGCAGAAAGTCTTCGACCTCAAGCCGGAGTACTTCGAGGGTGTCCGCATCGACGGCGTCTGCCTTGGTGAGCACGACGATACCGCGCGGAATTGCCAGCAGACGGCAGATATCGAAGTGCTCGCGCGTCTGTGGCTTCACACCTTCATCGGCGGCGATGACCAGCAGCACGATGTCGATGCCGCCTACTCCGGCGAGCATGTTGCGGACGAAACGCTCGTGTCCGGGGACGTCGACGAATCCCAGTCGCAGCCTCTCACCGGAATCCGAGATCAGTTCCAGATTGGCAAAACCCAAATCGATGGTGATGCCACGCCGCTTCTCCTCTTCGAGACGGTCGGCGTCTATGCCGGTGAGCGCCTTCACCAGCGTAGTTTTGCCATGGTCGATATGTCCCGCGGTGCCGACGATGACCGATTTCATCGAAGCCCAGTGTAAAGGCTGCCACCCCCCTATTTCGGAACCGACTCTGATGCTTCTTCCGAACGCTTGCTCTCATTGCCGCGCTCATCGACGGCAGAGACGGAATAAAGGTATGTATTGCCTGGCTGGATAGCTTTGTCGGTATACGCGGGAGGTGAAACTGGCTGTGAGTTCAACTTGGTCGGGGTCTGCTCGCTTGCCAAACGTCGATACACGAAATATCCGGCCTGATCGCGATCCAGATCGGGATTCCAAGTGAGATCGATTGAGGGCTGCTGTCCGGCGAACTGCCCAGAGAACACCGCCTGTACTCCGGTGGGAACGGCCGGCGGAAAGACGTCGTGAGTAACTACTTCGAACGGCACAGAGGCCGAGCCGTCAAACTCCACAGTGTTGCCGTCCGGCATCCTCGCCGAAGCCGTGATCACCACGCGATATGAATATTTCTTTTCCCAACTGAATGTTTCGTCGCGGAGTTCAACATTCGCCGCTTGATCGTGAGGAGATTGAAGCGGCCGGCGCGCCACGACGCTTTCCTGAGGCGCGTCCTTTTCGCTGCGGCGGAGCTGGACCGTCTGCTGCAACGCCTCGTTCCGCGCAGTGATGTTGGCGGTCACCAGGACTGCGTCCCCAGTGAGCTGAGGCGCGGGCGTGCCATTTAGCGTTGACACGACCGCAGTTGGAACCTGTACCTGATTCGAAAGACCGGCGCTGCGGCCGCGGTCGTTCTCCACTTCAACCGCATACGTCGCGTAATCGTTTGCTCCGGCATTCTCAGGTGTGACGTACGTCAGGGCGTTCGCGCTCTTCTCGTTCCGCGGAGTCGCAAGAGTAGCAATCGCATTGCATTGACTTGCCTGTTTGATACTCGGCTGATCAATGGCGCGACAGATCTTCGTTTGGCCGCGATGCCCGAAGGCCGCGCCGTCGGTGGTTTCGGTGGGAATCGTCCAAGTAAGAGCGATTTCATTCATAATCCGCGTGGCTTTGAGGTCAGAAACGGGCTTGGCGAGGTTTAGCGATGGCGGTTGAGGCGGCCCGGGCGTGCCACAGCCGCAGATCAGAGATGCCAAAACCGCCCATAGACACACCCATCTTGCTGAAGTCGCGCGCATGAACGCTGTTCAGCGTAGCAGAAGGAACTAGGCAGGCCTCGCAAGCTAAAGGGCTAAGGAACCTATTGCCTATCCTCCACTGCCTATTGCCTAATGAGTGCAGTGGAAAGCCCAGTCGAAATCCAGGAATCGCAACCTGCAACCGCAGCCGACAATGTGTCTGGCGCGGGCAAGATGTTGTTAGACTTCTGGTATCCAGCGTTGCTAAGTCGCGAGTTACGCGCACAAAAACTCGTCAAAGCAACACTTCTAGGGCAGCCTTTGGTGCTCGGACGCGATGCTAACAAGCACGTTTTCGCGATGAAGGACATCTGCCCGCATCGCGGAATTCCGCTTTCTTGCGGCCGTGTAGAAGGTCAAAACCTCGAATGCTGCTATCACGGATGGAAGTTCAACGTTCATACCGGCACCTGCATGGAGATCCCTTCGCTTACTTCAGACTCAAAGATCAAGCCGGAAAAGATTCACGCAACGCACTATCCCTGCCAAGAACGCGACGGATACGTGTGGGTTTTCATGGCCGAATCGCGCAGTTCTGGAGCAAATCCAGCGCCGGTTCCGGAGCTCCCGCTGCCGTCTAAAAGGTACAGAATCACGCACTTATCGGCAGAATTGCCGTGCAATGTGGACCATGGAGTGATCGGCTTAATGGATCCTGCGCACGGTCCTTTCGTGCATCAATCGTGGTGGTGGCGCACCCGGCGCAGCATTCACGAGAAACAAAAAACGTTTGAGCCGATCCCGATGGGGTTCAGAATCCGAACGCACACGCCCAGCGCTAACAGTGGAGCGTATAAGTTGCTGCGTTTGTATGGAGATGCAGTCACTACGTCGATCGAATTTACGCTTCCAAATATCCGCGTGGAGCAGATTCGGATTGGCAATCACTGGGTCGTTAACCGCGCTGTGGTGACTCCCATAGACCAAAATCGCAGCCGAATTGACTTCTGCGCGGCTTGGAACATCTTCTCCTGGGTGCCGTTTGTGAAGCCGATATTCAACGTTTTCGCGCGCAAATTCATCCGCCAGGACCAGAGCACGATGGAATTACAGGCGCAAGGACTACGCTACAACGCACCGTTAATGCTGATCGATGACGCCGATCGGCTGGGAAAATGGTACTTCCAACTCAAGAATGCGTACTTAAATGCCAAGAAATCTGGGGCGCAAATGCAGCATCCGATGCCCGGTCCAGTCACTTTACGCTGGCGTAGCTGAGCGTTAACGCCGATCCGAACTCGCAATTGCGGCACTGCCGCACCCCTGCTGCGCGCATTTGCATCGCTGGGGCACATACTTTCAGGCGTTGCGGCGCGATTTCGCGGCATTCCTGCAACATTTTCAGCGCTCAGAAATCAAATATTCGTACGTTGAAGCAAGATTTCGGGGCCGTTATTCCGGATATCTGTTACAGTTCCGAGCCTGCGGCGAACCAATCCCGGGCCCCTGCTTGCCCCCCAAAGGCTCGTTTGAGCTTTTCCGCTTACAAATGACGAATGTCGCGCTTCGGCGTAGGATTTTCCCCACCGAAAGCCTGGACAATTCAGCCGCTGTGGGAGGATTTCGTGGACACGAAACAGCTTGATCAGCTTTGCGTCAACACCATTCGCACCCTGAGCATGGACGCGGTGCAGCAAGCCAACTCTGGGCATCCAGGCACGCCCATGGCTATGGCGCCGGTGGTCTACACGCTGTGGAATCGTGTGCTGCGCTTCGATCCTGAGGATTGCATCTGGCCCAACCGCGATCGTTTCGTGCTCTCCATCGGACATGCTTCGATGCTGCTGTACTCCATCCTGCACCTGACGGAAGTGAAGGCGGTCGATTCCAATTACGAGAAGGTGGGAAAACCTTCTGTCACGATTGATGACATCAAGCGCTTTCGCCAGCTCGACAGCAAGTGTCCGGGACATCCTGAATACCGCTGGACATCGGGAGTAGAGACCACGACCGGTCCCCTCGGACAAGGTGTGGCGACCAGCGTTGGCATGGCGATCGCCGGCAAATGGCAGGGTTCGTACTTCAACAAGCCCGATTTCGAGATGTTCAATTACCGCGTCTATGCCCTGTGCGGCGATGGATGCATGATGGAAGGCGTCTCTAGCGAAGCGGCATCACTGGCCGCACACCTGAAGCTCTCGAATCTGTGCTGGATTTACGACAACAATCACATCAGCATCGAAGGAAATACGTCGCTGGCTTTCAGCGAAGACGTCGCCACACGCTTCCTCGGCTATGGATGGAATGTCACTCGCGTGGGCGATGCCAATGACCTCAGCATGCTCGAGCGCGCCTTCACCACCTTCCAGAAGACTACTGACCGGCCGACGCTGATCATCGTCGACAGCCACATCGCTTATGGAGCTCCCAACAAGCAGGACACCAGCGGCGCCCACGGCGAGCCCCTCGGCGAGAACGAAATTAAACTCACCAAACGCAATTACGGATGGCCGGAAGACGCAAAGTTCCTCGTGCCGGAAGGCGTGATGGAGCACTTCAAGTCCGGAATTGGGAAACGCGGCGGAGAAGCGCGCGCCGCCTGGCATCAAAAATTCGAGCAGTACAGGAAGCAGTATCCGCAGCTCGCCGACCACCTCGACAAGATGCAGCGCCGCTTGCTTCCCGAAGGATGGGACAAAGACATTCCATTCTTCCCTGCCGATCCCAAAGGCCACGCCGGGCGCGATTCCTCGGCAAAAGTGTTGAACGCGATTGCCAAGAATGTGCCCTGGCTCATTGGTGGATCAGCCGATTTGGCGCCGTCCACGAAGACGCGGCTCACATTCGATGGCGCCGGCGATTTCAGCGCCGAGAATTATGGCGGACGCAACCTGCATTTCGGCATTCGCGAGCACGCGATGCACTCCATCCTCAACGGATTGTCGCTCTCGAAGCTGCGTCCGTTTGGCTCGCAGTTCCTTATCTTCAGCGACTACGCCCGCACGTCGATCCGGCTGAGTGCCATTATGGAACTGCCGGTGATCCACATCTTTACACACGATTCCATTGGAGTCGGCGAAGACGGGCCCACCCACCAGCCCATCGAGCATCTCGCATCGCTGCGCGCCATTCCCGGCCTGATTACCTTCCGTCCGGGAGACGCCAATGAGGTTGCCGAGGCATGGAAGGTGGTCATGAAGCTGACGCATGAGGCCGTGGCGATGGTGCTTTCGCGCCAGGCTTGCGCGTGCGTCGATCGCGGCAAGTACGGCGCGGCTTCGGGAGTGGCAAAGGGCGCATACGTACTCTGCGGCGATCCCAAGGTCATGCCCGAGGTGATCATCATCGGCACCGGAAGCGAAGTGCAGCTCTGCGTGGAGGCTTACGAGAAGCTGACTGCGGAAGGAGTGAACGCGCGGGTCGTCAGCATGCCGTCGTGGGAGCTCTTCGAACACCAGAGCGACGACTACAAAGAGAGTGTCTTGCCGTCGGGGGTGCAGAACCGCATCTCAGTCGAGCAAGCCACTACCTACGGATGGTCGCAGTACGTCCGGAATCCAGCGGCTCGCATTGGCATGAAGACCTTCGGCGCGTCAGCTCCGCTCAAAGAGCTGCAGAAGAAGTTCGGCTTTACTCCGGAAGCAATCATCAGTGTGGCCAAGGAAATGCTCGCGAAGAGAGTAGCGAGGAGCGCGTGAAGATCAGCATCGCTTCCGATCATGCCGGATTTCCGCTGAAGCAGGAGGTCGTCGCGCACCTGCGCGAACAGGGTCACGAAGTGCTTGATCTCGGAACCAACAGCACCGATGCCGTCGACTATCCCGATTTCGCCGAGGCAGTAGGCAAGAGCATCCTCAATGGCACCGTGAACCGCGCCATCCTGATCTGCGGCAGTGGAGTAGGAGCTTCCGTGGCCGCGAACAAAATTCCCGGAGTGCGCGCCGGCCTGTGTCATGACACTTATTCAGCGCACCAGGGTGTGGAGCACGACGACATGAACGTGCTGGTGCTGGGATCGCGAGTGGTCGGAGTAGCCCTGGCGAAGGAACTGGTCGACAACTACATGCGCGCCGCCTTCACGCACGAAGAACGGCATGAGCGAAGGTTGAAGAAGGTGATGTCGATCGAGGAGCGGTACGGGAAGAAAGTTTCGGCGATGAGCAAGTGAGGGCGTCTTCTTTGATGACAGATTTGTTACTCCAGGCGCACTCCTTGCTTGAAGCTTTCCACCTGCCCAAAACGGGATCGAAACCGGCCCTGAACAAGTACAAGAAGCGAGGAGTACACATATGAGTGCAATTCGTGCCACCGCAATCACTTCTACTAATCCCCTCAAAGCCCTGGCGAGCTACGGGCAATCCGTGTGGCTTGACTACATCCGTCGCAGTCTTATCACCAGCGGCGAACTGCAGCGCCATATCGATGAGGATGGCCTCGCCGGCGTCACTTCCAATCCTGCAATTTTCGAGAAGGCAATCGCCGGCAGCAACGACTACGCGGACAAGCTGTCGCGCTTGAATTCGAGCGACCTCGACGCCAAGGGGATCTACGAAGAGATCGCCATCGGCGACATTCAGGATGCTGCCGACATCATGAAATCGGTTTACACGGCCACCAAGCGGCGCGATGGCTATGTGAGCCTCGAAGTTTCGCCTACGCTGGCCAATGACACTGCTGGAACCCTCGAAGAGGCGCGACGCTTGTGGAAGCGCGTTGCCCGCGAGAACGTGATGATCAAAGTTCCAGCCACTCCGGCCGGGGTTCCGGCCATTCAGCAGCTGATCAGCGAAGGGATTAACGTGAACGTCACGCTGCTGTTCGCACAGCAAGCGTATGAAAACGTCGCGGAAGCCTACATCACTGGCCTGGAAAAGCTTGCTGCCAGTGGCGGAGATGTGTACCGCGTGGCCAGCGTCGCCAGCTTCTTCATCAGCCGCATCGATTCGCTCATCGACAGCATTCTTTCGGAGAGGCTGAAGCGCGCGGGCTCCGACGAGGAGCGTCAGCTGCTGGAGTCCTTGCTCGGCAAAGTCGCCATCGACAATGCGAAGCTCACCTACGAGAAGTACAAGCAGATTTACAGCGGCCCAAGATGGAACGCGCTGAAGTCAAAGAACGCGCAAACACAACGTTTGCTGTGGGCCTCCACCAGCACCAAAAACCCCAGCTATCGCGACGTGATCTACGTCGAAGAGCTCATTGGACCGGACACGGTCAACACCATTCCTCCGGCAACCTTCGACGGGTTCCGCGATCATGGCGTTCCCAAAGAGAGTCTCGAATCGAACCTCGACAGCGCACGGCGGACCATGCAGAACCTGGAAAGAGCCGGCGTCTCCATGAAAGAGGCCACGGACAAGCTGCTGGCCGATGGAGTGAAAATATTCGCAGAGGCTTTTGCCAAACTACTCGAGGCCATCGAGAAGAATAGGACGAAGAATTTGGCGCCAAAAATCGCTCAGATGACGTGGAAGCTGCCTTCCGATCTGGAGAGCAAAGTGAAATCCACGATCCAGGATTGGGAACAGGGCAAGAAGATGCGCCGGCTGTGGGGGCGCGACTCGTCTCTCTGGACTAACTCCGACGAATCCAATTGGCTGGGCTGGTTGGCCATGACCGAAGACCAACTGGCGCACATCGCCCATCTCACCGCGGTGGCTGACGAGGTGCAGAAGGCGGGCTTCACGCACTTAGCGCTGCTCGGAATGGGCGGCTCCAGCCTCGCGCCGGAAGTGATGAGCATGACCTTTGGACGCGTCAAAGGATTTCCCGAGTTCCACATGCTCGATTCCACGGATCCCGCGCAGGTGAAGGCGTTCGAGAGCAAGCTCAACCTCAAAAACACGCTCTTTATCGTATCCAGCAAATCGGGAAGCACGCTGGAGCCCAATATCTTCAAGCAATATTTCTTTGATCGCGTGAAGCAGGTGGTAGGCGACGCCAAAGTGGGCGAGCACTTTATCGCCATCACCGATCCCGGATCGGCATTTGAGAAAGTCGCGCAGCGCGATCGCTTCCGACACATCTTCCACGGCCGCGCCGACATCGGGGGCCGCTACTCCGCGCTTTCCGATTTTGGGCTGGTACCTTCGGCTGTGATGGGCGTGAACGTGAAGAAGTTCCTCAACTGCACGGAAGAGATGGCACAGGCCTGCTCAGCTACTGTCCCAGTGGCCGACAATCCTGGCGCCGTTCTGGGAATCATCATGGGCGTTCACCACAACGCCGGCAAAGACAAGGTGACGCTGATCGCCTCGCCCGGAATCTACGACCTGGGCGCATGGCTCGAACAGCTGCTCGCCGAGTCCACAGGCAAGGAGGGGAAAGGCATTATCCCAGTGGATCGTGAAGAGGTCGGCGCGCCAGAGGTCTATGGCAAAGACCGGCTGTTCGTGTACATCCGCCTCGAAGGCGCTGCCGATGCCAAGCAGGACGCGAAGGTGGAGGCCCTCGAGAAAGCCGGCCTCTCGGTGGTGCGCATTCGCGTGCTCGATAAGTACGACATCGGTCAGGAGTTCTTCCGCTGGGAGATTGCGACCGCGGTTGCCGGATCGGTGATCGGGATCAACTGCTTCAATCAACCGGACGTGGAAGCCAGCAAGATCGAAACGCGCACGCTGACATCGCAATACGAAGAGACCGGATCATTGCCTCCGGAGTCGCCGATTTTGGAGGACCAGGGAATCAAGCTCTTCGCCGACGAAAAGCATGCAGGCAAGTTGACCATTGCAGCCGGCAAAGAGAAGACGCTCACCGCGTATCTCCGTGCGCACTTGAACACCATCGGCGAGGGCGACTATGCGGCGCTGCTCGGCTATGTGCAGATGAACGAGGCTCACGAAAAAGCGCTGCAGGCCACGCGTCACGCGATTCGCGACAAGAAGCGCGTAGCCACGTGCCTGGGCTTTGGTCCACGCTTCCTGCACTCGACAGGTCAGGCCTACAAAGGCGGTCCCAATACGGGAGTCTTCCTGCAGATCACGTGCGACGATACCGCGGATTTGCCCGTGCCAGGACAAAAGTTCACCTTCGGGGTGGTGAAGGCAGCCCAGGCCCGCGGCGACTTCCAGGTGCTAAGCAAACGCAATCGGCGGGCCCTAAGGGTTCATTTAGGGAAGGATGTGGCGGCGGGGCTGGCGACGCTGGATAAAACCATTCGACAGATTTTAGGGTGAAGTCGAATCGGGTGATC